>Ga0134125_10003130_pt1 | contig 19306 bp, 17 predicted proteins | sample KB31751_FD_96464 | JGI IMG/M metagenome (GOLD analysis project Ga0134125, IMG submission 96464) | Terrestrial soil microbial communities with excess Nitrogen fertilizer from Kellogg Biological Station, Michigan, USA - KB3-175-1 | ecosystem: Environmental > Terrestrial > Soil > Unclassified ... | reverse complement strand
TGGGCCGCCGCTGGGCGCCCTTCCGGGCGGCAAGAACCCCGCGCCCGGCAAGGCCTTCAAAACCAAACCGGCATTGGGGAATGGCTTGTCCCTCCCATAGGGTTATGCACGATGCAGCCGTCAGGACACCTGAGTTAACATCACGCCTTGTCATTGCCGGACAGCCTCGGACTGCACAACGGTCCGCTGCCAGGCTCCACAGGAGAGTACACACAATGAAGACCACCCTGTTCGGTGCGGCATTGCTGCTGGCTGTCGGCCTGATCCCGGCGGCGGGCCATGCCGCCAACGCCCAGGAACTCAAGATCGCGACCGAGGCCGGCTACCCGCCCTTTGAATATCGCAACACCAAAGGCCAGCTCGAAGGTTTCGACATCGACATCGGCAACGAACTGTGCAAGCGCATGAACCGCACTTGCGTATGGATCGATCAGTCGTTCGACAGCCTGATCCCCGGGTTGCAGGCGCGCAAGTTCGACCTCGCCAATTCCACCATGACGGCCACCGAGACCCGCAAGAAGGTCATCGACTTCTCCACGCCCATGTACATTGTGCCGGTCAAGCTGATGGTGAAGAAAGGCAGCGGCCTGGAACCCACAGCCGAATCCCTGAAAGGCAAGCGCGTTGGCGTGCAGCAGGGAACGACGATGGAAACCTATGCGCGCAAGAACTGGGCTCCGAAAGGCGTCAACGTGATCGCCTACCCGAGCTACACGAACGCGTTCGTGGACGTCACGTCGGGCCGCCTGGACGCAACGTTCCAGGAAGCCCAAAGCGCGGTGGAAGGTTTTCTGGACAAGCCCGAAGGCAAGAACTACGAGCTCGCTTCGATGACGCTGACCGACCCCATCCTGACCGAACCCATCGCGATGGGGATGCGCAAAGGCAATACCGAACTGAAAACGCAGGTCGACGAGGCGCTGAAGGCCATGCTGGATGACGGCACGATCCGGACATTCGCCAAGAAGTACTTTGCCGAGGGCAACATCCAGTTTCCTGCGCAATAGCACCACGGCCCACAGGCCGCCCGGCCTGACAGCCCCGGCGGCCTGCTGATCCGCCGGGCCTTCAACCGCTTTTCACTTTTCAATGTTTCTGAACGGCTACGGCCCCCTGATCCTCGCGGGAACCTGGGTGACGATACAGCTTGCGCTGCTGTCGCTCGTGGTCGCGATCGCACTGGGCTTGCTGGGCGCCTGGGCCAAGCTGTCGGACTCCTGGCTGCCCCGCGTACTCGCAACGGCCTACACCACCCTCATCCGCGGCGTGCCGGACCTGGTCCTGATGCTGCTGATTTTCTTCGGCATGCAGATCTATCTGAATGACCTGACCGATCTGCTGGGGCTGGATCCCATCAATATCGATCCTTTCGCAGCCGGTGTCGTGACACTGGGTTTCATCTACGGCGCCTATTTCGCGGAGACGTTTCGGGGCGCGTTCATGGCAGTGCCGCGAGGACAGCTCGAATCCGGCACCGCCTACGGCATGCGCGAATTCCAGGTCTTCCGCCGCATCCTGTTTCCGCAAATGATGCGCCACGCATTGCCGGGCGTCGGCAACAACTGGCAGGTGCTCCTGAAGTCCACCGCGCTGGTGTCGCTCATCGGACTGACCGACCTCGTCAAGGTCTCGCAGGACGCCGGCAACGTGACGTTCAAGGTGTTCCTTTTCATCAGCCTGACGGGGCTGATCTACCTGGCGCTGACGACGGTCTCGAACTTCATTCTGTACGGACTCTACCGCCGCTACAGCGTGGGAGTACGCGAGGTCATGCTGTGACCGACGTCCTGACGCAGTTCTGGCAGGCCTACCTGTACCAGAGCAACGGCGGCTGGTCGGGCGTGGCGGTCACGCTCTGGCTGCTGGTGCTCTCGGTGTCCATGGGGTTCGCGATATCGATCGTTCTCGCTGTGGGACGGGTGTCACCACGGCGCTGGATCTCATTTCCGATCTGGCTTTTCACGTATGTCTTCCGGGGCACCCCGCTCTACGTCCAGATCCTGTTCATCTACGCCGGCCTCTACAGCCTGGATTTCATCAAGCACACGCCCCCGCTGGCGGCGTTCTTCCAAAGCGGGTTCGATTGCCTGGTCCTGGCGCTGACGCTGAATACCACCGCCTACACCACCGAAATATTCGCCGGAGCGATCCGGGCGTCCAGCGCCGGTGAAATCGAGGCGGCCCGTTCCTTCGGCATGTCGCGCTTTGCGCTCTATCGCCGCATCATCCTGCCTTCCGCGCTGCGTCGAGCACTGCCGGCTTACAGCAACGAAGTGATCCTGATGTTGCATGCCACGTCGCTCGCCTTCACCGCTACGGTCCCGGACATCCTGAAGGTCGCGCGCGACGCCAACTCGGCGACCTACCAGACGTTCGCTTCCTATGGGGTCGCCGCACTGCTCTATCTTTGCCTGTCGTTTACACTGATCTGGCTGTTCCGCTCCTACGAACGCCGTGTGCTGGCCTACCTGGGCACCCGCCGATAAGAACCATGTCCAAACTCGACGTCATCAATATCCACAAGCGCTATGGGGACCACGAAGTCCTGAAGGGCGTCTCCCTGGCCGCGAACGCCGGCGACGTCATCTGCATCGTGGGCTCCAGCGGATCCGGAAAGTCGACCTTCCTGCGCTGCATCAACTTCCTGGAAAAACCGGACCAGGGTTCCGTATCGCTCAACGGCGACGAACTGAAGATCGTACGAGACCGGCACGGCCGGCCCCATGCGGCCGACCTGGACCAACTCCGGCGCCTGCGCGCCCAATTGGCCATGGTATTCCAGCACTTCAACCTCTGGGCGCACATGAACGTCCTGGGCAACGTGATCGAGGCCCCCATCCAGGTGCTGAAGCTCGGCCGGGCCGAGGCCACGGAACGCGCGCGCCATTACCTGGCGAAGGTCGGGCTGCCGGCAAGCATGGAGGCGCAATATCCATCATCCCTGTCGGGCGGACAGCAACAGCGCGTCGCGATCGCCCGCGCGCTCGCCATGGAGCCGGAAGTGATGCTCTTCGATGAACCTACTTCCGCGCTGGATCCCGAACTCGTGGGCGAAGTGCTGAAGGTCATGCAGAAGCTTGCTGAAGAAGGCCGGACCATGCTTGTCGTGACCCACGAAATGGGGTTCGCGCGCAGTCTTGCTTCACAAGTCATGTTCCTGCATCAGGGCGTCGCCGAGGAAGTGGGCAAGCCGGCGGACGTCCTGGATCACCCCAAGAGCGCCCGCCTGCAGCAGTTCCTGTCAGGAAACCTGAAGTAGTCGCTGCGCCGTTCTGGGCGCTCGGAAGCTCAATCCGCGCGGGAGAGCTCCACATCCATCCGCGGCCAGGACGGCGGGTCCGATCGCAGATCGCAGGCCGCCCTTCCCCACTTCCAGCCCAGGCTCCCGACCCGCGTCGGCGCCCTGAGGCGCCGAGCAGGCCCCCAGTGAGTGGTTTCGATTTCGCGAGAAAAGTCCCGGGCCCTCATCGGGGCCAGCGCCGCACCTCGCCCCGCCGAAGCACTTTCCGAAAGCAACCACGCCGTACGCGCCAACGAAAGCCGCCACTGGCTGCCACAGCGCTGCTCACGTCGGACCATCAGGCCTCGCAGCGCGCAGGCGGCCATCAGATAACCGGTCGCCTGATCCAGTGCCTGAACAGGCATCGGATCCGGCGAAGCCTGCGCGCCGTCCGGACACGCAATGCCCGTACTCATCTGGACGAGACTGTCGAAGCCTCGGCGCCCACGCCAGGGGCCCGTCCAACCCCACGCATCGAGGCTGACGTCCACCAGGCCGGGGCGCAACGTTGCCCGCTCGTGCGCCCCCAGCCCCAAGGCCTGCAGCGCTCCGGGCCTATAGCCATGGACCAGGACATCAGCCTCGGACAGCAGTGCGGCGAACCGGGCCCTGCCTTCTGGCTGCTTCAAATCCAGGCCCGCGCAATATTTGCCCACCGTCACTTCCGGAACCATGCCCGGTTCCGACCAGGTCGGCGGATCCAGCCGCAAGACAGTGGCTCCGTAGGCTGCCAGAAACCGCGTGGCTACCGGCCCCGCCAGCACGCGCGTCAAGTCCAGCACCCGCACCCCCGCAAGCGGTCGCTTCCGATCCCGGACGTCGAGCGGGCCCACGGCCCCTGCCGCATCTGCCTCCCATGCGACCAAGGGCTCTGCGGCAACGGCGATGCCCTGCGGGTGACGGCGCCACGCATCGGGCGAACGCAGTGCGGCGGCGCAAGCAGACGCCTGCACCATCGCCTCCTCCAGCTCTGTCGCCTTCCAGTTGCGAACCCGATCGGCCACCGCGCCATGATCCGCACGTTCGGAGAGAGCCAGCACGCGCAGTGCTCTCTGCTCATGATGGGGCGCATTGGCGTGAATGCGGATCCACCCGTCCCGAGTACGATAATCGCCCGTCAAGACCGAGCGGACCTTCGGCAAGACCCAGCCGATCGGCCTGAGGGAGTAGCCGAACCAACGCGAAGCCAGCGCCCGATCCAGGCGAACCGCACCATGCCCCGACGGATCTCGCCACGCTGCCAGCATCAGCGCGGCGGCGCCAATGCTGGCGCAGGCCAGATCACTGACGGGGTAACGGGATGGCCAGGACTGCGAACCGTCGATCCGCAGATTGCCGCCGCCCTCCGGCTCGCCCAAGGAACCCAGAATCTGTCGCAGCATGCCGCGGCAAGCGCCCGCGCCTTCTTCCATCCCAGCCCCCTACTGGATGCTCCCCAGGCTGGGCAGCAGCAGCGCAATCTGCGGGAAAATCACCACGAGCGCCAAGCCCACCAGCCCCAATCCGGCATAAGGCAGGGACCCCACCAGCACGTCTCGAATCGTGTAGTCGGGGCGCAAGCCTTTGACGACGAACAGGTTCATTCCGACGGGCGGCGTGACCGCGCCGATTTCCATGTTGATCACCAGTATCACGCCAAACCATATCAGATCGATGTGCAACGCCTCCAGCCCCGGCAACAGGATGGGGACAGTGACCAGAATGGCTGCCGACGCATCCATGAACATGCCCAGGATCAGATACAGGATATTGACGGCAATCATGAACTGCCACGGGGCCAGTTGCAGCCCTTCGAGCCAGGAGGCGAAATCCTGCGGAATGCGAAGCAAGGAAAGCGTGTTGCCGAAGACTCCCGCGCCCGCGATCAGCATCAGGATCATGCAACTGGTGACGACACTGTCGCGCACCGCATTGATGAAGCGGCTCCAGGTCAGCGTGCGCTTGAAGAAGGCGGTCAGGACAAACGCATAGATCACGCCGACGCCGGCGGCCTCGGTGGGGGTGAACCAGCCGGTATAGATGCCGCCGAGGATCAGAGGGATCATCAGCAGGCTACCGATCATGCCCCAGGTGAAAGGCACGTACAGACGTGCGATGGCCGGGGCAACGGCGCCCTTTCGGGCCTTGTTCCAGGCCCAATAGATGGAATACAAACAGAACATGAAGGCCAGCATGATGCCGGGAAGCACGCCGGCCATGAAGAGCTTGCCCACCGAAGCGTCCGTGACGAGCGAGTACAGAATGAAGGAGATGCTGGGCGGAATCAGAATCCCCAGCGTGCCCGCCACGGCCACCACCCCCGCCGCCATGCGTTTGTCGTATCCCCGGTCGCACATCTCCGGAATGCTGATGGAACCGATGGTGGCCGCCGTGGCCGTGGACGATCCCGAGATGGCTGCGAAGATGGCGCTGGCCACAGTGGCCGCCACAGCCAGCCCGCCCGGCAAACGGCCAACGATACGCTGCGCAAAATCGAACAGGTCGCGTCCCGATTCTCCTTTGAGCATGATCTGGCCCATCAGAATGTAAAGCGGGATCGCAATGATCACGAATGAATTCAGATCGGTATAGGCGATCTGTGCCAGCGCGGTCATTCCGGGATCCACACCGATCGTCATCATGTATCCCAGCAAGCCGCTGATCAACAGCGACACGGCGATGGGCACCCCAAGAATCAGCAAAATCCCCAGGGTTACCAGTGTCAGGATGAAGTCCATGTCAGGTCCGTTTCGCCGTCATGCGGCGCAGGAAGTGATGAATCTCGAAAATGAGCCAGAGAATTGTCCCTACCGGCAGGGCAAGATGCGGGATCCAGACCGGCCAACTCATGACATCCAGGGTGGTCTCGTTCGTCTGGAGGCTATCGAAGAACTGTGACAGGCCCGAAATCGTGAAGGCCACCAGGAAAGCCGCAATGATGACGAAGCGCAGCACCCGCATGAGGCCTGCGCAGCGCGGGTAGGCGTTTTCCAGCGCAATGCCCGATGTGACATGCTCCTCGCGCAAGGCGGTGAAGGAGGCACCCACGAAGGCCACCCATATGAGGGCGAAAAGGTCGACATCGTAGGTCCAGGAATTGTCGATGTGCGTGGCCCGCATTGCGATCCCCAGCAGGATCGACAGCGTCATGGTGATCATGAGCGCCGCGGACACATAGCCGACCGCATGGCCCAGGCCCCCCGAAAGCTGCAGCACCGCGCGGATCCGGGGCGATCCCACTTGCGATGCTTTGGCAAAATGTTCAGTCATGAGAATCCTCCGCTCTCCGGGGAAACCCCGGCGAGACGCAACGGGCGGCTGCACATTCGGCAGCCGCGCCCTTTCTGAAGGTTATTTCTTGAGTGCAGCGTCCACGTCGTTGAGGATCTGCTGACCGCTTTCGCCGACTTCCGCGATGTAGTCCTTGCGGGCCTGAGCGCCCGCCACATCCTTCCACTGCTTCAGTTCGGCATCGGTCAGGCGATAGACTTCATTGCCATGCTTTTTGGCCAGCGCGACATCGTCGTTGAACTCTTTCTCGATATCGGCAACGGCCTGTTGCTCGGTACTGACGGCGGCCTTCGTGATCAGGTCACGCTGCTCCTGCGTCAGGCCTTTCCACCACTTCATGTTGACTTGGATGGGATAGACCAGCGGCACATAATGAATGGCCGTGATGTAGTGCCCGACCTCGTACCACTTGCGCGAGACGATGCTGGACAGCCCTGACACCGCGCCATCCAGGCTGCCGCTCTGCAGCGATGTATAGACCTCGCTGGAATCCACCGCCACCGGGGTGGCCCCCTGGGCCGACAGGAACTTGGCCGACAGTTTCCCCTCGGAGCGCATCTTCAGTCCCTTCAGGTCACTGGGAAGCTTGATCGTGCGCTTGGTGTTCACATAGCTTTCCGCGTAGCCATAGAAGCCCCACCCGATCACCTCGACGCCATGCTTGTTCAGACGGGCGTTGACGTCCTGGCCCAGCTTGCCGTGCAAGGCATTGAGCAGGCCACCCGCGTCATCGGCCAGAAATGGAATGGTGTCCCACTCGAGCGAAGGTTCGTATTTGGACCACCAGTGCATGCCGAAGATCGCCATGTTGGCGGTATTGTTGCTCAGCCCCTGGGCGATGTTGGACTCCTTCAGCAAGGAACCGGACGGGTAAGTCTCGACCTTGATCTTGCCGCCACTGAGGTCGGAAATTGCCTTGGCGAAATTCGTGCCCTGATCAGCGGTGGCCGTATGGGGCGGCATGTACCAGGCCAGCCGCACGGTCAAATCACTTGCGGCATGGGCGAGCGACACCCCCGTCAGACCCAAAGAACTCACAAACGAAATTGCGAGTAGCTTGCGAATGGAATGCTTCATTTTGCTCCTCTCGAGGTGGAAGTCGCAGACACCCCGGCTTGTCGAGCATGTTCATCCACCAAGGGGCTGCACAACAGTCGCTTTTCTTGGTTATGAGCGACAGGGTGTACAGTCTACTCCTCGGCGCTGGCCGTCCACGCCGCCGGAATCGCCGCGATCACCAGGCAGGCGCCCTGAACGACTTCAGAGCGGACGCCGCATCAGCCGGTGAGGAATCCCGGCATCCATGAAGGTACCGCCCTCTTCCACGAATCCATGGCGGGCATAGAAGGGCCGCGCGTGGAGCTGGGCGGCAAGCAGCACCTGGCCATCCCCGCGATCGCGAGCGGCGGCTATCAGCGCCTGCAGCACCTGCGAACCGATGCCGCGCCCGCGCCACGCCTGGTCCACCGCCATGCGCCCGATGTGGCCGTCCGGCAGCAGGCGGCCGGTAGCGATTGGCCGGCCACTCGCATCGCGCGCCAATGCGTGCAGGCACTGGTCGTCCATGGCGTCCAGTTCCTCTTCGGGCGGCACATGCTGCTCGTGCACGAAGACCTGGTTCCGGATACCACCGGCTTCGGGTCCCAAGGCGGCCCAGGAGCCGAGTTCCACGCCCGGTGCCACCACGCGCGCGCCGCCCGCAAAGGCGAGGACTTCCGGCAACCAGGCGGAAAAATCCGAAATCCCATGATCGCCGCCGGCGATGATGCGCTGGCGGCATCCCGCAAAACGCCGCTGCATTTCACGCCAGTCCAGGATCTCGTCGCCCGTGGCTGCCAGCAGAAAATAACGTTCAGGTTGCGTCAGGGCGTGAATGGTCGATTCGGCCTGGCCCAGCTCATCCACATATCCGGGGAGAAATTCGAACGGCGCATCGCCGTGGTAGGTACGATGAGAACCGACCTGGGTGGCCAGATCCCGGGCCGCGTGGACAACCGGGTTGAGCAGGACCGCCCGGCAGCCCAGGCGCTCGGCCAGCCAGGTCGCGTAAAAACCGCCCAGAGAAGACCCGATCACGGTGAGATCAGCCGGTCCCAGCCCGCGACCGAGAGCCTGTTGCGCACATTCCAGCGCCAGCCCCATGGCGGCGGCCGGGCTGGCCGGCAATTGCGGGCAGGCCCATTGCGCCGACAAGCCACGCCGCGCCATTGCCTGCCCCAGAAGGCGCGCCTTCAGGGACTGCGGAGAAGACCGAAAGCCGTGCAGATACAGGATCATCGTGCGTTCCCGGCACCCGGGCGCCCCCTGGCGCGCTACGGAGCCAAGCGCCCATTGTAGGAGCGGCCCGACCGTAACGCGACAGCGACCGTCAGGCCGAATCGCCCCGCAAGCTGCGGCGCCGCTCGAATTCCTTCAGGTAGCGCTTGCGCAAGCGAATGGACTTCGGCGTGACCTCGACCAGTTCGTCATCCGCGATGAACTCCACGGCATATTCCAGATTCAGCTCGATCGGCGGCACCAGGTCGATGTGCTCGTCCTTGCCCGATGCCCGCACGTTGGTCAGCTTCTTTTCCTTGATGGGATTGACGACCAAGTCATTGTCACGGGAATGGATGCCGATGATCATGCCTTCGTAGACGGGATCCTGCGGAGAGACGAACATACGACCTCGCTCCTGCAGTTTCCAGAGGGCATAGGCGACAGCCGTCCCGTCATCCTGGCTGATGAGCACGCCGTTGCGGCGCTCGCCTACCCCGCCCTCGCGCACGGCGCCGTATTCGTCGAACACATGGCTCATGATCCCGGTGCCGCGCGTCAGCGTGAGGAATTCGCTCTGAAAGCCGATCAGGCCACGCGCGGGAACCCTATATTCCAGCCGCGTACGACCCCGGCCATCGGGCTGCATGTCCTGAAGGTCGCCCTTGCGGCGACCCAGTTCTTCCATGACACCGCCCTGGTGGCTGTCTTCGACGTCCACCGTCAGCAGTTCATAGGGCTCCTGGCGCACGCCATCGATGTCCTTGTACATCACCCGAGGCCGCGACACGGCCAGCTCATAGCCTTCGCGCCGCATGTTCTCCAACAGGATGGTCAAATGCAATTCGCCGCGCCCGCAAACCTCGAATACCGTGTCGTCCGACGTATCGTTCACGCGCAGGGCCACGTTGGATTTCAATTCGCGCTGCAGCCGATCGCGGATCTGGCGGCTGGTGACGAACTTGCCTTCCCGGCCGGCCAGCGGCGACGTGTTCACCATGAAGTTCATGGTAAGCGTCGGCTCGTCGATCTTCAGCAGCGGCAGCGGCTCGGGCGCGAGCGGATCCATGAGCGTGCAACCGATGCCGATTTCCTCGATGCCGTTGATCAGAACGATGTCGCCCGCCTGCGCCTCATCCACCAGCACGCGCTCCAGCCCCTCGAAGCGCAGCACCTGATTGACGCGACCCTTGATGGGTTCTCCTTCCGGTCCGAACTGCACCACGACATCCTGACCCGCGTGCAGACGGCCACGATTGATGCGGCCCACGCCGATCTTGCCCACATAGCTGCTGTAGTCCAGGGAGATGATCTGCATCTGCAGCGGGCCGTCCACGTCGTCTTCGCGCTGCGGCACGTATTCCAGAACGGCTTCGAAAAGCGGCCGCATGTCGCCGGAACGCACGTCGGGGGTCAGGCCGGCATAGCCATTCAGGCCGGAGGCGTAGATCACCGGAAAATCAAGCTGCTCTTCAGTTGCACCCAGCTTGTCGAACAGATCAAACGTAGCGTTGACGACATAGTCCGGACGGGCGCCGGGGCGGTCCACCTTGTTGACCACGACGATAGGCTTCAGGCCCTGGGCCAGGGCCTTGCGCGTCACGAAGCGCGTCTGCGGCATGGGTCCCTCGACCGCATCGACCAGCAGCAGCACACCGTCCACCATCGACAGCACACGCTCCACCTCGCCGCCGAAGTCGGCGTGACCCGGGGTATCGACGATGTTGATGTGATTGCCCTCGTATTCCACGGCACAGTTCTTGGCCAGGATGGTGATTCCGCGCTCCCGCTCGATATCGCCCGAGTCCATGACGCGCTCGGAGACCTGCTGATTGTCGCGGAAGGTTCCGGACTGGCGCAGCAACTGGTCCACCAGCGTGGTCTTGCCGTGGTCGACGTGAGCAATGATGGCCACGTTGCGCAAAGCTCGCTTCATAAAATTTCCTTGGTAGAAATGTCTGTCGGGCGCAAGCCGTCCGGCAAGGCATGTAGGGGGAGCAGCGTCTGTTCAGGCGCCGTCATGGCCTGCAGGGCTTCCAGCCCCACAGCCCGCTCAATCGAAAAAGGACCCACCGCCGTGCGTCGCAAGGCCGACAGATGCGCGCGGCATCCCAGGCGCCGACCAATATCCTGGGCCAGCGTGCGCACATACGTGCCCTTGCTGCAATGGACGCGCACGCTGGCATGGCGACCGTCGCACGCCAGCAGTTCCAGGGCATGGATGGTGACCGAGCGCGGCGCACGCTCCAGTTCGATGCCCTGCCGGGCATATTCGTACAGAGGTTTGCCGTCGCGCTTGAGGGCGGACACCATGGGCGGAATCTGTTGGATCTCGCCCCGGAACTCGCCCAGCACGGCTTCCAGCTGCGCAGGCGCTACACCGGCAAAATCATCGTCGGCGCGCGCCACGATGTGGCCGGTGAGATCGCCGCTGTCGGTTTCCTCGCCAAACGCAAGCGTCGCCTCGTAGACCTTGTCGGCCTCCAGCATGCGCGCCGAGAGCTTGGTGGCCCGACCAAAGCAGCAGATCAGCAGCCCCGTGGCAAAAGGATCCAGCGTTCCGGTGTGCCCGGCCTTGCGGGCGTCCATCGTCCGTTTTGCGCGTTGCAGCGCGTGGTTGCTGGACAGGCCCGCGGGCTTGTCCAGCAACAGGACACCATCAAGCATGCGCCCGCGTCGGGAAGCCATCGTTCAATCCGTACAGATGAGTGACGACCGCCCGATCAGGGCTGGCCGTCCGGGTCTTCGAGTTCGGGGATGTCCGACGCGCCCGCTTGCGGACGATTGGCCCGATCGATCAAGTGCGTCAGTTCAATCCCGCGCGCCAGGTGCACGTCATGCACGAACCGCAGTGTGGGGACCGTGTGGATATGCAGCAGCCTGAAGAGCTGCGAGTGCATCCAGCCAGCTTTTTCATTGAGCGCGTTGGCGGCGGCCTCAGGTTCGGCGCCCAGCACCGTGAAATAGACCTTCGCATGGGCGTAGTCCGCCGACAGATCCACGCCTGTCAGCGTGATCAGCCCCGTGCGTGCAACATCCAGCTCACGCTGCACCAGCGCCGCCAGATCCTGCTGGATCTGGTCGGCCAGGCGCGTGTTGCGATCTGGATTCGGTTTGGACTTATGACGACCCATGATTTACAGAGTACGAGCTATTTCCTTGATCTCGAAGACTTCGAGCTGATCGCCGACTTCGATATTGTTGTTGCCCTTCAGGGTCAAACCGCAATCAAAGCCGGATTTGACTTCCTTGACATCGTCCTTGAAGCGCCGCAGCGAATCCAGTGATCCCGTCCACTGCACCACATGGTTGCGCAGCAGCCGGACCTGTGAGTCGCGGCGCACCACGCCTTCGAGCACCATGCAACCGGCGATGTTGCCGACCTTCGAGACCGTGAAGATCTCGCGGATTTCGACGAGGCCGATGATTTCTTCGCGCTTTTCGGGCGCCAGCATCCCGGAGAGGGCGTTCTTCACATCGTCGATCGCGTCGTAAATGATGTTGTAGTAGCGCAGGTCGATTTCGTTGGCCTCGGCCAGCTTCTTCGCCGACTGATCGGCGCGCACGTTGAAACCGATGATCACGGCGCTGGACGCAATCGCCAGGTTGATGTCGCTTTCGGAGATGCCGCCGACGGCCGCATGCACGACTTGCACGCGGACCTCGTCCGTGGAGAGCTTGAGCAGGGACTGCACCAGGGCTTCCTGCGAACCTTGCACGTCGGTCTTGACGATGAGCGCCAGCGTACGGGTGCCCTCGCCCAGATTGTCGAACATGGATTCCAGCTTCGCCGCCTGCTGGCGCGCGAGCTTGACGTCACGAAACTTGCCCTGGCGGAACAATGCGATTTCACGCGCCTTGCGTTCGTCGGCCAGCACCATGACCTCGTCACCCGCAGCCGGAACCTCGGCCAGACCCTGAACCTCGACCGGCGTCGAGGGCCCTGCCGACTGCGTGGGCTTGCCGGTGTCATTCAGCATCGCTCGAACGCGGCCAAATGCCACGCCAGCCAGCACCGCATCACCGCGATGGAGCGTGCCGCTCTGCACCAGGATGGTGGCCACCGGGCCGCGCCCCTTGTCCAGGCGGGCTTCGATCACGACACCCTTTGCAGGCGCCTCCACCGGAGCCTTCAGTTCCAGAATTTCGGCTTGCAGCAGCACGTTCTCGAGCAGCTCGTCGATCCCCTGGCCGGTCTTTGCCGACACAGGGATGAACGGGACTTCCCCGCCGTACTCTTCGGGCACGACCTCCTCGGCCACCAGCTCCTGCTTGACGCGTTCGGGATTGGCCTCGGGCTTGTCGATCTTGTTGATGGCGACCACCAGCGGCACGCCGGCAGCGCGCGCATGGTGAATGGCTTCCCTGGTCTGCGGCATGACACCGTCGTCGGCCGCCACCACCAGGACCACGATATCGGTCGCCTGCGCACCGCGTGCCCGCATCGCCGTGAACGCCTCGTGGCCCGGAGTGTCCAGGAAGGCCACCACGCCGCGATCCGTCTTCACGCGATAGGCGCCGATATGCTGCGTGATGCCGCCCGCCTCGCCAGTGGCGACCTTGGTGCGGCGGATGTAGTCGAGCAGCGACGTCTTGCCGTGGTCCACGTGGCCCATCACGGTCACCACCGGCGCGCGAGGAAGCGCCTCGGCTTCATCGGCGACCTCGGTGTCAGCAAGGAATGCCTCGGGATCGTCCAGCTTGGCCGCAATGGCCGTGTGACCGAGTTCTTCGACCACGATCATGGCCGTTTCCTGATCCAACACCTGGTTGATGGTGACCATCTGGCCCAGTTTCATGAGCTGCTTGATGACTTCGGCCGCCTTGACGGACATTTTGTGGGCCAGGTCCGCCACGGAAATGGTTTCGGGCACATGAATCTCGCGGGCGATGAACTCGACCTGCTGCGGTTCGTGATGCTCGACCTGACGGCGGTTCTTGCCGCGGCCACCTTTGCTGCCGCGAGACGGCTTCCCGCTGCTGCGCCAGGCATCGCGCCCGGCACCGGGCGAAAGCGTCTCGGCCTTGGATTTCTTGCGGCCGCCGTCGTTGGACCAGCTCGACGAGACGTCGGTGGTCTTGATGACCTTTTTCCCTTCGGTTTCCTTTTTGCCGACAGCCTTGGTGCCAGGCTTGTGCAACGTGCCGGCCGTCGCGGCCTCCGGTTCCGGAGCGCGCAGCACCTTGCGCGGCTGCCGCATCATCTCGCGCAATGCGGCCGCTTCGGCTTCGGCGGCCCGGCGGGCGCGATCCCGGTCCGACTCGGCGGGTGCACGACGAGCCTTACCAGGCGTCGCGCGCGGCGGAGCCGACACCGGAGCACCCGGCGAGGGCCGGCGCGTTTCCTGCGCGGCGGGCGCCGATGGCGCCGCGTCGTGGGCGACGGCCGGCTTTTCCTCCGGCGGCTGCGGAGCCGCTTCGACTGGCGATTCAGGGACGACCACCGGTTTCTCGGCGACAGGGGTTTCGCTCACAATTTCCTGCTTGGTTTCGACGGGTTGCGCGGCGCCCGAATCGGCCAGCTTCGCGTCGGAAGCCTGGGTTTCTACGGGCGCTTCAGGGGCGGCGGGCGAAGGAGCAGCCTCCGGAATTTCCGGCGCTTTCGCAGCGGGCGTCGCTACGGGGGAATCGGGTGGGAGCCGGTCAGGCGCGGGGGCCTGGACGGTTGGAGCAGCGGCCGCGGACGGCGATGCTTGAACAGCAGTCGAACCCGCAACATCGGCCACGGCCGGCGATTCGGCCGGCACGGCAGGCGACGCTGTCTCCGCCTGCTGCGCCGCCTCGGCGCGTGCGGCATCCTGCAAGTCAGCGCGATCACGCTTGACCAGCACACGCTTTTTGCGAACCTCGACCTGGATCGTCCTCGACCGGCCGGAACTGTCGGCTTGATGGATTTCGGAAGTCTTGCGCCGGGTCAGTACGACCTTCTTGCCGGCATCCGATCCATGCGAACGCCGCAGCGACTCCAGCAAGGCGCTTTTATCGGCCTCGGTCAGGTCCGCATTCACCGAAGCCAGCTCCACGCCCGCGGAGCGGAAATGGTCCAGCAGGACCTGAGCGGGCATATTCAGTTCTTCGGCGAATTGGGCGACGGTGTTACTCGGCATTCGACTCTCTCTTCTACGTTCAATGGGCGGGATGGCTGCTAAGGATGCCCGGCGTCAGGCCTTGTCATCCTCGAACCAATGCCCCCGCGCCTGCATGATCATGTCGCTCGCGGCCTCTTCGGGCAGCCCGGTCAATTCGGACAGCTCGTCGGCGGCGAGTTCGGCCAGATCATCCAGCGTCGTGATGTTGCTCGCGGCCAGCTTGGCCACCAGCGACGGCTCCATACCTCTTATCTCGAGCAGGTCCCGAGCCGTCTGTACGCGTTCTTCCTGGGCAATGGCCTCTGTCAGCAGCGCATTGCGAGCGCGTGTACGCAGCTCGTTGACGGTTTCTTCGTCGAAAGCCTCGATGTCGAGCAGTTCCTGCATCGGTACGTAGGCAATTTCCTCGAGCCCGGTGAAACCCTCGTCGATCAGGATGTCGGCGACTTCCTCGTCCACGTCCAGCTTCGTGATGAAGTTCTGGCGCAGGGTGGAGCGCTCGGCATCCTGGCGATGCTGGCTTTCCTCGGGGGTCATGATGTTGATCTGCCAAGCAGTCAGTTCCGACGCGAGGCGGACGTTCTGCCCGCGCGCGCCGATGGCCTTGGGCAGATTTTCCTCGTCAACCACCACGTCCATGGCGTGCTTGTCTTCGTCGATCAGAATGGACTCGACATGTGCCGGCGCGAGCGCGCCAATCACGAACTGCGCCGGGTCGTCGGACCAAAGCACGATGTCGACCTGTTCGCCACCCAGCTCGTTGCGCACCGCTGTCACACGGGAACCCCGCATCCCGACACAAGTTCCGATGGGATCAATCCGCTTATCGTACGCCACCACCGCGATTTTGGCACGGACGCCCGGATCGCGGGCGGCAGCCTTGATTTCAAGGAGTCCCTGCTCGATTTCCGGGACCTCGTTTTCGAACAGCTCGCGGATGAATTCGGAGGCCGTACGCGAAAGGATGACCTGCTGGCCGCGCGCCGCATAATCGATTTTCAGGACCCAGGCCCGCACGCGGTCGCCGGCGCGGATGTTCTCCTTGGGAATCATTTCGCTGCGCGGCAAGCGGGCTTCGACCTTGCCGATCTCGATGATGGCGTCGCCTTTGTCCAGCCGCTTGACCATGCCGGAGACGATGGTCTCACCCCGGTCCAGAAAGTCATTCAGGACCTGTTCGCGTTCCGCGTCGCGGATCCTTTGCAGGATGGCCTGCTTTGCGGCCTGCGCGCCGATGCGGCCGAATTCGAGAGGTTCCAGCGGCTCCTCGATGTACTCGCCCACCTGGATGCCCGGAACGAGGTCCTGGGCGTCCGTGAAGAGTTCCTGGGCATCGGGTTCCTGCAGGCCGGCTTCATCGGGCACCACCAGCCAGCGGCGAAAGCCTTCGTGTTCGCCCGTCAGGCGGTCCACGGACACGCGAATATCCACGTCTTCCTTGAAGCGCTTTTTCATGGCGGAAGCCAACGCGCTCTCGAGCGCGCCGAACACGACGTCGCGTTCGACGTTCTTTTCACGCGCCAGAGCATCCACCAACAGAAGAATTTCGCGACTCATCGCTTCTTACCCTTGAAATCAAGAACAGGATCCAGCCGGGCCCGATCCACATCATCAAAAGAAAACGGCAACGTCTGCGGCTCGCCCGCCTGGTTTTCGTATTCCAGGCTGAGCGCCGGCGCGCCATCGACGGTCTGGGCGACCTGCAGGACGCCCGTGAAGACCTTGCGCGATTCGACCGGCTCGGACAGCCTCAGTTCAATGCGCTGCCCCGCAAAGCGGACGTAATCGGCCAGACGGCGCAGGGGCCTGTCCACCCCGGGTGAGCTGACTTCCAAGCGCTTGTAGTCGACATTCTCGACCTCGAGCACATGCGACAACTGATGCGACACCTGTTCGCAGTCCTCGATCCGCACCCCGTCGGGGCGGTCGATGAATACGCGCAAGACCCCAAGGGGCGCCCGCTCCACATCGACCAGTTCGACATCAAAACCCAGCAATGCCTGCTGGATCACCGCATGGATATCAGCCATAAATTCCATTAAAAAGGGGCTGTCCCGCCAGCCCCTGATTTCCCGGTGGACACCCCGGTAAAGTACGGCACCTTTGTGCCGTAAAGCCTTGCATTATAACAGCATATCGCCGTTCTTCCAGCTATTGGCGCGTACGCTTGGCCCTGCCCAACTGCGATTCATGCGCGTGGGCCCCACGGGGCTGATGCTCGGACGAGCCTTGCCCCTCCTGCCGCGGGGTGCGGCGGCCGGGTTTGGCGTTCCGGGGCGCACGGCTCCGGGGCGGCTTGCCGTCCGCGGAGGTCGCTGGCCCCTGTCGCGGCGCCCCGCCAGGACGCTTCCCGCCCGCGCGATTGGGCTTGCGAGCAGTCCCATTGCCGCCCGCTTCCTGGAGGGCAGCGGGATCCTCGCGGTTCGGCTTACCCCGGCGCGGCGGCCGGCCCGCCTTGCGATGGGTCTCCGACTTTTGTTGCTTGCCCGCATCAGGATGCCCGTTGGCCAGCCCGCCGCTGATCAGCAGACCGGTCGTAAAGGGGTCGATACGCCCCGGGCGGCCGGCCGAGGCACGTCCCCGGCGATTGGGCCGAGCGCCGTTCTGGCCGTTGCGGCCCGGCGTCCCGAATCCCGGCGGCAGGGCGCTGGCATAGGAAAGCGGCTGGCGCTCGACCTGCTCGTCGGCCTCGTCATCAGATGAACGGATCAGGCCCAACTGGACCATCAACGCCCCCACCAGGTCCGGCGGCAGTTCGTCCCAGCGGCCGCGGCGCAGATTGGACGGCAGCACCACATCGCCAAAGCGCGTGCGGATCAGGCGGCTGACCGTCACGCCAGCCGTCTGGAACATGCGGCGGACCTCGCGGTTGCGGCCCTCGCTGAGCGTCACGCGGTACCAGCGGTTGCTGCCCTCCCCGCCAATGTAATCGAGCGAATTGAATTGCGCCGGACCGTCCTCGAGCTCCACGCCGCTGGTGAGTTCGGACATCTTCTGATCGCCCAGTTCACCCAGGATCCGGACCGCGTATTCCCGCTCCGAACCATATCGCGGATGAGACAATCGGTTGGCGAGTTCACCGGAAGTCGTCAGGATCAGCAGGCCTTCGGTATTCAGGTCCAGCCGCCCCACCGATAACCACTTGCCGCTGCGAATACGCGGCAGGCGCGCAAAAACGTTGGCGCGGCCTTCGGGATCGTCGTGGCTGACGATCTCGCCCGCCGGCTTGTGATAAAGAATGACGCGGGGCAGCCGGTCCATTTTGGGCCGCGAGATCAACCGCCCATTGACGCGGACCTGGTCGTTCTGACCCACGCGTTGACCCACGTGCGCCGGCTCGCCGTTGACCGAGACCCGCCCCGCAATGATCAATTCTTCCATGTCGCGGCGCGAGCCTATGCCGGCATCGGCCAGAACCTTATGCAACTTCGGCGTGAGCGCATCGCTATTCATATAGCGATCCAGCCGCTTCGTCGTCGGGTGTGTGTCCTGGAGATAAGACAAGGCCTGATCGGCTTCCTCGGCCGAGCCCGCGTCCACTCTGGAGCCTTCATCGGCCGGCACATCGGAAGCCGCCGCCTCCCCGCGCCGCCGACGAAATGGCGTACGAAGCTTGCGGCCACGGGACCGGTTGCCGCGACTTTCCGCAGCAGGGGAATCGGCCCCTGAGGGCTCCTCGGTTCGTGGTGACGTTTCCAGTTCTGCGGTCATGGGGCTCAGTGACTCCTACACTTGGGTGTTCTATGTTCTATGAATCGTCGGCCTCATTGGACCGCGATGCGTCTTCGGGTGTATCCGGCAACAAGGAATCCATCGCCTGCCCGGCGTCGTCGGCATCCAGTGCCGGCAACTCGTCGAGCGCACGCAGGCTCAGGTCGTCCAGAAAGCGACGGGTGGTTCCGAACAGCGCCGGTCGCCCCGGCGCGTCACGATAACCCAACGTCTCAATCCACCCACGGTCTTCCAGCGTGCGGATGATCTGCGTGGATACGGTGACGCCGCGAATGTCTTCGATGTCACCGCGCGTCACGGGTTGGCGCCACGCGATGATCGCAAGCGTCTCCAGCACGGCGCGAGAATAACGAGGCGGTTTTTCTGGGTTCAGGCGCCCCAGGTAAGGCTGCATGTCCGGGCGGCTCTGGAACCGCCAGCCACCTGCCAGCGAAACCAGCTCCAGCCCGCGCTCCTGCCAATCAAGCTGCAACGTGGCCAGATAGCGGCGGATATCATCGGCGGAAACCGTGTCTCCGAACAGGCTGCGCAAGCTGGCAACCGGCAGCGGCGCATCCGCACACAGCAAGGCGGCTTCCAGAACGCGAAGGACTTCCGTTTCCGTCATTTTATCGTGAACTCCAGGACTTTGCTTGCATTATTTTCGCAGACTTGCTATAGTTACGTTCTTCAGACGCGG
>Ga0134125_10003129_pt1 | contig 19308 bp, 13 predicted proteins | sample KB31751_FD_96464 | JGI IMG/M metagenome (GOLD analysis project Ga0134125, IMG submission 96464) | Terrestrial soil microbial communities with excess Nitrogen fertilizer from Kellogg Biological Station, Michigan, USA - KB3-175-1 | ecosystem: Environmental > Terrestrial > Soil > Unclassified ... | reverse complement strand
ATCCTCGTTGCCTTCATCTGTGTGAGAAACAACTACTTTTTTCTTTTTATCATCTTCTTCCATCAGGATACCGGCGCTTTCCAAAATATTATCGTACGTATAAATAGGACAACCAAATCTTACAGCCAGCGCTACGGCATCAGAGGTGCGTGAATCAATTTCAACCGTATCTTTATCAGAAGAACAAATTAATTTAGAATAAAAAATCCCCTCCTGGAGATCATTAATGATTATTTCGTGAAGATCGACATTAAAAGCACTCATGAAATTTTTCATCAGGTCGTGTGTCAACGGCCGGCTGGGCTGCATACGCTCCAATGCTACTGCAATTGCCTGCGCTTCAAATCCTCCGATTACTATCGGAAGTCTGCGTAATCCATTTACTTCACCCAAAACTACTGCATAAGAATGAGTTTGAGTAATACTGTGAGAAAGCGCCACAATTTCCAATTCTATTTTCTTCATTATAACTCAATCCGCTTCTGCGGAATTTTATTTGTGAAAAACAAATATAAAACTAAACGGCTTTTTTTGAAACTTTGATTTTCCCTAACTGATTCCTTTTAATTTTTTAACGGCTTCAGTAATTTTTGGAACCACTTCAAACGCGTCACCGACAATTCCATAATCTGCCGCTTTGAAAAATGGTGCTTCCGGATCTTTATTTATGACCACGATCGTCTTGCTTCTGTTTACACCGGCAAGATGTTGAATCGCACCAGAAATTCCGATTGCGAAATACAAATTTGGCGCTATCGTAAGGCCGGTCTGACCAACATGTTCGTGATGAGGTCTCCAGTCGCTGTCGCTTACCGGCCGGCTGCATGAGGTTGCAGCACCAAGCGCTTTTGCAAGATCAGTAACAATTCCCCAGTTTTCAGGGCCTTTCAACCCCCGCCCACCACTCACTACTAATTCTGCTTCTGCCAAAGGAATTTCACCGGTAACTTTATTTACCGCTTTGATTTTCACTCTTGACTGAGGGATTTCGACATTTAATTCTGCCACTTCCGCTACGCCTTCGCCTTCAGAAATTTTATAAGCATTCGCATTTAAAGAAATGATTTTTATTTCTGTCTTAATGGAAACATTTGCAAAAGCTTTTCCGCTGAATACGCTCTTTTTTACAATAAAACCACTTGCAGTTTCCGGTAAGCTGACAGCGCCGGTAACCAGCCCGGCTTCCAAACGTACTGATAATCTCGGTGCAATCGATTTGCCATTAAAATTATTGGAAAAGACAATCACCTTTGCATCTGTATTTTGTGCAGCTTCTGCGATGACGTGCGTAAAAACTTCATCATCAAAATTATTCAGTGCATCGTTTTTTACAGTATGAATTTTTTTCAAACCATATTTTCCCAAAGAAGCCAGATCATCATTTACATTCCCCAAAACGATTCCTTCTGCAGAAGTATTGAGATTCTCCGCCAGCTTTGCTCCATACGAGGCAGCTTCAAATGAATTCTTCTTTATATGTCCATCCGCCTGATCTAAAAATATTAAAACACTCATTATCAATTAGAAATTAAAAATTTATCAATCAAAATTATGTTTCGGTAAAACAAACCAATAATAGAAAGTTTGTTTTATGGTTTTATTGTTCTATTGTTGAATTCATCTAAACTTTACTAAACAGTAAACAAACAAATTAGTAAGATTGCTGTTTTCATTAAACCATTTCTAGACAACAACCTCTAACTTCCAGCTAAATTACTTTCGCTTCTTCATGCAACAACCTTACTAATTCTTCCGGTTGGTCTGCAGGAATTAATTTTACACCAGCTTTTGCCGGCGGTAATTCAAAAGAAGCAATTTCTGTGAAAGTGTCTGCCTGCACTGGTTCTACTACTTTCAATGGTTTCGTCCTTGCACTCATGATCCCGCGCATATTTGGAATTCTTTGTTCCGCCATTCCTTTCTGGCAACTTACCACAGCCGGAAGATTTACTACATCTACTTCTTCTCCTCCTTCAATTTCCCTTTCAACAGTTGCAGTATTTCCTTCCAGAGAAAATTTAGTTGCTAATGAAATAAAAGGAAGATTTAATAATTCGGCAACCATTCCACCGATGGAAGAGCCGTTATAATCTATTGTTTCTTTTCCGGTGAAAATAAGATCGTAATTCTTTTGTCTGGCCACTTCTGCAATTTGCGAAGCGATATAAAAATCATCGTGGCTGTTGCTGTTTACCCTGATCGCTTCATCGCCGCCAATCGCCAGGGCTTTACGGATTATCGGATCATTTTCCGCGCCACCAACATTGATTAAATGCAGTACGGTGGCAGGATCCGCTTCTTTTAATTCAATTGCTCTCACCAAAGCATACCATTCGTCATAAGGATTTAAAATGAATTGTACGCCAGTTTCTGCAAATTTCGTATTGTTATCAGTGAAGGCTATTTTTGCTGTGGTATCAGGTGTTTTGCTAATGCAAACAAGTATCTTCATCATTCTTTTTTTTGGAGGTGCGAAGATACTAAGTAAAAAAAAAGTAAAAAATTATTTGATGGATAGAATCAGCAAATTAAAGGAATATATGCAGACTGCCGAGAAAGATAGTTTTTTGCAACATGCGCTTGCATTAGAATATATAAAAATCGGTAATGATCAAGAAGCAAAAAAATTATTCAATGAAATTTTAAAAAGAGAACCAACATACCTTGGCTCTTATTATCACTTAGGAAAATTATTGGAGCGAATTGGCGACCTGCAAAAAGCGCTGCGTGTTTATGAAAGAGGAATGCAAATCGCACAGGCTGCAAACGATTCTCACTCTTATTCTGAATTGCAGGCGGCTTATGAAGACGTGGAGGATGAACTGCAAGGATAAAAATGCCTGAACAGGAAATTCCAGAATTTGCACAAGCCGAATTTGAAGAGAAAAGGAAACCTATTTGAAGCTGTAATTAAGCATCAAAAGAAAGGAAAATTTTCAGATAGTTTACTTTTGAATTTACTGAAAATTAAACAGAGTAGAACACATTGCCATGTCATTACTAAATCAATTCATAACGAACATTGCCAAGCAAAACCTTTTTCAAAAAAATGATTATTTGTTGCTTGCGGTGAGTGGTGGCGCCGATTCTGTCGCTTTGTGTGAATTGTGTTTTCAGGCAGGATTTACGTTTGAAATCGCTCATTGTAATTTTCAATTACGAGGAGAGGAGAGTGATCGTGATGAAGAATTCGTCCGCACACTGGGAGAAAAATATGGGACAAGGGTTTTTGTGAAAAAATTTGATACAAAAGGATATGCTGAAGAAAAAAGAATTTCAATTCAGGTTGCAGCCAGGGAACTAAGATATAGCTGGTTTGAACAGTTGTTAAGCAACCTTCAACCTTCAACTTTGAACATTCAACTTGCAAGCTTCAACAGGCACTTTTCAAGCTGGCTTCTAACCGCGCATCACGCAAACGATAATATAGAAACATTGCTCATGAATTTCTTCAAAGGGACTGGAATAAAGGGTTTGCAGGGAATATTACCGAAGCAGGGAAAAATAATCCGCCCTTTATTATTTGCTAAAAGAGAAGAAATAGAAGTATTTAATAAAGAAAATAATTTAGATTTTGTGGAAGATTCTTCCAATTTATCGGATAAATATACCCGCAATTTTTTTCGTCATCAATTGATTCCTTCTATTGAAAAAGTCTTTCCACAGGCAGAAGATAATTTAATAAGAAATACGGAGCGGTTTGCTGACGTAGAAGTTTTATATCAGCAATCGATATCGCTTCATAAAAGGAAATTGCTTGAACAAAAAGGAAATGAAATTCATATTCCGGTATTGAAATTGTTGAAAAGTAAGCCTTTAAAAACGATCATTTATGAAATTATAAAAGAGTATGGCTTCACAGCGCATCAAACAGATGAAGTGATCAGTTTATTAAAAAGCGAAAGCGGAAAATATATTTCATCCGGCACACATAAAATCATTAAAAACCGCGCCTGGCTTATCATTTCTCCTGTCAATACGTTAGAAGCGAATCACATTTTAATTAATGAAAACGATAAGGAAGTTACTTTTGAAGCAGGAAAAATCAAATTAAAAATACCGAATCAAGAAGTAAGAATTAATGAACCCGGCAGGGAAGGTGTCATTTCGAAAATAAATGAAATGGCAACTTTGGACGCCGCTAAAATTACTTTTCCAATACTATTAAGAAAGTGGAAACAGGGCGATTATTTCTATCCGTTGGGAATGCAGAAAAAAAAGAAGTTAAGCAGGTTTTTTATTGATCAAAAAATTTCGATAACAGATAAAGAAAAAATATGGGTTCTTGAAAGTAATAAAAGAATTATCTGGATAATCGGAAAAAGAATTGATGACCGGTTTAAGATTACCGATAAAACAAAAAAAATGCTAACCATCGCGTTTAAGGAGTGGTAAAAATATGCCTCAGATCCAATCCTTTTACATCGTTCATAAAATTATCCAACAGTGGATAGTTTGAAAATAGCTGGCTAAAAATAACCAGGAAAACTACGCCGAAAATGGCTCCCCAAATGTGTGCTGAATGATTGACGCGTGAACCGCCTTTTTTCCCTAAAAAATAAGACACAATTAAAAATAGTATTCCGAATAAAAAACCAGGAATAAAAACCGGGATAAATAACAATCCGATTCCCTGCATGGGATTGAATAAAATGTAAGCAAAAACCACTGCTGATACGGCTCCTGACGCCCCGAGACTTCTGTAATCAGGATTGTGTTTGTATTTCAAAAAATCCGGAATTACACATATGATCAGGGAAAGAAAATACATCAAAACATAAAAAGTTTTTCCATAATTTCCGAAGATATTTATAAAAGAATTTTCGCATACACCACCGAACAAATAAAAAGCGTACATATTGAAAAACAAATGTGAAATATCTGCGTGAATAAATCCATAGGTGATGAACCGGTAATATTGATTTTTTTGTGTAATGGCGCTCGGATAAAAAATCAGGTCATCCATCGTTTTATGAGAGCTAAATGCAAAAATTGAAATCAGTACCGTGATGATAATTAGGATAAGGGTAACAGACATTTTTATTTTTTAAGAGCATCAAACCTACACAAAAACTAAGAATGATGATATTTTTCATTTCGGATAATTGAGCAAGCGCGATAAATTTGCTCGGCAAGAATTAGTCGAACCAACTGGTGTGGAAAAACAAGTTTTGATAAACTCCATTTATGATTGCATTTTAGTAAGACATCCCTATGAATTCCATAAGCACCGCCGATTAAAAAAATGAGATTTCGCGAACTTTCATTTGCTTTTTGCTGGACAAACTTTCCCAGTTCAACGGAATTCCATTGCTTCCCGTTTTCATCCAGTGCAACCAATACATCGGTATTCTGCAGAGCGTTTAAAATAGAAATTCCTTCAGCTTTCTTTATTTCTTCCGGCGAAAGATTCTCAGCGTTTTTTGCAGTAGGGAAAAGTTTCCACTCGACAGGAAAATAATGAGAAATGCGCTTCGTAAAAATTTCAATTCCTTCTTTTACATAGCTGTCATGTGCCTTTCCAACCGACCAGAAAATTATTTTCATTTTAATTAATTAGCTGCAATATGCAAAAGTATTATTACGTTAATAAAAAGCATGAAAATTAAAATGATTTCACCTGGACCTAATCCAAATTTCATATCCCATTCTTAAACTGAATTGATTCATTTCATGAGTTATAAAAAGCCATTATTTATCGTTTTACTGTTGACCGCTTCAATTTTCTCCAACGTTCTTTTTGCTCAAACGCAACTTTCTTCCGACGAACTTTTTCAACATGCGCGCACAGCTGCGTTTGAAAATAAAGATTATGCTTCGGCAACAGCATTAAGTAAAAAAGCGCTGGAGATCAGCCCGGATTATACAGACATCCGCATTTTTTTGGGCCGCGTTTATACCTGGTGGAACAAGCCGGACAGCGCAAGCGAATGCTTTGAAAAAGTGCTAAAGGAACATCCTGAAAATGAAGATGCCGCGTCAGCTTTTGCAGATCTTACCTATTGGAATCAACAGCCTGAAAGATCGTTACTGATCTGCGAAAACGCATTGGCTTTTCATCCACAATCAAAGGTGCTTTTACTAAAAAAGGGCAAGAGTTTAATTGAATTGAAAAGATACGCAGAAGCAAACTCGTCTTTAGCTATTTTGTTGAAGATAGATCCTAAAGATGCAGAAGCCCGTTCGCTTCTGGAAAAAGTAAAAGATAAATTTGCAAAAAATAAAATAGGTGTTAGTTATGATTTTGCAAGCTTCGATAAGCAGTTTGATAATCCGTGGCATATTGTAAGCGTTGATTATTCAAGGAGTACAAAAGCAGGATCTTTTATTGGACGTGTCAATTATGCAAACCGGTTCAAAACAAACGCGCTCCAATTTGAGACAGACGCATATCCGCATATTTCAAAAACGTTTTACAGTTATGTAAACGTCGGAATTTCTGATAAAAGCGGTGTGTTCCCCCAATACCGTGCTGGATTTTCATTGTACGCCAATCTTCCGAAAAGTTTTGAAGCAGAAGCTGGTTTCCGCTATCTTTATTTTAGGGATGCTACCTGGATTTATACCGGATCTGTAGGAAAATATTTTAAAAATTATTGGTTTAATTTCCGCACTTATATTACACCAGCTAAAGAATCTGTTTCCAATTCATACAGTCTCAGCTCGCGATATTATTTCAAAGAAACAAATTATTTTGGTCTTGCTTTGAGCACCGGAATTTCACCTGATGAAACAGCTAACAACATTCAGCTCGCGAATATGTATAAATTGAAATCTGATCGCATTTCAGCGGATTATCGGAGTACATTTAAAAAATTCAATAGTATTTTATTCAGTTTCTCGCTGATTCAAGACGAATATTTGCCAAAAATCACCGGGAACGAATATTTGTTTAGTGTAGGCTATCAAAGGAGGTTTTAAAGATGATAAAAAAAAGAATCATTGTAACGGTTTTAGTTGCAGTTGTGTTCCTGCCATTATGGATGTGGTTAGGCTGGTTGCTCACGCCAAAAAAGAAGATGGTAGCGGTAATTGTTGATAAAACTGAATTGCCGGACGGCTTGCAACATGCTTCGTTTACATGGGTTTTGAATAACCAGCGTTTTACAAAAACAAACACTGCGCTCTATAAGAATGACAACGATTATTTTGGGTTTTTTCCTTTGAAAGATGAAAAATTTCGTTTAAAAGGATTGGAAAGATTTTCTGCGGAAATGCTGGAAAAACTGAGCAACGATGCAGACATGGTTTATTTTACAGACACTTATGGGGTTTATAAAAAGGAATGGTATAAAAAAGAAAATGCGGACGGAATGATTTATGGAGGCATGAGTGAACAGGATATTCTGCTGTTGCAGAAAATGAAAGCCAAACATAAATTGACGATTTCTGAATTCAATACGATTGGTTCTCCAACTTCTGACAAAAACCGTTCAGATTTTGAAAGCCTTTTTGGAGTGAAATCGAGTGGCTGGACAGGTTGTTATTTTCCTTCTCTTGATACACTGAAAAATAAAGAATTACCGGCGTGGATTATAAATGGATATAGAAAAGACAACAATGGAAAATGGCCTTTTCACAGTGCAGGAATTGTATTTGTAAATACCGAAAGCAAAGTAGTTATTTTAGAAGAAGGAAATTATTTATCCTCGGCGCTGCCATTAATTTTGGTAAATAAATCTGTCCAAAAAAAATATCACTTGCCTGCACAAACTGCTTATCCTTTTTGGTTTGATGTAATGCAATATGATCCTTCGATAAATCAGCCAATTGCAGAATTTCAGCTAAATACGAATGCAGCAGGCAAACAAATATTGAAGAATGCTGATTTGCCTGAACGCTTTCCTGCAATACTCGTACATGAAAAACCTGATTACCGGTTTTATTATTTTTCAGGAAACTTTTGTGATAATCCAATTTCAGTTAACAGTTCATATTTTAAAGGAATCGGCGTTATGAATTCCTTGTTTTATCATTCAGATGATGTTAACAACAGGCGTAATTTTTTCTGGAATTTTTACCGGCCTTTGATGACCGGAATCACTGCTGATTATTATCATTCGCTTTCAAAAAACTAATGGAAAAAATATTTCTGATAAATAGAATCAGGAATTAATCCGCCGCCTTGAATCAGCTTTTCATTTCTTACCTTAAAGCGATTGAATGCATCTGTTACCTGCTCCGTGGTTACTTTATCATTTGTCGAATTTTCATCCATACCTGGCGTAACAGAATAAGTTGTATTCCCGTTGAGATGAGATAAACCGTGGATGAAGTCTATTACATCATTTTTTGTTTGCATCAAAGGATATTGATGTTCGTTCGAAAAAGCGCGTGTGGTGTCTAATCCGCTTCCAATCCAGCTTTCAAGAGTCGGCTTTTCAAATGCATAGTTATTGTTTAGAAATGCAATCAGACTTGGTGTAATATCAAAATGCGATGAAATGGAAGAAAAAGAGGCGGTGCGTTTTAGCAAAGGAGAATAAATGAGCAAAGGAACATGATACCGGTCAATTTTTGTGAGCATCGGAATTTCAGGCATCCTGTGATCGCCTGTTATTATAAAAATCGTTTTCTGAAAATCGCTTCGTTGCTTATAAATATTTATAAAATTTCTTACTGCTTCATCTAAATATAAAATGCTTGCATATTGTGGTCTATACAGCCGGTACGCATTTTTTTTATCGGCAGAAAATTTTAGCTGATCCATTCTTTCTTCAAATAACTGGTTGTATTTTTCCTGGTTATTTAGTAAGAACGGGCTATGGGTAGCAACTGTAAAAAGCACATTTAATTCCGGATTATTATCATTTTCCAGCTGTAGTTGTAAATATCTTCTGAATAATTCTGCATCACCATAGCCCCAGGTGAAACCGTTTTGTGCCGGAAGTTTTGTAAAGCCATCGGGAAAAGTAAATTCATCATAAATATGATCGGCGCCATTTTTTTTCATGAAAAGATTCATGTTATCGAACCGTGAATCTCCTCCATAAAAGAAAGCGGTTTTATATCCATTATGACGTGCAATGCTGATAAGTGAAAGATGTTTTGGCATATTTTCTCCCAATTCATTAAACCCGTTTTTTGCAAAAGGCAAAGATCCTAACACCGAAGGCAAGACGCCAAAACTTCGGCCTGCAGAACTTAAAAAATTATTCCAATACAAACTTTCTTTTGAAAGCGAATCTATAAATGGCGTGAAATTTCCCAGCGCTGCGCCTTCATTTGTAAATGCTCGCCCAAGCCCTTCTACCAGGATAATTACGATGTTCGGTTTCTCATTGCTTTTATTAAAAAAGGGAGATAAAACATCCGGTGTTTGATCCTTATGAAGAAATGGAAATTTTGCTTCATCTGCGTAAATAAAATCTTTTATTTGCGCCATATTGTTTCCAAAATCACCCGAATAACTGTCGGAATAAATATCTGTTTCAATCTTTTCAGGGAAAAAATAATGATAAGATTGTGAGATAAAAAAATCGGACTTGTTTAGTACAAACGTCCTTGCATATTCTGTTTTCAACGAGCTCAAATTTGGAAAAGAAAATCCGGTTATTAAAACAAAAATGGAAAAAGTGGTTATTATATAAGCAATATGTCGATGGATGCGAATTCTTTTTGAAATGTAAATAAATACCAGTAAGGAAAAAGCAATTAAACAAATAAAGGCAACAATTTGCAAAATGCTCACACCTCCTGAAGCGCCAAGTGTTTGTTTAATATCTGCGATTGAGTAAGCAAATAAATCTGCACCCAAAGGAACCATTGATTTATTAAAATATTGAATTAAAGCAAGCTGCAAAAGGAGAAGAACCGTCGCAGAAAAAATAAAAAAAATTGACGCCGATTTTTTCGAAAAAACATAAATCAATAGGTAAGGACTTAAAAGAATGATAAAAGTTCTTAACCAATAAAAAAGGTAATTCAGCAAAACGGAACCCGCTACAGGCAAAAAAGGTAACTTTTGAACTTTTGAGAAAACGGCGGCAATTATTTCATAACTGCCTGTTAAGAACAGTAACAAAAGAAATAATGCTGATAGCGCACAATACGATTGTAATGCAGGCAGAATATTGCTTAAAAGTTTTTTTATAAAGCATTTTAAGTTTTTCATAATGTTGTTGTGTTACTTCTTTTTACTGTTAAAACCCTGCCGGGTCATTTCACCCCACGATTTCTTTTTTCTTATAAAATCCAAATTGCCTCTGACAGCCGACCACACTACAAAAGGGTGGAAAAATAGCGGCTCTGCAAATGCGATCAGGATGAGTTTGAAAATATCAGTACGTCTTTTATATTGATTAAATGTGAGCACTTCAATTAAGATGGCAAATACCGAATATAAAAAACCAAAGGATAGGATGAATGCCAGAAGCAAAAGAAAGAAAGGCCACGAAATATAACCTGCCATTGCAAAAATTGTTAAACCCACGAAACCTGAAAACTCAATCAACGGCGCCAATAATTCATAAAAAAACCAATACGGATAGCTCAATATTCCCAAAATGCCAAAGCGTCGGTTGAAGAACATTTTTTTATGAATTTGCAATGTTTCTATGGTCCCCCGCGTCCATCGGTTGCGTTGTCTTCCGAGGATCTTATAAGAAGCCGGAGCTTCTGTCCAGCAAAGCGGATCGGGAATGAAAGAAACTTTATAAGGAATTTTATTTTCGTGCATGTAACGCCTCATACGCACGATCAGTTCCATGTCTTCACCTACAGTTGCATGATTATAACCTCCTGCTTTTATCGCAATTTCCCGGTCGAACGCTCCGAAAGCACCGGAAATAATTAATAAGCCATTCATGCGGCTCCATGCCATTCTGCCAAGCAAAAATGCCCGGATGTATTCGAGAGTTTGCATGCGGGGCAAAAGTTGTTTTGGTAAATGAACTTTTACCAGCTTTCCATTTACTACTTCGCACGAATTGGCGATACGAATTACGCCGCCGGTAGCAATTACCTGTTTATTTGTTTCTTCTAAAAATGGCTTAATTAATTTCAGCATTGCGTCCTGTTCGAGAATGCAGTCAACGTCGATACAAACAAGATATTTATTGGAAGCGACATTTATTCCGGTATTCAGCGCGTCTGCCTTGCCGCCGTTCACTTTATCTACAACAATTAATTTGTGATATAAAGAATTACGGCTTTTATAAATTCCGCGAATTGGTTTTGTCTTAATTTTTTCATTTACCAAAAAAGGAACTTTCACCAGCTGATATGCCTCAATTAATTTTTGTAAGGAATCATCTTTACTGCCATCGTTAATAACAATTAATTCTATGTTATTATAATGCACGGCAAGCAATGAACGAACATTTTCGATGATATTGGCAGCTTCATTGTAAGCCGGGGCGAGGAGACTTACTGAAGGCGCATATACTGAAGACGCGAGAAGATTATAATCAGTAAAGCTGCTTTTGCGGCTATACAATTTTATTTCAGCAATTGAGTAGACGACGATCAGCAGATAAAACAATAGCAGGGAAACCGAATATATCAAGATCCCCGAGGAAAAAAATTGAAATACTGCATCGGTAATATTCATGCAACATTTTTAATTTGTGGTAAGATCACATTCCATGGAAATGCATTTCTGTCAATCAATTCTTCAATTGTCACAATGCCGGTATCACTAATCTTTAAGATTGCTTTTGCAGCTTCCAGTTTATAAGAATCATCCGGATGATTTAAAATAGAGAACAAAAAAGGAAGCTGGGCCTCTGTTCCATCCGACTGCAGAATTTTCAAAATTTTTGTTTGAATGAAAGCATCATATCCGGCAAAATGAGCTACCAAAAGATCCGCGGTTGTTTCATTGCTAATATTGCTGATGGTTAGCACGGCATTTTTGCAAACGGTCATCGAAGAATGCGAAAGGCACGTTTTTACTTCGTCATAAAAATCATATTGCTGATAAATCTCAACGAGGCGCAAAGCAAAGTTTACAACCGACAAATTTTCGGATTTCAACCATTCATGAATGTTGCCGAGGCTTGTGCAAGTAGTGGATGATAACTCTTCAATTAATCTCAATTGTTGCCATTCTGAAACCGGGTAAGTCACTTTACTTAGAAATTCTAATCCTTCAAAACCGGTCATTTTTACAAGAGCAATCTGCGCCTCTGCGCGTAACAGCTCATTTTCATGATTGGTAAAAGGAAGTATGATATCAATGCAGTTTTTTTGTTGGAGATAAGCGAGTTGCTGAATGGCTTTTGCTTTTTTATGCCATTTTTTATTTTCCAGATTTTTTAATAATTGATTTCTCAGATCCATTTTTTCAAAGAGCCACAGAATATTTTCCATCGTTGATCCCCTGAATTTCTTCGATGTTTCTGCTAATTCTGAAATCAATAAATCACGATCAGATTCCGTATGTTGAAATTGCAGTAAAACCGTTTGATAGCCAGGATTTGAAAAGATTTCATTTAATTCATCTTCCGATTCACAAATGGCAATTTCACCAATGAAACTATTCAGTGATTTTTGAAGATACACTTTACGTTGCCACCGTTTTTTTTTTCGAAAAAGATAAAGAAATATGAATGCGATGCTGACTGCTATCAAAAAAATAAAAAAAATAATTGTATCAAACAGCAATTGCTGAGTAAAAAAATGATGCAGCAAATAATTTAAAACGTCATTAATGGTGCTTGCAAATGAAGTCAGCATAGTCAGCATAAGATGGAATTATAAAACAAAATGTTAGTCATTTTTCAGGAAAAATTCTCATTTGTTTTTGACAGCAATTTGGCTGCCGGAGCCAGTCTTTTTACACGCATTGAGAGTTCATTCGGGCTAAACGGTTTGGTAATATAATCATCGGCCCCCAGATTAAAAGCTTCCAGAACAACATTTTCCTGTCCCATTGATGAAAGTATAATGATCGGCACTTTACGATGAAGACTTCCTTTTTTTACCAGGCTCACAATTTCCAAACCTGAAGTAAACGGCATCATAATATCTGCAATGATCATGTCAGGATCATGCAGTTTTATTTGTTCAACCGCCTCCTGCCCATTAGAAGTAACGATTACTTCATGACCATCTTTTTTCAATCTTAATTCAATGATTTTCAACATGATCATTTCATCATCTGCAATTAATATTTTCATAACTTTTTTTTGATTTATTTTTCAAACCCTAACGGTAAACGAACAAATACCGCGAATTTTCATTTTTGTTTTTATTGATTAATTTTTCAAAACGAGTTCCAACGCATTTTCAAGTTCATCTTTTATCATCGGAATTATCTGCAAAAGAAGTTTTTGCGCTTTTTCAAAATTCACTGGTATTTCTTCCAGGTTCTTTCTCTCTTTAGCGTCAGATTCAATTTTGGAAATCAGCGACATTAATTTTCCCATTTGTAAAATGCCAATACTGCTTTTTAGTTTATGTGACCTTTTATAAGTTTCCTCCCAATTTTTTGAAACAATTGCCTCTTTTATTTCATTCATCAATACTGGAGTCGATTCCAGGAATATCTGCAACACTTCACACAGGCAATCCAGGTCATCCAGTTCGATGAGATGATTGAGGCTGTAAAGTTTTTTTGATTCGGTATAAATAAAATGTTGGTTATTTTCTCCGGTTACTTCTTCTTTCTTTAATAAGAATCTTCTTAATTCGCGAAAAAGATCAGCAGGAACGAAAGGTTTGTTCATGTACTCATTCATCCCAAGTTCCAGGCATTTTATTTTTTCATTTCGCAATGCACTTGCCGTCATGGCAATAATAGGAATATTTAATTTCAGCTTTTGGCGTATGTACCTTGTTGTTTCAAAACCATCCATTTCCGGCATTTGCAAATCCATAATGACAAGATCATACTGAAAACCGTCTTCCAATAGTTTTACTGCTACTTTTCCGTTATCTGCCAGGTCTGCTTCAATGCCCACTTTATCCAGCATGTGGTAAATTACTTTTTGATTGGCTTCATTGTCTTCTACAACCAAAACGCGTTTGCCTGATAACCCACGTTCGTTAAGTGTTTCCTGCTTTACATTATCATATTGTTTGGCTACGACGTGTGCCGGTATTGCATATTTAATCGTAAAATTAAATTCAGTTCCTTTGCCGGCAGTACTCTTCACATCAATAGAACCGTTTTGCATTTCGATCAGTTTTTTAGTGATGGACAAGCCAAGTCCGCTTCCACCAAACTTTCTCGAAGTTCCGCTTTCTGCCTGTGAGAAAGATTCGAAGATCGATTCAAACTTTTCTTTGGCAATACCAATTCCTGTATCTGAAACAGAAAATGATAGTTCAATTTCTTTTTCAGATTGATTATTAGCTTTAACTTCCAAATTGATTTCGCCGGCCGCAGTGAATTTCACAGCATTGCTCACAAGATTATTCAAAATTTGATTTAGCCGATGTGGATCGCCGGTCAGAGAATCCGGAATATTCAAATCCACAGAAACTCTAAGCTTGAGGCCTTTATCATTAATTAAAACTCTAAAAGTGCTGATCGTTTGCTCGAGAGTTTCTCGTAACCGGAAATCAATTTTTTCAATTCTCAGTTTTCCCGCTTTGATTTTTGAAAGATCTAAAATATCGTTGATCAAAATCATCAAGCTATCTGAAGACTTTTTAATGATGTGTACGAAATCTTTCTGCTCATTACTCATCGGAGTATTCAATAAAATATTGGTCATTCCAATAATTCCATTCATCGGCGTTCTGATCTCGTGGCTCATATTCGCCAGAAATTGCTCCTGAAGTTGTTCAGCTACTTCGGCTTTTCGTTTTGCTTCTATGAGATGCATTCCGTAGAGATATCTTTCCGTAATATCGCTGGCAATCCCGCTTATGCCGTAAATAGTATTGTTTTTATCAAATAAAGGAAATTTAACAATCAGCAGATTTTTGCTTACTCCTGCATGCTCAATCATTTCTTCCACCTCCACATTTTTTTGTTCCCTGATGACATACTCATCAATTTCCCGATAGCGTTGAGCATCAGCTTCAGCTACCAGGTCAAAATCCGTTTTTCCAATGATCTGCTCGGATGTAAAATTAAAAGCGTCCTTATAACTTTTATTTGCGAGCAAATAGCGTCCATTCAAATCCTTAATAAAAATCATCAGCGGCGTGTTATCGAGAATTGATTGTAGCCTGAACTGGTGTTCTTCCCGCTCGGCTTCGATTTTTTTCAGTTCAGACTCTATTCTTCTTTTCTCCGTTATATCTTTTACAATGCATTGAAATCCTTGTGGTTCCCCGTTTTCCATTAATATAACACTTGATTGCTCTACCCAAATTCTGTTTCCCGATTTCACATTCAACGGATAAGTGATGTTTGATTCTTCCTGCCTTAATTGAAATTGCTTTTTTAATTTGTCGCTGATGCTTTGAACCCATTCACGATCAACAACGGACGAAAAATGTCGCCCGATCATTTCCGAAGGTTCAAACCCAGTAAACGTCGTAATTCTTTTATTTACATAAGTGATACATCCATTCAAATCAGTGGTAAGTAAGCCAACACCTGAATTTTCCACCAAATTTTTATATTTGATTTCAATCTGATGCGTATCATTTTCGGCAAGTTTTCTTAACCGTTTATTCCGCGTTTCCTGTAAGAGGGTTATAATGATCAATAAAATTGAAACAAGGCAAACAAGGATAGAAGATTTAAAGTTCCTGGCATCAATGGCCTGGCTTTCGGCAAGTAGCTCATTGATCTTGGTTACATACGTCTTTTTTGTTTCGTTTACCGATTCATAAAAACGCAATGAATTTTTTTCATCCAGGTCATTGATCAGAAATGAGCTGATCTCTTTTGCGGTCAATTTGTTTTTACGGACATATTGCTGGCTGTCTACCTTTTTGACGAGCAAAGGCAAAAAAGCAAAACCTTCGGGGTTTAAACTGGCTGATTCATTTAGTTCCTCAATTATTTTATAGAGCTCAGCGATTTCATCTTCTGCGTTTTTTTCGATGACCTTGTCGCCGGTGATCGCATATTTCTGGGTGTTGCGTTCAAGTTCACTTATGGTATAAAACGCAGCATCAATCTTACGTACTATTTTACGTGATTGATTGATCTCCAGAGAGTTGGCAGTTGTTATTTTATGATTTTGATTAATGAAATAAAAGAGCGCCGAGAAGGCAAGAACAATAATGGAAATGATGACAATAAAATATTTCGGAAATTTCATTTTTTGATAATTGAATTTGGATTTATTAGAAGAGGATGTTTTATGAAAAAACACACTTTCTTCCATTCTATGTTAAACGTAAAAGAAGCAGCCTTTATTTTATCTAAAAGTGAAAAATCTAATAAAGTTCCCGGCTTATTTTTTATTTGATGAAGAAGAAATTGGCCTGAAGAAATAATTTATTATTTTTGCGCCTCTTCGGCTGCGTAGCTCAATTGAATAGAGCATCTGACTACGGATCAGAAGGTTTCAGGTTTGAATCCTGACGCGGTCACTAAAGGCGCCGTCTCAAAATAAAAAATTGAGACGGTTTTTTTTATCCTATTCACTGACATCTTGCTTTTCGGTTCCCGACAAACAAACAAATAAATCGAATTTGTATTCAGATAAAAATCTCAACTTAAAGCATTGATCGTTTTCCGGTGAAGAGTTTATAACGAAAAAATGATGTACTCATAAACGCAAAATAGCCCACTTGCAACTTGCTGCTTAACAATTTAAAGCACTTTTATTTCTTACATTCTTTATATTTGTGTTCGACAATTTTAATCCCCTGAATGATGAGTGCTGTTTCAAAAAGTAAAATTCCAATTTTTCTATTGGGAGGAGGCGAGATGGGTGAACGCATACGCGAATTTGACTGGGCGCAGACTTCGCTGGGTAATCCGGAAGGCTGGGAGCAAAGCCTGAAAACCTGTGTGCGCATCATGCTTTCATCCAGTCAGCCGATCTGGATTGGTTGGGGAAAGGAACTGATCAAATTATACAACGATCCTTACAAATCAATTGTTGGCGGCAAACATCCGGGAGCATTGGGTCAGCCGGTTTCTGAAGTGTGGAAAGATATTTGGACTGATATTGAACCGATGCTCGAAAAGGTTATGCAACATGACCAGGGAACGTACGTAGAATCACAATTGCTCATCATGGAGCGCAACGGCTATCCTGAAGAAACTTATTACACTTTTTCTTACACACCAATTCCGGGTGACAACGGCGTTACATCAGGAGTATTTTGTGCGAATACAGACGACACGTCGCGTGTAATAAATGAAAGAGCACTGGAAACGCTGCGAAGTCTTGGAAAAATTTCTTATTATGAGAAAAATCTTTCAGAGATCTATGAAAAAACTGCGAAAGTATTAGCGGAAAATAAAAAAGATTTTCCCTTCGCTTTATTCTATGAAATAAATGGAAATGAAGCAAAACAGGTAGCCTGGGCTGGAAACAAAGAGGAGTATAAATACTTTCCTCATGTAGTAAATATTAATGAGCCAACTGCAGAAACGGCCAATATTTGCAAAGCAATTAAAACGAATACAAATGTAATTTCCCTAAATAAAGGGAGAAGACCCAATGCACCAAAAGGTTTTTGGGATAAAGTGCCTGAACAAATCCTGCATATCCCGCTTTGCATTTCCAATAATAGTTGCCCTAACGCGATACTTACTATAGGTCTCAATCCTTACCGCAAATATGATTCAGTTTATCAGTCCTTTATCCGGTTACTTACCGACCAGGTATTGCTGGAGATGAACAACATGCATGTAATAGAAGAAGAACGTAAAAAAGGAGAAGTGCTCGCAGAAATTGATAAAGCAAAAACGGTTTTTTTCAACAACATCAGTCATGAGTTTCGAACGCCGCTCACACTCATATTGGGGCCACTGGAAGAATTAATGCGGCAATCGTCCACAGAAATAAAGGGTGAGTATGTCAGCAGTATTGAAACTATTCACAGAAATGCCCTTCGGTTATTAAAATTAGTAAATACCTTACTGGATTTCAGCCGTCTTGAAAGTGGGCGCCAACAGCCACATTTTATGCTGGTTGACATCGGAGAATATACAAAGAATCTTGCCGCCAACTTCCGTTCAATTATGGAAAAGGCAGGATTAAAATTCAACATAAATATAGATGAGATCCGTGAACCCGTTTATGTAAATGAATCGATGTGGGAAAAGATCGTTTTTAATCTATTGTCCAACGCATTTAAATATACACTGCAAGGAAGCATAGCATTAAATCTGTTTTCTGAAAAAAACCAGCTAATTCTACAGGTCACGGATACCGGCGTCGGCATTCCTGAATCTGAATTGCCAAGAATGTTTGAACGGTTTCATCGGGTAAAGGAATCTGCGGGCCGCACCTATGAAGGCACAGGCATTGGGTTGTCACTCATTAAAGAACTGGTAACGCTTCATGGAGGCACCATTGAAGTAAGTAGCACAACTGCCAAAGATAAAGCGGGAAGTACATTCACTGTAAAGATCCCAACCGGTAAAGAACATTTGTCCTCAAAACAAGTAATCGGCGTAAACAAAGAAGTGCAGGAAGCTATTTCAAATTTATATACACAGGAAGCCGAAGGATTAATCGAAACCTTGACTGAACGGATAAATGGCGGCGATAACCATTTTCGGCAACAGCCTGTTGTATTAGATGGAGGACCAGCGGCGCAACTTGTTTCAAAACGTGAATCAATCCTAATCGTGGATGACAACGCGGACATGCGCCATTATTTAAAAACTCTACTGGAAAAAAATTACAATGTATTAGTTGCCAAAAACGGGAAGGAGGCACTGGAAAAAATCGTTACAAACCCGCTGCAACTCGTACTTAGTGATATTATGATGCCGGTAATGGATGGTATTCAATTATTAAAACAAATAAAACAAAACCGGCAAACGGCACACATTCCGGTTATTTTACTTTCTGCCCGTGCAGGTGAAGAAGCTAAAATAGAAGGGTATGATGTTGGCGCAGACGATTACCTGGTAAAGCCTTTTTCTTCTAAAGAATTGCTCGCAAGGGTACGTGCGCAAATAAAAATTGTAAAGTTGCGCAATGAGTTGGAAGGCAATGTGCGCAATTTATTTATGGAGGCACCAGCTATCATTTGTGTGCTTAGAGGGCCGCGTCATGTATACGAACTTGCCAATGAAAGGTACATGGATCTGATTGGACATCGAAATATTATTGGAAAGCCAATACGTGAGGCATTACCTGAATTGAAGGGAAGCGGAATTTATGATATTCTGGACGACGTGTATCGCACCGGAAATTCTTTTTATGCGAATGAGCATGCTTTAACACTTGAACGCGAAAACGGCAAACTGGAAGAAATAATTTTTAATTT
>Ga0134125_10003128_pt1 | contig 19308 bp, 13 predicted proteins | sample KB31751_FD_96464 | JGI IMG/M metagenome (GOLD analysis project Ga0134125, IMG submission 96464) | Terrestrial soil microbial communities with excess Nitrogen fertilizer from Kellogg Biological Station, Michigan, USA - KB3-175-1 | ecosystem: Environmental > Terrestrial > Soil > Unclassified ... | reverse complement strand
GGGCCAGGTAGTCGTTGACCGTGACCACGTGCACGCCCTTGCCCGCCAGGGCGTTGAGGTACACCGGCAGGGTGGCCACCAGGGTCTTGCCCTCACCGGTGCGCATCTCCGCGATCTGGCCGCTGTGCAGCACCATGCCGCCGATCAGCTGCACGTCGAAGTGGCGCATGTTGAGCACCCGCCTCCCGCCCTCGCGCACCAAGGCGAACGCCGGGACCAGCACCTCGTCCAGCGCGGCCTTCTCGGCCTCCAGCTTTTCTTCCGGACTTTCGACCGCGGCCACGCGCTCGCGGATGAGGGCCTGGAACTCCGCCGTTTTGGCCCGCATCTCGTCGTCGCTGAGGGCCCGCATGGCGGGCTCCAGTTGGTTGATTTCGTCAACTCGGGGCTGCAGGCGCTTGACTTCGCGCTCGTTCTTGGTGCCGAAAACCTTTGCGATGAGTGAGGGCATGGTGGGGGATAAACCACTTAATTTTACCATGCGGGCCGCATCCACCCGCCCGCGTGCTACCATGCCCGGGGTTGGTTTTCGGAGGGCACATGAAAACGTGGCTGGCGCTGTTCGTGGCGCTGCTGTTGGCGGTTCCGGTCCTGGGCGATACCGTGCCGCGGCAAACCGGCTTCCGCGTGGTCAACTACAACTTCACCGTACTGCTCAGCGACACGAGCAACGAACTGGTGATCACCGATCAGGTCGAGCTCCAGTTCACCGCCGCCGGCGTCACCGGCATGGATCTTGACCTCTGCGAGTTGCGCACCACGCCGCAGGCGCCCGACTCCTCGAATCCGTGCCTTGAGCCCGCTCCGCGCGTCCGCCCCGGCGCCGCCCCGCCCTCCGGTCCCGTGCCCAACACCCAAGGCAAGGGCATGAGCGTCACCGCGGTTGTGGACGACACCGGCCATGCGCTCCAGTACCGGCACGCCAACGACCGGTTGCACATTGACTTCCCCTCGCCCTCGCAGGCCGGCCAGCATTACCGCTTTACCGTGAGCTATCACGGCATACCCGCGACCGGCATCCTGATCGGCAACAACAAGTACGGCGATCGCGAGTTCTTCACCAACCCCTGGCCCGACAAGACCCGCAACTGGCTGGCCGTGGTGGATCACCCCTATATGAAGGCGCCCAAGCGGATCACCGTCACCGCGCCGCGCAAGTACCAGATCCTCTCCAACGGTCTGCGCACCGAGTCCACCGATCTGCCGGGCGACATGCGCCGCACCGTCTGGAAGGAGTCGGTGCCGATCCCCACCTGGCAGTACTCGCTGGGCGCCGCGCCAATGGCGGTGGACTACTTCGGTTCGTACCACGGCATCCAGCTTTCGGCCTGGGTCTACCCGCAGGAGCGCGAGGCCGGCTTTAAGGGCTTCAGCCAGTTCACCCAACCCATCCTGGAGTTTTACATTGACCACATCGGGCCCTACTCCTACGAGAAGCTGGCCCAGGTCGAGGCCAACGGCGTGGGCGGCGGCATGGAACTGGCGTCCGACATTTTTTACGGCTATGCGCCCAGCGGTCCCACCCGCCAACTGATCGCTCACGAGATGGCGCACCAGTGGTTTGGCGACTCCGCCACCGAGAGCGATTGGGACGACGTCTGGCTGAGCGAGGGATTCGCCACCTACTTCGCCATGCTCTACACCGAGCACCAGGACGGCCACGACGCCTTCCTGCGCGAAGAGCGCGCCAGCGCCGCCCAGGCGGTGCGCTACGCCGAGCAGCACCCGGATTCGCCGCTGGTGCACAACAACCTCGCCGACGTGAGCAAGGTCATCGCCAACAACGCCCAGATCTATCAGGGCGGCGCGCAGGTACTGCAGATGCTGCGCGGCGTACTCGGCACCGACAACTTCTGGTCCGGCATCCGCCTCTACTACAGCCGCTTCCGCAACAAGAACGCCTCCAGCCTCGATCTGCAGCACGCCATGGAGGACGCCTGCATCGCCAGCGCCGACTGCCCCGCCTATGGACGGGACTTGGGATGGTTTTTCTCCGAATGGCTGCACCGTCCCGGCGTGATGCACGTCAGCGAGAGCTGGAAATACGACGCGGCCGCAAAGCGGTTGGATCTGACCATTGACCAGACCCCGAACCAGGGGCAGATGTACAGCATGCCCTTCCAGATCGGCATCGAGATGCCTCCGCCCGCCCCCCGGGGGTCCGCGGAGGCGAGCGGCGAGGGAGGCGGCCGGGGACGGGGCGCGCGGGGAGCGCGCCCGGCGCCGCCGCCGCCGCCGCCCGTGCTCTGGGTGCGCGGGGCCCACAGCACCCTCTCGGTCCCGCTCGATCAGGCACCGGCCAAGGTTGTCTTCGACCCCGACAGTTGGGTCTCGATGCTCGACATCGCCCCGGCGTCCGGCTCTGAAGGGCATTAGCGCATGGCCGAGGATCGGGCGCTCACCCCGGTGATGCGCCAGTACCACGAAGCCAAGCGCCAGCATCCGGAAGCCTTGCTGCTGTTTCGGCTCGGGGATTTCTACGAGCTCTTTTTCGATGACGCGGTGACCGCTTCGCGCGCGCTGCAGATCACCCTGACCGCGCGCAACAAGGAGAAGGGAACGCCCATCCCCATGTGCGGCGTCCCCTACCACGCCGCCGAATCCTATATCGCCCGCCTCATTCAATTGGGCTTCAAGGTCGCTCTATGCGAGCAGATGGAGGACCCGCGCCAGGTCAAGACCCTGGTGCGGCGCGAGGTCACCCGCGTCCTCACACCCGGCACCGCCGCCTTTTCGCAGGCCTCGGGTGAGAACACCTACTTGGCCGCGGTGGCGCGCGGCACCGGCCCGGAGGTCGAGGTCGCCGGCCTGGCCATGCTCGATGTTTCCACCGGGGAGTTCCGCGCCACCGAGTTTCGCGGCGCCGATGCCGATGCCCGCCTGCTCGAGGAGTTGGCCCGCTGGCGCCCGCGCGAGGTGCTGCACGCCGCCGAGGCCCCGCTCTTCCGCCAGCCCCGGCCCGAGGACCTGTCCGCGGCGGTGCTCACCCCGATCGAGGACTGGATCCTCGAACCCGGCTTCGCGCAAGGCGAACTCGAGAGCCACTTTGGCGTGCTCTCGCTCGAAGGCTTTGGCCTCGCCGGGAAAAAGTGGGCGGCCGCCGCCGCCGGCGCCATCGTCCATTACGTCAAGGAGACGCAGCGCAGCCAGCTCGCGCATGTGGACCGACTCGGCTATTACGAGCGCCAGCAGGGACTGGTGCTCGACGCCGTCACCGCACGCAACCTCGAGCTGGTCGAACCGCTCTTCCATGGCGCCGAGGACACCACCGTGCGGGCCGTCCTGGACGACACCGTGACCGCCATGGGCAAGCGTCTGCTGCGCCAATGGCTGCTGCGGCCCAGCGCCCAGGCGGCCGAGATCGCCGCGCGCCACGACGCCGTGGCCGCGCTGGTGGCCGATTGGGAATCGCGCCAGGCGTTGCGCCGCATCGCCGCCGGCATTCAAGATTTGGAACGCCTTTTGGGCCGCGTCGCGCTCGAGACCGCGCTGCCGCGGGACCTGCTCGCCCTCCAGCTCTCGCTCGACCGCGTGCCCGAGTTGCAGCAGGTGCTGGCGCAGCGGCAGCTTCCCGCCGCCCCGCGATTGGCGGCGCTCGCCGCCCGGCTCGATCCGCTCGGCGGATTGCGCGCCGCCATTGCGGCCCACCTGATCGAATCGCCGCCCGCCACCCTGGCCGAGGGGGGCTTTATCCGCGCCGGCGTCAACGCCGAACTGGACGAACTGCGCTCGCTCAGCCACAACGCCAAGGGCGCCGTCCTCCAAATCGAGGCGCGCGAGCGCGAGCGGACCGGTATCGGCTCGCTCAAGGTCCGCTTCAACAACATTTTTGGCTATTACATCGAGGTCTCCAAGTCCAATCTCCGCCTGGTGCCGGCCGGCTACGAGCGCAAACAGACCCTGGTCAACGCCGAGCGCTTCACCACGCCCGAGCTCAAGGACCTCGAGACCCGCATCCTCAGCGCCGACGAGAAAAGCCAGGCGCTCGAACTCCGCCTGTTTGCCGAGCTCCGCGCTCACGCCACGGCCGCCGCGCCTGCCATCCGCGGCAACGCCGCCGCCGTCGCCAAGCTCGATCTGCTCGCCAACTTCGCCCATTTGGCGGACGAACAGCGGTTCTGCCTCCCGGTCATGGATGCCCCCGCGCTGGAGATCCGGGAGGGCCGCCACCCCGTGGTCGAACGCTTGGGTTGGGAGGGCACCGCCGACCGGTACGTCGCCAACGATCTCTACCTCGACCGCGCCGCGCAACGCATCCTTATCCTTACCGGCCCGAATATGGGTGGCAAGAGTACATACCTGCGCCAAGCCGCGCTGATCGCGATTCTGGCGCAGATGGGCAGCTTCGTGCCCGCCGCCTCCGCCCGTCTGCCCATCTTTGACCGCATCTTCACCCGGATCGGCGCCAGCGACAACCTCGCCCGCGGCCGCTCCACCTTCATGGTGGAGATGACCGAGGCCGCGGTGATCCTCAACCAGGCCACCGAACGCAGCCTGGTGATCCTCGATGAGATCGGGCGCGGTACCGCCACCTACGACGGCCTCTCGCTGGCGTGGGCGATGATCGAGTACCTGCACGCCGGCGACGGCCCCATGACGCTCTTCGCCACCCATTACCACGAGCTCACCGAGTTGGGGCGGCACCTCGGCGCGGTCAAGAACGTCCACGTGGCGGTGAAGGAATCGCCCCAGGGCATCGTGTTCCTGCGCAAGGTGGAGGCGGGCGAGGCCAACCGCAGCTACGGCATCGAAGTGGCGCGCCTCGCCGGGCTGCCGCGCGAGGTGATCGAGCGTGCCCGCGAGGTGCTGCGCCGCCACGAACAGGCCGAAACCCGCACCAGCTCGCAATTAGAGGATGCGGTGGCTCCGGCCTCGCTCCAATTGACGCTCTTCACCCCGCTCAGCCAGCAAATTGTGGACCGGCTCAACGCCGCCGACCTCAATGCCCTCACCCCGCTCGAGGCTCTCAACCTGCTCGCGGCTTTGCAGAAACAACTGCGGGGCGGCGGGTGAAGCCGCGCCGCGGCGCGCTCCTCATCGCCGGGGTGATGAGCGGCACCTCGCTCGACGGCCTGGACGTAGCCTTGGTCGAGTGCGGCCCCGGCCGCGCTTGGAAGCTGCGCGGCTTCCGGCACGCCGCCTATACCCGCCCTCAGCGCGCGCGCCTGCTGGCCGCCGCCACCGGCGCCGCCAACGCCCCGGAGTTGGCCCGTCTCCACGTCTGGTTGGGCCAGCGCATCGGCGCGGCGGTGCGCGACGCCTGCCGTGCGTCGCACCTGCCGCTTGAGCGGCTCAGCGCGGTGGCCTCCCACGGCCAGACGGTGTATCACGAGGGCGGGGTGGCGACGCTGCAGCTCGGCGATCCGGCGCAGATTGCCGCCGTGACGGGAGCCGCTGCGGTCAGCGACTTCCGCGCCGCCGACCTCGCCGCCGGCGGACAGGGCGCGCCGCTGGTGCCTTGGGTGGACTACCAGCTCTGGCGGCATCCCCGCCGCTACCGGGCGGCGCTCAACCTGGGCGGCATCGCCAACCTCACGCTCATCCCGCCCGCCGCCCGCCCCCAGCAAGTGACGGCCTTCGACACCGGGCCCGGCAATATGGCCTGCGACGCCTTGATGCAGCGCCTCAGCGGCGGCCGCCGCGCCTTCGACCGCAACGGCGCCTTCGCGCGGAGCGGCGCCGTGCTCCCGCGGCGCCTGCAATGCCTGCTGCGCCACCCTTACCTGCGCCGCCGCCCGCCCAAGTCCGCGGGCAGGGAGCAGTTCGGCGCCGCCTTCGTCGACGCCTTGCTGCGCGCCGAACCCGCTGCCGCGCCCGCCGATCTCATGGCCACGCTGGTGGCTTTCACCGCCGCCGCGGTCGCCCGCGGCCTGGATCGGGGCGGCGCGCTCGCCGCGCGGGCCGAGGTCATCGTCTCCGGCGGTGGCGTCCACAATGCCGCGCTCATGGCCGCTCTGCGCGCCGCCGCGCCGGGTTGTCAGTGGCGTGTGTCCGACGAATTCGGCGTCCCGTCGCAGGCCAAGGAAGCGCTCGCCTTCGCCCTGCTCGGCGCCGCCCACCTGCGCGGTCTCCCCGCCAACCTCCCCGCGGCCACCGGCGCGCACCGCCCCGTTCGCCTCGGCAGTTTCACCCCGCCGCCGTGAGCCTCCCGAACCCCGCCGTCAGCCCGCCGTGATTTGCGGTTGCAATTTGCAATCGCAAACCCGCCCATCCGGGTGGATGCGCTCCCGCGCCCTTTACGATTACGCTAACCGCATGTCCCGCGCCTATACAGCAGCCGGAGCCAAGTTGGCGGTGGAGCGCCAAATTCACTGGGTGCGCGGCCAGCGCGTCATGTTGGACTACAGTTTGGGGCTTCTCTACGGCGTGAAGACCGGCTACCTCAATCTCGCGGTGAAGCGGAATCGCAGCCGCTTTCCTCCCGATTTCATGTTCGTCCTCACCGCCGACGAAGCGCGCGGTTTGCTATTGCAATTTGCAACCTCAAACCGCGGCGGCCGGCGAACTCCGCCCTACGCCTTCACCGAGTTGGGTGTCGCCATGTTGTCTTCAGTCTTGCGCAACGAACGCGCGGTCCGCATGAACATCATCGCCATGCGCGCCTTTGTCCGCCTGCGCGAACAGAGCCTCGACGACGGCCAGTTTCGACAGAAAATGGAGCGCATGGCGGACAGTCAGCGGCGTGCGCTCGCGGTGATGGAGAGTTTGGTGGAAGACCTTCAGGAGCGTTCGCCCGCTCGCCGCATCGGCTTCGCCGCCGGCTCCCGCCGCTGAGATTCGAATTACTCGCCGCGCAGCACGTCCAGCGGTTTCAGCGACAGGATGCGGGCGCTGGCCAGCCAACCGGCGGCGGCCGCCAGGCCGGCGGCGGCGGCCACCGCCGCGAGGTCGGCACGCGCATCCATCGCGAGCGGCAGCCCGAGCAGGCGCTTGGCCAGCACCGCGCTCAGGCCGTTGGCCAGCAGCGCGCCGGCCAGCCCCGCGGCGGCGCCCAGCACCAGGAACTCGACCGAGAAGATGCGCGCCACCTGGGCCCGCGTGGCGCCGCAGGTTTTGAGCACCGCGATCTCGCGCATGCGCCGGAAGCGCGTGCCCGCGACGCTCGAGGCCAGAATAATCGCGCCCGCCAAAATGGCGAAGAAGCTGACGAAGTGCACCACCCGGGTGACGTTGTCCACCACGCTCTGCACGCGTTCGATCACATCCGCCAGGTTGACCACGGTGACGGTGGGGAATCGGGCATACATCCGGCTCTCGATGCCGGGAATCGCCGCCGGCGCCATGCGCACGCCGCCGTTGATCGTGGTTGGCCAGCCGGCCACGGCCGCGGGCGGGGCGATGCCTTGCAGCCGCGCGATCATGCGGTGCGGCTCGGGCACATAGAGCGCGCTCACCCGCGCCGCGAGCGATTGCCCCGGCATGGGTTCGAGCGTGATGGTTTGGCCCACGCGCAGCCGGAGTCCGTTCGCGGCCTCGCGGCTGAGCGCGATCTCGGGCGGCCCCAAGGCCGCGGGCCACGTCCCTTCCGCGAGAGTGACGCCGCCGGGGATGCCGGCCATGGCCGCGAGGGAGAGGTCGCGCCTCCGTCCGTTGATCCGCGCGCGCGTGGTCGGGATCAGCTCCGGCGCCCCCTCCCGTCCGGGAGCGGCCTGCAGCAAGGCTTGCACCGCGGCCGCCTGGTTGGCGGGCACATCGATCAGGAAAACGTTGGCCACGCCGGGCGGCGTGCCGCGCTGCAAGTCGGCGAGCAGCGCGCGCTGCAGCAGGAACACGCTCAGCGTAAACGCCACACCCAGCCCCAGCGCCACCAGCACCGCGGTGGTCGGGTTGCCGGGCCGGTGCAGGTTGGCCAACCCATGCCGCGCCGCCAGCGGCATCCGCACCGCCCCGACCAACATCCGCAGCAGGCGCAACAACACCCAGCTCACGCCGGCCAGGACCGCGGCGCAGACCACCAGGGCCACCAGGAAGTACGCCCCGGTGCGCAGCGCCGCCCGCCAAGGTTCGTCCGCCAGACCCACCGCCAGCAGCGCGATGCCCGCGAGCAGCACCGCCGCCGAGGCGGCGCGGGCCGGGCCCGGCAACCGGGGCGGTTCCATATACCGGCGGAAGATCCACGCCGGCCGCAACTGCCGCAGCCCCAGCAGCGCCGGCACACTGAAGAGCAGCGCCACCAGCATGCCCGCGGCCAGGCCCTCGAGCGCCGGCGCCCATCCCATCCATCCCCAGCCGGAGATCGCCACCTGCGGCAAATAGCTCGCCAGCAGCCACGGAAACGTGCGCGCCACCGCCAAGCTCAGACCCAGACCGGCCAGACCGCCGGCCGCGCCCAGCCCCAAGGCCTGGAGGCCATAGATGCGGGTGATCTGCGCGGTGCGCGCACCGGCCACCTTCATGGTGGCAATGGCATCGAGCCGCAGTTGCAGGTGGGCGTGCATCGCGCTGGCCACGCCCACCCCGCCCACGATCAGCGCGATCAAGCTGATCAGGCTGAGGAAGGTGGTGGCGTGGTCGAGGCCGCGTTCGACGGTGGGGTTGGCGTTGTGGTAGTCGCGCAGACGGGCGTGGGGAAACGCCGCCCGCAGTTGGGCCTCGACCGCCCCCAGCGGCGGCGCGCCGGGGTTCAATTGCAGCAGCAGCCGCGACTGTACCTGGCTGCCGAACTGGATGATGCCGGTGCGCGCCAGCCCGCCCTGGGTCAGCAGCAGGCGCGGACCGATGCTGAGGCCGCCCTCCAGGCGATCGGGCTCGCCGTTGTCAACGCCCGCGATGCGGAAGGGCTGACCGCCGACGGTCAGCGGGGCTCCCGGCCGCAGTCCCAGCCGCAACAGCAGGTCGGGGGAGGCGAGCACGCTGCGGTCGTCGAGTTGTGAAAGGGCTCCCGGCGGCGTGGTGTCCACGCTCCCGGCAAAGGGATACTGGCCCGGCACTATCGCTTTGAGCGAGGTCAGCAACGGCGCGCCCGCGGGGCCGGCCACCATGGAGACGGACTCGGTGACGCGGGTTGCGTTGACGTGCTCGCGCGCCAGCCCTGCCATGGCCTCCCGTTGCCCGTCGCTCAGCGCCCGCGGCAACTGAAGGTTGATGTCGCCCGCCAGCAGGCTGCGCGCCTGGGTCACCAGGCCTTGCCGGAAGGTCTGGCTGAAGCTCCGCACCCCGGTGAGGGCACCGACGCCCAAGGCGATGGCTGCCACCACGAACAGAAAGCGCCCGCGCGCGCTCTGCAACTCGCGCCAGGCCAGCCGCGCCGCGGCGCTCCAGCGCAGTCCGTGGTTCATGCCCGCACTTCCCGCTGCAACTCCCCATCCTGCATGTGCAGCACGCGTTCGGCGCGGGCGGCCACGGTCGCGTCGTGCGTGACCAGGATGAGCGTCGCGCCTTGCTCGCGGTGCAGCCGCAGGAGCAGCTCCAGTACCAGCGCGCCGTTCTTCGAGTCCAGGTTGCCGGTGGGCTCGTCCGCAAGCAGCCAAGGCGGGCGGGCGACGAAGGCGCGCGCGAGCGCGACCCGCTGTTGCTCGCCGCCGGAGAGCTGCACCGGATAATGCGTCCGCCGCTCCGCCAGCCCCACCTCGCCGAGCAGCACCCGCGCGCGCTCGCGGCTGGCTGCGGGATCCATGCCGAGCAGGTCGCAGGGAAGCTGCACGTTTTCCTCCGCGGTCAGCGTCGGGATCAACTGAAAGGACTGGAAGACGTAGCCGATCTGCCGTCCGCGCAGGGTGGCGAGCTCGTCCTCGCCCAGGCGCGTGATCTCCCGTCCCTCCCAGCGGATGCTGCCCGCGGTCGGGGTGTCGAGCCCCGCCATCAGACCGAGGAGCGTGCTCTTTCCCGAACCGGAGGCGCCGGTAACCGCCACAAACTGGCCATGCGGGATCTGCAGGGTCACGTCGCGCAAAACCTCCAGCCGCTGGCTGCCGGTCACAAAGGTTTTACTGAGATGTTCGACTTCCAGCATGATGGAGACAGGGGGGGATGGTGCGGCGCTGGGTTGGTGGGATGTTCGTGATCGCCGGGCTGGCGTGCGCCGTGATGGCAACGCCGCCGCGTACCATTGTAGCCTTTGGCGACAGCCTCACCGCCGGCCATGGCGCGCCCGCGGACGCGAGTTATCCCGACGATTTGCGGCGGCTCGACCGCGCCGCCGGCGACAACGATCGCGTGGTCAACCTCGGCGTCAGCGGCGATACCTCGCAGGATGGCCTCCAGCGCATCGGCGCGGTGCTGGCCCTGCATCCGGATTGGGTGATTCTCGAGTTTGGCGGCAACGACGGTCTGCGCGGCCTGCCGGTGGCCGCCACCCAGGCCAATCTCCAAGGCATGATCGTCCACCTGCGCCAGGCCGGGATCCATGTGCTGCTGGTGGGCATGTCGCTGCCCCCCAACTACGGCCGGGACTATATTCACGCATTCCAGGGCATTTTCGCGGAACTGGCGCGGCGCGACCACGTGCCGTTGCTGCCGTTTCTTTATCAGGATTTGCTGCCGCGCTTGCGCGCCGATCCCGGCCTGTTGCAAGATGATGGCATCCACGCCACCGCCGCCGGCAACCGGGTGGTGGCCGCAACCGTATGGCGCTATCTTCACCCCCTGCTCGACCGCCGGCACTGAAAATTCTGGTCCTCGACGTGGGGGGCACCCATGTCAAGATCGTGGCGACCGGGCACCGCAGCGAGCGGAAATTCGACTCCGGCCCCAAGATGACCGCCGCCGCCATGGTCGAGGGCGTGCGCGCCGCTGCCCAAGGCTGGACCTGGAACGCGGTCTCGATCGGCTACCCCGGCCCGGTGGTCCACGGCAAACCGCTGCGCGAGCCCTTCAATCTGGGCTCCGGCTGGGTGGGCTTCGACTACGAAAAGGCGCTGGGCGCTCCGGTCAGGATCCTCAACGATGCCGCCATGCAGGCCCTGGGGAGCTATCAGGGCGGGCGCATGCTCTTCCTCGGTCTCGGCACCGGACTGGGCTCCGCCATGATTGTGGACGGGATCTTGCAGCCCATGGAGCTCGCTCATCTTCCGTACCGTAAGGGCAAGACCTACGAAGACTATCTCGGCCTGCGCGCTCTGGAGCGGTCCGGCAAGAAGAAGTGGCTCGCCCACGTCAACCGCGTTGTGGAGGAACTCCGAGCCGCGCTGGAGGCCGACTACGTCGTTCTCGGCGGGGGCAACGCCCGCCTGGTGACGAAACTCCCCAAGGGCGCGCGCCTGGGCGACAACCAGAACGCGTTCCGCGGCGGCTTCCGGCTGTGGCGGCGGGCGACAAGCGCTCCTGAAGTTTGCGTGCGCGGGCGGCGAAGCCGGGCGTCCGAGCGCATATAATCAAAAGCATGGAATTGACCGGCGTTTTCGCGGCGATCACTACTCCTTTTAACCCCGCCGGTGACCTGCAGCTGGATCGCCTGAACCAGAACTTGGCGGCGTACCAGCGCACCTCCCTTGCCGGTTACCTGGTGCTGGGATCGAGCGGCGAAGCCATTTGCCTGGATCGCGAAGAGAAGATCGCGGTGCTGCGCGAGGCGGCGGCCGCCGGGCGGGGCAAGATCCTGCTCGCGGGGACCGCCGAGGAGTCGCTGCGCGGCACGCTCGACATGACCGAGCAGGCCGCGAAATTTGGCTACCTGGCGGCGGTGGTGCGCACCCCGCACTACTACAAGAAGGCGATGACGCATGCCGCCTTCTGCGCCTACTATCGTGAACTCGCTGACCGGGCCGCGCTGCCCATTCTCATGTACAACATCCCGCCGCTGACCGGCGTGGATCTCGCGCTCGACACCATCCTCGAGCTGGCGCAGCACCCGCGTATCGTGGGCCTCAAGGAGTCATCCGGTAACATGGACAAGCTGGTCCGGCTGACCGCGGCCCAGCCGCGGCTCGCGGTGTTGGTGGGCGGCGCCTCGACCCTGTACCCTTCGCTCTGCGCCGGTGCATCGGGCGCGATCCTGGCTCTGGGCGCGGCCGCGCCCGAGGCTTGTTGCCGCATCGAACGCGCGTTCCGCGCCGGTGACGCGGCCGGCGCCAGCCAGGCGCAGCACGCCGTGCTGGCCGCGCTCCGCGCCTTCGAGCCGCACAGCATTGCCGGGCTGAAGGCGGCGGTGGATGCCGGGGGATACTTCGGTGGCCCGCCCCGCCTGCCGCAGTTGCCGGTGAGTGACGCGGCCCGCGCCGCCATTCACGCCGCCATGGCCGGATTGGGACAGAGCAGCAGCGCCGCCCGGTAAGCTGCCATGGGCGAGTGTATTGACCAGCGCCGGTTGCCCGGCATCAGCCGCCTCTTCGCCGACTACCTGTACGGCTTCGCCAAGGTGCGCCGCTTCTATGGCGGCGCGGAGCCGCGCCTCGCATCCATGCTGACCGCGGCGCGGCAGTATCCCGAAGACCGCCGCCAGGCGATGCTGGCCGCGCTCGAGCGCCAGAATCAGGACCCCTCGCCCGCTACCGCCTCCTTGCTGCGGCGTTTTGCCGAACCCGGCACGGTCGCCATCGTCACCGGACAGCAGGTCGGCGTCGCCGGCGGTCCACTGTTGGGCGTACACAAGGCCATGACCGCCGTGCTGCTGGCCGAGGCCTTGCGCGCCCAGGGCGTCAGCGCGGTGCCGGTCTTCTGGCTGGCCAGCCAGGACCATGATCTTGCCGAAGTCAGCCAACTCTGGACGCTGGACGCGGCTTCCGCGCTCCGGCATCTCGAACTCCTTCTCGAGGCTCCCGCCAACGCGCCCGTCGGTCCGCTCCAGCTCGATGGCGGCATCGCCCCGCTGCTGGATGAGCTTGCGCGGTGTACCGGGACCGCGCTCGACGACGTGCGCGCCGCCTACGCCTCCACCGCCACGCTTGCCGATGCGTTTGGCGCGCTGCTGGCCCGCTGGTTTGCGCCCTGGGGCTTGTTGTTGTTCGACCCGCTGCGCGCCCCCGAGGCGGAGGCGGTCTGGGCGCCGTATTACGCACAAGTGGCCGGCCGGCAACCCGAACTCGCCGAACGCCTGGCGCGCCGCGCACAGGAGCTGCAAGCCGCCGGCTATCACGTCCAAGTGGAGGCGGCGAGCGACGCGACGCTGCTGTTTTATACCCGCGACGGCGCCCGCCAGGCGTTGCGCGCGCCGCTCGATGCGGCGCGGCGCGCGGATATCGCCCGCCATCCCGGCCTGGTGTCGCCCGCGGCCCTGCTGCGGCCGGTGATGCAGGACGTGGCCTTTCCGACGCTGGCCCAGGTAACCGGGCCGGCCGAGACCGCCTATCTCGCCCAGTCCGCGGTGATCTATGAAGCGCTGGGCATTCCGCAGCCGGTGGTGTTTCCGCGCGCCAGCGTCACCTTGCTCGATCCCAAAGCGCAGCGCCTGTTGGCCAAGTACCAATTGGAGTTGCCGGAGCTCTGGGCCGAACCCGCGGCCACGCTCTTGCCCAAGCGCACCTTGCCGGCCAGCATTGCCGGCCGTGTTACCGGCATGCGGGCCACCTTCGATCAGGAGTTCGGAGCGCTACACGCCGAGCTGAACGCGCTCGATCCAACCCTGATCGACGCCGCCGAAGGGGCGGTCCAGAAGATCCGCCACCAGCTCGAGCAGCTCGAGGCGCGCGTGGCGCGCAGTCTGGCCCGCCGCGGCGGCGAGGTGGCGGCCCACGCCCAGCACCTCGACGCCACGCTTTACCCCGATCGGCACTTGCAGGAGCGCCTGCTCGCCGCCGCTTCCTGGACGGCGCGATATCCCGAGCTCCTGGCCGTATTGCACGACCAGATCCGCGTCTTCGAGCCCGGTCATCAGGTCATTGGGTTGTAGCTGCCGCGGCGGGCGCGTTCTTTACGTACTTGTTGAACCAGGTATCCATCTCCCACAGCACGTGCTCGATAGTTTGCTGCGCCAGGTAGCCGTGCGCCTCATACGGCAGGTAGACGAAACGCACCGTGCCGCCCAGGCCCTCGACCGCGGCGTACATACGCTCCGACTGGATCGGGAACGTCCCCGAGTTGTCGTCCGCCATGCCGTGGATCAGCAAGAGCGGTGCCTTGATGTTCTGCGCGAAGTCGAAGGGCGACATCGCGTTGTAGAGCGCGGAGTCGTCCCAGAAGGTCCGCTCCTCGTTCTGGAAGCCGAACGGGGTCAGGGTGCGGTTGTAGGCGCCGCTCTGGGCGTTGCCGGCGCGGAAGAGGGTGGAGTGGGCCAGCAGGTTGGCGGTCATGAAGGCGCCGTAGCTATGGCCGGCAACGCCGACGCGGTGGGGATCAATGAAGCCCAGGCGCGCCGCCTCGTTGACGCCGGCGGTGGCGTCCTCCACCAGTTGCTCGACGTAGGTGTCATTGGCGTGGCGCACGTCGCCGTCCCTGCTCAGGATGGGCATGGTCATGTTGTCGAGCACCACGTAGCCGTCGAGCGCCAGGTAGAGTTCCGAGTAGCCGGTCATGATGGTGAACCGGTCGGTGGATCCCGAAACCTGGCCGGCGGCGCTGGCGCTGCCGAACTCGGCGGGGTAGGCCCACACGATGGCCGGGTAGCGCGTGCCCGGCTGATAGCCGGGCGGGAAGTAGACCATGGTCGAGAGCTCGACCCCGTCCGAGGGACGCTTGTACTTGATCAACTGTTTATGGATGCGCCGCACCTGGGGGGCTGGGTCGGTGTAATGCGTGAGGGCGCGGCCGAGGCCGGTGCCGCCCTCGCCCGCGGTGCGCACGTAATAGTTGGGCGGATCAGTCTGGCTTTCGTGCGAAACCAGGAACTGCGACGCGTCCGGGGTGAGCAGATCGGCCACGGTTTCGTAGCTCCCCCGCGGGCTCTGGAACAGCCGCTGCGATTGCAGGCTGGCGGTGTCGAAGCGGTCGAGGAAGGGATGGTCGCCGGTGTCGGAGGCGCCCGCGCCTTGCAGGTAAATCGAGTGGCCATCCTCCAGGAAGATGGCGGCGCCGCCGCGTCCGCCGCCGGCGTTGCGTCCCGCCAGCTTGGGCCCGAAGGCCGCCACCGGGGTGCCGGGATCATGGTACCGGTCCTGGGCGGCCACGCTCCAGGCCAGCTTCATCTGCGACGGATCTTTGGGATCGAAGAAGAAGTTGCGCGTCCCCAGCCGGCGGTCGGTGTCGCGCAGGATGGCGAGATCGCCGTTCACGCCCCACTCGATGCCGCTGAAGCGGCGCTCGGTCTTGAGATAGGGCGTCCCGTCGCCCTGGAAGGGCGCGGCCAAGGTCAGCACCCGGTCGCGGAACGGGGCTTTGGTGTTGGGGTTGCCGCCATCCAGCGCTACCTCATACAGAATGGTGGCGGGCAGCATCGGCTGCCAGGCGTAGCCGCGCGGACCGGGGTCGATCATGCCGCGGCGCAGGGTTCCCCCCAAGGGCTGGTCGCGGAGTTGGCGTTCGAGTTGGCCGGTGGCGCTCCAAATCTGGAACACGTGCGGGAACTGGGAGTAGGGCACCAGGTAGGAGTACGGCCGGTGGGTGCGGCTGATCAGCAGGTGATGGCGGTCGGGGGAGAGGCTGGCCTCGGTATAGACGCCGGGCTTGCCGATCGGCGTGACCGCCCCGCTGGCTACCGTGATCCGGGCCAACTGCGAGGTGGCGTAGAAGTCAAAGAGGTCTTCGTCGTGCGGGTTCTTGAGCAGGTCCTCGTAGGTGGGCGCCGGAACGGCGCGCCCGTCGCTTTCGGAGACGGTGGGGCCGATGGGCACGGCAGGTTCGGCGGGCGCCGCGCCGCGCGCGGCCGGAACGGTTTTGCAGAGCAGGGCGTCGGCGCCGCCCATCCAAGAGCAGGGTGCGCCGGTGACCGCATTGAGCCGCACACCGGCGACGGCGTGCACCGCCCCGGTCGCGGCGTCGCCGATCCAGAGCTGAATGCCGTGGGCGCCGACGTTGGTAAACAGGAAGCGCCGGCCGTCGGGCGACCATACCGGCGCGGTGAGGTGCCCCAGCGCCGCGGGCGTGGCCACGTGGGTGACCGTTCCATCCTTGATGGTCTCAAGCCGCAGGTTGCGCACGCGCGGGGTGGCGTGGAGCCCGTTGGTGGCCGGGTCGATCCGAATGCCGGCGATGCGCAGCATGGGCTGCGCCAGGTCGGCGATGTCGGGGTTGGGGACCGCGTCCATCAGCAGCAGCCGGTCGCGGGTGGGGCTGACCAGCACCCGCGGCGGCCGCGGCGCGGCGATGACGGCCATGATGGGTTGCGGCGGCTGCTGATATTTCACCACGGCCTGGGCTTGCAGGCCGGCGGCGGCCAGTGCGAAAACGCTCGCGGCGGCGCATAGGCGCATAGGGAGACCCTCCGAATACATCGCCTCGATGAGGCAAAGAACGGAGGGAATGTTACTACATCCGCTTGCGGGTAACATTAAGGGAATGGAACGGGGTCGCGGCGGAGGGGTGGCCTGGCGGCAGTCGCTGGGCGCCGGCTTGTTGTTGGGGCTGGCCCTGGGCTGCGCCTGGCTGGCGCATTGGACGCCGCTCTTCTATACCCGCATTTTGCTGGTCCTGATGGCGGCGCTGTTGACGCTGCTGGGCGTGGGCCTGATGCTCTCGCTGGCGGAGAACAAGCGCTGGGCGTCGTCCTGGCAGCGCGGGCTGGAGGCGCGTTTCGCCGCGGCCGGCCTGCCGTTTTTTTCGGCGCTGCTCATCCTGGGCTTGGCGGCGATCACTTCGGGCAACAACCTGCTGTATCTGATCGTCAGCGGGCTGCTGGCGGCGCTGGTGGTCTCCGGCCTCGCCGCCGCGCTCAACCTGAGCGGCATGGTGCTGCGCTTCCGGCTGCCGCCCGAGATCTTTGCCGGCGTCCCGGTCCCGGTCGAGTTCACGCTCACCAACGCGAAGAGTCTGTGGCCGGCGTACTCGCTGACGGTCAGCGCGGCCAGCCGCCAGGCGCCGCCCGCCGGCGCCAAAGCCGCCGCCGGGATCGAGGCGGAGATGCGTCCGGTCTACTTCGCCTATCTGCGGCGCCGGGCGAGTGTCGCCGCCTCGAGCCAGATCCAGTTTCCCCGCCGCGGCCGCTACACCACCGCCTCGTTCCTATTGACCACGCGGTTTCCCTTTGGCCTGCTCAACCAGCGCCGGCGCTTCCAGGCCAGCCACGAGGAGCCGCAGATGCTGGTCTACCCCGCGCCGCGGCTGCCGCCGCCGCTGGCCTGGGCCGCGGCCATGGCCGGAGCGCAGGCGCAGCGGGTGGCGCGCGGCGACGGCGCCGACCTGTACCGCATCCGCGAACACCGCCCCGGCGACGGCGCCCGCCAGGTGCATTGGAAGATCAGCGCCCGCCTGGGCGAGCTGCGGGTACGCGAGTTCAGCGAAGAGAACGCCACCCGGCTGCGGCTGCGGCTGGCCCTGGCCCCGGGCCTGGAGGCGGCCGAGGCCGAGGCGGCGATCGCCCGCTGCGCCGGATGGCTGCTGTGCCTGCTCGAACCCGGCGCCGCGGGCGAGATATGGCTCGAGTTCATCGGCGAGAATGCCCCGGGCCTGCTGCTGCCGCTGGCTCCGGCGCGGGCGCAGCGCAACCAGATCCTGGAGTACCTGGCGTTGGCGGACCCGGCCGCGCTGACGCTGCCCCACCTGCCCGCCGCGCCGCTGTTTGAGATCGCGGTGCGCAACGGGCAGGCCGCCGCGGAGGTGCTCGAGACGGCGCCTCTGCCGAACTAGCAGGAAATCCGCTCGCGCGGGTCGCGCCGTTTGCACTGTGGGCAAAGTCGGCGCGAAGGGCCGCGAACCGGGCCCCCACCGCGTTCTGCGCGTGGGGTGGTCGTAATTCCGCAGGGCGGTCCGCCCCCGGAAAACGCACGGGGCCGACACCCGGGCGACCCCGCGAGCAGAAGCCGAAGGCGCCCGGAAACGCCGGGCGCGTGGCCTTCCGCGCTGGGGGCCGCGCCCATCAAATCAGTAATAGATGAACAGGTGCTGGGTGATTTGCCCGATGCCGGTGAGGTCGGGCGCGGTGGGGAGCGCGGTATAGACGCCGATGTTCGTGCCGCCGGTCTGGTCGGTAATGACCGCGCCGTAGAGCTGCATGGCCCGCATCAGCGCCTTGACCGCGGTGGAAACATGGAGCGACGGCACGTCGATGCTGGGGTCGAAGACCAATTTGGCGCCTTCGCGGAAGATGGCGCCGCCCACCGAGCCATCGGTCTTGACCGCGGGCGCTTGTTTGCCGGTCTGATTGCTGTTCATGTTGCCGGGGACGACGACGTTGAGGGCGTGGTTCAGGCAGGTGGCGCAGTCGAGCTCGCCGGTCAGAATGTCGCCGGCGAGGCCGGTGATGCTGGCGGCGGTGGTGCCCGGGGTGCCGTTGCTGGTGGCCAGGTTGCCGCTGACGATGCCGCCGACGTTGGTGCTGGTGGGCTGGCCGCTGGCGTTGACCGTCAACTTCCAGAAGTCGTAGTAGTCGCCGGTCGAAGTGTCGACGACGACCAGGTGGCCGTCGTTGGCGCCCCAGCCGCCCACCGACGGCGCCCAGGCGCCCGCCGGGTTGGGAACGCAGAAGCGGTCGTTGAGGCCGTAAATCAGCGTGTCGGTGAAGTTGGTGCAGCCGTGGGTGCCGTCGGTGTACTGCACGGGATAGTCAAAGCCCTGATCGTGGGTGTTGAGTTGGACCGGTATGCCCTGCACCATGCCGGAGATGTTAAGGCCGGTGCCGGTGGCGGCGGAGTAGAGCCAGTTGGCGGAGCCGGCGGTGAATAGCCGGGTCGAGCTGGGAGGGGGCGGCGGTGGCGGTGGCGGCGGCGGGGGAGGGGGCGGCGGCGGCGGGGGCGCCATCACCGTGACGGTGGCGGAGGCGCTGGCTCCGCCCGCGGTCACGGTGACCTGGTAGCTGCCGGGAGTCGTTCCCGCGGTGAAGGTAGCGCTGGTGGCGGTGCCGCTGACACTGCCCCCGGTGGCGCTCCAGGCGGCGTGAGCGGGCGAACTGAGCGTTGCGGTGAAAGCGGCGTTCTGGCCCTCGGTCACCGACGCCGTGGCGGGTTGGATCGCCGCCGTGGCCGGCGCCGGTTTCGCGGGCGTCAAGTTGGCGATGGCGCCGCCGCAACCGGCAAGGGCCGCGAGGCACAGGGAGAGGGGGAACCAACACCGGGGTCGGAGTGAAACTGCCAAGGCCAATCCTCATTTCCGGCAAAGCGGCGCGAACGTAGTCCGAGACTAGAGGCCGCGGCCGCCGCCGCCGTTCCGGCAGACACCTGGGATCGAGCGCAAAAAGACACGGGGCGGACCTAATGGGTCCGCCCCGCGTCGGTGTGAGAGTGTGCTTTCCGGTCGCGGGGGTCGCGCCGTTTGCACTGTGGGCAAAGTCGGCGCGAAGGGCCGCGGAATTCCGCAGGGCGGCCCGCCCCCGGCAAGCAATGCAGGCGCGGCCCCCGCGAGCGCAGC
>Ga0134125_10003127_pt1 | contig 19309 bp, 19 predicted proteins | sample KB31751_FD_96464 | JGI IMG/M metagenome (GOLD analysis project Ga0134125, IMG submission 96464) | Terrestrial soil microbial communities with excess Nitrogen fertilizer from Kellogg Biological Station, Michigan, USA - KB3-175-1 | ecosystem: Environmental > Terrestrial > Soil > Unclassified ... | reverse complement strand
TGCGGCAGATCGGTGAGCTGATCCTCGGGATAAAGCCACGGCGCTTCGGGCACGGCGCAGGCGAGGAATTCCGCGAGATCGGCGGTGCCGTCGCCGGCGGTCGAAGAGATCATGAAGACGCGCTCGAAATCGCAAAGCTGCGCCAGCTCATTGGCCAGGGGCAGCAATTTCTCGCGCTTCACCAGATCGATCTTGTTGAGAGCCAAGACACGACGGCGCTGCGTCGCTTTCAAACGCTCCAGGATGCCGCGTGTGTCGTCATCGATGCCGCGCGCCACATCGACCAGTACGACCACGATATCGGCATCCTCGGCACCAGCCCAGGCGGCTGCGACCATAGCGCGATCGAGGCGGCGCTTCGGCGCAAAGATGCCCGGCGTGTCGATAAAAATTAGTTGCGCCTCGCTTTTGAGCGCGATGCCGAGCACACAGCTGCGCGTCGTCTGCACCTTCGGCGTGACGATCGAGAGCTTGGTGCCAACAAGCAGATTGAGCAGCGTCGATTTGCCAGCGTTGGGTGCGCCGACGAGCGCGACATAGCCGCAGCGCTGCGTCACGAGGCGAGCCCCAAAGCGGAGAGTGCCGCGGCGGCGGCCGCGATCTCGGCGCCGCGCTTCGACGAGCCGGTTGCGGTGGCGGTTGCCTTCTCTAACCCTTCGACTTTCACCGTGACGGTGAAGCGGCGCTTATGCGCGGGCCCTTCGGCGGAGACGGTCGAATAATCGGGCAACGGCAGGCCGCGCGCCTGCACCCATTCCTGCAAGCTCGTCTTCGGATCGCGTGGTGCCGCGACGCCAAGCTTGCTCAAGCGATTTTCCCAGCGCGTCTCGACGAAACTTCGCGCGACATCGAGGCCGCCATCGAGATAGAGCGCGGCGATCACCGCCTCGCAGACATCGGCGAGCACGCTCTTATTCTCGCGCACGCCGGCGCCCTCTTCGCCCTTCGAGACGATGAGCCGGGCACCGAGACCGACGGCTTGTGCGACTTCGGCCAAGGCTTCCCGGCGGACGAGATGCGTGTGACGGCGCGTCATTTCGCCTTCGGCTTCATCGGGAAAGCGGCGCCACAGCAGTTCGGCGATGATGAGGCCGAGGACACGGTCGCCGAGGAACTCCAGCCGCTCATAGCCGCGACGCGAGATGCCGCGGCGGCGGACCGCGCTCGGATGGGTGAGCGCCTCGATCAGCAAATCCGGATTGGCGAAGCGGTGGCCGAGCGTTTCTTGCAGCGCGCCGAGGGCCGGAGCCGCTTCGTCCATCAATGAATGCCTGAGAGCAGGCGGCTATAGCGAATGGTGAAGGGCCACTTCCAGACCTCCCACCAGCGCGCATAGCCATCGGTCGAGAAGAAGAGGAATTGCGCCTTGCCGACAAGATTCTCTGCCGGCACGAAGCCGACGCCGCTCGTCGGGTCCCGACTGTCGGCGCTGTCGTCGCGATTGTCGCCCATCATGAAATAGGTATTGGGCGGGACGATGAACTCGTCCGTGTTGTCGAGCGGCTGGTCGTCGCTGACCTCGATGACGTTGTGGCGATAGCCGTTCGGCAGCGTCTCGATGTATTGCGTGTAGGTCGTGGTGCGGCCGTCCTCGGTATAGAAATAAGGCTCAAGGCGCTCGCGCTTCACCGGTTGGCCGTTGATGTTGAGGATGCCGCCCTTCATCTGGATATGGTCGCCGGGCAGGCCGATCACGCGCTTGATGAAATCGGTCGTGTTGTCGCAGCGCGCGGCGTAGACCGCGGCGGTGGCCTGGTCGAGTTGCGGGTATTGGCAGGGCAGCTTGAAGACGATGACGTCGCCGCGCTGCGGCTCGTTGAAGAAGATGCGGCCGGAGAAAAGCGGCAGGCCCAAAGGCAGCGAGTAGCGGCTGTAGCCATAGGAGAATTTCGAGACGAAGAGGTAGTCGCCGACGAGGAGGGTCGGCACCATTGAGGCCGAGGGGATGCTGAAGGGCTCGTAGAAGAAAGTGCGGATAAAAAGCGCAATAACAATTGCATAGATGATGGTCTTGAGCGTCTCGCCGATTCCGCCCGTCACTTTTCTCGCCATAATGCTCTAAGCTCTTGATCTGATTGTTTTTACTGCCGATGGACGGGCTGGGGCCGATGAGCCGTGACTTAGCCGCGCCCCCTTCCCCAAGTCAAGCCGCGCCATTTGCCGGTTCGGCGGTGATTATGACCACCGCGCTGGCGAGCGGTGGCTCGTCGGTCAGCGTCAGCGAAATGCGCGCCACCATGCCCTTCGGCACCATTGAATGAAGCCGCTCCAGGGCGCCGCCGGTCAGCACCAAGGTCGGTTGCCCTGAAGCCAGATTGACGACACCCAAATCCCGCCAATAGACGCCGCTGCGAAAGCCCGTTCCCAGCGCCTTGGAACACGCTTCTTTCGCGGCGTAGCGTTTGGCGTAGCTCGCGGCACGGTTGGCGCGCCGCTCGGAGCGGCGGCGTTCTTCTTCGGTAAAGATTCGGGTGATGAATTTCTCGCCGTAGCGCTCGAGCGTCCGCTCGATACGGCGGATGTCGATTAGATCACTGCCGATGCCGATGATCACGCGGTCTTGACGCCGAGCGCGTTGACGCGCCCCTGCTCCATCAATGCGCGCATCCGGCGGATCGCACTGTCGAGTCCGCCAAAGATCGCTTCGCCGATCAGGAAGTGACCGATATTGAGCTCGACGATGGTCGGGATGGCGGCGATCGGACCTACCGTCTCGAATCCGAGTCCGTGGCCGGCATGGCATTCGAGGCCGAGCGCCTCGGCCAAAGCCGCGGCATCGACGATGCGCTTTAGCTCCAACGCGCGCTGTGCGCCTTCGGCTTCGCAGTAGGCACCGGTATGCAACTCGACAACCGGCGCGCCGACAACTTTCGCGGCTTCGAGTTGTTTGGCCTCCGGATCGATGAAGAGCGACACGCGGATACCGACTTGCGATAGTTGCGAGACGAAAGGCACAAGTCGTGCGGCCGCCCCGGCAACATCGAGCCCGCCTTCTGTCGTCAGCTCGGCTCGACGCTCCGGCACCAAACAGGCCGCGTGCGGCTTGTGCTTTAGCGCAATCGCCAGCATCAGCTCGGTCGCCGCCATTTCAAGGTTCAGCGGCACGGTTAGTTCGCGGGCGAGCCGCGCGATATCGTCATCGCTGATATGGCGGCGATCCTCGCGCAGATGCGCGGTGATTCCGTCGGCTCCCGCCTGCTCGGCGAGACGGGCCGCGCGGATCGGATCAGGATGCTTGCCGCCGCGTGCGTTGCGGATCGTCGCGACGTGATCGATGTTGACGCCAAGGCGCAGCTTGCGGCCACCCATTTCGTGCCCAGCCATGCGGCTACCCTCGGGCCCGTTCGACAGAATTGATCACCGGCGTCGCGCGCAGCGCGGCGATGATATTTGTCAGATGCCGCAGATTCTGCACTTCTATATCGACCAAGATTTCGAAGAAATCGAGCGAACGATTGGTGATCTTCAGATTGGTGATATTGCCGCCGCCTTTGCCGATCACCGTGGTCAGGCTGCCGAGGCTGCCCGGCTCGTTACCGAGCGTGACATTGACGCGGCCGACATGCGCGCCGGCAGACGCATCATCGTCCCAGGCAACATCGAGCCAGCGTTCCGGTGTTTCGGCGAAAGTAGCGAGCGTTTCGCAATCGATCGTGTGAATGGTCACGCCTTTGCCGGTCGTTACGATGCCAACAATGCGATCACCCGGCAGCGGGTGACAGCAGCCGGCGTAATGCACCGCCATGCCCGGAATGAGGCCACGGATCGGCACCGCATTTTCGGGCTTCTTGCCGCGCGCCGTGGAGAGCGGCACGACCTTCGCCGCGCGTTGCTCGGGCTTCGGCGGATGGAGTACATGCACGACCTCGCGTCCGGTATGCAGCCCCTCACCCACCGCGACATAGAGATCGTCGAGTGTCTGGACGTTGAAGGTGCTGAGGACTTCGCTTAGCGCCCTTTCGATCAGATCGTGACCTTCCTGACGGAAGGCCTTCTGCAGGATAGCCTTCCCGAGATCGAGATATTGCTGGCGCTGCTGCGTCCGCACGAAACGGCGGATGCGCGCACGCGCTTTGCCGGACACGACAAAACGCTCCCAGGTCGGCGACGGCGTTTGCGCTTTCGAGGTAACGATCTCGACCTGGTCGCCATTCACCAGCGTCGTGCGCAACGGCACGAGCTTGCCGTTGACCTTGGCGCCGACGCAGGTGTCGCCGATCTCGGAATGCACGGCATAGGCGAAATCAACCGGCGTCGAGCCGCGCGGCAGTTCGATGAGATCACCTTTCGGCGTGAAGCAGAAGACCTGATCCTGGAACATTTCGAGCTTGGTGTGCTCGAGGAATTCCTGCGGATCAGAAGCGTGCTCAAGGATATCGAGCAGCTCGCGCAGCCAGCGATATTGCCGGCCTTCGGTACCCGGCTGCGCTGCTTGCTTATAGACCCAATGCGCGGCAACGCCGAGCTCGGCGACCTCATGCATTTCGTGCGTGCGGATCTGCAATTCGACGCGCTGCCGCTCCGGGCCGATCACGCCGGTATGAAGCGAGCGATAGTTGTTCGCTTTCGGCGTCGAGATGTAATCCTTGAAGCGGCCGGGCACGACCGGATATTTGCTGTGCATGACGCCGAGCGCGTGGTAGCAGGCGCCGATATCATCGACGACGACACGGAACGCCATAATGTCGGAGAGCTGCTCAAAGCCGACATTCTTGCGCTGCATCTTACGCCAGATCGAATACGGCGATTTCTCGCGCCCGGACAGCTCGGCTTTGACGCCGCCCTCTTTGAGCGTCTGCGCCAGCTCATGCAGCACACGCGTAACGAGATCGCCGCCTTTGTCCTTCAAGAAAGCCAACCGCGTCTTAATGCCTTCGCGTGCTTCGGGATAGAGCTCGCCGAAAGCGAGATCTTCGAGCTCATCCTTCATCTCGTGCATGCCGATGCGCTCGGCGAGCGGTGCATAGATCTCCATCGTCTCGCGTGCAATGCGGCGGCGCTTATCCGCATCCTTGATGAAGCGCAGCGTGCGCATATTGTGCAGCCGATCGGCGAGCTTCACCAGCAACACGCGAATGTCTTCTGACATCGCGAGAACGAGCTTGCGAAAATTCTCGGCCTGGCGGGTCTGGTCGGATTGCAGCTCAAGCCGCGACAGCTTGGTTACGCCGTCGACCAGCCGCACAATCTCCGGCCCGAACAGCTTCTCGATGTCATCGAGCGTCGCGAGCGTATCTTCGACCGTATCATGCAGCAGGCCAGTGATGATCGAGGCGCCGTCGAGCTTCATGCTCGAAAGAATGCCTGCGACCGCGACGGGGTGAGAGAAATAGGGATCGCCCGAGGCGCGCAGCTGTGAGCCATGCGCCTTGGTCGAGAAAACATACGCGCGGTTCAGCGCGTCTTCATCGACATTCGGATCGTAGGATTTAACGCGCTCGACCAGCTCGAACTGGCGCATAATAGGGGCACGCCCTTCGGGCGCGCCGGTCGGCGCTGGAGCGGCGGCGCGAGTGAGCGTTTCGCCGCCTGCCATTCAGCTACTCGATCTTGTCGTCCGGCTCGCCTTCGCCCTCGGGCTCATTGGGCATGACATCGTCATCGCCGAGACCGGACTCGTCGCTCGCCTCGAGCATGTCTTCCTGAAGTTCGTCATCGACCGCGGCTTCATCGACCGCGTCGCCCTCTTCATCGCCCATCGGCGCGAGGTCGCCTGCCCAATTGGCCGGCGCGCCGATCTCGACGTCATGGTCTTCCTCGGGCTCGTCAATCTCGACATGCTTCTGCATGCCTTTGATGACGTTGTTCTGAAGATTCTCGAGCGGGATCGTAACGTCCGCGATCTCGCGCAGTGCCACGACCGGCCCCTTGTCATTGTCACGATCGACCGTGAGCGGTGCACCTGAAGCGATGTCGCGCGCACGCTGAGCGGCAAGCAGGACCAGTTCGAAGCGATTCGGAACTTTGAGAACGCAATCTTCGACGGTAACGCGAGCCATCTAGCGAAATCTCCGGTAAGAATATTTCAAGTTGCTCAATATATGGGCCCGGATGCGGCACCGCAACAGGGTTTCCCACTAAAAGGCTGGGTTTTTCGGGCAATTTGCCTGTTTAGGCGTCTATCGGCTCGGCTTTTTGCGCAGGTGGGAGGGCCGAGATCAGGTTTTCGACGGTTTTGTCCAGGGTTGGATGCCGCCAGCCCGGGGCTATTTCAGCCAACGGTAGCAAAACAAAGGCCCGCTCCTGCATTCGGGGATGCGGGAGGGTCAGTTTGGGCGTGTTTTCGACCCTGCCGTTATAATCGATGATATCGAGATCGAGCGTCCGGGCGGCGTTGCGGACCGTCCGTTGCCGACCGAATTCCCGCTCGACCCGCCGCAGCGACGCCAGCAACGCCGCCGGCTCAAGCGTGGTCTCGACCCGCGCGACGCCGTTCACGAACCACGGCTGGTCCGAGATCGGCACGGGCGCGGTGCGATACCAGCGCGAGCGCGCGGCGACATGGATACCGCTCGCTTCGAGCCGCTTGAGCGCGGCCTCCAATGTTTGCTGCGGCCCGCCTGCCGCGCTCGACAGATTGGCGCCGAGGGCAATGAGGATCATTGCGTCGTTTGGCTCAGATACCCTCGGTCCCAGTCCAGGCCCAATCGTCGATCGGGTGGAACATCTCGTCGACCGAATGCGGCTTCGCCGTCAACCCTTGCTCATAGGTGTAGCGCAAGGCGGTCGCGACGTTATTGCGGTTGATGTGGTTGAGCCCGTATTGCCACGGATCGCGGCCCAACAGCCGATTCTGCTCTTCCATACTGTTAATAAAGAAAGCCAGCGGCAGAATGCGCGGATTGCGCAAATGCTGGAGCGCGATCTTCTTCGATTCATTGAAGGCGTAGGCGAGGTTCTCCGGCACCCACGGGTTCTTCTCGACGATCTCCTGCTTGATGATCAGTGAGTGCATGATCGGGAAGATCTGAGTCTTCTGGTAATATTCGATCTCGGCTTGCTTATATTCCGGGAAGAGCCGTGCGATTCGCTTGTCGCCGCGCAGCAGCGGCTCGGGAATGCCCGCCGACATCATCGCGTCGATCTCGCCATCGAGCAGCCGCTCTTCGACGCTTTTGCCTTCTTTGATGATCTCGATATCAAAGCCTTCTTGATGCGCGAAAGGAATGTCGTGATCGTGGTCGGTCAGCCATTTCACATCCTTATGCGACAGGCCGTAATGCTCGCCCAAGGTGCCGCGCAGCCAGGTGCACGCTGCGGCCAGCATACCCCCGCTGCAGCCGAACTTGCCACCTTTGAGATCGGAGGCCTTTTTGATGCCCTTCGCCGCGTTCACGAAGATAAAGCCGTGACGGAAACGGCGATGAAGAAAGATCGGCAGTGCGATATAGGGATGACCGCGGTCGCGCGCCATGTAATAGCCGCAGAGATTGAACTCGCCGGCATCGCATTCGGCATTGCGATCCAGCCGCCAGTGCCGATCGCGCGACGATGTCGCGCAGAGCATGGTCAAGTCGATGCCGTCAGCCTCGACGCGGCCTTCTTTCAGCGGGCGGACGATCTCGTAATCGCCGCAGGTCAGCGTGATCTTCAGCTTCGAGGGCATGGCGCTTTCCCTTATTTCGCCTTGGGGAGGAATTCTTCCGTATAATATTTCGTCAGGTCGGGCTCAGTGTCGAGTTGCCCGAGTTCGACGAATGACCGTGCCAGCACTTTTCAGCCCGCTTGCCGGGAATTTACCGTCGGCCGAGAACTCCGCCATCACGAGATCATATTCCTTGGTCTCGATCGCGAGCGAGCGCCGCGGCGGGACGAAGAACGAAGATCGATGCCAGGAAACAGACAGCGAAAAGCGCTTTGCACGCGGTGCGTCGGCTTTGCATGAACCGCCTCCCCTCATCTATCGTCGCATATCGTCGTCACTCGCCAGATACGGGTGTGAATCTACCCTTTACACCTCTTCTTTTACGTCATTCGCAATGACGAAGGAACTCCGTCATCTTGCACGTTCACCCGCTTGACGCAACGCAGGCAAATGATATGCGTTCGCCTCTGGGCATGGAGTGCTGAATGTTGTTTTATCCGGAAGAGCGCATTGCTTTGTTTATTGATGGCGCAAATCTTTATGCCGCCGCGCGCGCTCTTGCCTTTGACATCGACTATAAGCGGCTCTTACAGCTCTTCGGCTCGAAGGGTCGGCTGATCCGCGCTTTTTATTACACCGCACTGATCGAGGATCAGGAATATTCGCCGCTGCGTCCGCTCGTCGATTGGCTTGATTACAACGGCTATACGATGGTGACGAAGCCGACCAAGGAATTCACCGACGCGATGGGTCGTCGCAAGCTTAAAGGCAATATGGATATCGAGCTAGCGATCGACGTGATGGAAATGGCTCAATCGCTCGATCATATCGTGCTGTTCTCCGGCGACGGGGATTTCCGCCGACTGGTTGAGGCCGTGCAGCGTAAGGGTGTGCGTGTCTCGGTCGTCTCAACCATCCGCTCGAGTCCCCCGATGGTGGCGGACGAACTACGCCGTCAGGCCGACGTTTTTATCGAACTGCAGGATCTCGCTCCGCAAATTATGCGCGCGCATAACGGCAATCATCATCGCGAGCCGCAGCAGCAATATTCCGACAGCAACGCGTGAGCACGGCCGCTTCCGCATTGCAAATCGCCGATCCCGGCCATGATTGCGCGCTTTGTCCGCGCCTTGTCGATTTCCGCATGGCGCAGCGCTCCGCGCACCCCGATTGGCACAACGCCCCGGTCCCGTCTTTCGGCGACAGTTCCGCGCGGTTGCTGATCGTCGGCCTCGCACCGGGGCTTAAAGGCGCCAACCGCACGGGCCGCCCCTTCACCGGCGACTACGCCGGCGACTTGCTCTATGCGACGCTCAAGAATTTCGGCTTGGCGCGTGGCGATTACGCTCAGCATAAAGATGACGGGTTCACGCTGATCGATTGCCGTGTCAGCAATGCCGCACGCTGTGTGCCGCCTGAAAACAAGCCGCTGCCGGAAGAAGTCGCGACCTGCCGCCAGTTCCTCACAGCCGAGATCGCGGCGATGCCGAAGCTGCGTGTTATCCTCGCCCTCGGCCAGATCGCGCATGGCGCGGTGCTCTCCGCGCTTGGCCAGCGGAAATCGGCGTTCCGGTTCGGCCATGGTGCCGTTTACATGCTACCCGACGGCAAGCTCCTGGCCGACAGCTATCACTGCTCGCGTTACAATACGAATACCGGCAAGCTAACGACGGCGATGTTCGAAGCGGTATTTGAAGAGCTCAGGAAAAAGCTCGAACGCTAAACATTATGCGCGCGCATGATGCGGGCGCGACTGCGCTGCCAATCGCGCTGCTTTTCCGCTTCCCGCTTGTCGGCTTTGCGCTTGCCCTTGGCGAGACCGAGTTCGAGCTTGGCGCGTCCGCGCTCATTGAAATAGATCGCGAGGGGGATCACCGTCATACCTTCGCGCTTGATCGCGCCGAGTAGCTTGTTGATCTCGCGCCGGTGCAGCAGCAGACGGCGCTTACGCCGCGGCTCGTGATTGAAGCGCGCCGCCGGATATTCCGGAAAATTCGCGTTGATGAGATAGATCTGGCCGCCCTCATCACTGGCATAAGCTTCGGCGATACTGGCGAGACCCTGGCGCAGCACCTTCACCTCGGTGCCGGTCAATTGCATCCCAGCCTCGAGCGTATCCTCGATCAGGTAATCATGGCGCGCGCGTCGATTGAGCGCGACATACTTCTCGTCCCCGCGTAGCGCCATGCCGCGCCCATAGCGCTAGTTGAGCACGCCGGCGGAGCGCATCGCCGTGCGGACCTGCTCTTGCGCCTGCGCGCTTGCAGGCACCAACGGCAGCCTCACATCCGGCGTCGACTTGCCGAGCAGCGAGCAGGCGTATTTCACCGGTGCCGGGCTCGTCTCACAGAAGAGCGCGTCATGCAGCGGCAATAGCCGCTCGTTGATCTTCATCGCCGCCGCCGTCTCGCCGCGGCGCCAGGCTTGGTGCATGTCGGCGCAAGCGCGCGGTGCGACATTCGCGGTGACAGAGATGCAGCCGTCGCCGCCCTGCCCCATGAAGGCGATCGCTGTGACGTCCTCGCCCGAGAGCATCGAGAAGTCCGCGCCGATCGCCGCGCGCGTGCGCAGCGGCCGGGCGAGATCGTTGGTCGCGTCCTTCACGCCGACGATATTCGACAGCTTGGCGAGCCGCGCCATGGTGGCGACGCTCATATCGATCACGCAACGCGCCGGGATGTTGTAGATGATGATCGGCAGATCAACAGCCTCGGTGATCGCCTTGTAGTGCTGGTAGAGCCCCTCCTGAGTCGGTTTGTTGTAGTAGGGCGTGACCACCAGCGCGGCATCGGCACCTACCTGTTTGGCATGCCGGGTGAAATCGATCGCCTCTTCGGTCGAGTTGGAGCCCGTCCCGGCAACCACCGGCACCCGGCCCTTGGCCACCTCGACGCAGAGCTCGACCACCCGCTTATGCTCGGCATGATTCAGCGTTGGCGACTCGCCGGTCGTGCCGCAGGGCACGACTCCTTCGGTCCCTTGCTCGATCTGCCACTCGACGAAGCTCTGAAACGCTTTTTCGTCCACTTTTCCGTCCCGGAAAGGGGTAATCAGCGCGACCAGCGATCCCTTAAGCATTTATTTCTCCCGCAGCGCCCCTGTCCGGCGCTTCTGCGACGATAGGCCATAGCGTTAATACCGGCAACCGCCGGGAATTTCATTGTTCTGCTAACACTTCTCGGTTAAATGGATATTTGGCGGGAATTAGGAACTGATGGGTCTCATACGGACCTTGGCCCTGCCTATCCTGGCAATACTGGCTTGGGGAGTCGGTAGTCAGGCCTGGGCAGCGCCGCTAAGCGAAAGCGACCGGCAGATTTACACCGCGGCCTTCGACGCGATGAAGCGCGGCGATTGGGATGCGGCGGAGACACTTGCCGCGCCGGCACGTGATCGCCTTCCGGCCCAGGCCATCGCTCTCCTCGATTATTCGCACAAAGGCACGAGCGCGTCGTTCAGCGACATCTCGAGCTTTATGAACGCGCATCCGAACTGGCCGAACCAGAAACAGCTCCGCATGCGTGCCGAGGAAGCGATCGGCACCGCTACCGATGCACAGCTTCTGACCTGGTTCCAGGCCCATCCGCCGATCCTACCAGCGGCGCAGCTCCGCTTGGCACAGATTTGGATGCAGCAGGGCCGCCGCGCCGAAGCCGACCGGCTGATTCGCCAAGCCTGGATCGGGGGTGATTACAGCGCGGTCGAAGAAAAATTCATGCTCCAGCGCTACCACGACGTGCTGCGGGGCGAGGACAATGCGCGCCGGCTCGATCGGCTGATCTGGGATCACCAGACCGACGAAGCCAAGCACATGATCAAGCATGTGGGGCCAGAGACCGCAGCGCTCGCGCAAGCGCGGCTTGGACTCGCAGCGATGGAGCCCGGTGTCGAGCGGCTGATCGCGCGCGTGCCGGCGCGGCTACAAAGGGATCCCGGTTTGCTGTTTGAGCGGATGCGCTGGCGCCGCCACAAGGAACTCGACGACGACGCGGCGGCGATCCTCGAACATCCGCCCGCCGATCTCGTACGGCCCGAGTCTTGGGCATTCGAGCGGCTGATCATTGCGCGCCGTTTGCTCGATGATGGCCAGGCTGCCCGCGCCTACCGGCTCGCCTCGAATAGTCGCCTCGACAGCGGCGCGACCTTTGCCGAACTCGAATTCCTCGCCGGCTGGATCGCCCTGCGCAACCTTAACCAGCCCGGCACCGCCTATAACCACTTCGTTCATCTCTATCACGCCGTTACTTTGCCGATCAGCCTCGCGCGTGGCGCCTATTGGTCGGCACGCGCCGCCGAAGCGATGGGCAACAAGACGCTCGCAGCAACCTGGTACGGAACCGGCGCGCCGTTCCTGACCACCTATTACGGCCAGCTCGCCGCAGCGCATCTCGGCGCCACGGCCGCCACCTTCAAGGTGAGCGAGCCCAAACCGACCGCAGTCGAAACCCAGGCCTTCGAAAGCAACGAACTCATCCGTCTCGTGCGCGATCTGGCGCAGATCGGCGATACCGACGATCTCGGCGTGTTTCTGAAGCGCATTACCGAGGAAGCGAACACACCGGCGGACTACGCCCTGACGGCGCGGCTTGCTCGCGTGGTCTCACGCCCCGATATCGCTGTCTTCACCGCCAAGCACGCGAGCTATGCCGGCGTTACCTTGATGGATGAAGGCTATCCTGTCGCCGATCTACCGCCCGGCGGGAATATCGAGGCTCCGCTGGTCCTCGCAATGACGCGACAAGAGAGCGCCTTCAATAATGCCGCCGTCAGCAGCGCCGGCGCCATGGGCTTGATGCAATTGATGCCCGCGACAGCGAACAAGGTCGCACAGTTGCTGCACCTTCCCTTCTCGCGCCAGCGTCTTACCAGCGATGTCGCCTACAACGTGACGCTCGGCCGTGCCTATTTGGATTCGCTGGTCGATAATTTCTCGGGCTCCTACGTGCTCGCGGTCGCCGCCTATAACGCCGGGCCGGCGCGCGTCCATCAATGGATCGTCGATCACGGCGATCCGCGCAGTGCCAATGTCGATCCGATCGACTGGATCGAGCGCATCCCCTTCACCGAGACACGCAACTATGTGCAGCGCGTCCTGGAGAATCTGCAGGTCTATCGCTTCCGCCTCGGCACCTCGGTGCCGAGCCTCTCGCTCGCTGCCGATCTGAAACGCTAAGCGATGACTGCGCCGACGCTTCCGGATGTCGATGACGTCCGCAAAGCGGCGGCCCGGCTTCACGGCAAAGCGGTACCGACACCGCTTCTGTCGTCGCCGCAAGTCGATGCCCAACTCAATGCTCGCGTGCTCATCAAGGCGGAATGCCTGCAGCGCACCGGCTCGTTTAAATTCCGCGGTGCCTATAACGCGCTCGCGCAGCTCGACGCGAGCAAGCGCCGCGCCGGTGTCGTCGCTTATTCATCGGGCAATCACGCGCAAGGCGTGGCGGCTGCGGCACAGCTCCTCGGCATTCCCGCGACGATCGTGATGCCGGCGGACGCGCCGGCGATCAAAGTCGCGAATACGCGCTTCTATGGCGCCGAGATCGTTCCCTATGACCGCTATCGTGAGAGCCGCGAGGAGATCGCAGAGCGTATCGCCGTCGAGCGCGGCGCCGAGATTCTGCCCCCCTATGACGATGCGCGCGTCATCGCCGGCCAGGGCACGATCGGTATCGAGATTGGCGAAGAAGCGCAGCGTCATGGCTGGACGATCGATGCGCTCATCGCGCCGTGCAGCGGCGGCGGTCTCGTCACCGGTTGCGCGCTCGGCCTATCGGCGACGCAAGCCGACGCCGCGATCTACGGCGCGGAGCCGGCGCAGCTCGACGACCTTCGTCGCTCGCTCGAGGCAGGGCGGCGCGTGACCAACGATCCGTCCGCGCGTTCGATCTGCGACGCATTGCTCGCGCCGACACCCGGCGAGATCACGTTCGCTCTCGCGCAGCGTCTCCTCGCCGGCAGCCTCGCCGTCAGTGACGACGAGGTGCGCCAAGCCATGGTGATCGCCTTCTCGGCCTATAAGCTGGTGCTGGAGCCTGGCGGCGCGGCGGCCTTGGCGGCTGTTCTCTCGGGCAAGCTCGCGATCGCGGGAAAAACCGTCGCCGTCATTGCCTCGGGCGGCAATGTCGATCCGGCGGTATTCACCGCCGCGCTCCGCTAAATCCAAAGAGAAGAAAGAGGTCGGCGTTTATTCGCCGGCTTGGGCGGGTGCGACCGCTTCGCTATGTTCGGCCGGGCGCAGCGCTTTAAGCGCCGGCAGAAGCTGCTTGCCTTCGCCTTCCGACAGATTCTCGCGCTCGACGCGACGACTATAGCCTTCGAACACAGCGCCGGGTTCGATCCGCATCGAGCAATAAACGACATCGGCACGCACTTGCGCCGAGCGCCCGAGAATCACGTTGACCGCAACCAGCCGGCCTTGCAGCGCACCGTTGATGATCGCGGTCTCGGCTTCGACAGAACCGTTGATCGAACCGGACTCGCCGAGCGTTACTTTGCCGGCAACAACATTGCCGATCAGCGTGCCCGCGACGTGAACTTCACCCGAGGAAGCAATATCGCCATCGACCCGGAAGCCTTCGCTAAGGATCGAAGGTGCGCTGCGGCGACCGCCCGTACCGCCACCGCTATTGCTGGCCGCTGACTTGAACCACATTCTTGCCTGCCTGCATAAATTTCGCCGGATCGACCGTCTGGCCATCGACGCGAACTTCGTAATGCAGGTGCGGACCGGTGCTGCGACCCGTACTGCCAAGCTCCGCGATTGGCGAGTGCAGCCCCACTTTCTGACCCTTGGCGACTAATATCCGATGAAGATGCGCATAACGCGTTACGATACCGTGACCGTGATCGATTTCGACGACCTTGCCGTAGCTGTCCATATTGCCCGTAAAAATCACCGTACCGGCGCCGGTGCTGTAGACCGTCGTACGGTAGGGCGCGTCCATATCGAGCCCGGGATGGAACGATTCTTTGTGGTTGATCGGATCAGTGCGGGCGCCGTAGTCGCTGCCGAGTTGGTACTGATTGAGCGGCGAAGCGAGCGGAAGATTCTTCGCCAGCTTTTGCAACTCCTCGAGCCGCTGATGATCGAGCGCGGCCGCGCGCGGATCGTTCAGCGCGATATAGGGACCACCCTCGCCGCCGGCGGGGGTGCCGAGCCCATGCAGTAGGCGATCGATGTCGAGACCAGTCGAAGCGAGTAACCGCTCAAGCTCCGACGACTTGCCGCGGCTGTTTTGCGCATGGGGCACACCCTCTGGCGCGGGCTTGCGCTCGGGCGGCGCAACATCCGGCGGGATCGGTTGCACCATGGTCGGGGATGGAGCCGGCGATCCCGGCGTACGCAGCGGATCGACGGCGACTTGCGGATGACTACCCGCCTGATCGACGTGCGCCTGCGCGGCTTGTAGATCGATCTGCAGCCTCTGCACTCGATTTTGCAACGTCGTGCGCTGAGACTCGGACTGCTGCAACTCGTTGCGCACAGTGTCGAGATTCTTAGCAAGCTGTTCCGAATTTCCGTTCTTGGCATTCAGCGCCTGCTCGTTCGCTTTGGCGCGGTGCTCAGCTTCGTCGCGCGCTTCTTGCATCGATTTCGAGCGTGCGGTCGTTTCGGCAAGCTTGGACTGCAATTGGCTGTTCTGCTGCGTCAACGCAGCAAGCTTATCACTCGCCTGCTGATAATTGGCGTTCGCTTCCGTGTAATTCTGGCTCAGGGTCGCAATCTGCTGGCGAAGCGATGCTAGCTCGTTGCGCATCTCTTCGAGCGCGGCCGAATCAGGGCTCGGGCGTGGTGCTGGCGGCGTACTGGATGCCGGGGTGGTCGCGGCGGGCACGACCGCAAGGTGTGGCGCCTGTGTCTGAGCGAGAGTCGGCGTTACCGGCTGAGTCGTATCTGCCGCACGGTCGTCGTTTGTATCGCGCAGATGCACCAAGCCGACGCCGAGATAGGCCACGCCGCCAACGGTCGCGAGCGAAGCCGCGAGCAACATCGCCTGAAGCCAGCCTGGCAGCGCCACATGACGCACGCCGCTGGCGCTCTGTAAAAGCAGTCGCCGTTCGGGAAAAATCTGTTCCCCGAGAATCTGAGATACTTTCGCCACTGGCCCCCGCTACCGTCCCTGAACCAAGTGCTGCTCCTGCAAGCACCGCCACCGATCGCGGCCCATCTAGGGCTCATTGGCGAATGGGATTTGTCGTACGCTACGGCCAGCTACAACATTTGCAGCCGGGTCCGTGCGACCTCCTTGTATTCTGCGTCCATTCACCAATTTCGGACCCTAATAGCTCAATACTGACATGGCAAGCTGATTCGACGTGAGATCACAACGGGATGTTATCGAATCGGCTTCGTCCGACTGCATCATTCGGACGTTCACAACTATGCGACTCCCCGCATTCTCGCGTTAACCCGCCGCTAGCTAAGTTCCAGCGTTATCTTGCCAAGCCACGCGACATTTTCTGCTGTAATGTCAAACGCGTGAAGTCGAGCGTTAAAGGCGTCGACGAATTGTCCGACGCTTCGCTCACCAATGACTGCAGCGCTTGAACACCGTGGCGTAACTCTCTGGCATATCGAGCCGCGTATTCCCGTCGCGCGCGCGACCATTGATCGCCGTGAAAATCGGCTTAAGCGAGTCCGTTATCGGCCCAAGATAGGCCGCCCGCGCCGCGTTGCGATCCGCCACATGGATGTTGAGAGGCAGCGATGTGCGCGTGAGGGCTCGTTCCAGCGCCGACAGATAGTAACGCACCGCCTCGCGGAACACCTCGACATGCTGGCGCTCGTGATCGAGTACCGCCCGACGCTCGCACGAGTCTGGAGCAAAGCGGCGATCGACGATGACGTCGAGTTGCTTGAGCCCGATCTCGACATGGGCGGCGCGTAGCTGCGCGCAGTAGCCACTGCCATCGCGCATGCTGTCGGTATTGACCGTGACCTCGAGATCGTAGCGGCCGATGGTCAGGCCGAAAGGGATTTCGCCCTTGAGCCCGGGCATGCCGTTCTCGCTGGCGATTTTGGCCAGAGCCGCGCTGTCGAGATCGAAGCGATAGTTGACGGGCGGATCCTTCATCGCGACGCTGAAAGCGGGCGCACTGACGCTCGCCGTGCACGAAGCGAAGGCAGCCGCGGGAAGAAGGAATAGAGCCGCAGCCAGAGCGGCGGTCATCGAGGAACGCATCAGGCAATCACCCAGACAACGCAAAGCCGTCGTCCGCGCGCGCTCAGCACCGGCACGAGCTTGACATCCGCCGCTAGGACGCGGCCCGGCATGATACCGATCATACGCGTCTCTTCCTCCCGTATCGGCCTGGTCCAGAGGCCGTCGAAGCTGCTCGCGCTTTGCAAGCGGAAATACGTGGCGAGCTTTTGCCGCAACAATAGCGCTCGCTTAACGCCGCTCCAATGGAGGAAGGCGTCATTGGCTGCGAGGACGAGTTGGTCGGCATCGAGCAACAATCCCGGCGCCGGCGCCGCTTCGATGAGCGCGTTGATGCTGGCGCCGTCGAGCACGAGCGAGCGGCCAGCCGTGGCACGCTCCATCTCGCCGAGGCAGAAGACGCGCAGCAGCGAAGAGAGATTGGTATCGCCAGACCGGCGTGACGCGATCTCGGCAACGAGGCGATTGAGGCGTAGCTTGCGGCGCGACGCGATCGCTTCGAGCGCGGCCCAGAACTCGTGCTCCAGGCGCAACGAATAGCGCTTGCCGTCGAGTTGCAGGATGCGCTGTTCCCAGGGTGAGGCAAGCTCCGGCGGCGCGCTCGTGGCGGCCGCTGCTTCACTGCGCGTCCTGGGAAGAATATCGCTTTCGCTTGCCATTGCGATCCGCGCGCATGGTTAACGCTTGGTTGCGAGCGTGCCGCCATGCGCTGCGGCGTCTCACAAGGGAGTGATGGCCTGGAAGTCTTAAACTCGCCTAAATCAGGCGAGGAACGGCAGATGCGGTGCGAGCATCACACCGGCGATCGCAATCGGAATGCCATAGGGAATCGGCATTTTCGCGTGGAGGAAAGCCGGCGCGCGACGCAGCACCGCAAGGATCGCGGTCTGCACCAAAGGCTGACGCAGGCCGAGCACAATCAGCGCGAAGACGCCGCCGATCACGGCGGTCAGGAAGATCAGCGGCACCAGCAGATGGATGCCGCACCAAAGCGCCATCGCCGCCAGCAGCTTGACGTCACCGCCACCGAGGATGCGGCAGGCAAAGAGCATCGCGCCGACGGCGAACACCGCCACGCCCGCTTCTATATGGGAGATCCAATCGACGCTGTGGCCGGAAAGGCCGATACCCGCGATCAGCGCCGCGATCGGGAAACCAAGCGCCAGCGCGCCGGTCAGCCAGTTGGGAATGCGCAAGCTGACGAGATCGCTTAGGGCCGCGAAGACCAGGGCGAAGACGTAGAGCGCCAAGATCGCCTCGCCCGCGAAATTCGCCGGCAAGTTGCTCCAGGATGAGATCATGCGCCGAGTGTGGCGACGTAGCGTTACCGAAAGATTAAGGACCCACGGCTGCCCGCACGCTCAGCGTTCGTGTAGCGCCTCGTCCCGGGCCTTGAGCAATGGCTTCAGGAGATAATCCAGCACCGTTTTCTGACCTGTGAGGATTTCGGCGCTCGCGGTCATGCCGGGGATGATTGGCAGCGGCTTCTCCGCCGTGCCAAGCGAGTTCTTCTCCGTGCGCAGGGTCACGCGGAAAAAGGTGCCGCCGTTGGGCGTATCGTCCTTGATCGTATCGGCGGAGATATCCTCGACCCGTGCTTTGAGCCCGCCATAGATCGAGAAATCATAGGCCGTGATCTTGACCATCGCCGGCTGGCCGGGATGGAGGAACGCGACATCCGCCGGCCGGACCTTCGCCTCGACCAGCAACGTGTCTTCGAGCGGGACGATCTCGACGAGGTCTTCACCTGGCTTGATCACCTCGCCGATCGTCGTGACCTTCACATCCTTGATCGTGCCGCGCACCGGTGAGCGCACTTCGGTGCGTGTCACGCGGTCATGCTGTGCGAAAATCTGCTGCGACAGCGCAGCAAGCTCGGCTGTATGTTTGTTGAGCTCGGCCTGGGCATCGGAATGGAAAGTCGCCGTCTTTTCCTGAATCCGCTTTTGTGCTTCATTGCGCGCCGCCTCAGCCTGCGGAATCGATATCTTCACATCGTCGAGCTGGCCTTGGATATCGGTGAGCTCGCGCTCCAGCTTCACCAATTCGAGCTTCGACGCTGCGCCGCTCGTGACCAATGGCGCCGTCATGTCCCGCTCCTGCTTCGCCAGGTCGAGCGAGCGCGACAAAGTCTGCTGTTTCGATTGTAGCCCGGCGATTTCCTGCTGCTTCTGCGCGAGCTGGTCGTTCAGCACGGCGATATTCGATTTGAACTGATCAAGCCGGCTCTCGTAGAGCGCTTGCTCACTATGCGCGACGCTCGGTGCTTCTTTCAGCACCTCGTCGGGGAATTGCGGCGCCTTGTCGGCGACTTCGGCTTTCAACCGCGCGATCATCGCCTCGAGCGTCAGATATTGCGTGCGGCTGTCGCGATATTGCGATTCGGCGCTGGTATTGGCGATGCGCAGCAACACATCGCCCTTCTGCACGATCTGTCCGTCATGCACCGCGAGTTCGGCAAGGATACCGCCTTCGAGGTTTTGAACGACCTGGATCTTGCTCGATGGCACCACGCGCGCATCGCCGCGCGTCACTTCATCGAGCTTCGCGAAATGCGCCCAGA
>Ga0134125_10003126_pt1 | contig 19310 bp, 21 predicted proteins | sample KB31751_FD_96464 | JGI IMG/M metagenome (GOLD analysis project Ga0134125, IMG submission 96464) | Terrestrial soil microbial communities with excess Nitrogen fertilizer from Kellogg Biological Station, Michigan, USA - KB3-175-1 | ecosystem: Environmental > Terrestrial > Soil > Unclassified ... | reverse complement strand
CTGTGCTCGTCTGTGGCAAATCGCTCATTGAACCCCCAGACACGTCGCCAAAATTGCCATCCTCACAAACACACCGTTACGCACTTGCTCCTCAATCACCGATTGCGGGCCGTCGGCCAGTTCACTTTGGATTTCCATGCCGCGGATCATTGGCCCGGGATGCATGACCAGGGCATCGGGCTTCGCCAGCTTCAATCTGTCCGACGTGAGCTGATACTGGGCGATGTATCTCTCCACGTTCAATTTCAAACCCGCCAGCCGTTCTTTCTGGACGCGCAGCATCATCACCACATCAGCTTTGCGGATGGCTTCTTCCATATGGCGAATCACTTTCACATTCGATGCCAGCGACTCAGCCGTTTCCGGCAGCAGTTCAGGCGGCCCGCAGAGCACAGCATGGGCGCCGAACTTCGATAGCAGATGAATATTGGACCGCACCACGCGGCTGTGCTGGATATCGCCCACCATCGTCACCTTCAGCCCTTTGAGCGACTTTTTGTGGCGAAGAATCGTGTAAGCGTCCAGCAAGCCCTGTGAAGGATGCTCATGCATGCCGTCACCTGCATTGATGATGGGAACGCGAAGATTTCTGGCCAGCACGTGTGGAGCGCCGGACGAAGGATGCCGGATCACAATGCAATCGGCGCCAAGAGCCTGCAGAGTCTTGCCGGTATCCACCAGCGACTCGCCTTTTTCGATACTCGAGGCCGAAGAGCTGATCAGGGAGGTGTGTGTGCCCAGCAGTTTGGCAGCGAATTCGAAAGACACCCGCGTGCGCGTGGAAGGCTCGTAAAAGAGCAGGGCAATGCGTTTCCCGCGAAGCAGCGGACGTGGCGGGCGCGACTGCATCCTGCGTGCCAGCTTGAGAATGGAAACAATTTCGTTTGCGGTGAGGTGTTCCAGGCCGAGCAGGGAATGAGACCTTGCCATTCTTTAAGCTGTTCTCTCCACGAGCACTACTTGCTCTTCTTTGTCTACTTCGGTCAGCCGCACTTCAATGATTTCCATGTCTGTGGTCTGTACGGTGCGGCCCACAAACGCAGCCTCAATCGGCAGCTCGCGATGTCCGCGGTCGATAAGAACGCACAACTGCACCCGGCGTGGCCGTCCGTGGTCGAAGAGGGCATCCATGGCAGCGCGAATCGTGCGTCCCGTATAAAGCACGTCATCGACCAGGATTACGTTCTGCCCGACAATCTCCACGCCCAAAGGTGTGGTTTTCTGGATAACAGGGGCGGCGCCGACTGTGGAAAGATCGTCGCGATAGAGGGTAATGTCCAGCGTTCCCACTGCGACGGGCGTTTTTTCTATCTGCGTGATCAACTTGCCCAGCCTTGCCGCGAGAGGTACTCCCCTCCTCTTAATTCCGACCAGCGTGAGATTTTCCACACCGTTATTCTTTTCCACAATTTCATGGGCCAGACGAATCAGAGTGCGCTCGATCTCCGAGGCGGACATGATGCGTCCTTTTTCGCGCAGGTTAGGAAGGCGGGTGGTAGAACCGGCTGTCATAGTCTCACGCATGATATCTGATGCAGGCGCACCACGCCAAACGCCTGGCAAACCGGAGCTGTGGAACATTGTGAAAAGTGCGTGTCGACTCTAGTGCGCAGTCGGAACGGTGGATATCTCGTGGTAGTTGCGGAAACCGAGGAACCCTTCCCAGGCCGCCATGGCGAAAGGCAGGATCTTTTCGAACTTGTGGTGATTGCTCTTGTGCGCCAGGTACATCGCGCTGCCAATCAATGCAAAGCTGCCTGCGTTATAAACGGCTGCGCCGGCCCGGCTCTGCACAAAGGGCCGCGCGATAGGGTTCATCTCATGAAACCCAGGTAGCCCGAGTCCTTTCTGGGTGGAAAGCGCGTCGGCTGTGAGACCAGCGCCAAGAGCTGCCAGTCCAGCTATATTCTTTGCATCGAAAAACCGGTGAGGCTTTTCAGGGATACGCGGGCTCACGAACGCCAGGGCCGGCGGAGGCGCTGTAAGTGGAGCTGCCGCGACGGCGGGAGCTTCGGGTAGTGGCGCGACGCTCGCAACAAGGGGAGTAGAGTTGGCATTCGGTGCCGGCTGTGACGTTTCCTTCCCGGATGCCGGCGACGTTGCTCCGTCTTTGCCGACAGCGTGAGCTGAAAGGCTAAGAGCGCTGATGAGCGCTACAACTGCAAAAGCAGATTTCAACGGATGCTCCCCTTTGCGGAACTATATCCCTCAGCGCCCATGCACGGGCCCATCCGGGGGAAGTTGGTTGCCGTGGAGTTGAACTGTGGGTTAAAAGACTGGGCAAATTTTGAATGCAGTTGTTGGCATAAAAAATAAGGCCCTACACTCAGAGTAGGGAGTTAAGTACCTTATCGCGAGAGTACAATTCCTTTCGTCATGCGTCAGGTCGTTCTTGGCCTCGGCATCAGCATAGACGGCTACATTGCTCGCCTGGACGGGAGCGTAGATTTCCTTTTCATGCCCAAGGATTACTCCATGGCACCCTTTTTCAAGAGGGTAGATACGGCGGTGATGGGCCGGAAAACCTACGAAATCGCCAAATCCATGGGAGGCGGAGTTGACGGCAAGATGCAAAATTATGTCATGTCTCGGTCGCTGCCACCAGGCAAGCGCGAAGGAGTTACTTTTACGGCCGAGTCTCCGCTGGATCTGGTTGACCGCCTGAGAAAACTCGAAGGTAAAGACATCTGGATGATGGGGGGCGGTGAACTTGCCCGCGATTTCTTGCGCACTGATCTGATTGATGAACTGTACCTCGGGATTGTTCCGGTGCTGTTGGGTGAAGGAATCCCCCTCTTTCCCAGCGGCTTTCCGCAACGCGACTTCACATTGCTGGAAAACAAGACCTACTCCCAGGGACTGATTTCATTGAAATACGGTCGGCGTCGCATAGCCTCTTAAGGACTTTGGACCTTTAGCGCAAAACTTTTCTGTGCCGTAGCCGCTTGAGATGGCTTACTCTTATCGCCGTAGGCATTCATATTTTTCTGAGGTGTACGTCATGTTTGAAGGTCTCCTGCAGCCGATGCATCTGATTGTGATTCTGATTATCGCGTTGTTGTTTTTCGGTCCCTCGAAACTCGGTGAACTCGGCAAAGGACTGGGAGACGGCATTAGCCATTTCAAGGATGCAGTGAAGGAAGGATCATCCGAAACTCCTAATCCCGAGTCCAAATCCTGAACCGCTTCTGATTTAGTGTTGCGTTCCGAGTGCCCAATGCTCCAAATCCCCGATTTGGCGCAATAGCTGCACTTGCGCCTTATCCAGATCGAAGCTGGAGCTGAGGTAAGCCGTGTAGCGCTGATGCTCGGCGATCCGCGCATTCTGTTCATCCTTCAACGTGGCCTGACCTGACTCGATCTTTGCGTGTGCCGCTTCTATGTCCGCTTGAGAAAGTTCGTGTTCAAGCTGGGCGACTTCTTTTGCCGCGGAAAGCTGCTCAACGGTGCGCTGCAGCTTGAGCGTGTCCGCCCCAACCTGCTGTTTAACGTTCAGGGCTTCGTTACGAGCCTTGGCGGCGTCGAACTTTGCCACCTCAGCGGCGGAATGCTGAGCTGTACTGAAAAAAGGGACCCGGATGGCCACGCCGGCGGTTACGTTGTTGCGCTGGAACTTGAGGAAGAACTGGTCATAGTTGTTGATGCGGGACAGCATGGCGTATTGAGCGGCCAGGTCGATGGAAGGATAAAGTTGCTTGCGTTCCGACTCGGCTTTATGTTGTTTGGCTTGCGCAGCCGCATCCGCGATTTTTACCTGTACGTTGTTCTGTTCGGCTTGACCTGCCAGGTCATCATCCTGGGAAACCTGTGGCAGTTGCGGAATGGTTTCCGTCGATGTTTTGATCGCCCTGATGGGGAGCCCCGTAAGCTGCGAAAGTCGCAGCCGCAGCTGGTCCGCTGCCGCTTCCGTTTGAACTATGTCGAGGTGCGTCCGGGCAACAGCAAGTTTGGCACGCGTGAGCTCCACATGGCTGTCGAGGCCGGCCTGAACACGCTGAGTGGTGATGTCCTGATACTTGGCCGCGGCCGCCTGCTGTTCGCGCTGAATGGACAGCGACGAATCGAGGAGGTCGAGCTGGATGTAGGAGAGCGCAGCCTCCATGATGACCTCATTGCGGCGGTCGGCATTTTGCGAGGTCGTCATGGATGTGTCGCTCTGCGCGGCTTTGATGTTCTCCTTTTGCGCAGGATTCCAGAGGCCGCCCTGAAGAGTCACATTGAAAATAGCTGGTGCGGCGCCTTCCAGACTCAAAGGAAATCCGTATGAGAAGCCCAGACCGGAGCCAAAAACGAGCTGCGGTATGAAGTAGTCTTTTGCCTGTGAAACGCTCGCTCGGGACCGCTGCAAGTCGTTCTGCGAAACGCCGGTCAGGGCGCTGTTTTTGATAGCCAGTTCAACGGCGGTGCGGAAGGGGAGAGGTCGTTCGGTGTCCTGGGCTGCTTTCGCCGCAGGTGAAAACGCCGCACAAACAGTGAGCAGAACAAACACACGCGCAATGTTTCTCATTTTCCACCTGTCTGAAGAAATGTGGAGCGGAACCCCGGATTTTATCGGGAAACGCGAGCGAGCGCATCCCGGGCGGGACGATATTCGGACGCCAGAGCGATTGCAGCACGATACTCGTCTGCTGCGGCCTTACGATTGCCCTCTTTCTCCAGCAACTGGCCGAGCATGTAATGCGCACGGAAGGCGGGGCCGTCTTCTTCCATTGCGTTGCTGCTGAGATATTTCTTGAGCATCAGAATGGCGTTGGGAAAGTCCCGTCCGGTGCGAAGAAACAGGTAAGCGCCGTCATATTCAGGTATGGACCCCTGGCGAGGTGCGTTGAGGGCCTGATAGATAGCCGACTGCATTTCCTGCATGCGCCCGGCCCGATGATAAAAGTAGGCAAGCTCAACCCAGTAGCGGGCAGCACTGCCGCTTTCGGCAAGCGCTTTTTTGTACTGCTGCTCCGCGCCCTTGTTGCCCTGTTGCTCTTCAACGCGTGCATAGATGTAGCTGGAAAGAGCGGCATCGTGACTGGCCACCGCAGCCGCCTGTTCCCTGGCTTTCTTTTTGTCACCACCAAGGAAACTGGGAGCCTCGATGTAGTACTCCGCCAGATCGGCGCGGGCTTCCAGATTGTTGCCATCCAGAGACACAGCCCGTTCGAATTCCGCGTGCACTCGACGCGCCAGGGTCCATGCTGTAAAAGGGTTTGAATTCTCAGCTTTGCGTCCTGCGGCCCGTCCGAGCCAGAGATGGTAGGTGCTGTTGTCGGGCGCCAGAGACACCGCTTTTTCCGCCATATGCAGCGCGTTGTCCCAGAGTTCGAGCTGGAAGTACAAGCGACAGAGCAGGTTGTAACTTTCCGCACTATTGGGATTTGACTGGAGCGTTGCGTCGAGGGCCCGGCGAGCATCGTCGGCGCGACCCGCGCGCAAGAGATCTCGCGGAGTGGAATCAGCCGTAAACCCGAGGACCGCTGTAAACAAGAGTGCGGCAAGAGCCGCGCGAAGAGACCTCAAGGTTCAACCACCCTGACTTCCATGCCGCTGCGCAGTGGTGCGGCATTCACAGCCCCGAGAGCAATCTGCATGTTTTCCGAAACACCTTGAGTGATTTCCACGCGGGTGAGGCTGGAGAGGCCAATCTGCACTTCTTGTGCCTGTAATTTGTCTCCAGCGATTTTGTACACATAGCGCTTGCCGTTTAAATCATGCACGGCTTCGCGCGAAACAGTGAGTATGTTGGAGTGCCGCGCAGTAACGATGCTTACGTTGACGTTCACGTTCGGCAGCAGCTTGCGATCAAAGTTGTCGATCTGGGTGGTGGTTTCACCCACTGTCCGTGTGCCTACCGTCGTAACAGCAGCGGGAACGCGGGTCAGAGTGCCTTCCCATGTGCGTCCCGGGACGGCGTCCCATCGAATCTCCACTTTCTGTCCAATGGCAAGGCGGCCGATCTCGGGTTCATCCACAAATGCGCGCACCTGTACGTCTTCAAGATTGGCCAGTTGCAGGAGAGTCTCCCCGCCGTTGACATATGAGCTGGCTTTAACAGGGACCTGGTAAACCGTTCCCGCAAAAGGCGCGCGGATGGCAAGGTTCTTGAGCAATTCCTGGGCTGCTTCATACGCGGCTCGAGCCTGAGTAAGATTGGCCTGCACCTTGGCTATCTCGAGCGAGGAGAAACGCGCCTTCAGTCTCGACTGCAGAAGCTGAGCGTCCGCATTTGCTTTGGTAAGGCGATTTTGCGCAGCTTCCACCTCAGCCGGCGCGGCTGCTCCATTTTTTTGCAGACGCTGGACCGCGTCAAGGTTGCGCTGAGCATCGGCGCGCTCGGCCTGCGCTTTTTCAAGATCGGCTTGCGTGGTCAGCACCTCTTCATTGGTGCCGCCCGTCTGTTCTGCGTGCACATCAGCCTCAGCCGCCCGTAGTTGCGCCAGGGCTTTTGCCGCCTGCGCCCGGGCATCGACATCGTCCAATTGCAGAAGCAACTGACCTGCTTTTACGCGATCGCCTTCATGCACCAGAATTCGTTTTACTGTCGCGGGCGCGGGGGCGTGAGGCGCAAAATTCGTGACCGGCTCGACTTTGCCGTTGGTTGAGATGACACTGGTAATGTCTTCCCGGGCGACTTCTTCAGTTCTGACCGGCACCACATTACTGCGCAGGCGCATCCAGCCGGTGAAAAGCAGTACTGCGGCAGCAGCAATCACAATCACTGTGATCAACCGCCTGCGCTCAGAGCCGTTTTGTCGCTGCCTGGCCATGCTTCAAAGTGAAAAACTTAAGTATAACGAAGCGGGTTCAATCGGCACGCAAATCCGCCGGATTGTGCTGCCACGAACCAAAAAACCAAACTTCCCTTACCTGATTGAGAGGAAATCATTTCTCTTGGATGCGCGAGGTGGATTGTCGGTTCAGAGAGCGGCTGCTGCACGATTGCTACAATAGTCCCAATGTCACAGCGCACCGGTTACACCGAAGATCACGCCAAAGCGGGGCTGGACCATCCATTCCCGGACATTGATACATGGCCGAACCAGTTCGATGATTATGAAATCGTGGTTGATATCCCAGAGTTCACGTCGGTCTGCCCTAAGACCGGTCTTCCCGATTTCGGCGTTCTTGAAATTCGTTACGTGCCCGACAAGCTATGCCTTGAACTGAAGTCGTTGAAGGAATATTTGCACGAATACCGCAATTTGGGCATCTTTCAGGAAAACATTGTCAACCGGGTGCTCGAGGATGTTGTGCGCGCCTCGAAGCCGAAATCGGCAACTGTAAAGGGCGTGTTTCGGCCGCGCGGCGGACTTGGAACTACAGTCGAAGCGCGCTGGCCGCGGCGTCGGAAAGATTGAATCCGGCGGTCTGATAGCGACATCTCTCCTTGACAGCAGGAAGCAAAGCTCTTAAGGTAATTTGCCTATGCGAATTCAGTGCCAGGACATGTGTATGTGTTGCTGCATGGCAACCCTCGTGTCTCTGGCCAATGAAGCCGCTACCTAAACGCATTTATTCTTAGGCAAGGCCCATCGCCAGAGACGGCGGTGGGCCTTTTGCTTTTTGTGCCAAACGGAAAGGACGCCATGAGCACACAAGCGCAGGGAGTAAAAGAAAGCAAAGCGCAGAGAGCTGAACGCCTCAAGCGGGAAAAGAACCCGTGGGAGTGCCTGGAGGAGCTACGCGCGTTTGCGCCGGGTGGTTTCGCGGCAGTTCCAGAGGCCTGGATCAAGACCTATTTCCGCTGGTGGGGCGTTTACACGCAGGGCGATGGCGCCGGTGTTCTGGGTGGCGCCAATGGAGAAGGAAAGGCCGTGCCATATCTGATGTTGCGCATCCGGCTGGGAAATGGGTTTGTCACCTCAGGCCAGTTGCGCACCATCGCCCAACTGTCTGAAAAATATGCACGTGGGAGCGCCGACATCACCGTCAGGCAGAACATTCAGCTGCATTGGATCGCTGTAGAAGACCTGCCTGACATTCTGCAAAGCTTGTTTGATTCTGGCCTCACCTCAATGTCCACTTGCGGCGACGTTCCGCGGAACCTGACCGGTTGCCCGCTCGCCGGACTCGATGCCAATGAGGTGGTCGATGCTTCTCCTCTCCTGAGGCAGGCGGAGCAACTGCTGGTTGGCAATCCGGAATTTTATAATCTGCCGCGCAAATACAAAGTCAGCATGAGCGGGTGTCGGGATTGGTGCTGCTATCCGGAGATTAACGACCTTGCCTTTACTCCGGCAGTCCGTGAAGTTGGCGGCACAAAAGAAGTTGGGTTTTCGGTTCGGGTTGGCGGCGGCCTTTCTGCCGATCCGCATCTGGCTGTACGACTCAATGCTTTTGTCCGCTGGGAACAGGTGTTACCCGTAACGCGGGCGGTGAGCGAGATCTTCCGCGATGCTGCCTCTTTACGTGAACACCGGGAGCGGGCGCGGCTTAAGTTCCTTTTCCTCCAGCAAGGGTGGACGGCAGAGACTTTTCTTCTCGAATTGGAACGCCGGCTGGGTTACAATCTCGACCCTGCAGTCTTAGAAGAAGTCCCGTCTGATGTTTTTCGCGACCACGTGGGGGTGCATGCGCAAAAACAGGCGGGGCTTTTCTACGTAGGGGCCGCCGTCCTGCGAGGCCGGATTACTCCAGCCCAGCTGCGAGTTGCTGCCGACCTGGCGGACCGCTTTGGCAGCGGCGAACTTCGCACCACCACCGCGCAAAACCCGGTCATCGTCAACGTTGGGCGGGAAAACATTCACGAGTTGCTCGAGTCGCTTGAAAGCGCAGGCCTCCAAGTCCGCGCTTCCGCTTTCTGGCGAGGCGCCGTTGCCTGTACCGGCACTGAGTTCTGCAAGCTGGCCATTACGGAAACGAAATCATTTACCCGCTGGCTCGTGGAAGAACTGGAAGATCGTCTTCCCGGCTTCGATCAGCAACTCAAGTTGAATGTCACCGGATGCCCTAACAGTTGCGGGCAGCACCGCATTGCCGATATTGGCCTGGAAGGCAAAAAGATCAAGGTGAATGGACGCATGCAGGATGCTTACTACTTCTGCCTGGGCGGCGCCGTGGGTGAACATGCCGGCTTTGGGCGTCCCATTGGCTTTCGTTGCAGCGCCGAAGAAGTGCCCGCAGCCATTGAACGCCTTCTGCGCACCTATATGTTCCAGCGAGAAGGGGGAGAAAACCTGCGCCAATTTTTTGCGCGTCACTCTGAATCCGACCTTCGGGCCTTCCTCGCCGGCCAGGACATAACTGCCGTGGAGCGCGATCCCTCGCCGGGGCGCATACCGCATGGATTGGAGGGCTGAGATGGCGCTCTATCCGATCTTTCTGAAGCTCGAAGACAGGAAAGTGCTGGTAGTCGGCGGCGGCGCAGTGGCCGAACAGAAGATTGAAGGAGTTTTGCGATCCGCCACAGACGTTACGGTGATTGCGCCTGAAGTCACAGCACGCATTCGCGAATGGGCGCAGCGGGGCCGGTTGAAACACATCGCGCAACAATTTTCATCAGGAATGGCTCAGGGCTACTTCCTTGTTATCGCCGCGACTGATTCTGAAGAGCTGAACCACGCCGTTTATGCGGAAGCCAGGGCTGCGGGTGCGTTGTGCAATGCGGTGGACGATATGCCCTATTGCGACTTCTATGCGCCTGCCGTGGTGCACCGCGGCCAATTTCAAATTGCGATATCCACTGGAGGGAGCAGCCCGTCTCTCGCCCAGACCGTGCGCAAAAATCTGGAAAGACAATATGGTCCGGAATACGAAACCTGGACGGCATGGCTGGGACGGATGCGATCTGCGTTGCGTAGCGCGCTGCCGGCAGGTCAGAGGAGGAAGGAGCTGTTGCAGCTGCTTGCAGCTTCGCAGCCGGAGAAGACCTTAACCAATCGTCATAAGGAAGGAGATAGCGATGCAACAATCACGCCGCGATGAACTGGAAGCAGCACTGCGAGACGTTTTGCGAGAGCACCAGCATGAAGGCCTGCACATGATTGGAGGAGCAGATCAGCTGGTAAGTCGGCTATTACGTGCCATTGAAGAGTGGGAGGAGGGCACACCGCTCGAGAGGAAGAAAACCGCATAGAGGAAGAAGTGACAGGCAAGGTAATCATCGTCGGCGCGGGACCAGGAGCAGCAGATTTGCTGACCGTGCGAGCAGTGGCAACGCTGCACTCGGCCGAAGTAGTGCTGCATGACGATCTTGTGCCCGCGGAAATTATCGAGCTTGTTCCGGGATCTGCGCAGATTGTGAATGTAGGAAAGCGGTGCGGCAGTCGAAGGAACAGCCAGGAAAAGATCAACGCTTTGATGATCTGGCATGCGCAAAACGGGAGCCGCGTGGTGCGGCTGAAATCGGGCGATCCTGCCATTTTCGGGAGGCTGGGCGAGGAACTGGAAGCGCTAAGGCGAGCTGGCATTCCGTTCGAAGTTGTTCCCGGGATTACTTCCGCATCAGCGGGGGCTGCCGCAGCCGGAATCAGCCTGACAGACCGGCGGCTGGCTTCCACGCTGGTGATAGCCACGGGTCATAACTGCCGCGCAGACATGGCCAGCCTGCGCGCTCAGAGTAGCGGGTCAAGGACCACCGTCGCGGTTTACATGCCGGGCCCGGACTACAGCCTGACTGCACAGCAATTGCTGGACGCGGGTCTGGACGCGAACACCCCCTGCGTCCTGGTCTCGAATGCCGGCCGCAGAACGCAGCAAATTTGCTGCATGACAATTTCTGATCTGCCCTTTGCTATCGGCATTGCTGCGCCGGCGGTTCTTTTAGTCGGCGAAGTTGCCCGTGCGCGAAGCCAGCCACAGGAAATATCAGCACTCAAAAAATTGATGGAGGAGAACTATGAGCCAGTTGTCAGCAGAGGCGAGAATCCCGCGTATTAATGAGGCAGCACCGGATTTCCAGGCCAAGTCCACGCACGGTGTGATCCGGCTAAGCGATTACACCAGCCGCGGCAAATGGGTATTGCTGTTTTCCCATCCCGCTGACTTTACTCCGGTTTGCACAACCGAGTTTGTAGAGTTCGCACGCAACTACCCGGAGTTTGAAAAACGCAATGTGCAATTGATTGGTGTATCAGTGGACTCTGTGCCCGCCCACATTGCATGGCTGCGCAACATCGAACAGCATTTCAGCGTGAGAGTTGAATTCCCCGTGATAGCGGACCTGGACCAGAAGGTCGCTGCCGGCTATGGCCTGGTGCATGAGGCGGTGAGCGATACCGCAGCGGTGCGCGCGGTCTTCTTTATCGATCCAAAGCAAAACGTACGTGCGTTGCTCTATTATCCGCAGTCGCTGGGAAGAAACATTGCAGAGATCATTCGCGTGTTCGATGCTCTACAGACCGCCGATGCAAATGCTGTATCCACTCCCGCCAACTGGGAGCCGGGAAAGCCGGTGATTGTCCCTCCGCCGCAGACCAAGGCGGATGCCGAAACGCGCGTCAAGAGCAATGGGGATTTGAAAGTGAAAGATTGGTATTTCGCCGAGAAGCATCTTGCCACGTCGGCGAGCAAGTGAAGACGGTTTCGAAATAAAAAGGCCCGGCCAGATTTCGCTGACCGGGCTTTAGTTGGAGCCGGGAGATGAGCAGATGGTTACTCGATATCTGAAACCTTGCCGTTCAGAAAGATGATTTTGACTTTGGGTTGATTGTAGAAGTAAAGGAGCTTTGTCCCGGCGCCCTTCGCCTGCGAAGCAGGGCTGCCGCAAGCCGCTGTCACCTGATCAACGGTTTGTCCGATCTCCGGATTGCACGCGGATCCCTGATTGTTTGCCTGCTGCGCGTCCTGTCCTCCGGCTTGCTGATCTCCGTCTTGTGCCTGCTGGTTGCCGCCGGGCTGGAAGACCTGCGCGATGGTGTCTTCAATCTTTGTTACGTTTTCAGCTTTCACCATGTCCTTCGCGAACTGGAAGACAATCTCTCCCTTGTAAGCATTCTGCTGGTCGCCCGACTGTTTGCAGGTGATGATGTCGAACTTCACTTCGCCCTTGCTGTCGTTTACCTCCAATTTGACCGGGTAAATGGTGTCGCCGGTTTTCACCACATCCATTTGCTGATTGGCAACCTGATCGTCCACGTGAGACTGGCCCTTTCCAAAGCGGCCTCCCCAGCCAGGGATCTTTGATGCCATACTTTGTGCCTTTGAGATGGCCTCGCCATTGCAGGCGCTGCTGGGAAAGCTGAGCTTGCCGTTGGCAAAGCGGTTCGTGCATTTCGCAATGGTCACGGTGGAGTTGACTGGGAGGATACGCATGCCTGCGCCTGGGCCCTGGGTTACCAGAGCCGTTTCGGGATTGCCGACATTGCAGCCGTTTGTCGCGGCGGCAAGAGGATATTGTGCCGCCAGTTGTTCCTGCACCGATGGGGGATTCTGAGCGAAGAGCGCGGTAGAAAGTGTCACCAGCATGAGCAGGGCCGCGCGTTGCGGATAGCGAAAGAGATCTGTCTTCATTCCGGTCTCCTGAATTGCTGTGGACGTGGCAAGCCTGCAGGGCTAATCGATATCAGCCACTTTGCCGTCCTTAAAAACAATTTTTAGTTTTGGCTGGTTGTAGATAAAAATCTGCTTGGTACCAGCGCCTTTGAATTTGTTGGCCGGCTGCCCGCATGCATCTATAACCTGATCTATGGTCTGGTCAATTTGCACGTTGCAGGCGGATGCTGCAGGCTGATTGTCTGCGGCCTGGGGACGATCGCCCGATGACTGCGCTGGGCCCGGCCCACTCTGCGCCTGCTGTTGCTCGGCGCTGGGTTCCGCGCTGAGCACTTCAGCAATCCTGTCTTCCACCTGAGTGACAGGCGCCGTGGTCAGGAAGTCTTTGGGAAAATCGAAGACGACTTCGGCCTTATAAGCTGCAGCCTGGCCGGAGTCGCCTGAGCAGTAACCGATCCCGATTTTGAGCTCGTCTTTTCCGACTTCAATTTTGACGGGATATAGCTTGTCGCCTTTTTCAAGCGTTACCAGATTCTGCTTGGTCATGCTCAACCAGTATTTGCACTTGAAGCCTGCTTGTTTAAAGGTTCCATCCTTGTAGTGGGTTGCACAGGCGGTCCCGTAGGCCTTGGCGGGAAGAGCTCCGAGGCCATTTTTTTGCAAAGAGAGCTCGGTTTCCGGGTTGGTGATTGTGCAGCCGCCCTGAGCCGTCATTTTCGCCAGCGGATACTGCGCCTCAAGCTGCTCCTGCAAAGAGGGAGGAGCCTGTTGCGCCGATGCAGAAAGACCGCTGGCGTGAACCACCTGAGACGGCTCGATTGCAAACAAGACAAGTGCAGCTGTGAGAAGACAGCTCTGCCAAGCGGTGCTCATTGGGCGATTGATCAGGGCTTTGGGAACGTAGCGATTATTGCTGCGTTTATTTTCCACCCGTCCCTCCACCGGCGCCTGGCGAGCTTTTTTGCGTGTCCTGTTCTGCCTGCTCGGCGTCTTTCTGCTGTCCCTGCAACTCCCCGTCGGCATCGCTATCCGCCTGGGGAGCGGGTACTTCGCCCGCAGTGGTGCCGGTATCGGGAGCTTTGGGCAGTCCGTTCTTACCCTGGTTTTCGGCCAGGTTTTTCAATCCGGAATCGAGTTTTTCGCGGAACTGATTGTGCATTTCCTGGAGTTCGGTCACTTCGACATCGGAATTGGTGTTGACCGGGCAATCGCCCTGTTTGCTGCTGACGACATTCACGGCAATTCTGTTGTTCTGGTCCGGTTCGGTGCCCATGCGCATCAGGACATCGCCGGCAGTCAGACTGCATTCGCCGGAATCAGCGTTGAGGTCGAGATTGCTGGCGACGATGAAGACTCGCTGATTAGGGTCGAGAGCGGCCGGCGTCTCTTCAGCAGGAGCGTTCGCGTTTTGGGCTCCTCCTCCCGCAGCTTGAGGTTGTGCAGCGGCTGCTCGTTCGGCATCGAGCTGGCGCTTCACTTCGGTGGCAATCATCTCTTTGACTTCCGGAGTGAGCGCAACCTGGCCGCCGCCCTGGGCAGCGACGGCATTGTTCTGGGCAACGGCTGCGTTGGCGTTAGCTTGCGCCGCAGCTGCGTTGGCCTGCGCGGCGGCGTTGGCTTCATACGCGGCGCGCAGGTTTTCTGCGATCAGATAATCGGTTAGCCACAGCGATGCGGTGGCATAAGCAGGATACGGTGTGAAGTAAGGACCGTAGTATCCATACCACGGGTCGCCATACCAACCCCAGCGATACACAACAGGGCCGGGCCACGGGTTATAACTCCATGCATAAAACGCAGGATGATAGTAATAGGCAGGAGCGTATCCGTAGTAATACACGCCACGATATGGATAGTAGCGATAGGCGACAGCATAGCGGCGACCGCCGTAAACGTAAGTGCGCTGGTAATAGACGCGACCACCGCGCGCGTAATAGCGGCGCTCGGTAAACCCTCTGCCACGTCCGTAGCCGACAACTCTGCGGCCGTCAGGACGCCGAGTTTCGAAGCGCCTTCCTCCCCGGAGGTCACGATGGATTGCCATCTCACGCCCATGACTGTCGCGACCGTGGATTTCACGCACGCGCCCGCGATCATCTCTGGCAACTCTGCGGCCATGCTCGTCAGAAATGTGACGCACTGGTTCGTGACGTACGGGCTCGTGACGAACTGAAGTCACTCGTCCCCGGTCGCCACCCCTGGCTCCCTCTGGAGGTCCACCGCGACCGTTTCCTTTGGCTGCCACGCCGCCTTTATCTTTTGTGCCCATTCCTCCATTGTTTGGTGCGCGGCCGGTGCCGGCGTTGGTTCCGTTTCCGGTGCGACCAGCGGTATTCGGCCCAGGCCTGCCTGGCGTGCCGGCTGTATTGTTGGCGCGTCCATTCGCTGAACCGTTATTTGATCCCGGCCTACCCGTAGCGGCTGAATTCCCGGGACGCCCGTTACCTGCTGTACCGGGTCTTCCTGACGAGCCCGCATTAGCCGGCCTGCCAGAAGGTCCGCCGGAAGCGGGACGGCCCGCGTTCGCTCTGCCAGACGGCGCATGGGCGGCGGGAGCGGCTTTGGCGGGAGCGGCCTTGGTGTCTGCGGGTTTGGGTTTATCGTTGGCGAGAGCGGCCGCGACAGCTACTGAAATGAAAACCAGAAAAATGGCGAGACAAATCTGCCGAGCGAAAGAATTTTCACGAGTCATCTGGGGCTCCTATAAAGATTGATCGCCGGGTTCGGTACCGTGGCCTTTGCCTGGTTGCTCAGAGAGAGCGAATGGATATGCGAGCAAGCAGGTGCTCGCGAGTCAGGCAAAATAAAGCTGGGGGTCCTCGACGGACCGGGATCTCAGGACGATTGTTTTCGAGCGAGGGGCCCTGGTAGGAGGGTTCGTAAATCTTCGCTTCAGCGGACCTACCGCGCGCTGAATAGCGATAGCCTGCGATCTCCAGGATCCGTAACTACCTGGGATGAACGGCAAGACAACACACTACGTTCGGGGTGTCTTGAATTTGATGGCGAAGAGTATCCTACATCCAGAGAAGCGCAAAGTGTTAAGAATTGATAAGCTCTCACCTATGGCGGGCCTTAGTCCTCTTTGAAGATCAGCGGCCACGCAATTTGGACGACGAGGTTCTCTGCGAGCTTCATGTGCCGAAAAACTCATCCGCCCGCGATTGAAGGGACGAGGGTGACCTGATCGCCCTCGGCAAACTTGTAGTCTTTGTCCAAAAAGCGGATGTCTTCGTCATTCACATAAATGTTGAGAAAGCGGCGCACTTTACCCTGATCGTCGCGCAGGTGCGGCTTCAGTTCAGGAAAGCGGTTTGCGAGAGCGTCCAGCAATTCGTCAAGGTTGTCGGCAGCACAAGCAAAACGATCAAGACCCTCGGTATGACGACGAAAAGCTGAAGGAATAGAAACGTTGATGCTCATTGCGCACCTCCTGCGACGGCAGTCAGTTCTTTCTCCAGATACTCTTCAAAAGCCGCCAATTTGGGAGCAATCGGCTCGGCAGCCTGATGACGACCAGCTAATGCATCGGTGGTCTTCAGGCCGTTTCCTGTGATGCAGAGGACGGTAGTTTCTTCAGGAAGGATGCGGCCCTGGGCGTAGAGCTTGCGCGCCGCTGACACGGTGACCCCGCCAGCCGTTTCGGTAAAAATACCTTCACTTTCGGCGAGCAATGCCATTGCGTCAACGATCTCGGCATCGCTCGAGTCTTCCGCCCAGCCGCCGCTGCCGACGATGGTGCTTGCAGCGTAAAAACCATCCGCAGGATTGCCGATGGCCAGCGAGCGGGCAATCGTGGACGGCTTCTGCGGCTCGATCTCATTGCGGCCGGCTTTTACAGCCGTGCTGATGGGACTGCATCCGGTGGCCTGCGCGCCGAAAAACTTCACGTTTTTGGCTTCGACCAGGCCAAGTTCTACGAGTTCCCTGAAGGCCTTGTAGATCTTTGTTATAAGTGAGCCTCCGGCCATGGGAATAACAACGTTATCGGGAAGGCGCCAGCCAAGTTGTTCGGCGATCTCATAGCCAACCGTCTTTGAGCCTTCCGCGTAATACGGACGCAAGTTCACGTTCACGAAGCCCCAACGATGCTTGTCTGCGATCTGCGAACAGAGCCGGTTCACGTGATCGTAATTGCCGGCGATGCGTACGATTCTGGCGCCATAGATTTCTGTGCCCAGGATTTTTGCCGGCTCAAGGTCTGCGGGTATAAAGACGCATGCCTTAAATCCGCTGCGCGCAGCCTGGGCGGCCACGGCATTGGCCAGATTGCCGGTGGAAGAGCAGCTTACGACTTCAAAACCGAAGCTGCTCGCCTGAGTGAGAGCCACTGCAACCACGCGGTCCTTGAAGCTGAGCGTGGGGAAACAGACCGAGTCGTTCTTGAGGTAAAGCGATTTCGTGCGAAAAGTTTCGCCGAGAGCCGGAGCTTTGATCAAAGGAGTAAAGCCGACGGGAAGGGACGCATCATATTGCTCGGGGAGTGGCAGCAATTCTTTGTAGCGCCAAAGATTGGTGGGCCGGCGGGCAATCTCGTCACGATTGATGGATTTTTTGATTTGTTCGAGATCGTAGATGACTTCCAGAGGGGCAAAGCACTTCTCGCAATACGAGACCGGCTTGTTTCCCCATGTGGTCTGGCATTCGCGACAACGCAGTTGATACGGTAAGTTCGCGCTCATTGACTCGTCTCTTTTCTGCTGCCCGAAGTGTGGGTACGAAAACCAAAACCCGCTGCTTCAGGCAGCGGGTTGAAGAATTGCGTTATGAATCTCTTCTTATGACCCTGTCTGCCTCCGCGTGAACACACGCATAGCCATTTGGGGACACATGGCCATGTTGGAGACAGTCAGTAACATCAGGAAGATATCGTAGTGCAAGAGGTGGGAATTTTCAAGGAAGAAGCCTTTAGCTCTTAGCCCTTAGCCGTTAGCTAAAACCCAGAGCCAACGGCCAAGAGCCGAGGTGGTCTAGCTCGACATCAACTCTGACGCTCTGCTCGTTGTCTTGATCACCGCATTCATCAGGGTGACACGCAGGCCGCCTTTTTCGAGTTCAATGAGGCCTTCAATGGTGCAACCTGCGGGGGTGGTGACCGCGTCTTTCAGCAGCGCCGGGTGATGACCGGTTTCAAGCGCGAGCTTGGCCGAACCAAAGAGCGTTTGCGCGGCCAGCATGGTGGCCATTTCGCGCGGCAAGCCGACTTTTACGCCCGCTTCAGCCATGGATTCCAGAATGACGAATGTGAACGCGGGACCACTGCCGGAGAGAGCAGTGATGGCGTCCATGTGCTTCTCGTCCACAACCACGGCACGGCCCACGCTTTCAAAGAGGCTTTTGGCCATCTCAAGATGATGCTTGCGGGCCGTGGCCCCAGCGCACAGCGCGGTCATGGCAGCGCCGACCATGGCAGGTGTGTTGGGCATGGCGCGCACAACGTGAACGTCTTTGTTGACTCGCTGCTGAATGAAGCTTGTGGTGGTGGAGGCGGCGATGGAAATGAGCAGCGTCTCAGGCGCCAACACCGGACTGATCTCTTCGAGCAATTGCGGCAAAGCCTGCGGCTTTACCGCAAGCAGAACCACAGGCGCTCCGGACACCGCGGCGCGATTGTCAGTGCTAACAGCCACACCGGCCAGTTCGCGGGCCAGTTCGCGGCGATGCTCCTCATGTTGCACCGTTGCCACAGCCTCGCCTTTGTTGACCAGTCCGTGCTTCATGAACCCTTGAAGCAGAATGGTTCCCATTTTGCCGCAACCGAGCACGGCAATTTTCTTTTCCGACTTGCTGTGTGCAGCTTTCTTCGTCTGTACTTCAGTTTCGGAAGCGCTCATCGTGATGATTCCTTTCAGCTCAGGAAAACAAAACCCGCTGCCACCGGGCAGCGGGTCAGTATGATTGCCGTCGATTCAAGCGACCATCTTGCCCTCCTGCCCTTCAGCCACTAAACACGGCAGCGGGTATGCCGCATGCGCCTGATTGACGGGACAGGTGATCATATATCGCGCACTATAGCCCACTCCTGCGGGCACACGCAACATGAAACGCCACCAGGAACGCGCTATTTCGAGGACCTTGTCAGCCGGTTAACAATCTCTGGGACAGCCGCGTCCGCCCTGGCGGCAATCTGCTCCGGGGTCTGGTCCTGGATGGGGTGCTCTACATAGACGGCGTCAAACCCGGCGCGCCCTAAAAGACCTGCCTGGATGCGAGCCGGTGTCATGAATTCAGTAGTGGCGACGGGAATGGCCGGAATGCCAAGCTTTTCGAGGTTGAGTGTGTCGTGCAAACTGCACGTGGTGCAGGAACCTCAATCAGCCAGCCCTTCCACCACGGCATCAACTCCCAGCAACTGCTCGATAATCATTGGGGGAGCGTTTTTTGTGTACGTTGGTTTTCTGGCGCGCACAACCTCGGCAACTTCATACTTCGTCCGCAGCAGCTCTTCCAGGCGATCAAGAAAGAAGCTTCCGCCGGGCTTGCTGATATCCAGCAAGCCGATTCTTTTGCCTTTTAAACTCGCCAGCCGTGCGGGCGGTGTGGCAGCTTGAGGTTTGTTTTCGCTTCCGGGATGGACAAGTGTTACCGGCATGATTCACCTTCAGTTTTCAAGGAATGGGATACGTGACCATCTGGCTTCCGCCCGGGCCGGAGACCCAGCTGCCGAGCACGGAGGAAAATTTCCCCGCAGTGCCTCCGGAGACCACGATAAAGATTGACTCCGGGCTGCGGAATTTCTGATAGCAGGGCTCGCCCTGGATGCTGATTTCGCGATAGGCGGCGGTGAACTGTGTGCCTTCGCCGCCATCCGGCTCGGCATAGTAGCGGACGGGAATTCCGGTGTTGTCAAAAAGGAACTGGCGGACACTCTGTTTGCTGAAGCCATCACG
>Ga0134125_10003125_pt1 | contig 19314 bp, 14 predicted proteins | sample KB31751_FD_96464 | JGI IMG/M metagenome (GOLD analysis project Ga0134125, IMG submission 96464) | Terrestrial soil microbial communities with excess Nitrogen fertilizer from Kellogg Biological Station, Michigan, USA - KB3-175-1 | ecosystem: Environmental > Terrestrial > Soil > Unclassified ... | reverse complement strand
GCAGAACATCGCCAATGCCGGCGTGCCCGACGTGCAGCAGGTGTGGTGCCACGAGATCGGCGGCGCGCGCATGTTCCACGGCGTCTCGATCAAGCAACGCTATCCCGGCCACGCCGTGCAGGCCGGCCATATCGCGGCGCAGTGCGGCGCTTCGGCTTACGCTTCGAAATACATCATCGTTGTCGACGACGATATCGATGTGACCGATCTTGATCAGCTTCTCTGGGCGATGCTGACGCGCACCGACCCCAAGGAGTCGATCGATTTTATTGCCGGATCCTGGGACTCGCCCGCGGATCCGCGTTTGCCGCCGGAGAAGCGGGCCGTGCGTGACATGACCCATTCGGTGGCAATCATCAATGCCTGTCGCCCGTTTCACTGGCGCGACAAATTTCCGCCGGCGAACACGCCCAGCCCCGAGGTGGCGCGCAAAGCGCGCGAGCGGTTCGGCTGGTTGCTGGAGGGAAAATCCCCGCTTTGATCGCATAACGTTAATTGGTTAGGGAAGGAATCGACGATGAAAGATGCCCGGCTCGCACATGCCGAAGCGCTTGTGGCGCGCTTTTCCGTGAATGGCGTGTTGCCTAGCGATTTTTTCGACGTGGTGCGTTCGATCGAGAGCTGGGATGAATGGTGCGCCGCGTGGTCGAAGCGCGCCAAGCTGCACGAGGATCTCGGCCGCGCCGCGCTCGATGCCGGCCATTCGCAGAGTGCGGGCGAGCATCTCGGCCGCGCCGCGGTCTACTACCATTTCGCCAAGTACCTGTTCGTTCAGGATATGACCCAGCTGCGCGCCGCTCATAAGAAAGCAGTCGAATGCCATAGCTTGGCGCTGCCCCATCTCGATCCGCCGGGAGAGCGCGTCCTCATTCCCTATGAGGGAACGCGCCTCGCCGCAGTGCTTCGTCGCCCGCCGGGAGTCGCGCGGCCGCCGGTCGTTCTCATGACGATGGGCCTCGACTCAACCAAGGAAGAGCTCGACACGTTCGAGTTGAACTTCCTTGCTCGCGGTATGGCCGTGCTTGCCTTTGACGGACCGGGCCAAGGCGAGGCGGAATACGACCTTCCGATCCGCGCCGATTATGAGGCTGTCGTCGGGCCGGTGATCGATTGGGTCAAGACTCGCAGCGACCTGGATGGCGATCGGCTTGGCATTTGGGGCATTAGCCTCGGCGGCTACTACGTGCCGCGCACGCTGGCTTTCGAGAAGCGGATCAAGGCTGGGATCGCGGTTTGTGGTCCCTACGATTGGGCGGCGCTCTGGGACCAGCTGCCGGAGCTGACACGCGCCGCGTATATCCAGCGAAGCCACAGCAAGACGGAGGCGGAAGCCAAGGAGAAAGCGCGGGGCCTGTCGCTCAAAGGCATCGGTTCACGGATCGAGTGCCCCATCTATATTGTGGCCGGCGGCCTCGATCGTCTTTGTCCGCCGGAAGACGCGAAGCGGCTCGCCGACGAGATTCGCGGTCCCGTCGAATATCTCATCATCGAAGACGGCAATCACGTTGCGCATAATCGACCCTATCGCTACCGGCCCCAAACCGCCGATTGGATGGCCAAGCAGCTGGGTGTGAAGTAGCGCGCGCCGATCGCCACACCAGCACGGGCGTTCAGGTCATTGGACGATCGAATAGCATCAGGGGAAAGGTGGATAGGCCGCTCCGTGCCGCGCGTCGAGGACGATCGCCTGCTGCGCGGCCGTGGGCGTTTCATCGACGATATCGACTTCCCCGATCTGCTCCATGCTGCGTTTCTGCGCAGTCCGATCGCCCATGCGCGCCTCAAGCATATCGATAAGACGAAGGCGGAGGCTCTGCCGGGCGTTCGCGGCGTTTTCACTTTCAACGAGCTAAGGCCGCTTCTGACCAGCGATCGCATTCCGCTGGCCTTGTCGTCCGCGGCGATCCGGTTCGACGTCGATCCCTATTGTCTCGCACGCGACGAATTGACCTATGTCGGCGAACCGATTGCCATTGTCGTCGCCGAGAGCCGCGCCTTGGCTGAGGATGCGGTCAACGTCATCGATATCGGTTTCGAGCCCTTACCGGCTGTCACCGATCCGTATCTTGGCCTTCAGGCAGAGGCGGTGCGCGCGCGTCTCGACTGTCCCGACAATTTGGTTGCGCGTCAGCTCTTGAAATATGGCGACATCGATCGCGCCTTCGCCGAGGCGGCGATCCGCGTCGAAGGCCGGTTCCGATTACATAAAGGCGGCGGTCATTCGATCGAGGCGCGGGGCGTAGTGGCGCGCTTCGATGCGATCACGGATGTGCTGACGGTGTGGGACAGCACGCAGATGCCGCATCGCAGCCGTGCGGTGCTGGTTGCAACGCTGGGGATGGCCGAATCGCAAATCCGCGTCATCGCGCCGGACGTTGGCGGCGCTTTTGGCTCCAAGGCCCCGTTTCATCCCGAGGAACTCGTGATTCCCGCCGCGGCTCTTTTGTTGAAGGCGCCGGTGAAATGGGTCGAGGATCGACTCGAAAACTTCACGGCAACCGCTCAGGAGCGCGACCAGATCTGGCAGATGGAAGCTGCGGCGAGCGGCGACGGCAAGCTTCTCGCGATCCGCGGCAACCTTTATCACGATCATGGCGCGTGCACGCCTTACGGCATCGCGCTGCCCTATAACGCCGCGACCAATCTCATCGGCCCGTATATTCTGCCGGCTTACGAGCTCGAGATTTCGCTTTGCCTGACGAATATGGTTCCGGTCGCGCCGACGCGCGGCGCGGGCCGGCCGCAAGGCACGTTCGTCATGGAGCAATTGCTCGACCGGATTGCGAGCAAATTGGACCTCGCCCGGGACGAAATTCGCCGCCGCAATTTCATTCCGCCGCAGCGCATGCCGTATGAAATTCCGGTCCTGCAGCGCGATGGCAGCCGCATGACCTATGACAGCGGCGATTATCCGGAATGCCAGCGCCGCGCTCTTGCCGCCGCCAGCTGGACGGATTTCCCTCTGCGGCAGGAAGAAGCCCGCCGACAGGGACGGTGGATCGGGATTGGGCTTGCCAATTACGTCGAGGCGACGGGGCGCGGGCCTTTCGAGAGCGTGACAATCCGGATTGGCCCATCGGGTCAAATCTTTGTCGCAACCGGCGCCACGGCGCAGGGGCAAGGCACCGCGACCATGCTCGCCCAGCTCGCGGCCGAAATCCTCGGTGTCGCGCCAAACGACATTCAGGTGCGTGCCGGTGACACGGAGGGGACTTTGCGCGGCCTCGGTGCTTTCGCCAGCCGTCAAGCCGTCACCGCCGGCAATGCGATTCATCGCGCTGCCTCGTTGGTTGCCGCAAAAGCGCGGCAGGCCGCGGCGGCGATGATGGAAGTTGCGCCGGAGGACCTCGAGCTTGTCGACGGCAGCGTTCGCGTCAAAGGCGTGCCGGAGATGAAGCGCAGCCTTGCCGAAATCGCCCGAGTCTTGGCTGGCGTGCCCGGCTATGCGCTGCCCGGTGGCCTTCCTCCCGGCCTCGATGCCACCATCGAGTTCGAGCCTGCGGGTTTGACCTACACGAACGGCACGCATGTGGTCGAAGCCGAGGTCGATATTGCGACCGGTGCCGTCCGTCTCAACCGCTATATCGTGATTCACGATTGCGGCCGGGTCATCAATCCGCGCATTGTCGAAGGGCAAGTCCACGGCGCGGTCGTGCATGGCATCGGCATGACGCTCTTCGAATGGATGCGCTTCGATGCGGCGGGGCAGCCGCTCTCGGTGACCTATGCCGATTATCTGCTGCCGAGTGCCGACGTCGTGCCGAGAATCGAAATTCATCACATGGAGACGCCGACGCCGCTCAATCCGCTGGGTGTCAAAGGCGCGGCGGAGAGCGGCACGATCGCGGCCCCGGCGGCCATCGTGTCGGCCATCGAAGATGCGTTGCGCCCCCTCGATGTGCGCGTAGAAGAGCTTCCGGTCGTGCCCCCGCGGCTGCTCGCGCTTATCAAAGCGGCGCAAGGCCGCGGACCTCTGCAATGAAGCCCGTTGCCTTCGACTATCGTGCGCCGCGCGATCTCGATACGGCGCTGAAGCTACTCTCGATGCTGGACAATGCGCGTGTGCTTGCGGGCGGACAATCGCTCGTGCCGATGCTGAATTTGCGTCTTGCCATGCCCGATCATCTGATCGATCTCGGCAATATCGCGGAATTGGCGGGCATCACCGAGAACGCGGAAACCCTTACGATCGGCGCGATGACACGGCAGCGTGATATCGAGCGCTCGGCCGCGGTACGGCGCCATTGTCCACTTCTGACGGAAGCAATTTTTCATGTCGGCCACCAGCAAACGCGCAATCGCGGGACGATTGGCGGCAGTCTTTGCCATCTCGATCCCGCGGCGGAGTTGCCGGTTGTCGCCTGTGCGCTCGATGCGCGATTGCATGTCGCCGGACCGGCGCGGGAGAGACGGCAGATCGCTTTTGCCGATTTCCCGACCGGCTATCTAAGCACGCAATTGCAACCGGACGAGATACTGGTCGCGGTCGAGTTTCCGCTCGTGCGGGGGCGCACCGGCGTCGCCTTCGTCGAGTTCGCACGGCGCCCGGCGGATTTCGCGATCGTTTCCGCTGCTGTCGCGGTCACTTTCGATGCCGAGGCGACGATCACGGAAGCGCGCATCGCTCTCGGAGGTCTCGGCCCCGCGCCGCGCCGTGTGCCCGCGGCCGAAGCGGCGCTGGTCGGCCAGGGGGGCGAGCGCGCTGCCTTCGAGAGCGCCGCAGCGATCTCGGCGTCGCTTCCCGCAGAGGGAGACGAGCTTTATCCCGGCCACTACCGGCAGGAACTCGCCCGGGTACTCACGCAACGCGCGCTGGAGCAAGCCTCCAGCCGGGCCGGACACGCGCCCGATGCATGAACAGCGCATTCGCGTGACCGTCAATGGCAAGGCGTATGAGCGCGATGTCGAGCCGCGCATGCATCTCGCGGATTTTCTTCGTCACGTGCTCGGTCTGCTCGGCACACATATCGGGTGCGAGCATGGCGTCTGTGGCGCCTGTACGGTCCTCGTTGAAGGAGCCTCGGCGCGGTCCTGTCTCATGCTGGCGGTTCAGGCCAACGGACGTCACGTCGAGACCATCGAAGGCGTGTCGAAAGCCGACGGGACGCTTCATCCGATCCAGTCGGCGCTGGCCGAGCATCACGGGCTGCAATGCGGCTACTGTACGCCAGGCGTTGTCATGACGCTGATCGAACTACAGCGCGAAGCAGCGGGCCGTCGCCTCGACGAGCAAGAGATTCGCCGCGCGCTCTCAGGCAATCTCTGTCGCTGTACCGGCTATCAGGGCATCGTCGATGCGGCGCTCGCGGTTCTCGGCAAAGGCTGATCGCAAGAAGACGATCCATTATCGGGAGGGGACGACGCATGCGGAGTTTCGAGAATCTCATTTGCCGGATTGGCATGAAAGCAATGCGAATCGGGCTTTGCGCCGCTATAGCGAGTTTGTGGCTGAGCAGCGCCCAAGCGGAGACGATCAAGATCGGCCTGTTCAAGGGCATCTCCGCCGGCGGGCCGATCTATATCGCGATGGATCGTGGCTACTTCGCGGCCGAAGGTCTCGACGCGCAACTTTTGTTTTTCGATGCCGGCGAACCCATCGCGGTGGCGACCGTGTCGGGCGATCTGGATTTCGGCGCCGCCGGTATTTCGGCGGGCCTCTATAATCTCGCGGATCAAGGAGCCCTTCGAATCATCGGGGGCATGAATCGCGATGTGCCGGGATTCCACGCGGTCGGCTTTTTCGCCTCGAACCACGCGGCCTCCGCGGGGGTGACCTCGATGAAATCGTTCGGCGGGCACACGTCCGGCGTGACGACCGTCGGTTCGACTTATCATTACGCCCTGGGCTTCCTCGAGGAGAAGGCAAAGATCGATTCAAAAAGCGTTCGTGTGGTCCCTTTGCATGGCATGCCGAACATCCTCTCGGCTTTGACGGGTGGACAGGTCGATACGGCCGTGCTGCCCGTGCCGTTCGCAACGCCCTCGCTCAAGCGCGGTGATATCAAGCTTCTTGGCTATACGAGCGATGTGTCGCCCTGGCAGATGGGGGTGATCTGGACGGCGACCAAGACCGCCAAGGGGAATCCGGATCGCATCCAACGCTTCCTTCGCGCCTATCGAAAGGGTGGCCACGACTATTTCGAGGCGTTCACGGCAGCGGATGGCAGCAGCCACTTCGGTCCAACCGCCCCCGCGACTCTCTCAATCATCGCGAAATATACGCATCAGACGGTCGAGCAGATAAAGCCCGGCATTGCGTTCGTCGATCCCGAAGCACGGATCGATGAGGCGGATATCGCTAACCAGATTGCCTGGTTCCACGAGGAGGGGATGGTCAAGAAGCCGATCGATGCGAAAACGCTCATTGACGGCCGTTATGCGCTGCCCGTGAAGGCGCGTTAGGTTCTATCCCCGAGCGAACGGTGGTCATTTGCGGCTCGCGCTTCTGCGCGCCGGAGGTGCGTGCCTATCGTTGGGCAGCTAGGCGAGCACGCTGCTCCGCCGTCTCACGCGCCAACACTGCACCTTGTGGATCGAGAACCACGCCGTACACGGCCTCGGCCGCTTCGCGTGAGACGTAGCCGAAGCGCACATCGGCAGCCACTTCCGAGGGTTCGCGTTTCAATGGATCGCTATATCCGCCTCCTCCGGAGGTCTGCACGCGGATGCGGTCACCAGGTTCGACCGGGATATTGGCTTTGCGGACTTCTTCCGGCGCCGCTCCTGGCCGCTCGATCGTGATACAAGGCCGCTCCCCGTCGCCCCCTCCGCGCACGCCCCATGGAGGACAGCCGATACGCTCGTTGAGGACGTGAACGCGACACGATGTGAGTGGCGCGATGACCTTCTCGAGGCCGATGCCCCCACGCCATTCCCCAGCGCCGGCGGAATCTGGCCGAATTTCGAAGTGCTCGATACGCAAAGGATAGAGCGCCTCCTGCACCTCGATTGGGATGTCGAGCGTGTCGCCATGGCTCATTGTTTTGTAATGCGCCGGCCCGTCATGGCCGTAGGAGGCGCCCCATCCACCATCTGCGGCGCTGAGGTTGTAGAACGGCTCACCAGTACGTGGATCACGTCCGGCAAGGCTATGGATGCAGAAGTTTCCGTGATGCGCGGCCGCCACGTGCTCGGGGGCGGCATCGACCAGCGCCTTCACGATGGTGTCAATCACTGTCGGAAGCGGCGCGCTATAGAGTCCCATCGGCGCATTGGCGGCAGCGCTGAGGAACTTGCCATCCGGTATGACGACATGGAGCGGGCGGAAGCTGCCGTCATTCGCCGGTTCGTCGGGGGCGGCGATGTATTTGAACGCGATCCGTGCCGCCGTTATCGCGCCGCCCTCGCGGCCCGAATTGATCGGACCTTTCACCTGATCCGCGATGCCGGAAAAGTCGACGGTCATCTCGTCGCCCTCGACGCGGACGACGATGTCCAACGCCATCCGCTTATCGAGGTCGACCCCGTCATTGTCCAGAAACGAGCTCGCACGGTAGACTCCATCCGGAATCTTGCGGATTGCTGCTCGCGCCGCCGCTTCCGAGCGCTGCCACATCAACTCGATCGCCCCTCGAACGGCGGTGAGGCCGTATTTCTCGATCTGCTTGGCGATGAGGTCGCGCCCCATCAGACAGCCGGCCAATTGAGATTCGATATCGCCCAGCAGCATGCGGGGAAACCGCGTGTTGTATTCGATAATGCGGTAAATATCGCGGCAGGGCTCCCCGCGCGACCATAGCTTCACGCTACGGTATTGGATGCCCTCCTGATAGATCTCGGTCGGTCCGACGGGCGCGCACGAACCGACGACCATTCCACCGACATCAATCCAATGTACCAGCACGCACATGAAGGCAACGAGCTCGGTGCCGGCGAACACCGGCGTATACATGACGACGTTGTTGAGATGCTGCCCCAGGGTCCCGGCGTGGTTCGAGAAGATGACATCGCTGGGCGCGATGCCGTCCCGCCCATGAATGGCAATGCCGTCGTTGACGGCGGTCCCGAGCGCATTGGCGACGAAGAGCGGAATGCCACCCGATGATTGAGAAATCAGACGGCCTTCGGGATCGACGATGCCGACGGCGTAATCCTTGTACTCGTAGACGAGCGGGCTGTACGCCGTCCGTGTGATATTCACGTCGATCTGGTTTGGAATCGACAGCAGGGCATAGCGGATGATCTCCGCTGTGATCGGATTGACCGTGCCGGCTCGAGTCTCGATCGAAACATTATCGGGAGCCATCGTTCACCTCACCCGCAAGCAATCCGTATCTCACCCAATGCACCGATTTCGAAACTGTCGTTCGGACCGACGATTGTGGTCGATCCGTATTCTTCGATCACCGCCGGACCGACCCCGCGATATCCGATCGGCAACCGATCGCGGCGCAGGATCGGCGTATCGACGCGGCCTGCCTCCCCAAAATGCACCGGTCGCGTCGCCGCTGGCGCCGCGGGGGCGGCTTCGATGACCGGCCGCAAACCTTCGAGCTTCGGCCGCTCGATACGAGCATAGGCGGTTAGCACCAAGCTGACGAACTCGATCGGCGCATTGGCTTCCACATGGCCGTATTTGCGTTCGTAATTGGCCTCGAAGGCGTGGCGCAAAGTGCCGAGATCACGCGCCGCGCCAAGGGACGTGCGCAATGTATGGCGCTGACCGTGAAAGCGCATATCTGCTTGACGCTCGAAGCTGATACGCGGTGAAGCGAGTTCGCGCTCGAGCTGTCCCCGCATAGTCTCCTCCATCGACACGAAGACGGCTTCGATATCGGCAAGCGATTCTGAGGCAAGGTCGCGGAGAAAGGTACGGGTCTCATCAACCCGCGCATCGGCGAGAATCATGCCGAGCGCCGAGAAGATGCCAGGCTCGGGCGGAATAATTACCTGGGGGATGTTTAGTTCGCGTGCGATTTGACCGGCATGCAGCGGCCCGCCACCGCCAAAGGCAAAAAGGGTGAAATCGCGCGGATCGAGCCCGCGCTCGATCGTCACCTGCCTGATCGCGCCGGCCATGGTCATTGTACCGAGCGCAAGAATTCCCTGTGCCGTCTCATCCAAACCAGCCGCACCCGAGAATCCGAGTGGGGTGGCGACGCGCGCCTCGATCGCCTGCCGGGCAACTGCTTCGTCGAGTTGCATCTCGCCGCCGAGAAAGGATGCCGCGCCGATGCGCCCGAGCACGAGATTGGCATCGGTGATCGTCGGCTCGGTCCCGCCGCGGCCATAGCAGACGGGACCCGGCGCTGAGCCGGCGCTGCGCGGCCCGACATGGAGGCGGTCCTGCTCATCGAGCCAAGCGATCGAGCCGCCACCGGCGCCGACCTCGACGATATCGAGCACGGCGCCACGCACCGGAAAGCCGCGCTCGCTTCCGCCGATGTAATAGGGCGATTTCACGTCGAAATGGCCATTCTCGATAACCGCGCATTTCGCGGTCGTGCCGCCCATATCGAAGGCGATGACCTTCGCGAGACCAAGCGCTTCGGCGTAGACGGCGCTGCCAATACAGCCGCCCACCGGGCCAGATTCGACCAGCATGACGGGTTGCTGCTCAGCGCGCTCCACGGAGAAAACGCCGCCATTCGATGCCATAAGATAAAAGCTTCGCGACAGCCCGCCGCCTCGCAGCCTTGTATCAAGGCGGCGCACGTAATCCTTAAGTCGCGGACCGACATAGGCATTCGCGACCGCCGTAGCGGTGCGCTCGTATTCATACCATTCGCGGGTCAGTTCGGTGCTGGCCGTCACATAGATGTCGGGCAATGCCTCACGCAAAAAAGCCGCGGCCGCCTCCTCGTGCCGCGTCTCGACGTAGGAATTGAGGAAGGCGATCGCGACCGCTTCGACTTGGTGCTCTCGTAGCCGCTTTGCCAAGGTGGTGAGCGATGGGAGTTCGAGCGGCACAAGGATGTCGCCATCAGCGGAAATTCGCTCGGGAACGCCGAAACGCAAATCGCGCTCGACCAGCGGCGGGTTGCGCTTATACCGGAAGTCAAAGGGGATTGGCCTATTGCCGCGGGCGACCTCAAGCACGTCGCGGAAACCTTCCGTCGTCACGAGCGCTGTCTTCGCTCCGTTGCGCTGAATGAAGGTATTGATCACCAGAGTCGTGCCGAATTTCACGACCTCGGCGCGATCGAGCTCAATTCCAGCTTTGCGCAGACACTCCATAACGCCTTCGACAAGGTCATCGTAGGTGGTGAGCGCCTTCGTATAGATAATACGACCGCGCGCGGTGTCATACGCCGCGAGATCGGTGAATGTGCCGCCAGTATCCGCTGCCAAGATATAGGTCATCGCACCTGATCTCTGAGTACAAGCCGACAATCTAGTCAGGCCTACGCGCCACCGCTAGTTCAAGTGCAGCATCCATCGGGCCAGTTGTGGGTGATACCAGGCCGGTGGTGCAGCTCATGCTTCATGATACGGTCCCACCGAAAAAAGGGCGCGAGCGCGGCCGAAGTCGGGAAGACGATAAATGCTTTAAGCCGGAAGCGCGGCGCCACGAATGCGATCGATGACCGCGAGCGCGTCGCGCGGCAGGGCATCGCCGCGCCAAGCGACATGCCCATCCGGCCTCACCAGCACCAGCGGACTGTGATAGAGCGCGCGTATTTCCGGCTCCACGATGGCGACCGTTTCCAGCGGAACGGCACGCGCGCGAGCGGCTTCGCTAAAAGCCCGACCTTCTGGCGCATCGACGCCCAGGCGCAGCAAAACGAAACTGCGGCCGAAGAGATCGAGGATCGAACGTCCATCGCGGAGCCAGGCATGCGGCGCCCGCGCCCCGGGCCGCGTCGATGGCACATAGTCGGGTCCGTCTTCCGGCACAGGCGTGCCATCAGGACAACACACCGGCGATGCCTCATAGCAGTAACCCAGCCCGACCTTGTCGGCGTTGAACAGCGATCCAGAGCCCATGATGGTTTGCCGCAACTTCTCGCGGCTGTGTTCGCCGGCTTCGCCCTGCTCACAAATGCTCGCCTCGGGCGCGAGCACGCGCCGTTGCATCATCCGGGTCGATGCGGCGACGCTCAATATGCCGACGGGCTGGCGTTCGATGTTGTAGCTGGCGAGCAAGTTGGGCCCGCCCCAGCCTTTTACCATCGCCTCGAGCTTCCAGCCGAGATCGACCGCGTCGCCAATGCCCGTGTTCATGCCGCCGCCGCCGTCGGGCGGATTCTGATGCGCGCTGTCGCCCGCGAGAAAGACACGCGGCCCGCCATAGCGCTGCGCCACCAGGCTGCGGCGCGTCCAGGAGACGATATTGCGCAGCGAATAGGGAATCTTCGCGCCGAACGCTCTGAGCAACGCCGCGTCGACATCGAAAGCGGCGACATCCATGGGCTTGCTGCCACCGACGACCGAAAGGCGCCAATGGTCGGCGCCGTCTTGGGATTCGAGCGTCGACAGCACGCCCTGCGATCCGACGATATAGAACATCGCGACCCGGCCTTTGTCGTGGAACGATGTCAGGTTCTTCACATCGAGCGAGACGTTGACCGGGTAATCGTGAACGCCGATGCCCTCCATCTTGATGTCGAGTTGATCGCGGATCGAGCTTCGGCCGCCGCAGCAGGCGACGAGATAGTCCGCCGCGACCCGCACGCGCCGTCCGGTTTTCACGTCGGTGATGTCGGCGACCACGCCGTTGTCGGACTCCTCGAAGCTCTCGAAGCGCGACCAATAATGCAGCGCGACCGAGGGAAAGCCCGATGCCAAGTCGCGCAGGATAGGGTCGAACCAAAGCTGGTTGCAGCGTTGCGCACGTTCCGGACTGACGGGCGAGGGCTTGACGCCGCCATGCGTCGGGCGATTGACGCGCGCGATTTCATGACCGGTGATGCTCGTCACATACACGAAATCGTGCGGATAGTCCGGCGGAAACCCGGCGTTGCGCACCAGATCGGCGATGCCCCAGCGACGGCAAAACTCCATCGTTCGCACACCGACCGCGTTTGTGCGCGGGATTTCATTGGAGCGATCGCCCTGCTCGACGACGAGACACGGCACGCCGCGCCATCCAAGCTCGGCCGCCAAAGCGAGGCCGACGGGGCCGGCACCGACAATCAGCACCGGAATACGACGGGGAAGTTCTGCGCGGGTTTCAGGCATTTTCCTCACCGAAGCGTGACGAGCGCGAGGGCTCATTTTTTTGGCTGATTTTGACCACGCCTTTAAGGCGCGATCAAATCATCCTGGAAAATTTCGGCGGCGCATGATCTGCGGCACAAAATGCGCCGCAGAGTTGCCCCCCACGGATGACCCGTCATACTGTACTTGGATGGCCGAAAAGATGAAGACAGACGGAACGATGGCGGCCCGCGTCAGTGGCCTGGCCGCTGTGCTGTCTGTCGAGGGGGCACGATGAGACGATTTTTTCTGGCGGTTCTCTACCTTGTTACAGCTGGACTCGGTCCAGCCGCTGCGCAGCCGCACGCGGCGGTGACGATGGGCGTTATCACGCTCGTTTCGTCGGCGCCGACCTATATCGCGGCTGAGAAAGGATATTTTCGCGAAGTTGGTCTCGACGTCCAGATCGAGCCCATCGAAACGACCGGAAGCGCGATGCCGCTTTTGGCCAGCAACCGCATGCAGATCCTGGTCGGCGGGGTCAGCGCCGCCTATTGGAACGCACTCGCCAACAATCTGCCGGTCATCATGGTGTTCGACAGCGCGTCAAGCCCCGTATATGCGGATATCCTGTTGCGTCCCGATTTGCTCGGCAAGATTTCAAGCGCCGCCGACTTGAAAGGCCGCACCATTGCCGTCACTGCGCCCGGCGCGATTCCGGTCTACCAATTGGCCAAATTGCTTCAGACCGCGCACTTATCGCTCAGCGACGTCAATCTCAAATACATGCCGATGCCGCAAATGAGCGTCGCGCTCGCAAACAGCGCGATCGATGCGGCGTTGATGTCGCCGCCGCTCAATGCAATGGCGGAGCAGCAGAAGACAGGGGTGCATTGGAAGGATTTCGACGATATCATCCGGCCGCAGCCGATGGCGCTCGCGGTCTACACGGCCAACAGCGACTGGATGACGCAAAACCAAGACGATGCGCGCAAGCTGTTTCTCGCGCTGGGCCGCGCCGCGCGCGATTATTGCCAAGCCTATCACGGCGGCCCCAACCGCGGCGAGGTTGAGGACATCATGGTGAAATACAAAGTCACGCGCGACCGCGCGCTGCTCGACAAAATGGCGTGGCAAGCACGCGACCCGAACGGGCGAGTGGACCTCGCGAGCATCGAGGACATCCAGGAGCTCTTCTTCGCCGCCGGCATGATCAAGAAAAAATTCGCCGGCGGCCGCCTGGTCGACGGCAGCTTCGCCGATTATGTGGCCGCGAAATTGGGGCCCTTCGCCCTCGTCAACCGCGACAGCAAAAAGGCGGGTTGTCGCTGAAATCCGTATCTCGTTCAGGCGACGGCGACCAGTCGGTTTCGCGCCAACAGCGGTCATTGCCGCCTTTAGCGCATGCATTAAGGCCGCCGCGAGGTGGTTGCCACATGGCCATGAGCGAGCGCATGCTTAGATGGCTCTAGGACATATTGAACGATCATTGCGTGCGATGAATTTTCACGCTTGTCGAAAGGTAGCGAGATGGCAGACTCCGAGAAAGCGCGGGATTGGAAGACGAATGGCGTCAAGGTTATTCCGGGCGACAGGCTCGATCTCAATACGGCGCAGACACCAGGCATGGAGCGCGCTGTTGCCATCAATCTGGCGCGCGCCGGTGCCCAGAAATTATGGGCGGGCACTGTCAAAATCCACGCCAACGCCAAGACCGGCGCACATCACCACGGACCGCTCGAAAGCGTCATCTTCGTCCTACGCGGTCGCGCGCGCATGCGGTGGGGGAACAATCTCGAATACATGGCCGAAGCGGGCCCGGGCGATTTTATCTTCGTCCCTCCTTACGTGCCGCATCAGGAAATCAATGCATCGAGCGACGAGCCTCTCGAATGCGTTCTTGTGCGCAGCGACAATGAAGCCGTTGTCGTGAACCTGGACATCACCGCGATCGAGCCGCCCGAAAACGTGCCCTGGATCGATCCGATCCATCGTCACAGCTGACGTTCCGCGGCCAGGTTATGCCACTGCTGCAACGCCGCGACCTGGTGATGGCGAACTAGAGAGAATTACGACGGATCGTCGATGGTGCTGACATGCGCCGCGACGATCCGCCAGCCTTGCGGAAAACGCACCCATGTCTGCATGGTGCGACCGACCTTGGTTGAGTTCGCGCGGCGCGATAGCGTCGCGACGGTCGCGAAATCCTTACCATAGGTGGTGATGACGGTGCGATCGCGCTTCGCATCGATGGCCGGTACCGCCCGCGCGCGATAGGCGCTGATTTCCGCATAGCCATAAAGATTCTCGGCATTGCCGAAACGCACCGTCGTCGCGCTGTCGAAGAAATAACGGTTGAGCGCGGCGACATCGTTGGTCCGCAGCGCCTCGTCATAGCCGGCGAATTGGACCTCAATCTCCTTGACGATGCTCGGATCATTGAGCGTGAGCGGCTCAGCCATCGAATAACCCTTCAATGCCGGAAACTCCACTCTATTTCCATGGACGCTTCGCCGTCAATTTCACCATCCGGCAATCACACCGGCCAAGCGCGCAATGCCCGGGCACCATGCCGCTCGTCAAAAGCCGGCGAACCTCGCCGCGAGCAGGATCAGCGAACAATCCCCATGATTTGCCCGTAGCGTCGGCTCAGCCGGGCGGAATTCTCGGCCATGTAGTCGAAGGTCGCGATCTTGACTGTCTTTCCCTCGGCGTATTTCGACACGTAAGTTCCGGGGGAAGATACGAGCGCGAGACCGCGCAAGTGATCGAGAAGCTGCTGCCCCTCCTGGCTCACCGCCCAGTAGCCCCAGAGCTTCGCGAGCGCCGGGTGGCGCGCATCCTTCAGGAGCGCAAAAGCCCAGGGCGCGAGCGCGGTCAGATGGAGATCGGCATTGGCGACCGGCGCACCTTGCGCTGCCTCGACAAAGACGTCGGCGCCAATTCCCAGCGGAAACTCGCCGCTGATGACGCGCGCCTTCACATCAGGATAGGTGGGAAGAAGCTTCGCCTGCTGCTGGTGGATCAGGGCCTCGAGGAGGCGCGCCGTCTCCTCTTCACCGAGCGCATAAGTCAGATTGACCCAGGGGCCAGGCGAGCGCGGCATGGCGATCCGCCCGCGCCATTTGGGATCGAGCAGGTCCTGGTAGCTTTTGGGCGCGTCGGCGGGCTTCACGAGCCCGGTGTTGTAGAAGACGCTGCTGAGCACGCCATCATGCGATTTGAGGCCGTATTCGCTGAATTTCAGCGCCGGATCGAGGCCCAGCGCCTTCGTCCAGTCGAAGGCCTCGAGCGCGCCGCCCTTGCTCAGAGTCTCGATGTTCTCTGCGGTCGTCCAGAAAATGTCGAGACCCGAGGGCACGCCATGCTTTGCCGCGTCGACCACCTCGGCCGCTTTGGCGACGTGCAGGCCGACGACAACGTTGAGCTTGATCGGAAATCCGTAGAAGTCGCCGAGCGCCTGCGATACGGCCCGCGCTTGGCTCGGATTCAAGGCTTGGCCAAAGATGACGAGCTCGCCTTCCTGCTTGGCGGCCGGAATCAATTCGGCGACCTTCGCCGGCAGAGCCTTGCTGGGCTGAGCCGCCGCGCGCGGAACGGCGCAAGCAAGGATCGCGGCGCAGAGCGCGAGAGAGACGACCGCGGGAATCCCACCCAGCGCGCAACGACGAAGGCCTTTTGACCACATAGCTCCCCCTAATAATGGCGCCGCGGCGCCTTCATGCGTACGACGTGGCCCCGATCGACGCTTCGCAAGCAATCACGTTGCGCGGTTAGAGCCCGGCTACTCGGCAACGTCGGGGAGCTTGGGGCCGCCTTCCACCGCGCTGACCGGGGTTTGCGGACGAATGCCATCCCGCTGGCGCGCCAGCGTCTCCTTGCCGTTCTCCTGCCACCGACCCACAGCCGCGGTCTGCGCATAGCGCTCCCAGGTCTCGGTCCAGGCGCCGAGATCGTAGCCGTGCCAGGGCGGACGCACGGTCAGGGGATGAAGCCCGAGCTTCTCCCAGATGCCGCGCGCACGCTCCATGTATTCCTTGCCGGGCAGCGCCAGCGGCGGCAAAGGCCGCTTCTGCGTCGCATCGATCATCAGCGAGGCATCCTGCTTGCCTTGCCCCATGCGCCCCGCGATGCGGTGCGGCAGGATGTGGATGTCTTCGAGCATGTTGCAGCGATAGGCCATCGACCAGAACACGCCGTCGAGATTGCTGGGATCGACATCGGTGCTCACCGCGATGACGATCTTGCCGCATTGCCGTTCCAGATTGGCCGCGCCGTTCAGCGCCCGCCAGATTTCGCTGTTGTTGGCGTCCTGGGAAAATTGCAGGAAGATCACCGGGCGCAGATTGGTCAGCGGCTCGTGCATAACCACGCGCTTCAGCGACCTTACGCCCAGCGTATTCCGGATATAGCTGAGGAACAGCGGTTCATAGGCGACTTTCTTGATCGCGCTCGATTCGCTGGGCGTCACCTGACTGAGGATCGAGGTGAAGACAGCCTTCTTCTTGTGGGTGACCGCCGTGACCTTGATCGGCAGGTTGAAGGTTTCGAGCGCGATATGCCCATGGCTCTCGCCGAACGGGCCTTCGGGCTCCTGGCGCGCCGTGTCGACCAAACCTTCGATCACCAACTCGGCGTCGGCCGGCACGTCGAGATCGACGGTGCGGGCCCGCACGACGCGAATGGGCTGGCCGGCCAAGCCGCCAGCGACCCCCAACTCGTCCATGTCGACATCAAGTTTTTGAGGGCCGGTGAAGACGACGACAGGAGCCGCGCCGATCACAATGGCGATCGGCATTGGCTCGCCGCGCGCACGGTATTTCTGCCAATGGCGGAAACCGCCCTGCCCGCCGCCTGTCGAACCCATCATCATCGCCAAGCGGTCATTGGCCTTCAGGCATGCCCGGTAGGTACCCATGTTCTGGATGCCCGAATCGGGATCTTTGGTGACGCAAAGTGTCGCCGTAAGGTAGGGCGCACAATCAAAGCCCGGCGTCGAGATCGGCACCGGCAGCGTCGAGAGGCCGCCATCGGGCTTGGTCAAGTCGTCGCCGGTCAACACGACTTCCTGGCACCGACCTTCGTTTACGCGCACCGGCGGGATCGGATTGGCAATGGCATCGAGCCAGGCCTTGCCGATGTCTTCGACTGACCGGCCCATGCCCTTCGCGTAAATTTCTGCCGAGGCCGAAAGTCCCCCGACGACGACCGGCATGTCGTAACGCCGCCCGGTCGCGTCGACGACATTGGTGAAGAGGAATGCCCTGCGCTCAGATTCCGGCACCCCGCCGACGAACTGCCACCGCACCAGCGGATGCAACTCGCTGTCCTTGTCGATCGGCGTATCGATTCTGACTAGCAGTCCCGCGCGCTCCAGATTGGCGAGATGATCCTGGAAATCGAGTGGAGCCGCATTCGCGTTTCCCGTGGCCCCACTCGTCTCGTTCGCTCGTATGTCAGGCATCGCGCATTCCTCCCATCAGTCGAGATAGCCGCCTAGCGGATTCCCATGATCTTGCTGTACTTGCGTCCTAGCGGCTCGAAGTTCTTCTGCGTGAACTCGTCCGACACGATCTCCACCTTGCCCGTCTTCTGCGCCAGATCGTAAAGCGGGCTTCCCTTCGTGGTGACGAGCGCGTAGCCGAGTATGTCGACAAGCGCGCGCTGACCATCGGGGGTGACCAGCCAATAGCCCCACAGCTTTGCCAGGTTAGGATGCGCGACGTCCGCCAAGATGTTGGACGTGCTCGGCAGCAAGACGATCGGGCTTGCCCGCGCCTCGTCGATCGGCGCCCCTTGTCCGTGGAGAACGAAACCGTCAGCGCCGAAACCGAGGGCGAATTCGCCTGTGCTCACCCGCGTCCGCACGTCGGGATAGGTCGGCAGGATCTTTGGCTCCGCATCGTGCATCACGCGGGTCAATAGGTCGGTTACCTTCTCATCCCCAAGCGCGTAGGCGAGAATGAACCATGGCGTCGGCGAGCGCGGCATCGACAGCCGGCCCTTCCATTTCGGATCGAGAAGATCGTCATAGGATTTCGGCACGTCCTCTGCCTTGACGAGGCTTGTGTTGTAAGTGATGGACGCGAGAACCGAATCGTGGCTGCGCAGGCCGGTGTCACCGATCTGGAGCGCGGGATCCAATCCGAAGGTCTTCGCCCAGTCGAATTTCATCATGGCGCCGGCTTTCTCGAGGACGCCGACCGTTGTCGGGCCGGACCAGAAAATATCGAGATTCGTCGGAACGTGATTTTGCGCGGCCTGGACGAGTTGGGCCGTCTCCTGGACGTGATTGCCGCGATGGAAATTGATGTCGATCTGAAAGCCGTAGAATTTGCTGATCGCCGTGCGAAACGCCGCTTCCTGCCGCGGGTTCGAGGTATAGCCGAAGACGTTGACGCCGCCTTCTTTTTTAGCGGCAGGAATGAGCGCCTTGACGCTGGCCGGCAAGTCTTGCGCCCGCACGGCCGTCGCGGGAAACGCGACGAGCGCCGCGAGCGCAAGCGCCGCGCAGAACGCGAGTCTGCGGCTCCATCGGCGAATGGCGCGCCGCGGCGACGCGATCGGGGCCAGCCCGCTTGCCCATTGCGCCGCATCCATATTGAAATTCTTTTTCATCCCCGTTCCGTGTCTTGGCATCACAGCCTCCCTTCAACCCCGCGGTTTCGCCGCGGCAGCTTCTATGTTCGTGTCCGGGGCGGCGAAGCGAGAGCGACTTCCGATCAACCGCCGCCAAGCGCGCGGCCGCGGCTGCGCGAGAGCCGCCGCTCCGTCCTCACCCATCCCCGAGAGTCTTCGCGCGGCAACGCCGAGCAGAACGAGAATGACGATCATGTAGATGGCGATCGCCGCCGCCGCGGCATTGTCGCCATTCGTCTGAAGATTGTAGATGAGCGTCGACACGACGGGTGACTGCGCCGGCGTCATCATCAGCGGCAAGGTGAGCTCGCGCGCCGCCAACATGCCGACCATGAGCGCGGTATAAAAAATCGCCGGCGCCATGATCGGAAGAAAAATGCGCCGGAACGCGACAAAGGGCGTCACGCTCGATGCATAGGCGGCCTCGTCGAGTTCAGTGTGAATTTGGAGCGAGGCCGCATTCATTGTGCGCGTGCAATAGGCCAGCATATGCGCGGCCATGGCGATCGAGATGAGCCATATCGAGCCGTAGAGCGGAACCCAGCGATAGATCGCGATGCCGAAATATTCGAACGCGATCGCCGAGACCATGGTCGG
>Ga0134125_10003123_pt1 | contig 19330 bp, 19 predicted proteins | sample KB31751_FD_96464 | JGI IMG/M metagenome (GOLD analysis project Ga0134125, IMG submission 96464) | Terrestrial soil microbial communities with excess Nitrogen fertilizer from Kellogg Biological Station, Michigan, USA - KB3-175-1 | ecosystem: Environmental > Terrestrial > Soil > Unclassified ... | reverse complement strand
CCAGACGAAATTCCAGCCACTGCATTTCTCTCCCGCGATTTCCTCCGGCCTGGCCATCGCACGCGGCGGGCTCGGAGGCGGACTCGGAGGTTTCCTCCAGGCCCATTGCCGCGCGCAGTCGGGTTCGGGGCCTCGTCGCCCCAGGGCTCCGACACGACGGATCCAACGACTCGCGATCAGACGGCGCGGGGTGGAGCGCGGGCCTGGGGAACGTGAACGAGGCGAAGGCCGACGGGTGCCGGCACCGCCACGGCGATGACTGCAACGCACGCCAGCAGGAGGAGAAGGGCCGCGAGCAGAGGGGGCGGCGGCGCGGAGCTGAAACCCGTGGTGAACGCGCAATAGCCCGCATCCATGGGGCCGTGGCCGCGATGCTGATGCGTCGGCATCTGCATGCCGGCGGAAAGCGCCGCGCCGTGGGCCGTGCCATCGCCCCTGCTCTGGTCCATGTCCTGGCCCATGACCTGGCCTGTGCTCCGGCCCGGCAGGAGCCCCGCAGCAAGGCCGCCCGGGCAGATCACCAGCGAGAGCGAGCCGTCCGCGGCCGGCATGAAACCGACAGGGATCGCGGCGCGCAGCGCGAACGCCAGCAGCACGACGAAGACGAACCGGACGCGGTGCGCGCGGCTCGGCCGCATCAGGAGCCGGGGAATGCCCGTGCCGATGTCGCGCGCGTGGCCCATATCCGGCTCAGTTTACACCGAAGCCGGAGCCCCGCAGGGAGCGCGGCGCGGCTAGAAGGACCACCCCGCCGAGATCACCAGGGTGTTCGGCCAGAAGTGCACTTCGGAGGTGCGGATCACGCCGGCCGTGTCGGCCGTCAGCTTGCTGTTGACCCGGGCGATCGAGTACGAGGCGTAAACGTGCCAGCGGTCGGTGATCTCATAACTCAGCCCGGCGGTCGCTGCGGGTCCTACCGAGGCCGTCAGCCCGATCGAAGTCGGGCCTCCGCTCGCGGCATTGCCTGCCGCAGTCGATTGGCGGTTGACGAACTTGGTGTAATTCACGCCGACACCGGCAAAGGGACGCAGGCGGGCGCTCGGAGAGCCGAAAACGTACTCGAACAGCAGCGTCGGCGCCACCCAGCGGGCCGTGGAGATGACCTGCCCGTTGTAGGGAACCGAGCCGAGCGTCGCGGGTCCCCTGCCCTCGGTTTTCGTGACCGGCGGATACCCGAAAGCCAGCTCGATGTCGAAGTGCGAAGTAACCGATCGTACGTAGGCGAGATACAACGTCTCCACGTTATCGAGGTGCACGTTGAGCCCCGCCGGCACGTAAGGCCCCGAGATGTCGTCCGCCTGGGCCTCGTAGTGCACGAAGTACATTCCCAACCGGACATCGTTCGGCCCGGCCTGATCGGCAAACGCCCCGGAAGCGGCCAGCGCAAGAGCGGCCCCGACCGCCAGAGTCACGATATTTTTCTGCATGATCTCCCTCGCCGAGCTTACGGAACTTGCGCAAAGAAGCCGCGGGCCGCCACCAGGCAGAACGGTGCCTCAGCCGTGTGGAAGGACGATATCCCGGTGGCGGGGTTTGCGGCGAGGAGCTGCGCCTCCTCCTGTTGCAGTGCGACCTGCAGCGGAGCGAAGGGGCTGCCGGGCTGCGGCGCCGCATTCAGGTCGAGGACGCTCACCAGGCCCCCCTGCACGTACGGCGTCCACAACGCAGCCATGATCGCCGCATTCTGGAAGGCGACCGTGGGGTCCTGGTCCCCGCCGCACATCAGCATCGGCTCCTGCGGGAACCAGCCGCCAGCGCGCATGTCGTTCAGCGCCAGGTCCTTACGCAGTCCGAGCATCGGGGTCGCGGCGAGCGCTATGTTGCTCGAGCTCAGCGTTCCGCCACCGATCAGGGTCATCTCCGCCTCGTCCGGATTGGCCACCGCATCGTCTACATACCCGACGCGATACGCGTCGCTTATCAGGAAGGGGCTGCCGAATCCCGAATCGAACAGGGCCGCCTCCGAGGCCGTGTACGGCGGGCTCGAAGGGAGCGCGAGCAACTGATCGGCCGCGGCGTCCAGGGCGGCCACGCCCGTCGACGACATCGGCGTCTTGATGTCGAAAAACGCCGTCTGCGGCAGCTTGCCGTTCTGGAACAACGTTGCGAGCGGGGTGGTGGTTGGCAGCAGCGTGTCGATACCGCTCGCATAAGTGGAGGAATACACGTCCGACGTCTGTGCATAGACGTTGCCGTACGCCTTCTGATAGCTCGTGGTGAACACCGGCGCGAAAATCGTCGAGCCGATATTCACCTGACCGAAGAATATGGCGTCAACAAACGCTTCCAGAGCATAGGGTCCGGATGCCGGAGCCGACGCAGTAACCGTTTCGCCGGCAGCCTGCATCGCCTTGACGGTCGCCATCGCTACGTAGCCGCCCTCCGAATACCCGGTGACATACAGCTTGCCGCTGTCGCTGGTATTGGGCGTGAACGAACTGAGCAGCGCGGTTCGGGCCGCCGTCAGCGCATCCATCATGTCGGTGGCATTCGCGGCCCCATTGATGTAGGGGTGATAGCCCAGCGTCGAGATGTCATAGCCCAGATAGTTGGGCGCCACCACGATGTAGCCCTGGGCAGCGAACACGGCGGCGACGGTGGCCGCCTCGGCGTTGGCGGAGTTCGAAGTGTCGCTGATATCGGCGATGTTGTAGGCCGAATCGGTCGTCGTGCCGTGCGCGTAGAGCACGATGGGACGCGGCCCCGTGCAGGGAGCCGAGGAGCCGGTGGGCACCATCAGCGCGCCGGAGGCCTCCTGCGCGGAGGCGTCGGGCCCCACGGTCCAGTACTTGAAGTAGTAGAAATCCACCCCGCAGGCCGGTGTGCCGGCGAGCTGCAGCAGCTGCGGGCCGGAAGCGGTCGCACTGAGCTGCGCGGTGAAGTCCGAGGCATTCACCGAGGCGATGCGCAACGCCGGGTTATCAACGAGAGTACCGCGTTGAGTAGTGCTTGCCACCTTCGCGGTCGGGCTGTTGGTGCCACCGCAGGCAGCGAGACCGAGGGCAACTACGGCCACCCCGAGCACGCCAATCTTCCGCAACATGCTCTCCCCTCCCCGGGTCCTGCGGCTGCGGTTTGCCCCCGCAGTCTTGAGTCGCAGGCCCCGTGTCGTTGCGCGAAGCATACACTGTCCCACGGCGGCGTGTAGGGGGCCCCGTAAGCGGGGCATTCGTTGCGGGAACGCAACGCGGGCGGGTCGCCCGGTACCGTCTCAGCCCGCGGCAACGTCCAGCGAGGGGTCGACCTCCGCCGCCCAGGCGAGCAACCCGCCCTCCAAATGCGCGGGCGCCTCGATGCCCGCGCGCAGCGCGAGGGTACAAGCCATCAGGCTGCGACGGCCGCTGCGGCACACGAACAAGGGCGTGCTCCCCGGCACAAGCTCGCCGAACCGGCGCTCGAGATCGCCCAAGGGAACGTTCCGTGCACCTTGCAGATGGCCGGCGCCGAACTCGCGCGGCTCACGCACATCGATGAGGTCAAAGACTGCTCGAGTCCGCTGCGCGGCCAGTAGCTCATGGAGGGCCGCGGCGGTGAGCCGTCGCACCCGGCTCGCCGCAGCCGGGTCGCAGAGCTCTCCCGCATCTCGTGGCGCCGTAATCGTGGGATGCTCGCCGCAAACGGCACAGTCGGGCCGCCGCGTGACCGGCAACTCCACGAAGCGCAGCTCCAGGGCATCGTAGGTCACGAGGCGCCCGACGATCGGCTCCCCGATGCCGGTCAGGATCTTGACCGCCTCGGTGGCCTGGATCGAGCCCAACACGCCGGGCAGCACGCCGAGCACACCCGCTTCGGCACAACTCGCCACGACGCCTTCCTCCGCTTCGGGGAACAGACATCGGTAGCAGGGCCCGCGCCCCGGGAGATACGTCATCGCATGTCCCTCGAAGCGATGGATCGCCGCCGACACGAGCGGCTTGCCGAGAAGCACGCACGCGTCATTGACCACGTAGCGCGTGGTCAGCCGGTCGGTGCCGTCGAGAACCAAGTCATAATCCCGCAGCACGTCGAGTACATTATCGGCACGCAAGGTCAGCGTGTGCGCAATGACGGTAATCTCGGGGTTCAAGGCGAGCAGGCGCTCGCGGGCTGCCTCGGTCTTCAGCCGCCCGACGGACGCGCTGTCGAACAACACCTGCCGCTGCAGGTTCGAGATCTCGACCCGATCGCAATCCACGAGTCCGATCGTGCCGACGCCCGCCGCTGCAAGATAGAGCGCCGCCGGCGAGCCGAGCCCACCGGCTCCGATCACCACGACGCGCGCGCCCTTCAGCCGCTCCTGGCCGGTGCGCCCCAGCTCAGGCAGTGCGATGTGCCGGTGATACCTCGACAGCTCCGGCGCCGAGAGTGTCATGGCTCATCCTCCGCTGAGCGCGCAGATCACATGCACGACATCGCCCGAACGGACGGGCTGAGAGAGCACCGTCACCTCCGTGGTGTTGACATACAGGCGGATGTGCGGACGAATCCTGCTCTGCTCGTCCACCATGCGGAAGCGGATGCCGGCGAAGCGGCGCTCGAGGCTGGCCAACACCTCCTCGACCGTCGCCCCTTCGGCTGCAACCGTGGCGGCGCCGGCCGTGTAGGATCGCAAAGGACTCGGGATGCGGATCGTGCAGCTCATAGGGCGGGCGCCGTTGCGCGGCTCCTATGCCGCGTGCGTGACCGAGTAGATCTCCGGCAGGTGCCGCGCGATGCAGCGCCAGCTCTCACCGCCGTTGGCGCCGGCCCAGACTTCCCCGCCGGTGGTCCCGAAATAGAGGCCGAGCCGCGGCGCGCGTCCGTCGGTGCACATGGCCTGACGGAGCACGGTGAGCCAGGCCTGAGATTGCGGCAGCCCGCGATCGAGACGCCGCCAGCTCTTGCCCCCATCGCTGGTGCGGTACGCCGCGGGCTTGCCTGCGATCGAAGTGCGCGGCCAGACCGTCTGGCCGTCCATCGGCAATACCCACGCCGTTTGCGGATCGGTGGGATGCAGGACGATGGGAAAGCCGATGTCGCCCACTTTCTTCGGCATGGCATTGCCGATACGCACCCAGCGGCGCTGCGGCCGATCCAGCCGGTAGATGCCGCAGTGGTTCTGCTGATAAAGCCGATCGGGGGCGGCCGGATGCAGAGCCACACAATGCGGGTCATGCCCGAAGGGGACGGTCGGGTCCGGCAGGAAGTCCGCGGCGCATCCTTCATTGAGGGGCGCCCAGTCGGCGCCACCGTCGGTCGATTCGAAGACGCCGCCGCCGGAGAGTGCGAGGTACAGGTGCCGCGGGTCGCGCGGATCGATGTTGATCGAGTGCGTCAGCTGCCCATCCGGCGTGCCGAAGCTCACCCATTTCGGGTGCATGCGGTTGTCGTTGAAACCGGCGACCGGCTCCCAGCGCTCGCCGCCGTCCTCCGTGCGGAAGAGACCCGCCGGCGACGTTCCCGCATACCATGTGCCGTGCTCGGACGAGTGCCCGGGCGTCAGCCAGAAGACCCGGTCGACGGCGCGTGGCTGCTCCCCCTCGGCCGCCTTGCGGTAGGCCGGCGGCTGGGCCGCTTCCCGCCACTTGCGGCCGCCGTCGGTGGAGCGGTAGACGGTTGGTCCGAGGTGCCCCGTCTTGGCGGCCATCAGGAGGACCTTCGGCTCGCGCGGGTCCTGGACGACGTGGTGGATGATGTGCCCGAGAAACTGCGGCCCCGACAGCTTCCAGCCCCGGCGACGCGTATCGGGCCGCAGCGTGAAGGCCCCCTTGCGGGTGCCGATCCAGAGCGCGGTTGTCATGAAGGCGAAGCATCACCGGGCCATGGCGGCGCTGTCAACACACGCGGCGATGCGGCGAGGCACCGCTGTATACTTCGCGCCCTTCGACTATTGGGGGGACCTCCATGCCCTGGACCTGCATGCGGCACGCCTCGATTGCTACTTCCTGCACATCTGGGCCAACGGCTATGAGGCGGGTTACTACTCATACCTCTGGACACAGATGCTGTGCGACGACACCTTCGAGTGGTTTCTCCGGCACGGGGGGCTCACACGCGCCAACGGCCAGCGCTTCCGCGACATGATCCTCTCGCGCGGGCATACCGAGGGCTATCGCGAAATGTTCCGCGCGTTCTACGGCAAGGACCCTGAGATAGGGCCGATGCTGCAGTACCGGGGATTGATGCCGGCGGGCGCCGCAGCGCAATAGCGGCGGCGCGGTACGCTCAATTGGGCCGATACAGCTTGAGCAGCTTGGCGCGCGAAATGATGACCCGGGTGTGACCGCGCCGCAGGACGGCGGCGCGGAACGCGATCGGGTTGGTCGCGAGCACCAACAGCACCATCAGGATATTCTCGCCGATCAGGCGCAGCAGGCCCGGGCGGCCGACACGGGAGTCTTTCGCGGGCTCGAAGCCGTAGCGGGAGACGATCCGCGCCAGCTGCGCGATCTGTTTGGCCGGTGCCAGACGCATGTCGGCGTATACAGCCACCACCGCGTCGAGATCGCCGCACTGCGCCACGTGACGGGCGAGCTCCCGCAGGGAAGTGTCGAGCGCGCGGCTGGCACGGCGTGCCCAGGCGATCGTAGGCCCGTCCTGGCCCATGGAGGGCATGTGCTCGTTCCAGAGGTGGACTTTGATGACCGGTTCGCCACGACGCACGCGCACGCCGTCGGAGAGCAACAAACTCTCTTCGGCGAGGCAGCGCTCGGCGCGAAAGAGACAGTCCCGGTGCGCAGTGAACTCGTAGACGCCGTGCCAGCGGCGCAACCACCGGTCCAGGCTGAAAACCCACTGCTCCGGATGAATCGCGCGCAGGCCGCGCTTCTCGGAAAGAACGACTGACAAGAGGGATGCTCCTTGCTCGTCGGCGACACCCACCAGAACTCAGGGAGCGCACAAAAGTTCCGGCGTGGCCTTCAGCTCTCCGTCAGCTCGTGTGGACGTCCGGCTCCTCGTAGATGACGCCGAGCAACACCTTGATGCTGAGCGCCACAGGAACCGACAGCATGACGCCGACGATGCCGAACAGCAGTCCGCCGGCGAGGAAACAGAAGATGACGAGCACCGGCGGGACGTATGCCGCCCGGCCAAGCACCAACGGCCCGAAGAACTGATCGATGGAGATCCGCAGGGCGGTCGCATAAATGCAGTAGGCGATGATGTTCCAGCCGGAGGACGCCTGCTGCACGGCGACTAGGCCCGCGAGCACCGCCGAGGCGGCCGGTCCGACGAACGGGATGAGCTCCAGCAGGCCGGTGATGAGGGCGAGGAAGACCGCGTGCTGGATCTTGAGCACGAGCCCGAGCCCGATGTAAGCCGCGGTCGAGGCATAGAGCACCACCAGCCCCACTCCGATGAAGTAGCGGCGAAGTATGGGCTCGAGGTCGCGGCCCACCCGGGTGGTAAACGGCCGGTAACGCGGTGGGATCAGCCAGGCGAGCCCACTGCCGATGCGATGGGCATCGAGGAGAAAGTAGCCGAGGAGGACCAGTGTCAGGATGCCGCCGAAGAAGCCGGCAACGCCGACCGCCGCCAGCTCGAGGACGCGGCCGTTCTCGGCCATCCAGGACTGCGCCTCGCGCGCGATCATGGCACCGATCCCCGCGGCATCCAGCTGCTGACCCATCAGGTCCAGCCTGCGGTCGCCGACCAGAACGCGCACGAAGGTGGTGACCGTCCCCTGCAGATCGCCGAGGACCCGCTGCAACTCGCGCAGGAGCGGCGGCGCGCCGAGAAGGCCGAGCAGCGCCCCGAGGCCCATGATCGTGAAAAGGACCGCCAACGCATAGACCCAGCGTGGCGCCCGCGTCCGCGCCGCCAGCCAATCGACGAGCGGCGTCGCCACGAAGGCGACGATCGCTGCCACGGCAAACGGCAGCAGGATGTCCCTGACGAAGTAAAGGAAAACGACCAGCCCGACGACGAGAGTGATAGTCGTTGGGTTCGAGAATCTCTCGACACGTCCGTGTGTCGCGCCAGGCGGAGACTCGTCGGGCGAGGGTCGCTGGGTGCGCTTCTCAGGCCTCATGAGGTGTATACGCGCCCCTTCCACTCGACGCGCCGGGTAATGCGCCAGCGGACGCTGTCGAGCGCCATGACGGCTCCCACGGTATAACCAAGCGGAAAGAGGAGCCCGTACCACCACGGGATCTTGAAGTGCACCGCGCCTCCGACATGCAGTCCGACCAACGCCGCGGAGCCGAGCGTCGCCAGAGCGAGCGCAAGCGGCGCGCCGCTCACACCGTGCAGCGCTGCTACGAGATCCTGAAGCGGAAGGCACACGGCCGTCCACGCGAGCAGCGCGACCACGGGCGCGGCCAACAGGGTTCGCAGAGGGCCGCCGAGCAACTGGATGAGGTTCTTCGCAAACCCCGGCCAGAGCGTCGACCAACCGGTGTACATGCGTGTGATCAGGAGAAGGCTGCCATCCATGAGCAGCACGCGATGACCGCGGCGTTTCATCAGGAGTGCCAGCTCAACATCTTCGCAGATGGCATCGCGCACGGGGGCATGACCACCGACGGCACGATATGCGGCGCGCCGCAGCAACATGAACTGGCCGGTGGCCACGACGGCATCGCTGTCCGGGGCTTGCACCTTCTCGAGGTCCTGGTAGAACCCGAGGAGATAGAGTCCGCAGGGAAGCATCAGCCGCTCGGCAAAACTCTTGAGCTCGTGCCGCGGCGCAAGCGTCAGGAGGTCCAGCTTGCGACTGGACGCCGCCTCCACCGCACTCGTGATCGCCTGCGGTACCGCACGCATGTCGGCATCCAGGAAGCACAGCCACTCAACGTCCTCGGGCGCGGCAGCCGCCCCGACGCAGCAGGCGTGCACCTTTCCTTTCCAACCCGACGGCAACGGTGGTGTACTGCGCAGCATGATTCGGGGATCCTGCTTCGCGAGGGCGGAAACGATGGCAGCGGTCTCATCGCTCGAGTCGTCATCGACCACGATGAGACTCAAGCGATCCTCAGGATACTGCTGTGCCGACAGCGAGCGGATGCAGGGCCCGATGTTCGCCGCCTCGTTGCGGGCAGGCACGATCACGGCGACTTTCGGGGCGCTGCTGCCCGGTTCCCGGGTGCTCACGGGCACCCCCGCGAGGACGCTGCGCTGGCGCACGGCGCGCGCGATCAGCCAAGTCACCAGGGCCAGCCAGAGGGATGAGAGCAGAAGCAGCATGAGAGTCCAACAGTAACTCTCAGCGGCCCTTCGAGTTGCGCAGCTTGCGATCAGCCGCGTGCGGGAGCTAGGCCGCGACTGCCTCCGGCGTGCGTCCCGCACCCCGAGTCATGGCCCAGTCGAGCAGCCGGCTCGCGAGCCCGCCACCCAGGCTTGCCCCGGTGACACCGTCCAGACGGTACTCCTTGCCGTAGAGGATGGCCTCGGCCGCCTCGACGCCGCTGCGCACGGCAGGGCCTATGCCCTCCGCCATGTCGCGCGTCGCGAGGCCGGCGGCGTCGCCCACAATGAATGCATTGTCGCGCCGCGCCACGTCCACCCGGCCGCGCAGATAGTAGCTGTAGCCCGCGGGATCGTAACGGGCGCCCTTGGCCAGCCGGCCGCCCAGCATGCCGGTGAAGAGCGACCAATGGTCATGGATCGAGCGGCTGCTGGCCTTGATGCGGTCCGCCATACCGCCGATGCCGACGTTGAGCCAGCCGTTCTGCTTCGGCACATACCAGGCGTATCCCGGCAAGCCGTGGTCGAAGAACCAGAGATGACAGTCGGGCTCGCGCCAGTCGTACTCGATCTCGTGCTCCAGGGTGACGGTCTGCAGCTCGCTCGCGCGCGGGTTGAGCTCACGAAAGAGAGTGCGGTAGACCGGGCAACGCGTCCCGCCTGCCCCGATGAGATAACGGCAGCGGAACGCATCATCGACGATGTAGGTGCCGTCCTGCTCGCGGATGCTGCGTACCGTGTGCTCCACGACCGGTGCGCCGGAGCGCTCGAGCAGCCAGGCATCGAACTCGACACGGCGTATCGAGTGCTGCACGCAGCGCACGGGCAGGTGCAGTCCCTTCACGTGGATGTGCAGCTTGTCGAAGGTCAGGAAGCGGTGCGGATAGGCCTTGATGTCGAGGGCAAGGTCGCGCACCACCTCCGGTGTGATCCACCCGGCGCAGAGCTTCAGGCGCGGGAAGCGCTCCTTGTCGAGCACCAGGACATCGGCGCCCGCCTGCTTCAGCTTCCAGGCGGCGCTCGAGCCTGCCGGCCCGCCGCCGACGATCAGCACGTCACAAGTGTGCACGGATGCCTCAGCGTGGGTAGAGATGCTCGCGGGTCATCGGGACATCGTTGTTGTCCCGCGGCGCGAACACCACCTGGAAGAGCTGCAGCGCCCCGGTCGTGAATCCGGCGATCGAGCCCGCCAGATACATCCGCCACATGCGCACGAACTTCTCGTCGAACATCTCGCGCACGCGGCCGCTCTGCGCCTCGTAGAGCGCGAGCCAGTCGCGCAGCGTCTGCGCGTAATGCAGCCGCAGGTTCTCGACGTCGAGCACGGAGAAGTCATAGGGCTCGAAGATCTGCATCATCTCCGCCAGGGACGGCGGATAGGCGCCCGGGAAGATCCGTTTCTCGATCCACGGCTGCAGCGGCGCGCGGCGATTGCGCCCGATGGAGTGAATGAGGCCACGCCCGTTCGCGCCGATGCTGCGGGCGATCACCTCACCGAGAGCCGCATAGTTGGCTACGCCGACGTGCTCGAGCATGCCCACCGAAACGAAGGCGTCGTAATGGCCCGAGATGTTGCGATAGTCGTCCTCGACGTACTCGACTCGAGAGCTCATTCCGAGCTTCGCGGCGCGGGCACGCGCGTAGGCCACCTGCTCGTGCGAAATATTGAAGGCGCGGACCTTGACGCCGTAGTGCTGCGCCATGTGAAGAGCCAGCGCGCCCCAGCCACAACCCGCCTCGACGACGCTCTCGCCGGAGCGCAGGCGGACCTTGCGACAGACGTGATCCATCTTGGCGGTCTGCGCCTCATCCAGCGTGGCCGTTGGGGTCGGGTAGTAGGCGCAGGTATACGCCATGGTCTGGCCGAGCCAGAGCGAGTAGAACTCGTTGCCGATGTCGTAGTGGTGGTGGATGTTCTCCCGCGAGCCCGACAGCGTGTTGACATGCGGCCGGCGCAGCCGCTCCACCAGGCGCCGCAGCGAGGAGTGTTGCGGGCTGCTGCGGCCGGCGCGATAGACCTCCTCGAGGAGGCGGACCAGGTCGCCCTCGATCTCGAGCCGGCCTTCGCTGTAGGCGTCCGGAAACCGCACCTGCACGTCGGCCAGGATGCCGAGCAGGGTCGCACGGTTGGAGACGCGCACCCGTGCGACGATCGCGGCGTCCGGAGGAGCGCACGGGGGGCCGATGCACTCGCCGGTCCAGAGGACGAACTCGAGCGGCGGGTTGCCGAGATAATCGAGCAGCCGCGCCAGGAGCCGCGCCTCCACGGACCGGGTGCCGGCCGGCCTTGCAGGCAGGTCGTCCAGGTCTTGCGACAGCTGCTCGGCGCCCTGGGGCCGCCCCGCCAGTCGCTGGCCGGGTTCTGCGCTTTTCATGCTCTCGTTCCAGGCATTCACCGAAATCTCCCCTTCTTCTGATTGCGCCTAATTTACCACGGCGGGGCTGCATGCTCCTTCGGGAGCCGGATCAGGGGGCCAGGGTCATCCGGTAGCAGTCGATGAGCCGCTGGACGTGCGTTTCGACCCCGAAGCTCCGTGCGCTCGCGACGGCGCCTCGTGCGTAGGAGAACCGCTTACCGGAGTCGCGCAGGGTCGCGACCACTGCACCGGCGAAAGCCTCGCAATCTCCAGGGGGTACCAGCCGTCCGTTCAGGCCATCGACCACCACCTCCGGCAAGCCCCCCACCGCATAGGCAATCACCGGACGAGCCGCGGCCAGAGCCTCGATGGCGGCAAGTCCAAGGCCTTCGGACTGCGATGGCATCAACACGAGATCCACGCCCGAGAGCAGGCGGGGAACGTCGCCGCGGGCGCCGAGAAACCGCACGTTGCGGGACATGCCGAGATTCAGCGCGAGCCCCTCGCAGGCCGCGCGCTCCGGGCCGTCGCCTATCACGAGCAGCAGCGCTCGCGGGCAGCTGCGCACGATGGCGGGCAGCATTGCGAGCAGCGAACGATGGCCTTTGACGGGATGCATGCGGCCAATGACGGCGAGCACCGGCCGTCCAGACTCGATACCGAGCTCGGCTCGCACCCGGCTACGGGCACCCGCTCCCGCGCTGCGCAAGGCTTCGAGCGGAATGCCATTGCGGGCAACGCGCACCCGCTCCGGGCGCACGTGATAACGGCTCACGGTCAACTCACGCACCGCCTTGGAAACGCATACAGCAGCGTCCGTAGGCTGCGCCACGAGCCGCTGCAGCGCGCTGAGCGCCGTGCCAGGGTCGTTCAAGTCATGGACGTGCAACAGAGTCCGCGCGCCCGTGAGCCGCGCCGCGATCCGCGCAGTGAGGGTTCCCTTCACCCCTGTCGCATGCAACAGACGCACGCCCTTACGCCTGACGAGTGTTGCGATCCGCACGGCGACGGTTGGATCCCATTTGCCGGCATCGAAGAAGACCGGACGGATTCCCTGCGCCTGCAGGTCGGCGGCCGCCGCGTGCGGCGCGCGCAGGAAGCACACGGTCAGCTCGATACCTGCGGCGGCGAGCAGCGGCAGGACATGCAGGAAATAGGTGGTGACCCCATGGCGCACGCCATCGGCGTAACCGAAGTGATCGGCAAGAATCATGATGGGTGGCAGATCGCCGACGGCCGGCCGGGCGGCCACCTCGGGCGGCTGTAGGCCCTCGGTGCCGGAATATCCCCCGGGCTCCAGAGCCAGCTTGATCCGCCCCCGTTCCGACCGGGTGATCTCACTGCGCATCGGGCGACAGGCAGCAAAGGCTATGCCCAAAACCTGCAGCAGACAGGCGCAAGAATCGAATCTTGCTGCGGCGCACCGATCGTGGAACCCTCTCCCATACCGCCCACTGCGCCGACGCCGCTGCCGGTGCGCGCCACGCGCGCGCTGCTCGCCAACACCGTGGGATGGCCCGCGGCCGGGCTGCTCACCGCGGCTATCCCGTCCGCATCGCGCGCCTGACTTCGTTCCCGTTCGAGGACCTGCCGAATCATCTTGCCGGCGCGCTGGCGATTCCGGCGCGACCCTGAGGAGCATGACTGGCTGCCTGCCATTCTCGCGCCGGTGAGTTGGAGCACGGCTCATCGCCTGCGCCTGACGGGAGCTCCCACAACTGGAAACAGCGCTCGGCATTCCCCTATGATGTCGCTTTGCATTCGGCACGTCTGAAAAACAAACGCGGATGCACCGCTCCGGCCGTCCGTGGGAGGCAAGGCTATGACAAAATCACCTGGAGTGATTTTGGACGGCGACAGCCGTCCCCGAGCAGATCGCCTGGAGCGATCTGCAACGTCAAGCGCATCCGCGGTTGACGGCCCCGAAGGGGCGAGGCCCAGGACGGGCCGAGTAACGGGCGAGGCCCAGGACGGGCCGAGCACAGGCACCATTGGCTTGGCGGGCTCGCGTCGACTCCGGACGCTCACGGCATGTGCGGCGACACTATTGGCCGCGTCGCTCACCGCCGCCTCCGCGTCGCCCCCTCAGGGCCCTGATGCCAAGCTCCAATGGCGCAGCGTGGGTCCCTACATCGGCGGCCGCGTCGTCGCGATCGCAGGGGTCCCCTCGCAGCCGGATCTCTTCTACATGGGCGCGGTCGACGGCGGCGTCTGGAAGAGCGTGAATTACGGCGTAAGTTGGACCAACATCACGGATCACAAGCTCGGCGGCACCAGCGACAGCATCGGGGCCATCGCGGTAGCGCCCTCCAACGCGAAAGTGATCTAAGTCGGCACGGGCGAGAGCGACATCCGCGGCGATGTCATCACCGGTGATGGCGTTTTCCGCTCCGAAGACGCCGGCAACCACTGGCATGCGGCAGGCCTGGCCGATACCCACACCATCAGCGCCCTCGTCGTCGATCCCCACGATTCCAACGTGGTGTATGCCGCATCGATGGGCCACGTCTTCAAGTCCAATCCCGAGCGCGGCGTGTTCAAGTCGACGGACGGTGGCAAGACGTGGAGCAAGATCCTCTACGTCGACGACAAGACCGGCGCCATCGACCTCGTCATGGATCCGGGCAACCCCCAGGTCCTCTACGCCGCCATGTGGCAGGCATACCGCACGCCCTGGAAGCTCGAGGACGGCGGTCCGGGCAGCGGTCTTTACAAGAGCACCGACGGCGGCGCCCATTGGTCGGAGATTTCCCGCAATTCAGGCTTCCCGCACGGGACGCTGGGGCGCATCGGCGTGGCGGTCGTCGCCAGCAGCCCGCAGGTGGTCTACGCGATCGTGCAGGCGAAGGGCGGCGGCGTCTTCCGTTCCGATGACGGCGGCGGCAGCTGGCATCGGGTCAACTCCAGGTGGAGCCTGCGTCAGCGCGCCTTCTACTACATGAGCATCTACGCGGACCCGACGAACGCCAATGTCGTCTACGTTCCGGAGGTCGATGCCTGCTGGGTTTCGCGCGACGGCGGCAAGACTTTCTCGAAGCTCCATACCCCGCACGGCGACAACCACATCATCTGGATCAACCCCAACGATCCGAAAACCCTGCTCGAGGGCAACGATGGCGGCGCCACGGTATCGACCGACGGCGGCAAGACCTGGAGCACGGAGCACAATCAGCCGACGGGCCAGTTCTACCATGTCGCGCTCGATGAGCAGTTTCCCTTCCACATCTACGGCGCGCAGCAGGACGAAGGCTCCTACGAGGGCCCGAGCGCGACCGCGGGCGGGGATATCCCGATAGGCGACTGGCACGAGGTCGCGTACGGCGAGAGCACCTTCATCGCCCCCTTACGTGTATGAGACGACCAACTACGGCCAGCACTGGACGGCAATGACGACGGGGCTGCCGGACGATGAGTATGTCCTCGCGGTGCGTCAGGACCCGTCCGATCCGCGCCTTCTCCTCGTCGGTACCAGAAGCACAGTGTTCATGACTCTCGACGGAGGTGTGCACTGGCAGCCGCTGTCACTCAATCTGCCGCATGTGCAGGTGCGTGACATCGCCATCAACACCCGCCAGGGGGATGTCACCATCGCAACGCACGGACGGGCATTCTGGGTACTGGACAACCTGGCCCTGCTGGAGCAGATGTCTCTGCAACCGTCCGTGGGCGCCGACGACGCGCAGGTCTACGCGCCGGAAACGGCCTGGGAGAGCCACGTCTATGGCTCGAACGAGTCCGCGAAGTACCAGCACGACGTGGGCAGCAACCCGCCATTCGGCGCCACGGTATTCTTCCACGTACCCGATACCTACCACGGCAAGGTACCGGTGAGCCTGAGCTTTCTGGATGCGGACGGGCATGTGGTGCGCACCTTCGCGCTGCATCTGAAGACGAAGGAGCCGAAGACATCGCCGGCTCAGAAGGACAACCGCACACCCATCGAGGAGAAGCAGCACGCCGACGAGAAGCTCACTGCCATCACGGCGGGCTTCAACCGCTTCCAATGGGACCTGCGTTACCCGGATGCGACTGAGGTCACGGGATTCCAGACACCGATCGCCGCGGGCGGACTCGACGACTCGGTGCAGGGGCCGATGGTGATACCGGGCCGCTATACCGTGGTGCTCGACTACGACGGCCGCAAGTCACAGCGATCCTTCCAGGTTGCGCTCGACCCGCGCCCGCACCCCGCGCCTGATGCGCTGCAGCAGCGCCTGGCGCTCGAGATGCAGATCCATGCCACCCTCGACAAGCTCGACAAGACGATCAACCGGGCGATCGCGACCCGCGGGAAGCTCGACGCCGCCGTCGCCCATCACAAGCTGACGGCCGAGAAGGCGCACGCGGCGCTGGCGGCGCTCGACGAAGCGATCGGCGAGAACGTGCAGCTCGCCCTGGCATCGAGCGAAGGCCCGCTCCTTCACGAGTCGAAGCTGCGCAGCCACCTCGCCTATCTCGCGTCCAACATCGACCTCGCCTATGAGACGCCGACGGCCGCGGAGCACGAGGCTTCAATGACCTCGACCACGAGGCTCAGGCCGGCGAGCAGCGCCTGCAGGCGGCCATCGCGCAAGGCGAGCAGGTGTTGTAGAGTCCCCTCGCCCCCCCGCGGATGAGGCCTGCTCGCGCCGCCCACCCGTATCGCTATGGGTCGCCTACGACACGGAGCGCACCAACCGCGAGAACGGCATTGGGCCCGCCAAAATCACGCGCAAGGATCAGGTCAATACCGGTACCACGCGCGTGGTACAGACGCTCGGCGGCATAGACATTCTCGTGTGCAATGCCGGCATCCAGATCATCTCGCCGGTCGAGGCGCTATCGCTCGCGGACTGGCAGCGGGTACTGGCCGTTCACCTCGATGGGGCATTCCTTGCGACCCGTGCAGCGCTGCGCCATGTATACGCAAGGGGTCGCGGTAGCATCATTTATATGGGGTCCGTGCATTCCAAGGAGGCCTCGGTCCTCAAGGCGCCTTATGTCGCGGCCAAGCTCGGGCTCATCGGGCTTGCGAGGGTGGTGGCACAGTCCGCCGCGCTCACCGGCCAATCGCTCGTGGTGAGCCACGGCTGGTCGATGCAGTGAAGCTAGCGTAGCCTTTACCGCTTTGCATGGCGATGCACCGCCCCTCCGGCGGCATCATTCGCCGGAAAGGCAGTCTGGGCGCATGTGGAAGTCGATCGTGGCGATCAGTGTGGGCGCGAGCGCCGGGGCGCTGCTGCGCTGGTGGCTCGGTGACCGGCTGAATGCGGCCTTTCCACTGCTGCCGCCCGGCACCCTGGCGGCGAACATAATCGGCGGCTACGTCATCGGCGCCGCCGTCGCCTTCTTCGCCAGCTTCCCTGCGCTGCCCGCGGAATGGCGGCTCTTCGTCATCACAGGCTTCTGCGGCGGCCTCACGACCTTCTCGACGTTCTCCGCCGAAGTGGTGGGGTTGTTGCAGAGTGGGCAAGCGCTCTGGGCGCTGGTAGAAGTGGCGACACACGTCGCCGCCTCGCTCCTCATGACCGTGGCCGGAATGGCCACGGTCTTCTGGGTACGAGGAATCGCGAGCTGGCCGGGTTAAGGCAGGGCCGTCAGAGCTACGCCCGCTGGGGCTGAGCCTCGGCCGACGAGCGACCGACCGCCTGGTCTGGATACAAGAACCAGTCTACGCATCCGAATGCCGTCGACGGATCGACGGCCGGCAGTGCTTGCCTGGCGCGGCCTCGAGCTGGGCCGGTGGCTTCCGGTGTGCTTGGATCACGCAAGGTGCGACGATGGCTGTCCTCAGCCGGAAAATTCCGCTGGCGCGTCTGCGGTAATGATGTCATGTGGAATCCCCTCCAATTGCAGACTGCAACAATACTGAGCGACTGTGACGACTCGATGATGCCGGGGGATGATGCTCCCCGGCGACAGTGGAACACAAGCACGAAATGGCAACAGCTTATTCCTGCAAGCCTCGCGCCAACCCGCTGTGTGGACTGAAAGTTGAGCGTCGCCGTCTGACAACACATCTTTATCCGATATAGCACCGCCGCCGCAGACGCCGCGGAATGCTTCTTGCGAAGCTGCTGCTGAACAGCCTTTCGGAGCCGGCAGTCGAGCCCGATGAGAGTCAGCATATTCGGCCTGGGATACGTGGGAGCGGTATCAGCGGCCTGTCTCGCCGAGCGCGGGCACGTGGTGACGGGCGTCGACCCGAACTCCGACAAAGTGGAGCTGATCAACTCGGGGCGCGCGCCCGTAGTCGAAGCCGAGCTCGCGGAGCTGACTCGACGTGCGGTCGCGGAGAAGCGGCTGCGGGCCACCAGCGACGCGGTGAGCGCGGTCCTCGATTCCGAAATCACCTTCGTGTGCGTGCCGACGCCGAGCCAGACCAACGGCAATCTCGATTTCCGCTATCTGGAGAGAGTCTGCGTCGAGATCGGCACGGCGTTGCGCGAGAAGCGCGACTTCCACGTAGTGGTCGTGCGCTCCACCATCCTTCCGGGGACGCTGAAGGGGCTCATCATTCCGACTCTCGAGCGCGCGAGCGGTCGGCGCGCCGGAGAGGACTTCGGCGTCTGTCACAACCCCGAGTTCCTGCGCGAGAGCACAGCGGTCGCGGATTTCCGCAATCCGCCGAAGACCGTGATCGGCGCGAGCGACTCGCGCTCCGGCGACATCGTGCAGAGCCTCTATGAGGGTGTGCCGGGCACGCTGATCCGCTGCGCGATCGAGGTCGGCGAGATGGTGAAGTACGCCGACAACAGCTGGCATGCCACCAAGGTGACCTTTGCCAACGAGATCGGCAAGATCTGCAAGAGCGTTGGCGTGGACAGCCACGCGGTGATGGACATCTTCTGCAAGGACGCGAAGCTCAATCTTTCCCCGTATTACCTGAAGCCCGGATTCGCTTTCGGCGGCTCGTGCCTGCCGAAGGATCTGCGCGCCATCACCTACCACGCGCGCAGCCACGATGTGTCGACGCCGCTGCTCAACTCGCTGATGTTCTCGAATCGCGAGCAGATCGAGCAGGGTATCGCCATGGTGCTCGCCTCGCGCCGCAAGAAGGTGGGCGTGCTCGGCTTCAGCTTCAAGGCGGGAACCGATGACCTGCGGGAGAGCCCGCTGGTGGAGGTCATCGAGCGCCTGCTCGGCAAGGGCTTCGATCTGAGGCTCTACGACCGCAACGTCAATATTGCCAAGCTCACGGGTGCCAATCGTGAGTACATCATGAAGAGCATCCCGCACATCGAGCGGCTCATGGTGGCATCGGTCGAGGAGGTGCTCGATCACGCAGACGTCATCGTCATCGGGAACCGCGGGGAAGAATTCACAGGGCTCGCCAACAAACTGCGCCCCGATCAGCTCGTGATCGACTTCGTGCGCATCCGGCAGATCGAGGAGCGGCATGCGAATTACGCGGGCATCTGCTGGTAGACGCGTCCTCATCATCGTCCAGAACCTGCCGGTCCCTTTCGACCGGCGCGTCTGGCAGGAGGCGACCGCACTCAAGGCCAACGGCTACGAAGTCGCGGTGATCTGCCCGGCGATTCGCGGCTACACGGCCCGCTACGAATGCCTGGACGGCATCCACATCTACCGGCACCCGCTGCCGCTCGAGGCCAAGGGGGCGTGGGGCTATGTGTTGGAGTATGCCTCGTCGCTCTTCTGGGAGCTCGTGCTCTCCCTCAAGGTGCTGCGGCGCCATGGCTTCGATGCCATTCACGCCTGCAATCCGCCCGACAACATCTTCCTCATCGGCGCGCTCTACAAGGCGATCGCCGGCAAGCGCTTCCTCTTCGACCACCACGACATCAATCCGGAGCTCTACGAGGCGAAGTTCGGACGGCGCGACGCCT
>Ga0134125_10003121_pt1 | contig 19334 bp, 20 predicted proteins | sample KB31751_FD_96464 | JGI IMG/M metagenome (GOLD analysis project Ga0134125, IMG submission 96464) | Terrestrial soil microbial communities with excess Nitrogen fertilizer from Kellogg Biological Station, Michigan, USA - KB3-175-1 | ecosystem: Environmental > Terrestrial > Soil > Unclassified ... | reverse complement strand
TTTCGGCTCCTTCCGATTCGAGGCAAAGGTAACCTTTTCGCTGTGTTGAGTGGCTGATCCCATTTACGAATTTGCCATTGACGGCAAGCTTAATGACACCATCGACGGCGACAACGTCGTACGTGTTCCACTCTCCGCGCCCTTTACAGCGGTTTTCAATGGACTTGCTTCTCTCGCCTCTCGGGTTATCCGGCGTCGTCTTCACTCCTCCAACGCCAAACAGTTCGCCATGTACGTACGCGATGGGCGGCGTGATCCCGTTATGTTTGTTCAACTCGTGCCATTGCAATTCGAGCATCTGGATTTCGATGCCGTTAGGCAGGCGGCTGCTGACGCCAGGACGGGCATCGCTCCACGCGAATACGCCGGAATTCCCGCCGGGCTCAATGTGCATCCATTCGATGTGCAGGATGAAGTTCTCATATTGCTTCACGCTGCGCATCACGCCGATCGGATGACCGGAACAGATCAACACGCCATCTTTGACTCGCCAGGTATCTTTGTCGGTATTGACGTTCACCCAGCCAGTCAGGTCTTTGCCGTTAAATAAACTGCGGAATTCCGGAACCGGCATGTCTCTGGCCGGAAGAACGCTCAGTAGAAGTGGCAGACACGCCAATACGCCTGCAGCCGCGAATCGCTTCATAGGTATCTGTAGATCGTACCCCAGCTTCGCTTTGCGAGAGGCTGCATCGGCCACTTGAACGCGCATTCAACGGCTACTGACCGGGTGCTCACCCCTCGCTTTGAGCGTAGCGGCGGACGCGATCACAGGTTTTTTCACGATTCTTCAATTTCACTAACTCGTTGGATTCCCGCCACTTAATCGGGTTCGCTCTTTCACGGCTCCAAAGAACGGCGCCGGCGCGCTTCTACACTCGAATCGCCTGCGATTGAGGCGACAAACCAAGCGAGACTACATGCGAAGACTCCGCCATCTGTTCACATATCTTTTGACCTTTTCCGCACTGGCCGGCGTGCCGGCGGCGGCACAGACTCTTTCGAGCATCCGGGACACCGTCCATAATGCCGACGGCTCCAGTTTCAACGGCCAGTTGATCATTTCGTGGCAGGCGTTCACGTCGGCAACAGGAGCAAGCATCGCGCCTCACAGTACGGCGCTGAACATCACGAACGGCTACATCTCGGTGGTGCTCGTGCCGACAACCAATGCGTCGGCCGGCGCCGTGTACACAGCACAATACGAATCAAACGATGGAACAAAGCAATGGACGGAATACTGGCAGGTCCCTCCAAGTTGGACGCCGCTCACGCTGAGCGAAATTCGTGTTGCGAATCCGCCGAACACAGGAGGGAGTGGTAACGGCGGTGGATCGGGCGCGATCACGCTGCCTCTGAGCGAGAGCAATGTCATTAATCTGAGCGCCGATCTGTCGGCTAGGGCTGTGAAGGGATCGAGTTATGCGCCGGCACACGCCGCCATGATCGACGATCTCGGCGCCATTGGTTCGGTAAGCGGGAACGGCGGCGATTGCGTTCATGTGGATGGCAGCAGCGGAGCGTGCGGCAGCGCAGCGCCCTACCCGCTGTTTGTGGACGCGGATCTGCCGAGCGGTAGCATCAACGGGTTTAACCCTGTCTTCACGTTGAGCCAGACGCCGAGCCCGAGCACGAGCTTGTCGCTTTACAGGAACGGAATGATGCAGAGACAGGGCGTCGATTACAGCGTCGCCGCGAACACCGTCACGTTCGTGCCGGGCGCAACACCGCAAACCGGCGATATTCTGACGGCGTTCTATCGCACACAGGGCAGCGGCTCTGCAGCGCAATTTATCGATGCCGAGACGCCGTCGGGAACTATCGACGGCGTTAACACGATCTTTAGTCTGGCCTCGACACCCAATCCGGCCGCCAGCTTGCAACTGTTTAGGAATGGAGCTTTGCAACGACTTGGCATCGACTTCACACTGAGCGCGAACACCATCACCTTCGCGGGCGGAATGACACCGAGAATCGGTGACTCGTTGCTGGCGTTTTACCGGCATTGACCAGGCCTGGTCGATGCCTGCGAACCTGTCGGGCAACCTACGCCCGCCAGAGCGTTTCAATCAACGGCCATTCCGAATCGCCCCACTGATCCAGAACCTCGAATTCGGAATCCTTCGCCAGCATTTCGAGCTCTTCGGCAGTAAACTTGTGCGACGATTCCGTCCAGATCGATTCGCCCTCTCTGAAATGCACCGTTAAGTCCAGCGCGCCCACGCGCACATCCTGCTCTTCGCGAGAGACAAGATACATCTCCATGCGGCGTTCCGCCGGGTTCCACACCGCTTCGTGAACAAAACAGCGCAGATCGAAATTCGCTTGCAGTTCCCTGTTGATCCTGGCGAGCAAATTCAGATTGAAAGCCGCCGTAACGTTGGCTGGATCGTCGTATGCCACGAGCATACGATCCACGTCTTTCACAAGATCCGCTCCAATCAGGAACAGATCGCCAGGCCGCAACCTGCGGCGGACCGCTTGGAGAAACTCGCGCTGTTCCGATCGCTCCAGATTCCCGATCGTGCTGCCCAGAAACAAAAGTAGAAGCTGCGACTTAGCGGGGCGCTTGCGGCTAAGGCATTCGAGACCGTGAAAATAATCTCCCATTATGGGTTCAACCACGGCGAGCTTTCCGAGTTCCCGGCTGCAAGTCGAGAGCGCCTCGCTCGATACATCGATCGGATAATATTTCAATTCGGGAACATTGAGGGCTCCTAGGATATGACTCGTCTTTTTTCCGGAGCCGCTTCCCAACTCGGCCACTACACATGGACGTTGAACTCGCGCGGCAACGCTTTCAGCGCAGCGCGCCAGCACCCGCTCGTCGGCGCGCGAGAGTCCGTACTCCGGAAGGAGCGTAATTGCCTCGAACAGTTTGCTGCCTAAATCGTCGTAAAAATACTTAGGTGGCAGCTTCTTTTGGTTGACGGCCCTGAGCCCCGCCCAAACGTCGGCGGCGAATTCAGACACTGGTAGCTTGACACTTGTCGCCATGGAATTATTTAGCTTTCAACGCACCGGAACGTTCCGTAGACGTATGGATATTCGGGGCGAAACCAATTGCGGAACGAACGCCGCAGCAAGCGCGCGGCAGTGCGCGGCGACCCTCCTTTGATGACGTAATGCTCGCCATCAAAGAAGTTTGCCGAGTAGCCGGGATAGGACGGCGCGGCCCGGAAACCGTCGAAGGGAGCAAACACGGTGCTGGTCCACTCCCAGCCGTTTCCTACCAACTGATGTACGCCGAAGGCGCTTTTGCCGCCAGGCGTTTCAGAAACAGGCTCCGGGTCCCACCGCCTGAAGTCGAAGTTGCCAACATCGCCGGCAGGCGCCGTATTTCCCCATGGATACAACCGGCCGTTGCCGCCATAAGCGGCGCGATGAAATTGTTCCTCGGTGGGAATCGCCTTTCCGGCCCAAGCCGCGTATCTCTCGGCCTCCCGTTGCGTCACGTAGACGGGCCAGCCGAGCGGCAGCGGGATCTCCTCAAACATGCCTCGGTAATAAAATTTCCCCTGCCGCTCCGTCCAGAAAGCCGGCGGCGGCGCACCTTCGCGAACAAAACGGAGGTAGTCGCCGTTGGAGATTTTATATTTCTGAATCGAGAAGGCGGGAACGTGTACCACGTGCTCGTCATATTCGTTGTCCCACCCGAATGAACCATCTCGCGGCTTACCCAGGATCGCTTCTCCGGCCGGTACTGATCGCCACGAATTTTTCGGGCTCGATTTGGAAGACAATGCAGTCCCATAGCCGGCCGGCGCAATCTTCGCATCGTGTCCGAAGTTGTGCCACATGTACGCGAGCGTCTCCAGGTGCATCAGCCGGTGTTCCAGCGCCATGTACACGGACTCCGCCGGGGCATCATCGAGCGCCCGATCGACCGCCCGGCGCGCCTGCCGAACGTAATTTGTCACGCGTTCGAGCGAAGGCCAGTCCGCCGGCGTGTCCACCGGGAGATCCGTACCGTCCGGATCTATGCCGGCTTGAAACAGTGCATCGAGGGCCGGCTCATTTGAATGCTCACCAAGTCCCTCACGGCAAATCTGAATGTAATCGAACGCATCCAAATGGCCGATATAAAAGATCACGCGGTGCCGTTCTGAGATGGGCCGGTCGTACAAACGCGAGGGCCGCAAAACTGAGAAAAGAACCTCGCTCTGCCGGCGGGCTTCGGTTAGCTCCGCCGCAAGCTGAGCGCGCGTAGATTCGAGTACAGCCATCGTCACCTCCCCGTAACGGAAAACCAGCAATTCAGCAAGCTATTCCCGCGCAAACTATGAGATGCACGAGAAGCCGATTTTGTGCCGTTTTTGGTTTCAGTAGGCCTTCACACTGCTCTGGTAATCTTACAGGGAGACAAGCAAATCAGCTTTCATGTCGTATTCTGTTCAACCCCTTAGGGAATTCATGGTCCGCCCCGCTCTGCCCGATCCGCTTGGACGGCTGACGGAACTAGCCTACAACCTGGTTTGGAGTTGGGATCACTCTATTCGGTCCATTTTTCGGCGGCTCGACCCAGCCCTCTGGAAGGAATCGAATCACAATCCTATCCTGTTCCTGGGACGTGTCTCGCAGGAGACTCTTAACAAAGCCGCCCACGATCAACGCTATCTGGCGCATTACCGCCGGGCGTGCGAGCAGCACGACAATTATCTCCGTCGTAACGTTCGGAAGCCGGGATCTCCACTGGTTGCCTACTTCTCAATGGAATATGGCCTGCTGGATTGCAAGCCCATCTATTCCGGAGGCCTCGGCGTGCTTTCTGGGGACCACCTGAAGGCAGCCAGCGATTCCGACATTCCGCTCGTGGGTGTCGGCCTGCTCTATCAGAAGGGTTACCTAACGCAGGCGTTGAACCCCGACGGCTGGCAGCAGGAACGCAATCCTATTCAGGATTTTCACACGCTGCCGGTGCGGCCCGTTATCAACGAAAAGGGCGAGGAGATGCTGGTCAGTGTTCCGCTTCCGGGCGCCGAAGCATGGGTCAAAGTCTGGAATATCGAAGTCGGCCGGGTGCGACTCTTCCTGCTCGACACTAACGTTCCGCAGAACGAGTCGATCGAGTATCGCGAAATCACCGACCAGCTTTACGGCGGCGACTTCAACAAACGCATCCGGCAGGAAGTCGTTCTGGGCATCGGAGGCTTGCGCGCTTTGAAAAAGCTTGGCATTCAGCCGACGGTCTATCACATGAACGAGGGGCATTCGGCGTTTCTCGCGATCGAGCGAATTCGTGTTCTGATGGAAGAGCACAACCTCTCGTTTGAAGAGGCGCTGGAAGCAACGCGGCTCAGCAACGTCTTCACAACTCATACCTGCGTGCCTGCGGGAATCGACCTGTTCGACAACGGCCTGGTGTATGAGTATTTTTCGAACTATTGCGACCGTGCCGGCTTTCCATTCGAGAAACTGCTCGGATTGGGACGCACGAACATGCAGGATCCGGCCGAGCGCTTCTCAATGGCCGTGCTCGCCTTAAGAGCCTCAGCATTCCGGAACGCGGTTAGCGTCCTGCACCGGTGGGTTTCGCAGGAAATGTTCCAGCATTTGTGGCCGAAACTCCCCACCTCGGAAGTTCCGATTACCTCCATCACGAACGGCGTCCATGCGCCCACATGGGTGAACGGGGACTTGGCCGGCCTCTACGATCAGTATCTGCAGCCGGACTGGCGGGAGCGGCTGGAAGATACAAAAATGTGGGAACTCGCGCACGAGATTCCCAACCAGGAATTATGGGAAGTGCATCGTAAGCGGAAGCGCAGGCTGGTTGCTTTCGTACGTGAACGAAGCACGAGTTGCGCGTTGCAGCGCCAGGGATCGTTAACTGAAATTCGCCGTCTGTCGGAGGTGCTCGATCCCGATGTCTTCACGATCGGCTTTGCGCGCCGGTTCGCCACTTACAAACGGGCGACCTTGTTATTTCGCGACCTGGATCGCCTCAAAAGGATACTCAATAATCCCTCGATGCCCGTACAAGTGGTGGTCGCCGGGAAGGCCCATCCGAAAGACTATCCTGGAAAGGCGTTAATCCGCGAGATCGTGAACATGTCACGGGATCCGGAGATTTTCAAGCGATTGGTTTTTGTTGAAGATTATGGAATTCAAGTCGCTCGAGAGCTCGTGCAGGGCGTCGATCTGTGGCTGAACAATCCTCGCCGAGGCGAAGAGGCCTGTGGCACCAGCGGCATGAAAGCGGCCATGAATGGGGTGCTGAACCTTAGCGTTCTCGATGGCTGGTTCGACGAGGCGTATGAGTACTCGGGCGGCTGGCCGATCGGGACCCGCGAACCCTACGCAGAAGATCAAGACGGCATGCACGCGAGCGATATTTATTCGAAGCTTGAGAACGAAATAGTACCGCTTTATTACGAAAATCGCGAACAGGGCGTGCCGGTTGAATGGGTGCGCCGGATGAAGCAGAGTCTGGCCGCCATTACGCCCCGGTTCAGTTCCGGGCGCATGGTCGCCGAGTACATGTACGAGCTTTATGAACCCGCTCACAAGCTGTGGGAGCGGGTCTCGCGCGACGATTTTCGTGAAGCGCGCCGCAAGAGCGAGTGGGAAGCGAACCTAACCGCCGCGTGGAGCCGCGTTCACTTTGTCGGATTCGGCGATAGTCCGGCCAAACAGGTTCTGAGCGGGTCACCCGTGCCGCTAAGAACCGAAATCGACCTTGCAGGGCTGCAGCCGTCCGATGTTCGCGTTGAAGCTGTCGTCGGACCCATCGATTCTAACGGGCAGTTGCAAGATATCCACACAGTACCTCTTTCGGCCGTCGGGCAAAATGGCAATGCATTCATCTTCGCGAACGAGTACGTCGTGCAACAAACGGGACTTGTTGGTTATTCGCTAAGGATTAGTCCGAACCACTTTGACAATCCTCTGACGCGCCCTTGCAATGCCTTGCTTAAGTGGGGCTCAGATTCATAGGGTTTATCCCGTTTCAGCAGGTATCGTGAAGGCGTAGACCGTACAGGCGCCTGCCATGCCCTAGTACTTATAGCTTGGTTCGGGTCCGCGTAAACATTCTGGCGTCGTGAAATTTAGTGGCGCGACATGGGAAACCGTGGTAAATAGTTACTAGGTGCAGGCGGGAATCTGCAACCCGTTACCTTCCTAATCACGATTCCCCCGAATCTCAGTTCGAGAGTTCCAGTTCCTGATCAACGAGAAACGTTCTGCTCAGGCTGGAATGGCGCCTAATCAGTCAGAGGCCGGTACTCTTACCCTAGCTTTACCTAAGTCCGCACGAAGTCCGAAGGCGGCGTTGTAAAAGGAGTCGATCAACGACAATGGACGGAGATCGCAAATACAGGCAGAACGGCTACATGGATTCCGACCGGGGACAGTCGGGTTCCTTCAGGGCCGACCGATCGGAGCATCATCGCCCACAGGGCCCGAAACTGCCTCTTGATGTGACGGGGCCCAAACTCCCGAGACTTGTGCAGAATGTGGTCGCTTCGCGTTGCTTCAATTGCGCGACGGCTCTTCCCCAAGCCGTCGACTTCGTGGGCAATTGCCCCAAGTGCGGAGTGGCATTGCATTGCTGCAAGCAATGCTCTCATTTTGAGCCGTCCACGCGGTTTCAGTGCTTGAAACCCGTACCTGTCCGGATCCCCATCAAGGATCAGGCGAACCAGTGCGAATGGTTCTCGCCGCGAGTCACCGTGGCGCGAGATGTTTTGCCACTGTCTTCCGCGAAGTTCGGCGATCCGAAACCGGATACTGCGCCGAGAAACGCCACGGACGCACGCGCCGCATTCGACAATTTGTTTAAGAAGTAGACGCAGCGGGAGCCGGCGCTCGCCGGAGACACCGAACCCAACTCGATGTGTCTGTGCACGCTTCACTCGTGGTCCCTCCAAATTGCCGAAGCTAATTACCGATCCGCCGGGAAACCGCCGCACCCGGTCCGGCAAACTCCGGATCCGAGATCCCTCTCCTGCTATCCATGTAAGTGGGAGATTTCAATTGTGCGGGACATCCGCTTAGGCACGCCCACAGAGGCGCCCTGGCGGAAGCCTGCATTTCAGCCGCCGGCCCATCTGAGCTTGGCGGAGACGAAACAAAATGGGTGCAAAGAGAATTTCGAAAAAAAGAAGCCAGCAAAAGCTGGCCGAAGCGCGGCGGCAGGGCGCTATTCCTTGTCTTGTGATCGCGGGGATCGTCCTGCTGGTGTTCGCCTTTTTCTTCTTCGCCGCGTTGAGGTCCATGTGAAATGAGAATGGATGGACGCGGTTTCGACCAGGCACGATCGATTAAGATCGCTACCGGCTATCTCCTCACCGCCGAAGGATCGGCGATGATCGAGGTTGGCAACACGCGAGTGCTATGTGCCGCGACTGTAGAAGACACTGTTCCGCCGTTCCTCCGGAACACCGGAAAAGGCTGGGTGACGGCTGAGTATTCGATGCTGCCTCGAGCCACAATCACGCGCACTCCCCGCGAGGTAACGAAAGGGAAACCGTCCGGACGCACTCATGAGATTCAGCGCCTCATTGGCCGGTCGCTGCGGTCCGTCGTCGATTTGAAGGCGCTAGGCGAACGCAGCATTGTGGTGGATTGTGATGTGATCCAGGCCGATGGCGGAACGCGCACGGCATCGATCACGGGCGCCTATGTTGCGCTTTCTTTAGCCATTGAAAAGCTAGTCAAATTTAAAGTAATTTCCAGGAATCCACTGCTCGACGCGGTTGCCGCCACAAGCGTGGGCATCGTCGATGGCGCTGCCATGCTCGACCTGTGCTACGACGAAGATTCGCGGGCCGACGTCGACATGAACGTGGTGATGACCGGCGCCGGGCGTTTCGTCGAATTGCAGGCCACGGCCGAAAAAATTCCCTTTGACGATGCGCAGATGACGGACCTGCTCGGCCTCGCGCGCGCCGGCATACGGGCGCTGCTGGATGCGCAGAAACTCGCGGTTGAGCAGGCTCCGGCGTGACGCTGTATGCGTCCACCCATAATCCTGGAAAGCTGCGCGAGTTCTTGAGGGCTTGCGAGCAGAGCGCAATCTCCGATCTTGTTGTTCAACCGCTGCCTCGCTTGGAGGACATCGCACCCCCCGAAGAGACGGGCGAAACTTTCGAAGAGAACGCCGTTCTCAAAGCGCTCTACTATTCCAAGTTCTGTGTTAGTTGTGTTTTCGCGGACGATTCGGGGCTCGAAGTGCCGGCTCTCGGCGGCGCGCCCGGCGTCCGTTCCGCGCGGTATGCCGGCGAGAATGCGACCGATGCCCAAAACAATGCGCTAGTGCTTCAAAATCTCAAAGGCTCAGTCGATCGCAACGCCCGTTTTGTCTGTGTCATTGCTTTGGCTCAGCGCGGCAAGCTTCTGCGTGTTGTGCGCGGAACAGTCGAGGGTGACATCCTTACCGAGGCACGGGGATCGAACGGCTTCGGTTACGATTCTCTATTCTTCTATCCGCCGTTCAAACGCTCATTCGGCGAGATCGGCCCGGACGAGAAGTTCGCGGTCAGCCATCGCGGCCAGGCGCTCCGCTCTCTATTCGATTGGATTTCCCGCCCGCCCGATCAACTGGCGTAATCTTTCGTCCGATAAGATATCTACATGCATGGGCGCCTGCTGCACAATGGCACGTTGCACGAAACGTCGGAGCCGCTGATTTCTCCCGGGCAAACGGGTTTTATGAATGGTTGGGGGGTATTCAGCACCATTCGTGTATACAACGGAGTTTTGTTCGAGTATCGACGCCACTACAAGCGGATGAAACGCGATGCGGAATTAATGCATGTGCCGTTTCCACTTAGCGCCGAAGACTTGGAGGGCGAGCTTTTTAAGCTAGTCGACGCAAATGCCGCCTTCAACGCCACCCTGCGGGTTGCAATCGTCCGCAACTACGGAGGCGCCTTCGAAGGCGCCGGAATTCGCACGAAAGCGGATGTAGTGGCATTTACGACGGACCTTGCCGATTGGGGTCAGGGAGTAAAGCTGTCTTACGTTGAGAACGGCCGCCACGCAGGATCACCTTTCGCCGGAACGAAAGTGACGTCGTGGTCTGAAAACCTCACCATGAACGAGCAGGCGCACGAGAAGGGTTTTGATGAGGCTATTCTGCTGAACGAGCACGGGCAGGTGAGCGAATGCACGTCGGCCAATATCTTTGCCGTGCAAGGCACACAGGTGCTGACGCCGCCACTAAAAAGCTCAGGCTGCCTGGCGGGCGTAACGCGGTCCATTCTCCTTGAAGAGATTCATCTGCCCGGCATCGATATCGTGGAGCGCGACTTGACGCCGCAGCAGCTCGAGGCATCGGATCAGGTGTTTATCACGTCCACAACCCGCGATCTGCTTCCCGTGTTTGAAATAGAGCGGCGCGGCTTAGGACAAAACCGCGATGTGCTCGGCAGTCTGCAGCGAGCCTTCCATGCCTATCAACTGCAATACGTCGATTCGCACCCAAGACAGGAGGCGCTTACAACTTGAAAATCGCGGACCTCGAATGTGAACAATGTGGGAGCCGCAATGTCCGCCGGGCCCGTCTTTGTGGGATGAAAGATCGTATCCGCATTTTGATAGGCGCCTATCCATTTCGCTGCCGCGATTGCCAGACGCGCTTTATCGCGGAGGTTTTGCTTCTCTCAAAGCTGTCGTATGCAAAATGCCCGAGGTGCTTACGAACCGAGCTCAGCGCGTGGTCGCGGCGCCATTACAACCCCGGCTTTGCAGCCAATCTGCTTATTGAGCTTGGAGCGCGCAAATATCGCTGCCCCGCGTGCCGATGTAATTTCGTCAGTTTCCGCTGCCGGCTCAATTCGCCGCACGTCGACGCGTTTCCGGAGAACCGCGCGACGGAAGCAAGCCTCACGCGTTGAGGACAGCGTGCGCCTGACTGGTTATGCGCGAGAGCAGCAGCAGACAACCCACCTGCTCGCCCATTGTCGTTAGCAGTTCCAGCTCGCTGCCGGAATGACTATGCGCGTCGCGATGTTGCACATTGATGACGCCAACAACCCGGTTTTGAGAAATGACCGGCGCCGATAGAAATGCTTCGAATGTGTCTTGCGGCAGATCTTTGAAGTATTTGAACCGGCGGTCGTTGTATGCTTCGCGGGAGATCGCAAGCAGCCGGCGCTCGCGCGCAACCCAGCCCGTCAGACCTTCATCCAGTTGCAATCGTACTTTACCGATATTCGCGCGATCTCCTGCGTTCGATGCGAAGAGTACCAGCTCGTCATCCTGCACCACGTACACGAGACAGGAATCGCATTCCATAAATTCGACAATGAGATCGACAATTTCGTGAAGAACGTCATCGAGACTCATGTCCCGCGCCATTAATCGGCTCACACGCTGGAAAACTCTTAGCTGCTGCTCCGCCTTTTCCAACTTCTGTTCGAGCTCACGAACCTTTGACACCTCTGGTATTATGACAAACCACCGGGGCCGCAAGTGGCGTGTGCCGATGAAGTAGTACCATGAGAGCTAGTCTTTTGAGGAGACGCAACTTCGGATGTGGAGCAAGAGAAGAGAAGACGAAATCCAACCGAGGCCGGTGACTTCGGCCGCGGGCCCAACAGCGGAGCCCCAGAGGAGAGATTCCAACGTAATGTCGACGCCAGTAAGAACTTTCGATCCTGAGTCGCGTGTACCGGCTTCCGGGTCGGCCACGCTAGGCAAGAACGTGACTGTAAAAGGCCAAATTTTCAGCCGTGAAGATTTGACGATCGATGGCGAAGTGGAAGGCACCGTCGAGTGCCACGAACATCGGCTGACCATTGGGCCGAACGGACGCGTACAGGCGGGGCTCAAGGCGCGTGAGATCGTAATCTACGGCTCGATTCAAGGCAATGTCGAGGCGGTGGAGAAGATTGATATCAAGAAGGAAGCGAAGCTTGTCGGCGATATCAAGACCAGCCGCATCATGATAGAAGACGGCGCTTATTTCAAGGGCAGCATCGACATCAGCAAGGCCGCTCAGGTACAGCGGCCCACACCGGCGCCGGCAAGCAATCCGGTGGTCCCGGCCACACCAGTACCTGCGGGAATCAACTCCTCGAAGTAAGATTGAGTGGAGAAAGGCATTTGCTCGGGGGTTTGCATCTGCAACGCACTCCGCAACACGGTAAGTTCCTTTGTGGAAGGATCGATTTCGAAAAGTCTTCGGTGAGCCCGCTGGCTCGCCGGACCCCCGCGCGGGAGCCAGCCGCCCCGATTTGCGAGGAGGCGAAGGTCATATTTCGCCCAAGGGCGCGCAGGGCTCCATAACCCGTCAAAGCAAGGGTGCTGAAGAATTCTTCTCGGCACTACAAAGCGAAGAACCTCTCAGAATCCTGGATCTGGCGGGCGCCAGCCAAGCCAATATCATGTTCATCACGGAGTTGGGCCACGGGCTTGCGTCCGACGACATCGTGGCCACGATGGAACAGTGCTTCGGCGACGGCGATTTCCTTGAAAACCAGGAGAACTCCGAGCGAGTCGCACGATTCCTCAGCCAGACGCTGAAGTTCCCCGACGAACATTTCGATGGAGCGTTGATATGGGATAGCCTACAATTCCTGGCACCCGCATTGCTTGAACAAACAGTCGAGCAACTGACGCGCGTCATGAAGCCGGGCGGCGCCATGCTCGCGTTCTTCAGTTCCGACGAAAAGGCAACTAACATCCCGGTTTACAACTACCGCATCCAGGATCAAAAGACACTGCTGCTCGTGCCACGCGGCACTCACCGGCCGATACAGTATTTCAACAACCGCGCGCTCGAACGCATGTTCGACCGGGCGCAATCGCTGAAGTTCTTCCTCACTCGCGATCACCTCCGCGAAGTACTGGTTCGCCGCTGACCGGCAGCCTAAACGTCGATTCCCGCTGGCGCTAACGGCTGCGGATTTTTGGCTTTGGGCGGCGCGGTCAACGATTTTGTGGGATTGATCAGCAGGAACAGCAGGCCGCTCACCAGGAGCATCGCCGCCAGGGGGTACACCGGAAGGTTAAACTGCTGGTGCATGGTGAAGTGGTGTTCCTTTAGATACAGGACCGCATAACCGAACGCAACCGACGAAAGGAACGATCCAAGCTGGCCGGCCATGTTCATGGATGCGGAGATCCCACCGGAATGCTCTTCTCCGACATCCATGCAGACGGCCCATGACACCGGAAGCATGGAGTCCTGACAGCCATAGCTGAGCGCCAGGAAAATCGCGGCGAGGACATTGCTGGGCGTTATGGCGGTCGCCATCAATAATATTCCACCAAGCAACAGTCCTCCGGCGCCTACTGAGCGGCGTGCCCATTTCCGGCCGATACGCGTCACCAGGCTATCGCTGAGCCATCCTCCAAACAAATTCCCGCAGGCTCCAATGACGAACGGGAGCATCGCCCAGTACTTCATCTGTTCGGGCGAAAAGCCTCTTCCCTGCTCGAGGTAGGTCGGCATCCATGAAATGAAGAAGAACGAGCCCCAGCAATACGTGTGATACATCAGCAGAATCAACCAGAAATTCGCACTTTTCGAAACCACTTTCCACGGAAGCTTGTGGCTGCGCGCAACCTGCGGCGTGTCACCGATCTCTTCGAGCTCTTTGGCCGTAACACCGGGGACAAGGTGCGGGTGATCACGGTACAACTTATGCCAGCCCACCGCCCACACCAGCCCAATCACGCCAAGAATGAAGAACGCCGTGCGCCATCCAAAATTCAGCATCAAAGGAACAACAATCAAGGGCGAGATTGCGCCGCCGATGCGGCTGGCCATCCACGCGATGCCCATCGCACGCCCACGTTCGCGGTCGGGAAACCAGCGCGTGATGGCGGCCGAAATGTTTGGATAGGCGCCCGCTTCTCCCGCCCCAAACAAAAAACGAACCAGCAGTAGTGTCCAGTAGCGCGTGACCGTGCCGGTCAGGACGGTAAACGCCGACCACCAAAGAACGATTCGGGTCAGAATGCGGCGGCCGCCGAGGCGGTCGCCCATGGTGCCGGTTGGAATCTCGAAAAGCGCGTAAGAGATCGTAAATACGCCCAGCACCCAGCCCCATTGAGCCGAATCCAGGTTCAGTTCCCTTTGCATCGGACCTGAAGCAACCGCGATACAGACTCGGTCAAGGTAGGTGATGACCGAGAGCAGAAACAATCCGCTCAATACCCGATTGCGATAGCGCATGAATCGGGCATTATTTCACATGTTTTTGGCGCTAACGAGCAGTGTCCGCCAACAGATGAAACTTGTAAACGAATCTCTCCATCGCAGAAGTGGCGTGCTCAAGTACCATTTGACAAATAGCATTCCGGGGCATCAAGAAGCTTTCCGCGGCGGTTACCGATGGCGCGCTGCGGAACGTTCGCGATCAGCGTGACCGGGACAGCGTCGCGCTCGAATAACGAAAGTCGTCCTCGACCCGTTGGTGCTGGTCGCCGCGTTTTGCGGTGAGCATGAGCACCATGAGCCAAGCTTCGATCTCTTTCTTGGGGCCACAAGAGTTGCGATCCGGCGGTTTACGGCTACTCCTCCCAGCGGTACGGAACTCTCGCCGGTACATGCCAAGGCAACCTGCCCACGCGCCGTCCTGTTACCATCTTTTTGGATCAACAAACGCGAATCCATCGAAAGGAATTCCATGAAAAAGCTCTTGCTTGTTTTGGCAGCAGGTTGTTTGACGGCAGGATTCATCTATGCCCAGGACTCGAATCAGCTCGTGAATATTCTCGTAAAACATTGGGAAACGTCGAAGGAATTTTCGATTGCCGTCGCGAATGCAATGCCGGCCGACCAATATAGCGCCCAGCCCGCGCCCCCGGAGATAGCCTTCGGCGCCATGGTGAACCACATTGCCTCCGCGAACGGCTTCTATTGTTCCGTCGCTCTTGGCACGGAAAATCCTATCGGCAAGCCAACGGACAACAGCAAAGACGCCGCGATCAAGAACCTTACCAAGTCGTACGATTATTGTATCGACGGATTGAAGAAAATGCCGGAGGCGGATCTAATGAAGATGCGCGGCAAAGGGCCGCGGCAAACGACCGCGTTCGAAGCGTTTTGGGGCGCATTCACTCACTCGGCGCACCACCGCGCTCAACTCGAAGTCTTCTTGCGGTTGAAGGGTCAACAACCTCCGAAGTATCAGTTCTAATGCGAATTTGAACCACGGGCGAAACCGGCCTGCCTCGCCCAACGAAGGCATTCGCAGCAGCCGCTCGGTACAATCCAAAAAGTAAATGGCACACTTGATCGCAACATTCGGCGAAGTTATGCTTCGCCTCGCGCCCCCCGGATTTGAGCGTTTTCTCCAGTCACCTCAGTTTCAGGCCACATGGGGTGGCGGCGAAGCAAACGTGGCTGTCGCTGTTGCTCAATTCGGCGCCAAGAGCCGCTATATCACCGTGCTGCCCCATGCCAATCCAATCGCCGACGCATTCATCGGCGAGATGCGCCGGTTCAACGTCGACCCTAGCCAAATTGTGCGCGGCCCGGGCCGGCTGGGCATCTATTTCGTTGAAACCGGCGCGAACCAACGGCCCTCGAAGGTGGTCTATGACCGCGCGCACAGCGCCATTTCCCTCGCCAAGCGCGGCGCCATCGATTGGAAACAGGCGCTTGCAGGTGTCGCCTGGTTCCATATCACCGGCATTACGCCCGCGTTGAGCGAGTCCGCCGCCGCGCTTGCATTAGAATCTGTCAAAGCCGCCAAGCAGGTGGGCGCAACCGTATCGGTCGATCTCAACTTTCGCAAAAATTTATGGGCATGGGGCAAGAAAGCACACGAAGTCATGCCCGAGCTTGTATCGCACACCGACATTTGCATCGCCAACGAGGAAGATTGCCAGCATTGCCTGAATCTGCACGTTGACATCGATGTTGAAAGCGGCGAACTCGAGCGTGAGCTTTATAGCGAACTGGCCGAACGCGTGCTCGCCACGTATCCGAACCTCAAACTGATTGCGATTACGCTTCGCGAATCAAAGAGCGCTTCTCATAATGGTTGGTCGGCCTGCCTGCACAACCGCAAAGGATTCCTGCTGAGCCGCCACTACGAAATTACACACATCGTCGATCGTGTCGGCGGCGGGGACAGTTTTGCCGGAGGCCTGATTTACGGGCTCACACATCTGGACTCCGAGCAGGAAGCTCTCGAATTCGCGGTGGCGGCTTCAGCCTTAAAGCATTCCGTGCCAGGCGATTTCAACCGCTTCACGCGGGAAGAAGTGCAGGCGCTCGTCAAAGGCGGCGGCTCCGGGCGCGTCCAGCGATAGCGCGAATCGCCTCACTTTTTTGCCGGCGTCCCGCCAGGCTGCAGTATCCGCGACACGCTGCTGAACACCTGCATTTGCAGCCATCCGCCTATGGCGGAAATTGCCAGCGCGCTCAGCGGATTCAAAACGATTCCCCTGCTTAGGTTGGACAGCCCCAGAAAAATGCACGCCCAATACAGAAGAAATCCGGTCGCGATGCCAACCGCCGGGCGCCACCGGTCCGCCTTACGGCGGGAGCGCGGCGCAAGTAAGCCTCCAATCAAACCTCCCGCCAACGAGCACAGCAGCAGGCCGACGGGAAGCGACACTTGCACCGGGGCGGACGCAGTCAGCAGATTGGGCGTGGAAACCGAAACTTTCGCGGCGCCTGCCCATTCCGGGGTAAATGTAGTCCTCGCCTCGAATTCACCCGCGGCAATTTGCATTTGCTGCGCGCCGATCTGCGCGTGGCCCGAATCGATCGAAAACGCCACAGCCCGCGGCGCGGCCGTGGCAATCGGCGTACCCTGATCGTTGGTGAGCGTGGCGATGAGTACCGCTCCGTCCACCAGGGAAATGTTTGGGGGACTCGCCCGGAGCGCCAGGTGCGTAATCGGCGGCATGAATTTGATCTTCAATTCCTTGCTGCCGTCGAAATTCGTCTGGGGTGTACTGCCTAGAAACTCGACGGTGACGGTGCCCGGCGCAGTGGACGTTAGCACCGATTGGCCGTTCACTTCCCCTGCCGGAATCCTCAATGGAGCCGGCTGCATGCTATGGCTGCTGTCATATACATTCAGCAGAATGTTGGCCGGAATCGACTCGTCCGGCCCGACCAGGAACGCTTGTACGGTCGCGGCATCGCGTCCATCAGCAAGGAACGGCCTGTCCGGGCTGAAGCGAAGCGTGATCCGCGGAAGCGTACGGGCAATTTGCGGAGGCGGCGCTCCGAACTCCGGTCTCGGCCTCTTTCGAGGCGGCGCAGGCGAGGGTTCTGGCGTTCGCACCTGAACGAATTGCCCGCCCGGGAGAAGTTCCGGGTTCTTCGCCCAGACGTAGACGAGGCCATTCCCAGGGACCGAAACCACCGTGCGCTTCAATGATTGTCCCGCGTCGATGGTAACCGTTCCCAGTTTCTCTACCTGCCCGGAGGATTGCCGGGCCTGGAGCAACACGGGCAAGGACTTAGGCGCGGCCGCCGGCTGATTCGCGGCATCCAACAACCCCACTTGCACAACGATCTTTTCGCCGGATTCGATCGCTTGGGTGTTGATTTGGGCCGCCAGTTTGACGGGACTACCGCTTGCGCCGTAGATCGAGGCGGGAATCAGCAGGGCAAGAGAAAGTAAGTGTTGCGATCGCGACCACATGATTCCTCCCGGTTCGGCCTGCGCCGGCAGCACAGGTTTGCCATCTTTAAATCATGCAGCAATTTTGAGAAATCGTGAACAACGAATTTGTGGTCTCGTCACCAGAGCCGATATGGCCGCCAAGGCGGCCGGGTCCCGCCGCTGCCCAGCTTATCGATTCCCCTTGAGCATAAGAAAGCCCAGTTAACCTAAATCATCGAGCAGATGACCTGGGCCCGCTGGCGGCGGCTTTCTGGATCGTCCCGTGGACCACGTCCGGCAGCAGAACCTTATCAACACAGTCCAGCGCACCGAGCGAAAGACAAGCAGCGCACATTTCATCTGACGGTTCGGAAGTCATCACCAGCACGGACATGGGCAGCCGAGCCTCGTTGACATATCGCAAAACATCCAGCCCGCTCCCCGCTTTCAAGTACAAATCGAGCAGCAGGACATCCGGGCGGGTTTCATCGAGAAGCCGCGCCGCGCCTGCGGCATCCTCAGCCGTTCCGACCAACATGACGCCGGGAACCTCTTCTAAGAGAGACTCCACGCGTCTGAGGAAAACGGCGGAATCCTCGACAACAGCGACACGGATAGCCCTTTCCTCTGACGACATAATTCATTCTGCGGCGAGAGTGAACCGGAAAGCAGTCGGGTGTCTCTGATTCTAAAGTCGGAAAACGTCAAAGTTGGATTCAGAAAATTCCTACAAGGAAAACCGTGGATGGGTGAACAATTTGCATTAAGAAAAGGATGTCGCGCCGATGTCATTTTGTTTTGGCGCAGACGCTTCGTATCTGTGCGGCCTGTGGTCGCGCTATTCGGGTTCGGATCCTATACGAAGCGGGACGATTCGCGAGAGCGATGTTTACTCCGCGGCCTTAGCCTCGACAACGAGGAAGACCGATTCGTCACCCGTAACGCTTGCGTTGCCAATGACGACCTTTTGACCGCTCTTGACGTTGAAACTGGACTTTATCCCAACATCCCTGCTAAACGAGCTGTTGTCCACCCGGAATTGGCTATCAACACCAAAGCTGAAGTTGTTGACTTGAGCGATCCACTGGCCGCGTTCCTTCGAGATGCCGGCCAAAGTATAAGTCAGAGTGTATTTAGACGGGAAATTGCTATTCGATCCTTCAAATGGGCGCAAAATACCGGCCAGGTTCGTACTCGCTCCGACGCGCGATCGCTGTGAGAGGGTTTCGAGAAGCCGGTAGGATTGATACGGAAAAACTGCTTTTAGCTGCTTCACAACGGGAAGAAGGCCCTGAGAAAGTTGGCCTTCACCGAACGAGGTTTTCGTGCCTCCCAATACATAGATAATCAAGTCGCAGTTGGTAAGCTCGGTTTGCGCTTGAGGCGGCGGTTCGGCGTCTAACTGCTTTACAATTCGTTCGACCTGTTCAATCTTGTCAGGCGTACTTCGAACTACAATTGCCCCCAGACCGTTGTCACCCGCGACAGGCAATCCCGCGTTATTCAGGAGTCTCGCAATGCCCGATGCACTCGCATGTTTCAGCAGAATCAGCTTTGTCTCGATTTCGGCCGGTTTCGACGCCGGTGCCGTGGTTCCCTGCCCCGCTGCACACCAAGCGAACGCGATCATCAATATTGCAAGTTTTTTATTCATCGCCTGCCTCCGATTGGGGTGAGTTGCCGCTCATCACCCAGAGAATCACTACATTGGGATCGTTGGTTTTCATCTTCAAAATCGGCGGACCGTCTTTTTGCGAAATGAGAGAAACGGATTCGAGCTGAGGACGATCCGATCGCGCCCGCGCCTTC
>Ga0134125_10003120_pt1 | contig 19341 bp, 16 predicted proteins | sample KB31751_FD_96464 | JGI IMG/M metagenome (GOLD analysis project Ga0134125, IMG submission 96464) | Terrestrial soil microbial communities with excess Nitrogen fertilizer from Kellogg Biological Station, Michigan, USA - KB3-175-1 | ecosystem: Environmental > Terrestrial > Soil > Unclassified ... | reverse complement strand
CGGCGCGCGCCGCTACGCGCGCGCCGGCCAGGCGGTGTGGACCGCGCTGTGGGCGATGGCCTGCAGCGCGCCGCTGTTCGTGCTGGTGGGCGCGGCGCGGCACCTGGTGCTGGGGCCGTTCGGTTTCAATGCCGAGGTGGAGGCGCTCGCGGCGGCCTTCTGGTTCCCGCGCGTCGGCGGGGCGTGCGTGGCAGCGGCGGTATGGGCCATGCTCGGGTTCTTCAACGGCATCGGCCGGCCGCGGATCACGCTGCTGATCACCCTGATCACGACGGTCACCAACGCGCTCCTCAACCAGGTGTACATCTTCCGCCTCGGCTGGGGCATCGCCGGCTCGGCCTGGGCGACCAACACGGCGCAGCTGCTGGGACTCGTGGCGGCGGTGCTGATCTTCCTCGGGCCGCACTACCGCCGCCTCTACAAGTCGCACCTCACCTGGCGCCTTGACCGGCGCCGCCTCGGCGAGCAGCTGCGCCTCGGCGTGCCCATGGGCCTGTCGCCCTCCGCCGATCTGCTGGGCTTCGCGATCTTCCAGATCATGCAGACCCGGCTCGGCACCGCCGGCGGCGCCGCCACGCAGATCGTGGTGATGCTCACCTCGCTCGCCTACATGCCGGGGTTCGGCATCGCCTCGGCCGGCACCACGCTGGTGGGACAGTCGATCGGCGCCGGGGCGCGCGAGTGGGCGCAGCGCGTCGGCAACCGCGTCATCCTCTTGGCCGCCTGCTACATGGGCGGCATCGGCGTGCTGATCGCGCTGGGCGGCTCGTGGGTGGTGCCGTTCTTCACCGGCGCGCACGACGCCGACGCGGCGGCGGCGGTGGCGATCGGCCTGCGGCTGCTGTGGCTCGCCGCCGGTTACCAGTTCTTCGACGGCCTCAATCTCGGCAGCAGCATGTGCCTGCGCGGGGCGGGCGATGTGCGCGTGCCGGCGCTGCTGGTGCTGCCGGTGTCGCTGCTGCTGTTCGTGCCGCTGGCGCATGCGTTCACCTTCGCCCCGGGGCAGGGCTGGGTCAGCTTCCTGCCGCAGTTCGGCTGGGGCGCGGTCGGCGGCTGGATCGCGGTACTCATCTACGTGATGGTGCTCGGCACCACGCTGTTCCTGCGCTGGCGATCGCGCGCCTGGCAGAAGATCCGACTGTGAGTACGGGCCACGCATGTTCATCACCCTGAAGTCGATACTGCGCACGCTGGTGCTGCCGCCGGCGGGGCTGCTGCTGCTGGCGTGGGCCGGGGCATGGCTGGCGGCGCGCAGCGGCGGCACGGCGCTGCGCCGCGCAGGCTGGCTGCTGCTGCTCGGCGCGCTCGCGGTGCTGTGGGCGCTCGGCACGCCGCTGGTGTCGCAGTCGCTGGCGCACGCCGCGCAGCGCTATCCGCCCCTCGACCTGACGCAGGCGGCGACCGCTCAGGCGATCGTCATTCTCGGCGGCGGCGATGAGCGCCGCGTCGCGCCCGAGTACGGCGGCGCGCCGGCGGCCGGGCTCGGACTGCTTGAGCGCGTCGCCTATGGCGCGTACCTGGTCCGCCGTACCCGCCTGCCGGTGCTGGTCACGGGCACGCCGAGCGAGGTGCTGGCCATGCGCGCCACGCTCGCGCGCGACTACGGCATCGACACGCGCTGGGTCGAGGATCGCTCGCGCGATACGTTCCAGAATGCGCAGTTTTCGGCGCCCATGCTGCGCGCGGCGGGCGTGACGCGCATCGTGCTGGTGACGGACACCGGCCACGAATGGCGCGCAGCGCACGAGTTCCAGGCCGCGGGCCTCGAGGTCGTGCCGGCGCCCGCCGAGATGTGGACGCCGCGGCAGTTCGGGCTGCTGTGCTGCGTGCCGAGCGCCGCAGGGCTCGCCCGCTCGAGCGATGCGCTGTACGAAATGCTCGGCAATGCCGCGCGCGTCACCATGGCGGCACTGCACCTGCGCCGGCAGACACCCTGACGCAGGCCGCGCGATGCACGCCGAGGAACTGACGACCGTCTTCCGCGCGCCGCGGCGCCGCGCCTGCGAGGAGCGGCTGCTGGTGCTGACCGCGGTCGGGATCGAGGCCACCATCAGCGCCGCCGGCGGCGAGTTTCTGCTGCAGGTCGCGCCGCACGACGCCGCCTACGCGTTGACTCACCTGCTGCAGTACGAGGCCGAGAACCGCCCGGCGCCGCCGCCGCCCGCGCCGCTGCCGCTGCAGCCCTACGCCTGGCTCGGCTGCGTCCTCTATGTCCTGGTGCTGCTCGGGGTCGCGTGGGTGCTGTCCAACGGCCTGGTGCGGCTCGATGCCTTCGAGCGGGGCGATCTCGACGCCGCGCGCGTGCAGGCCGGCGAGTGGTGGCGCGCGTGGACGGCGCTGACCCTGCACCTGGACGGGCCGCACCTCGCCGCCAACCTGTTGGCCGGTACCTGGTTCGGCTACCTGGCGGGCCGGCAGATGGGCCCGGGCACGGCCTGGCTCCTCACCGTGACGGGCGGCGCGGTGGCCAACCTGCTCGAGGGCCAGTTCGGGCCGCCCGAGCACCGCGCGGTCGGCGCCTCCACCGCGGTGTTCGCGGCCCTGGGCGCGATGGCGGCCTACTCGTGGCGCGAGCGCCTGCGCCTGCCGCAAAGCCGCGCGCGGCGCTGGGGCCCGCTGGTCGCGGGCGTGATCCTCCTCGGCTGGACGGGGTCGGCGGGCGAGGGCACCGACGTCGTGGCGCACCTCGGCGGCTTCGTGGTCGGCGCGATCTTCGGGGCGACCGCGGCGCTGCCGCGCGCGCGGGCGCTGCTGGCGCGGGTGCCGCAGCTGCTCAGCGGTGCGCTGGCGCTGACCTCGCTGGCGCTCGCCTGGGCCTGCGCGCTCTGGCGCTGAAGCTACGGCCCCTCGACGCTGTAGCCCCTGGCGCGCAGAGTCGCGAGCGCGCCGTGCTCGCCGAGCAGGCGGTCCACCGACTGCACCGCGAGCGTGCCGGCGTTGCGCGCCAGGCTGTCCTCGACTGCGATCAGCCAGTTGTCCTCGGCGCGCGCGATGAGCTTGCGCACCCGGTCGGAGCCGGACACTGCGGCGACGCAGGCGGTGCGATCCTCCGCGTGCGGCAGGGCGCGCAGCGCGTCGACATCGCCCAGCGCCCAGGCGCGGGCGCGGGCCTGCATCGGCTCGATGTCGGTCTCGAGGACGGTCACGACAGCCTCGAGGCAGGCGATCTCGCCGGCGAGCGGCGTGGCGTTCACATCCTTGAGCACATCGACCGGGTCCTCGATCTTCAGCTTGTCCTGACGGATGCGCACGCCCTGCTCACGCGCCAGCCGCAGCACGGTCTGCTGCACCTCGTTCTTCTGCGCCAGGCCCGCGGCGTCGAACACCCGCGCCGCCAGCTGGCGCGCCGCCAGCATCGGCCGCATCTGCTCGAGCTTGCGGTCGCCGGGGTCGTAGCGCGCCTCGAGGGCGCGCACGCGCGCGTACAGGGGCGGCGTCAGCACCTGGCTGAGCGGCAGGTTGTCGGGTGGCTTCTGCACGCGACGCCACTCGATGTAGACGCGCAGCGCGGTGATGGGGTTGGCGCCGATGCCGTAGCTGGGCCAGGCCGGCACCACCTCCTGCGTATGCCTGAGCACCTCCTGCACCGCGTCCGGCTGCCAGACCATCTTCTTCGGCAGCGGCGTGAGGGTGCCGAGGATCCACAGCGTGTGCGCGCCGCGGCGCACGGTCCACAGCCGCGGACCTTCGTGGCGTCCTTCGACCAGCACCTCCTCCATGGGCGCGGCGGTCTCGGCCGTGGCACCCGGCTGCTGGCCGTGCGCCGGGGCCAGCGCCGCCGCCAGCACTGCGCTGCAGACCGCCAGGGCCGTGCGCGCGCTCACCGCGCTCAGTCGCTCACCGGCAGCTGGCGCGGCGCCGCCTCGTTGGTGCGGTTGTATACGCGCGTGAAGTCCACCGCCGACAGCTCGGCGGCCCCGATGTGCACTTTGTCGATGAGCTGCCGGCCATCCCCGGACAGCCCGACGCGCTCGGTCACCTCGGGGCCCATCTCCCCCTTCTGCACGATCAGGTATTCGCGCCCCTTCCAGCCGGAGGTCTGGTCGCCGACGCTGCCGTCGACGGTGGACACGACGCTGTGCGCGCCCGGGGTGAAGCTGCGCCGCGCGACGCCGTAGTCGAACACGACCTCGCCCTCGCGCTGGCGGATGGCGAGGTAGTCGCCGCGCGCCACGCTGGTGAGGATCACGCGCGCCATCGGCGAGCGCAGCAGCGGATCGGGGCGGTGGCCGTGCGCATCGGGGCTGTAGTCCTCCTGGCCGGGCGCCGGGATCGGCGGCTCCTGACGTCCCTGCCCCGGGCGCACAACGGGCATCGCCTGTCGCTGCCCCATGAGGTGGAACGCCTCGGTGCGCATCTTCGTCAGCAGCTTCTGCGGGTCATCGCTGGCGCCGTGGTCGAGCTTCCAGGGGCCGGCCAGATCCACCCCGGCCGGCGCCTCGGGCGCGAGCGAGGTCGCGCAGCCACCGAGCGCTGCCGCGGCCACGGCGGACACCAGGTAGCCCACGGTGGTTCGCATATTGTCGTATCCTCGCTCAGCGCAGCACTTGCTGCAGCATCGCAGTTCGCTACGCTCCCGTGCAACGATGAAGCGCCCCAAGGCCCCCGAACTCGAACGCCTGCACCGCCGGATCACGCGCCTGGACGCCGACAGCATCGACCAGCTGTACGGACTCGAGCCGGTGTGGGAGCCAGCCGCCGGCGCGCGCGTGGCGCCCGAGGAGTTCGTGGCGGTGCGCTGCCCGTATTGCGGCGAGCGGTTGGAAACCCGCGTCGATCTGACCGCCGAGGAACCCGCCTTCGTAGAAGACTGCCAGGTCTGTTGCCGCCCGATCGAGTTTGGCATCGAGCGCGATGCGGGGGGCGCGCTGGTGGCGCTGCAGGTGCGGCGCCTGGATTGAGTTTCTCTGTCGCCGGGGGCTGCATGCATAAGAAGAATTGTGTCGCGCTCGCGGCGCTGGCCGCCGCGTTCTCCGCCTGCAGCGGACCGCCGCCCGCGGCGCCGGCTCCCGCCACCCAGGCTGCCGTGCGCGATGCGTGGCCGGACTTCGCGAGCGCCTTCATCGAGGCTACCTTCAAGGCCGACCCGTACTTCGCCGTCAATGCCGGACGGCACGAGTTCGACGGCCAGATGGCGGACTGGAGCGGCGCGTCGCTGGCCGCCGAGACTGCCCGCCTGCACAAGGCACGCAGCGAGGCCGAGACGCTCGATGCGGCGAGCCTGACACCCGGCGAGCGCTTCGAACGCGAGTACCTGCTGGCGGTCATGGACGGGCAGCTGTTCTGGCTCGAGCGCGCGCGCGCACCGTTCACCAATCCGGCCTGGTACCTCAACCGCCTCGACCCCGACGTCTATCTGAATCGCGACTACGCGCCGCTCGACCAGCGCCTCAAGGGCTACGTCGGCTACGCGCGCGCCATCCCGAAGCTGGCCGGCGAGATCCGCGCCAACCTGCACACGCCGCTGCCGGCGAGCCTGGTGCAGCGGGGCATCGACGGCTTCGGCGGCTTCGCCGACTTCTTCCGCCGCGACGTCTCCAAGGTGTTCGCCGCCGTGCGGGATCCGGCGGCGCAGAAGCAGCTGGCGGCGGCAGACGAGGCCGCGGCCGCGGCCATGGAGGGACTGAAGCACTGGCTCGAGGGGGAGCGCAGGCACGCCACGCAGGATTTCGCGCTCGGCGCGCCGCTGTTCCTCGAGATGCTGAAAGCCACCGAGCGCGTCGACGTGCCGCTCGATACCCTGCTCGCGGCGGGCCGCGCCGACCTGGAGCGCAACACGCAGGCGCTGAGGGACGCCTGCGCGCAGTACCTGCCGGGCGGCGCGCTCCCGGCCTGCGTAGCCAAGATGCAGGCCGACAAGCCGCAGGGCGGTGCCGTCGAGGGCGCGCGCCGCCAGCTGATCGAGCTGCGCAGCTTCGTGGTCGCCAAGGGCATCGTCAGCGTGCCGAACGAGGAGCAGCCGCAGGTCGTCGAGGCCCCGCCCTACAACCGCGCCAACTTCGCCTACATCAACGTGCCCGGCCCGTACGAGCAGCGCCCGGTCTACAGCTACAACATCGCCCCGCCCGACCCGGCGTGGTCGGCCAAGGAACGCGCCGAGTACATTCCGGGCAAGGGACGGCTGCTGTACACCAGCGTGCACGAGGTGTGGCCCGGCCACTTCCTGCAGTTCCAGCACTCCAACCGCAACCCCTCCAAGGTCGCGGCACTCTGGGTCGGCTATGCCTACGCGGAGGGCTGGGCGCACTACTGCGAGGAGATGATGTGGGATGAGGGCCTCGGCGACGGCGACCCGGGGCAGCACATCGGCCAGATCACGGACGCGCTGCTGCGCGACGTGCGCTACCTGTCGGCGCTGGGGCTACACACTCAGGGCATGACGGTCGAGCAGTCGGACCGCATGTTCCTGGAGCAGGCCCATGTCGATGCGGGCAACGCGCGCCAGCAGGCGGCGCGCGGGACCTACGATCCGGAGTACCTCAAGTACACCCTCGGCAAGCTCATGATCCGCAAGCTGCGCAACGACTGGGTGGCGCAGCACGCCGGGGCCGGGGCCGACCCGAAGCAGTACTGGCGCGAGTTCCACGACAAGTTCCTGTCCTACGGCGGACCGCCGATCCCGCTGGTGCGCAAGGCGATGCTGGGCGAGGAGGGCGGGCTGCTGTGAGGCGCCGCTGCCTCAGGCGGTGGCGCTCTCCAGGAAGGTGAGACTCACGGCGTCGGCGTCGAGGCGCACGCGCACCCCGAGCGGCACCGGCTCGTTGACCGTGCCGTGCCCGATCGGGAAGCCTGCGGCGCAGGGCAGCCCGGTGGCCTGGGCGAGTTCGCGCAGCACCTCGGTGCTCGAGTAGGCGGCGCCCGGTTCCTCGCAGGCGGTGAAGGTGCCGAGCACGATGCCGCGCACCCGCGCGAACACGCCGGCGAGCTCCAGATGCGTCCACATGCGATCGAGGCGGTAGGGCCGCTCGCCCTGATCCTCGAGCAGCAGCACCGCCCCCTCCAGGTCCGGCATGCACCGGGTGGCCAGGACGCGCGACAGCACCGACAGGTTGCCGCCGAGCAGCGGACCCTCGGCGACGCCGCCGACGTAGCAGTCGCTGCCGCGCAGGGCGGGCGCGGGCGCGTCCGACTCCAGCAGGTCGAACAGGCGCAGGCGGGTGGCCTCGGCCAGCCGCGGCAGCTGCGTGAGCACCGGCCCGTGGATGCTGACCCGGCCGTGCGCCTGCAGCCACAGGTGCAGCGCCGTGATGTCCGAAAATCCCACCAGCGGCTTCGGCGGGCCCGGCGGGGGCTGCGCGGCCAGGTGCCGGAGCAGGCGCGTGGCGCCGTAGCCGCCACGGGCGCAGAACAGCCCCCGCACCTGCGGGTCGGCCAGCGCAGCGGTCAGCTCCGCCAGCCGGCGCGCATCATCGCCCGCCAGGTAGCGGTGGCGCTCGAACAGGCCGGGTCCGTGGCTGGGGCGGTAGCGCTCGCCGATGAGGGTCAGCCCGGCGTCGAAGGACGCCCGGTCGAAGCCGCTGGCCGGTGCGACGACCGCGACACGGTCGCCGCGGTGCAGTGCGGGCGGCGGTTGGAAGCGTGCGCTCAAACGAGGATCACCGGGGACGGCCAGGGACATACAATGAGGTGCTGCGGACTCTAGGCGTGCCGCGAAGGGCGGGTCAATGATCGGATTTCTGCTGTGGCTGCTGCTTCTGGTGGTGTGCTGGCCGCTCGCGCTGCTGGCCCTCGTGGTCTACCCGATCGTGTGGCTGCTGCTGCTGCCCTTCCGGGTGGTCGGCATCGCGGTCGGTGGGGCGCTGGCGCTGCTGCGCGCCCTGCTGTTCCTGCCGGCGCGCCTGCTCGGCGGCCGTCCCTGACAGCTGCCGGCGCCCGCGCGGCGCTAGCGTGACAGAGCCTTCAGGTCCGACAGCAGCGTCGCGCGGTCACGGTCGAGCGCATCGAGCCGCTGTGCGGCGCTGCGCAGTTCGTCCAGGTCCTGCACCGGTGCGGCGTGCAGCCGCCGGTAGGCCTTGCGGGCCGCGTGCCACAGGCGGTTGATGCGGACATAACGCGCCGCCAGCTCGCGGCGCAGCGTGATCAGCCTCAGGGCGCTTGGTTGCATCGGCGCCAATAACGCTTGAAAGCGCCCCGCGGCAACAGTGCAGCCGTCACAATTCGCGCGCGGGCGTTTCCTCACGCGCCCCTCACAGACCGTGCAGTAACGTGGCGACCCCAATGTAACGATCAGGGGTCGCCCGTGGATCTCATCTACGTCCTCGTCCTGGTGGCGCTGTACGCGGCGACTCGCTGGCTGATCGCCGCCGTCGCGCGGCTCGGCAGCCTCGAGTGAGCGGGCTGTACGCAGTGAGCGGGCTGCTGACCGTGGCGCTGCTGGCGTACCTGCTGTACGCGCTGCTCAAGCCCGAGAAGTTCTGATGACCGCGGCCGCCGCCTCCCTGATCGTGTGCTTCCTGCTGCTGCTGCTGGCGTGCGTGAAGCCGGTCGGCCTCTACATGGCGAACGTGTTCGAGGGGCGTCCCATCTGGCCATTGCGCGCGGCGGCACCGCTCGAGCGCTGGACCTATCGCCTGTGCGGCGTCGACCCGACGCGGGAGATGGGGTGGCAGCCGTACGCGGCAGGGCTGCTGCTGTTCAATGCGCTCGGCGCGCTGGCGCTGTACGTCCTGCAGCGCGCGCAGCTGTGGCTGCCGCTCAACCCGCAGCGATTCCCCGCGCTGGCGCCCGACTCGGCCTTCAACACCGCGGTGAGCTTCATCACCAATACCAACTGGCAGGGCTACTCCGGCGAGTCCGCCATCAGCTATCTCACGCAGATGGCCGGCCTCGCGGTGCAGAACTTCCTGTCCGCCGCCAGCGGCATGGTGGTGGCGATCGCGCTGGTGCGCGGGCTCGCGCGCCACGGCGCGCACAGCATCGGCAACGTCTGGGTGGACCTGACGCGGGCGACGCTGTACGTGCTGCTGCCCCTGTCGCTGGTGCTCGCGGTGGTGCTGGTATCCCAGGGGGTGATCCAGAACTTCAGCCGCTACCGCGACGTGACCACGGTGGAGGCACTGACCTACCAGCAGCCCAAGACCGACGCGGCCGGCACTGCACTTAAGGATGCGGCCGGCAACCCGGTGCAGGAGACCCTCACCACCCGTACGCAGAGCCTGCCGATGGGCCCGATGGCCTCGCAGGAAAGCATCAAGGAGCTCGGCACCAACGGCGGGGGCTTTCTCAACGCCAACTCGGCGCACCCGTACGAGAACCCGACCGCGCTGTCGAACCTGCTGGAGATGCTGGCGATGCTCATCATCCCCGCGGGCCTCACCTATACCTTCGGCCGGCTGGTCGGGGACACGCGCCAGGGCTGGGCGGTGCTCGCCGCCATGGGAGTGCTGTTCATCGTGCTGCTGCAGGTGACCGTGTCCAGCGAGCAGCAGGGCAACCCCCGCATCGCCCAGCTCGGCGTCGATCAGGCTGCCGGCCCGATGCAGCCCGGCGGCAACATGGAAGGCAAGGAAGCGCGCTTCGGCGTCGCCGCTTCCGCGCTGTTCGCAACCATCACCACCGCGACCTCCTGCGGCGCGGTTAACGGCATGCACGACTCGTTCACGCCGCTCGGCGGCTTCGTGCCCCTGTTCCAGATGCAGCTCGGCGAGGTGGTGTTCGGCGGGGTGGGGTCGGGGCTGTACTCGATGCTGATTTTCGCGATCGTCGGGGTGTTCATCGCCGGGCTCATGATCGGGCGCACGCCCGAGTACCTCGGCAAGAAGATCGAGGCGTTCGAGATGAAGATGAGCTCGATCGCGATTCTGGTGATGCCGTTCATCGTGCTCACCGGCACCGCGGTGGCGGTCAGCACCGAGGCCGGCAGGAGCGCCGTCGCCAATCCCGGTGCGCACGGGTTTTCCGAGATCCTCTACGCGTTCTCCTCCGCCGGCAATAACAACGGCAGTGCCTTCAGCGGCATTTCCGCCAACACTCCGTTCTACAACGTGGCCCTGGCCCTCGTCATGTGGCTCGGGCGCTTCTGGCCGATAGTGGCGGTGCTCGCGGTGGCCGGCTCCCTGGCGGCGAAAAAGCGCATCCCGGTGTCGGACGGCACCATGCCCACGCACGGGCCCACCTTCGTCGTGCTGCTGATCGGCACGGTGTTGCTGGTGGGTGCGCTCACCTTCGTGCCCGCGCTCGCCCTGGGTCCCATCGTCGAGCACGTGATGCTCTGGCACTGACTCGGGTGCCGCATGACGCGCCGTAAGCTCGCCCTGTTCGAACGCTCGCTGCTCGGCCCGGCGCTGCTGGATGCGCTGCGCAAACTCGACCCGCGGGTGCAGTGGCGCAACCCGGTGATGTTCGTGGTGTATATCGGCAGTCTGCTCACCACCGGGTTGTGGGGGCAGGCGCTCGCGGGGCGCGGCGAGGCGCCGGCCTGGTTCATTTTCAACATCGCACTGTGGCTGTGGTTCACCGTGCTGTTCGCGAACCTCGCCGAAGCGCTCGCCGAGGGACGCAGCAAGGCACAGGCGGCGGCGCTGCGCGGACTGAAGCAGACGGTGTGGGCCAGGCGACTCGCCGACCCGGCTGACCGGCAACGCAGCACGCGCGTGCGCGCCGACGAGTTGCGCCGCGCAGATGTGGTGCTCGTCGAGGCCGGCGACTACGTGCCGGCCGACGGCGAGGTGATCCAGGGGGCCGCCTCGGTGGACGAGAGTGCGATCACCGGGGAATCCGCGCCCGTGATCCGCGAATCCGGCGGGGATTTCTCCGCGGTAACGGGCGGCACGCGCGTGCTGTCCGACTGGATCATCGTGCGCGTCACCGTCAACCCGGGCGAGACCTTCCTCGACCGCATGATCGCCATGGTCGAGGGCGCCAGGCGCCAGAAGACCCCCAACGAGATCGCGCTCACCATCCTGCTGGTGGCGCTCACGCTGGTATTCCTGCTCGCGACTGCGACGCTCCTGCCGTACTCGCTCTACAGCGTCGCGGTGACGCGGCTCGGCGCCCCGATCACCATCACCGCCCTGATTGCGCTGCTGGTGTGCCTCATTCCCACCACCATCGGTGCACTGTTGTCCGCGATCGGGGTGGCCGGCATGAGTCGCATGCTGCAGGCCAACGTCATCGCCACTTCCGGCCGCGCGGTGGAGGCGGCGGGCGACGTCGACGTGCTGCTGCTCGACAAGACCGGCACCATCACTCTCGGCAACCGCCAGGCGGCGAGCTTCCTCCCCGCAGCCGGCATCAGCGAGGAGGAGCTGGCGGATGCCGCGCAGCTCGCCTCGCTCGCCGACGAGACGCCCGAGGGACGCAGCATCGTGGTGCTCGCCAAGCAGCGTTTCAGTCTGCGCGAACGTGACCTCGCGCAGCTCAAAGCCTCGTTCGTGCATTTCTCGGCGCACACGCGCATGAGCGGGGTCAATCTCGGCGAGCGCCAGGTCCGCAAGGGCGCCGCGGACGCCATCCGCAGGCAGGTGGAGGGGCTAGGCCACAGCTTTCCCAGGGCGGTGCTGGCGAGCGTGCAGGACGTCGCGCGCCGTGGCAGCACGCCGCTGGTGGTGAGCGACGGGGGGCGGGTGCTCGGCATCATCGAGCTGAAGGACATCGTCAAGGGTGGCATAGCCGAGCGGTTCGGCGAGCTGCGCCGCATGGGCATCAAGACGGTCATGATCACCGGCGACAACCCGCTCACCGCCGCGGCCATCGCCGCCGAAGCGGGCGTCGACGGCTTCCTGGCCGAGGCCACCCCGGAGGCAAAACTGCAGCTGATCCGCGAGCACCAGGCGCAGGGACGGCTGGTGGCGATGACCGGCGACGGCACCAACGACGCCCCGGCGCTCGCGCAGGCGGACGTCGCGGTGGCCATGAATACCGGCACGCAGGCGGCCAAGGAGGCCGGCAACATGGTGGACCTGGACTCCAACCCCACCAAGCTCATCGAGGTGGTCGAGACCGGCAAGCAGATGCTCATGACGCGGGGCGCGCTCACGACGTTCTCGATCGCCAACGACGTTGCCAAGTACTTCGCGATCATTCCGGCGGCGTTCGTCACCACCTATCCGCAGCTGAACGCGCTGAACGTCATGCACCTGGCGAGCCCGTTCTCCGCGATCCTGTCGGCGGTCATTTTCAACGCGCTCATCATCATGGTGCTCATCCCGCTCGCGCTGAAAGGGGTGCGCTACCGGCCGCTGGGCGCGGCCACGCTGCTGCGGCGCAATTTGCTCGTGTACGGGCTCGGCGGCGTCATCGTGCCGTTCATCGGCATCAAGCTGGTGGACCTGGCGCTCACCATGACACATCTGGTGTAACCGGGGCCTCATCCCATGAACTCGACCCGACCCCCTGCCGCCCTTGCGGCTCTGCTGCGCCCCGCGCTGGTGCTGTTCCTGCTGCTCAGCGTGCTCACCGGCCTCGTCTATCCGCTGCTGGTCACCGCCCTGGCGCAGGCGCTGTTTCCGCGCCAGGCCGGCGGCAGCCTCGTGCTGCGCGACGGCCACGCGGTCGGCTCGGCGCTCATCGGCCAGGCCTTCAGCGATCCCGGGCACTTCTGGAGCCGTCCCTCGGCGACCGCGCCGCAGCCCTATAACGGCACTGCCTCCAGCGGCTCCAATCTCGGCCCCCTGAACCCCGCGCTCACCGACGCCGTCAAGGCGCGGGTCGCGGCGCTGCGGGGCGCCGACCCCGGCAACTCAGCGCCCGTGCCCGTCGACCTGGTCACCGCTTCCGCCAGCGGACTCGATCCACACATCAGCGTCGCCGCCGCCGACTACCAGGCGGCGCGCGTCGCCCGCGTGCGTGGTCTCGGCCTTGCGCGGGTGCGGGCATTGATTGCCGCGCACACCGAGGGTAGGTTGGCCGGAGTTCTCGGAGAGCCGCGCGTCAATGTCCTGCAGCTGAACCTGGCGCTCGATGCGCTGAAGTGACCTCAATGGCCGAAGCCCGGCCTGACCCCGACCGACTGCTCGAGCAAGTCAAAGCCGAGGAGGCGCGCCAGCGCCGCGGGCGGCTGCGGATTTTCTTCGGCGCATCGGCGGGAGTCGGCAAGACCTACGCCATGCTCGAGGCGGCGCACAGCGCGCTGGCAAGCGGCACCGAGGTGCTGGTCGGCTATGTCGAACCGCACGGACGCGTCGAGACCGAGCGGCTGCTCGAGGGGCTGACCCGGCTGCCGCCGCTGCCGGTCGCCTACCGCGGCATCGTGCGCCTGGAGTTCGACCTGGATGCGGCGCTGGCGCGCCGCCCCGAGATCCTGCTGGTGGATGAGCTGGCGCACTCCAACATCACCGGCGGCGTGCCGGTGCCGCGCCATCCCAAGCGCTGGCAGGACGTCGCCGAGCTGCTGGACGCGGGTATCAGCGTCTGGACCACGGTCAACGTGCAGCACCTGGAGAGCCTCAACGATCTGGTGTTCCAGACCACCGGGATCCGCCAGCGCGAGACGCTGCCGGATCACGTCTTCGACGAAGCCGACGACATCGAGCTGATCGACCTGCCGCCGGATGACCTGATCGCACGGCTGCGCGCCGGCAAGGTGTACGTGGCCGATCAGGCCACTGCCGCCACCGAGCGCTTCTTCCGCAAACAGAACCTGATGGCGCTGCGCGAGATTGCGCTGCGCCGCGTCGCCGACCGCGTCGAGGCCGCGGCGCGGGCGCTGCCGGCCGGCCCGGTGCCGGCGCGCCTGGCGGGTGAGCGCGTGCTGGTGGCGGTGGGTCCGGATGCGCAGGCCGAGCAGCTGGTGCGCGCCGGCCGGCGCCTCGCGGACGCGCTCGATGCCGAGTGGATCGTGGTGTACGTGGAGACCCCGCGCCTGATGCGCATGGCCGAGCGCGACCGCGACCGGCGCATCGAGGTGCTGCGGCTCGCCGAGTCTCTCGGCGGTGAGAGCGTGACCCTCGACGGCCCCTCGGCCGCGGCCACCCTGGTCGAGTACGCACGCGTGCGTCACGCCACGCGCGTCATCGTCGGCGAGCCCAAGCGGCGCGGCTGGCGCGCCTGGCTGCGGCCCTCGACCGCGACCGAGCTGGTGCGGCGCGCGCAAGGCTTCGACGTGCTGCTGATCGCAGCCAGCGCCGGTACCGCGCCGCGGTCGCGCCCGAGCGCGCTGCCGGCGGGCGCGCTGCGCTGGGACCGCTACGCCTGGGCCGGGCTCACCACGCTGCTGTGCACGCTGCTGGCGTTCGCCATGTACCGGCACTTCGAGCTGTCCAACCTCGTGATGATCTACCTGCTCGGCGTGACCGTGGCGGGCCTGCGTCTCGGACGCGGGCCCTCGGCGCTGACCGCGGTGCTGAACGTCGCCGCGTTCGATTTCTTCTTCGTGCCGCCGCGCTACTCGTTCGCGGTCTCCGATGTGCAGTACCTGGTGACCTTCGGCACCATGGTGACCATCGCGCTGGTGATCGCCACGCTCACCGCCAGCGTGCGCCAGCAGACACGCGTGGCGGGCGCGCGCGAGCGGCGCACGGCGCTGCTGTACGCCATGAGCCGCGAGCTCGCCGCCACGCGTGGCACCTCGCCCATGGCGCGCGTGGCGGTGCGCCACGTCGCCGAAGTGTTCCAGTGTCAGGCGGTGGTGCTGCTGCCGGACGCGGACGGCAAGCTGCGCTACCCGGCCGAGGCGGCGCTCGACAGCTCGTTCCGCGGCGCGGATCTCGCGGTGGCGCAGTGGGTGGCCGATCACAGCCGGCGCGCTGGCCTGGGCGCGGACACCCTGCCGGCGGCGCGCGGCCTGTACGTGCCGCTCGGCGAGGAGGGGCGCGCGGTGGGAGTGCTGGCGGTGCTGCCGGAACAGGCGCGGCGGGTGCTGCTGCCGGAGCAGAGCCACCTGCTGTCGACCTTTGCCGGGCAGATCGCCCTGGCCCTGGAGCGCGCGCGGCTTGCCGAGCTCGCCGAGCAGTCGAGCCTCGCCGCCGAGCGTGAGACGCTGCGCAACACGCTGCTGGCATCCATCTCGCATGATCTGCGCACGCCGCTGGCGGTGATGGCCGGCGCCGGCAGCACGCTCGCCGAGCACGGCATGGGGCTGGACGAAGCGACGCGCGTGCGGCTGGCACGCCAGGTGGAGACGACGGCGCGCGAGATGTCCGAGCTCGTGTCCAACGTGCTCGACCTGGTGCGCTTCGAGTCCGGCCAGGCGGCACTGCGGCGCGACTGGCAGACGCTCGATGACCTCGCGGGCAGCGCGCTCGCCGCCTACGCCACGCGGCTCGCCGCGCACCCCGTGGAGCTGCGCCTGCCGCCCGACCTGCCGCCCGTGTGGGTGGACGCGACCCTGATCGTGCAGGTGTTCGCCAATCTGTTCGACAACATCGCCAAGTACACCCCGCCGGGCACGCGCACCACCGTGACGGCCGCGGTCGACGCCGACCGCGCGTTCGTGCGCCTCACCGTGGACGACGACGGGCCGGGCCTGCCGCCCGGCGATCCGGCGCGGCTGTTCGACAAGTTCCAGCGCGGCAGCGGCGAGGGCAGCGTCATGGGCGTGGGCCTGGGACTTGCCATCTGCCAGGCCATCGTGCACGCCCACGGGGGCGAGATCGAGGCGCAGCGCCGCGAGCAGGGCGGCGCACGCTTCATGTTCACGCTGCCCACGGCGGAGCGGGCGCCGTGACCCAGGCGATGCACCAGGTGCTGGTGATCGAGGACGAGCCCGCGATCCGCGGCGTGCTGCGCGTGCTGCTCGAGGCGCAGGGCTATCGCTGCATCGAGGCGGCGACGGCACAGCGGGCCGAGATTGAGGCACGCAGCCACAAGCCCGACCTGCTGCTGGTTGACCTGGGGCTCCCGGACGGCGACGGACTTGAGGTGATCCGCCGCGTGCGCGCCTGGTCGCCGGTGCCGATCGTGGTGCTGTCGGCGCGCACGCTCGAGCAGCAGAAGGTGGCGGCGCTCGATGCCGGCGCCGACGACTACGTCGCCAAGCCCTTCAGCGCGCCGGAGCTGCTGGCGCGGCTGCGCGCCGCGCTGCGCCGCCAGGTGCGCGGCACGAGCCCGCAAGGGCTACTGCAGTTCGGAGGGCGCCGCGTCGACCTGGCGCGGCGCGAGAGCCGCGGGCCGGACGGCGAGCTGCACCTGACGCCGCTCGAATACCGGGTGCTGGAGTGCCTGGCGCGCCAGCTCGGCTCGATCGTGCGGCAACAGCAGCTGATACGGGAGGTGTGGGGGCCGGAGCGGGAGGACGACTCACGCAGTCTCAGGGTCTGCATCCGCAACCTGCGTGCCAAGCTCGAGCCGGATCCGCGCCAGCCGCGCTACCTGGTCACCGAGACCGGGATCGGCTACCGCCTGCGCACCGATGAGGAGCCGGGCACGGCGGGCTGAAGGGCGCGCAGCGACCCGGTGCGCGCGGCGGCGCCGCGCGCGCTCAGGTGAGCGATACCACGAGCTTCGCGGAGTGGCTGCGCCAGTTGATGGGGATGATGAACGAGCGCACGCCGGGGCGGTGCGGCATATCGGGTTTCTCGCCCGTGAGCACGCTCGGCACGGAGATCACGAAGTCGCGGCCGAAGTCGCGGCGTGCATTGCCGGAGATGGTGTTGGCGACCTCGCCGACCAGGTCACGCATGGTCTCGTGGCTGAAGTCGTTTTCCTGCATTTTCATCAGCAGCACCGTCAGCATGGCCTTGGGTGCGGTGAAGTACACCACGCCCTCGCGCTTGCCGGAGATGTTGATGACCCCGGTGTACTCGTGCACCGCGGGCGAGCCTTCCATGAGGTACGGCGAGCCGATCGAGGCGGGCTGCTGCGCCGCCACCTCGAAGAAGTTCGTCGTCCCCTCGACGAAAGTCTTCAGCTCCTGTTCGTACAGCATCGTTCTGCTACCTGCTAGCGCATCAACTCGGCGATCGCCTCGTTGAGCTGGCGGTCGGTGAACGGCTTGTTGAGGAAGCCGTTGGCCCCTTTCTCCATTGCCTCGACGGCGGTCGCCTTGTCGGCGAGCGCGGAGATCACCAGGATGCGCACCGCGGGCTTGAGTGCCACCAGCCGGCCGATGCACTCGATGCCGTCCATGCGCGGCATGGTGAGGTCCATGGTGACGACGTCCGGGTCGGTCTTCTTGAACAGCTCGAGGGCGTCGACGCCGTTGGCGGCGCTGCCCACCAGCTCCAGCTCCTCGAACTGCTGCGAGCGCTCGATGCGTCGCCGCATGATGTTCGAGTCATCGACGATCATGAGCTTGAAGGATCGCTTGCCGTTCATGGCGCGGGCGCTGCTGCTCATGACTCAGGCCACCGCGGTGCTGACGGCCTCGGCCGACGGCAGCACGATCTTGAAGCGGGTGAACTTGCCCGGATGGGTGCTGACGCCGATCTTGCCGCCGAGGGCGTAGACCGAGCGCGCCACCACGTCCATGCCGACGCCGCGGCCGGCGTCCATCGACACGTCCTGCTGCGTGGAGAAGCCGGGCCGGAAGATCAGCGCCATGGCCGCGCGGGTGTGCATGCCGGCCGCCTCCTCGGGCGTGATGATGCGCTTCTTGATGGCGGCCGCCTTGAGCGTCTCGGGTGCCATGCCCGCGCCGTCGTCCTCGAATACCAGCTCGTAGCCGTCGGTCACCTTGTGGAACAGGACCTGCACCATGCCGGTGTCGTCCTTGGACTGGGCGCGGCGTACCTCCGGCGCCTCGATGCCGTGCACCGCGGCGTTGCGCAGCATCTGGATCAGGCAGTCCTTGATGGTCGCGGCGTAGGGCGCCGGCACGTCACCGAGCCCGGACAGCGTCAGCTTGATGCACTTGGCGTGGTCCTGGGCGAGGCGCGCCGCCATCGACTGCAGCGCCGGCGACAGATCCTCGACCGGGCGCACCGCCGGGCGCTCCGGGGCGCCGGCGGGCGGCGCGGACTTGTGGGAGCGCTGCTCGACGGCCGCGGCGGCCGCGGCGGCACCGGGTATCGTGTCCTTGAGCGCCGTGAGGCGCGCGGCCATCTCGCGCACGCTGCGCAGGTGCGCCAGCAGGTCGTCGAGCTTCAGCACCATGGGCAGGAAGTCGTTACCCGAGAGCTCCTTCTTCTTCTTGCACTCGCCCACCATGTCCTCGAGCGCGTGCACGCGGCTGGCGATGCTCGTCAGGTTGAGCACCGAGGCCTCGCCCTTGATGGAGTGCAGCTCGCGGAACAGGCCGGCGAGCTTCTTGCGGAATTCCTGGTCGGTACGCGCCGGATCCTTGAGGATGGTGTTGACCAGCTTCAGGCCGGTCTCGGCCGTGTCGAGGAACGAGACCAGCTGCAGCGGATCGATGTGCATCATGCCGAGCATCATGTCGAGCTGCGCGTTGGCGTTCTCCTGCGACTCCTGCAGCTCGCGCGCCAGCAGCACGCTGGAGGTGATGTCGCCCACCGCGCACAGCACGTGCTTGATGCCCTCCGTGCCCATCACGCGGTGGAAGTCGAACTGCAGGTAGCGGGTCTCCTTGCCGCCGTGGCCGTTGTCCATCGTGACTTCGAGCTGCCCGAGCGGGTTGATGCTCTTCATCAGGTTCTCGTGGGCGCGCTCGCCCCACAGCAGCTTGATGTACTTGGTGGCGGTGGCGAGGGTCGCCGACGGCACCAGGTCCTTGAGCAGCTCCTCGAAGGTGAGGCCTGCGAAGTCCTCGCGGCTGAACATGCGCGTCAGCGCCTCCGACCACACCGAGCCGATGCGGTAGTTGGCGTCCAGCAGGAAGAAGCCCTCGCGCACCGTCTTGAGGATGTCGCGGGTCTGCTCCTGGGCGTCGCGCGCGGCGCGCTCGTGGCGCGAGCGGGTCAGCTGGAAGTAGGCGGCGGCGGCGGCCAGCACCAGCGCCGCCAGCACGCCGGCCAGCAGCAGGGTGCGCAGGTGCGCGGCGGCGTCGGAGGAGTTCCGCTGCAGGGTCGTGGCCAGCGCCGCCAGCTGCTCCTGCAGCGCCTTGGCGTTGTCGCTGGCGAACAGCTGCGCACGCTTGACCGCGGCGTAATGCTCGCGACCCTCGCGCGACAGCGAGCTGCCGGCGGTGTCCGAGTCGACATACGGCTGGCCGTTGAAAATCACGACCGGCTCGATCACCGGACCGTACTGGTGCCACAGCAGCAGCGCCCGCCCGAGCTGCGGCGAGCGCTCCCCCGAGGCCGATAGCTGCTTCAGATCCTGATCAAAGCGCGTCACCGTGCCCTGCAGGTCGGCGAGCGCCTGGCCGGAGTAGGCACGCACCTCGAGGCGATCGCGCAGCGAATTGATCTGGCGCGAGATTTCCTCGGGATAGGCCTGCAGCGCGCTCGCGGTCTGCAGCGCGTTGATGCTGGCGCGCATGTGCGTCGCCAGTCGGAAGCCCATGATCAACACCGCGCCCATGACGAGCGTCAGCGCCGTGCCGATACCGGCGGTGACCAGCTG
>Ga0134125_10003119_pt1 | contig 19342 bp, 20 predicted proteins | sample KB31751_FD_96464 | JGI IMG/M metagenome (GOLD analysis project Ga0134125, IMG submission 96464) | Terrestrial soil microbial communities with excess Nitrogen fertilizer from Kellogg Biological Station, Michigan, USA - KB3-175-1 | ecosystem: Environmental > Terrestrial > Soil > Unclassified ... | reverse complement strand
GAGCCCCGAGCCGATCTGCGAGGCGAGGCGGATGCGCTGGCTCTCGCCGCCGGAGAGCGTGCCCGAAGCGCGCGCCAGCGTGAGGTAATCGAGGCCGACGTCGACGAGAAATTTCAGCCGCTCGCGGATTTCCTTGAGCACGCGGACGGCGATCTCGTTCTGCTGGGCGTTGAGCTGCTTTGGAATTTCGGTGAACCAGTCGCCGGCCTTGCGCACGGAGAGTTCGGCGACTTCGGAAATGGCCTTGCCGCCGATCTTGACGCACAGCGCCTCCGGCTTGAGCCGGGCGCCGTGACAGGCGTGGCAGGGGACATCGGTGAAATATTTCAGCAGGTCCTCGCGCGCCCATTCGGATTCGGTTTCCTTGAAGCGGCGCTCGAGATTGGTGATGACACCCTCGAACGGCTTCTTGGTGGTGTAGCCGCGCAGGCCGTCGTCATAGGTGAACTTGATCTCGTCGTCGCCGGAGCCGTAGAGGATCGCGTCCTGCGTCTTCTTCGGCAGGTCCTTCCATTTCGTCTCGAGCGCGAAGCGGTAATGCTTGCCCAGCGCCTCGAGCGTCTGGATGTAATAAGGCGAGGAGGATTTCGCCCAGGGCGCGATCGCGCCTTTCTTGAGCGTGGCATCGCGGTCGGGGATGACGAGGTCGGCGTCGATATGCTGCTCGAGGCCGAGGCCGCCGCATTCCGGGCAGGCGCCGAACGGATTGTTGAACGAGAACAGCCGCGGCTCGATTTCGGGAATGGTGAAGCCGGAGACGGGGCAAGCGAATTTCTCGGAAAACGTAAGGCGCTCGGCATTGGCGTTGCGGCCGCGATTGGCGACCGCGCCGGTTGCCTTGCTGTCCGCGATTTCGACGATCGCCAGCCCGTCGGCGAGCTTGAGGCACTGCTCGAGCGAATCCGCAAGCCGCGTGCCGATGTCGCTCTTCACCACCAGACGGTCGACCACCACGTCGATGTCGTGGGTGAATTTCTTGTCGAGCGGTTTGACCTCGCCGATCTCTGAGAAGGCGCCGTCAACCTTGACGCGCTGGTAACCCTTGCGCAGGAACTCGGCCAGCTCCTTCTTGTATTCGCCCTTGCGGCCGCGCACGACCGGCGCCAGCACGTAGATGCGCGTGCCCTCGGGCAGCGCCAGCACGCGGTCGACCATCTGCGACACGGTCTGGCTCTCGATCGGCAATCCCGTCGCCGGCGAATAGGGCACGCCGACGCGCGCCCACAGGAGCCGCATGTAGTCGTAGATCTCGGTGACGGTGCCGACGGTCGAGCGCGGATTTTTCGAGGTGGTCTTCTGCTCGATGGAGATGGCGGGCGAGAGGCCGTCTATCTGGTCGACGTCCGGCTTCTGCATCATCTCGAGGAATTGCCGCGCGTAGGCCGACAGGGATTCGACGTAGCGGCGCTGGCCCTCGGCGTAGATGGTGTCGAAGGCGAGCGAGGATTTGCCCGAGCCGGACAGGCCCGTGAACACGACAAGTTGGTCGCGCGGGATGGCGACGTCGATGTTTTTCAGATTGTGCTCGCGGGCGCCGCGAATGGTGATCTGGCGGGCGTCGCGGGCCGGGTTACGGGGGCGGTCGGGCATGCAGCCGGAACGTAGTAAGAACAGGCGGGCTTTGCCAGTGCGTGCCGGGGTTATCCTCGCTCTCCCAATAAAAAAAGCCGGCCCTGGCGAAAAAGCAAAGAGCCGGCCTTTTTCGTTTGGATTGCCGCGTTCCTAGAACTTTTTGGCGAGGCCGACCAAGGCCGTGTGGGTCGCCAAATCGAACGACTTCACGATGACCGGCGTGCCGCCGAAGGTGCTGGTCCAGGTGCCGTAGTCGGCATAGCGGTATTCGAGACGGACGAGCCACATGCCCGGCAGCATCTTTTCGACACCGCCGCCGATGGTCCAGCCGGTGCGGGTGACGTCATTGGTCTGCGTATAGGGCGCGCCGGGCGGGATCACGCCAGGGCCGCAGGCCGCCACCGCGCAGCTTTCGGTCGCCGAGAAATGCTGCCATTGGACGCCGCCGGTCAGGTAAAGCAACAGGGTGGGATCCAGCAAATAACCGAGACGCCCGCGCAGGCCGGCGTCCCAGGTCTGCTTGACCTCGCTGTAGCTTCCGGTGCCCGTCGGCGCCACGCCCTGAAGGGCATCGACGTGACGCTTCGCGTTGCCCCAGGCGAAATCGCCTTCGACGCCGACCAGCCAGTTCGCATTGAGCTGCCAGTCGTAGCCGAGGTAGAGGCCGCCGCGGAACGAGGTGGTGTCATAGCCCTGCTGCGCAAATAGCGGGAACGGCGGCGGCGCCCCGCCAAAGGACTGCGTCGTGCCGGTGATGTCGGCAAAGCGCGCGCCGAGCGACACGCCGGCGTTCCATCCGGTCCAGGTCGCAACCGGTTGCGGACTGAAGACCTGTGGCGGCGCCTTGACCGGCATGTCCGCGGCAATGGCCGGCGCGCCCAGCAAGGCGGCCGCGAATACGCCAACGATCGGAATGAGATTGCGCATGTTTTCGCCCCACGCGTGTGACAGATTTCCCGAAACCGAACTGTTATTTTAGCACCGCAGACGCCACGGAAAGAGCCGTCGGCAAACCTATGCCCATATCTTTCCGGCTGTCGCAAAAATACAACGGCGTAATTTAAGGCCGCAAATTATGCCGTTTGGTCGTGGGCTGCCGCCAAAAGCAAAGGGCCGGCGCAAGGCCGGCCCTGACATTTTGCGTGCTCGCGAGCACTACCAGAAGCGGTAGTTCACGCCCAGGCGCACGATGTTGCTCTTGAACGAGACCGAGGTCGGGATGCCGCAACTGAGCACGTCGCAGGTCGACTTGCCGAGATCGGCATAGAGGTATTCGAACTTGGCCGACCACGGGCCGGCGAAAGCCCATTCGAAGCCGCCGCCGACCGCCCAGCCGACCTTGGTGTTCGATTGCGAGGTGCCGCCAAGCGGCAGCATGCGGATATTACCGTAAGCGGCGCCGCCGGTGAGATACGGCATCCAGCGGTCCCAGGCATAGCCGACGCGCAGGCGCGTGGTGCCGAGCCAACTGTTTTTGGTTTCGCAGCCGGCGCCGGAGCAGAGGCCCGTTCCGGCCGTGTCGGTGCCCTTGATCCAGGTGCCGTCGAGATCGGTCTCGATGCCCCAGACCCAGACGCCGGTTTGCAGGTTGTAGCCGAGCGTGCCGCCGGCAAGCCCGCCATTCGGTTTCGGCGCGCCGCTGGTCGCGGTGCTGCTCCAGTTCGACGTGCCCCAGCCGTAGCCCGCATTGATGCCGGCGTAGAACCCGGTCCAGTTGAACGGCGCAACCCACATCGGCGCCTTGTAGGCCGGCCGATAGGCGGGCCGCGGCAGGTCGGCCGCGAATGCGGGGATGGCCATTGCCGCCGTCAACAGGCCGGCAAAGGCCGCAAGCAAGATGCGCTTCATCGCGTTGGTCTCCCTGTGAATTCGGAAAACGCAACGCCCCGAAGTGGCCGAGCTATATATCTTGTGGATGATTCGATCTGTGCCCTTTACGCAACAGAAAAAGCAAAATCCCGCTTGCGAATCGTTTGGGCGTGCGGGCAGCGGCCGCGCCGCTTGGCAAAGCGACGGCGGACGTGCTCGGCTTGCCGCGCCGGAGGATGTCGATGCGCCTTGCTGACAAAATCGCAATCGTCGTCGGTGCGGGCCAAGGGCCGGGCACCGGCATGGGCAATGGACGGGCAACCGTCATCCGCTTCGCGCAGGAAGGCGCAACCGTGCTCGCCGTCGATCGCGATCTTGCCTCGGCGCAGGAAACCTGCGCGATGGCGGGCAACGACGCGCGGGGAAGAAAGGACGCCCACGGAAAATGCGAAGCCTTCGCTGCTGACGTGACGCGCGAGCAATCGATGCAGGCGATGATCGCGCACGCGCAAAAAACATATGGCCGCATCGACGTGCTGCATTACAACGTCGGCGTCAGCCTTGCCGGCGGCGATGCGTCCCCGACCGAAATTACCGAAGAGGCCTTCGACCGCGTGCTCACCGTCAACTTGCGCGGCATGATGATGGCCTGCAAGCACGCGCTGCCGGTGATGCGCGCGCAGAAGTCGGGCGTCATCCTCGGCATCTCCTCGGTCGCGGCTTATGAGAATTATCCGTACACCGCGTACAAGGCGAGCAAGGCGGCGATGGTCACCTATTGCCAGCAGCTCGCGATCCAGAACGCCGACTATGGAATTCGCGTCAACGTCATCTTGCCGGGCCTGATGGACACGCCGATGGCGGTCGACACCCGCGCGCGCCACTCGGGCAAGAGCCGCGCCGAGGTTGCCGCGATGCGCGACGCGCGCGTGCCGCTGCGCAAGAAGATGGGAACGCCCTGGGACGTCGCCAATGCCGCGCTGTTTCTCGCCTCCGACGAGGCCAATTTCATCAGCGGCGTGGCGCTGCCGGTCGACGGGGCGGCGCTGGTCAAGATCGGGTAGGGCGCACTCTCATAAATTGACCGCCTGATAATGTCCGCTTTACTTCGAAAGCGACCACTTGCTGTTCTGACGCGAAATGTCGCGATGGGCCAATAAGCGACATCATGAATGCCTCCCAGACGATTTGCTAACATCTGCTCCCCGGTTACGGTTGAAGTTCGTCTTCTCTGACTAGCATAAGGAGCGATTGTGGAATTAAAGGGGGCAAGTTTGCTTTACACGCTGGCAACACTAATGGTCACGTTCGCGGGCTTCTCGGCACTCCTGTTAATCGTTCGCCAAGCCGCAGGCGCAAGTCTCTCATCGCTCGACAGATTTCTGACCCGAACCGTAGTGGGTCACCTGTTTGTGCTCACCGCCGGAGCGCTGCTGCCGGCGTTGCTCGGTCTTTATGAATTGCCTGATGCATGGGTTTGGAAAGTCTCGGCTGTGATCTTTGGATTACCTTATCTTATCCTGCTGCTGACGTTCCCACACCGACGCAGGGCGGCCACAGGCAAGCCGACGCCTCAAATCGTGTTGGCCACTTTTGTCGGGCTGGGCTCCATTACTCTTGTCGCGATGATCGGTTACGTGCTGGGAGGCTTTACGTACCAAGCCGCGGCATACGCGACGGCGCTGAATGTCAACTTCTTCGCCCTTGCATTTGCATTTGTCATCGCGCTCGAAGTTATTCTTCGAGAACCGAAAGATGACGAGCCAAAACAATAAGCGAAAGACTTGTTGCCGCCGTGGGCACCTCCACTCCGGGTCAGCCGCGTCGTTTTTGCGGCCGTTGTCGTACGACCGCTTAGCCCTCAATTCCGGACGTTTGCGCAGATCGGCCCGAATGAGCGAGTTGGAATCAGAGCAAACACTACGCCCTATTGCTCCTGCACATTTTCGCTTGCGTTCACGATGTCGGCTCGGCAATGTTCGTTGCGCGCATCGCTGACATACTGTCATTCGTAAAACGCCGGGGCGAGCTTCAAAGTCTTGCGTTGTGCGGCGTCGTGATTGATCCAGAGCTTGGCGTGCTCCTTCACCATCACGTCAGCGATACGCTGCATCGAAGCCATGGTCTTGTCCTTGTCGAAATTGATCGAGGGCACGCGGCGATTGTCCCGAGGCTCCCATTCTGGCGGCAGAGTCTCCACGATCGCTATGGGTCATTTTCGGACTCACGCGCTAAAAGAAAAAATGCGTTAGTGGCAGCGTACCCGCTTAGGCAGTCGCGCTCCTGATCAGCCACATGGCACCGGGCAGGCGAACGCTGGCACCGTCCGCATAGGGCACTAGCGCCTCGCGAAGGGAGGCGACGGCCGCCGAGACGACCTCTGCCGGCTGGTTGCGCAACCAACTGTTTACGGCACCGATTTGGGTTGACTGAACCACGGCCTCCTCCAGCCCGCGGTCGGCAGCGATGTCGAGGTCCATGTCGAGCTTCTCGAAGCGCGGCGACGTCCAACCGGTCATGGTGAGAACTCGACTGACATGGTCCGGATCGGCAAAGGCGAACATCCCGGGAGCATTTGGGATCGGTTTCGGCCGCGGCGGCAGATGCCGCGCGACAGCAGTCATCGGCACTTCCATCCACGGATTTTCGGCAAGGGTGCGCCAGCACACGAGCGCCATGCGCGCGTTTGGAGCAGCGCCTCGGCGCATATTGGTGAAAGCCGCCACCCTATCGCCGAAGAACATCACGCCAAAGGCCGAGGCAAGTAAATCGTATTCGTCCAGCGGCGCCGTGGCGGGATCGGCTTCTTGCCAATCAATATTGGTTATGCCGGCGGCGTTCGAGCGCCTCTTACCCTCGGCCAGCATTGGTCCGGAGATGTCTATCCCCGCCACGCGGCCGGAAGGGCCGACTGCGCGCGCAAACTCCAGCGTGGGCGCGCCACAGCCACAGCCGATATCCACCACCCGTTCTCCCGCGCGCGGAGCGGCAAAGGCGAGCAAGGCGTCGGTAACGGGCGCGAGAGTGATGTCGGTGTGCTTCTGTCGAGCCACCCAGGTGTCGCCGCCCTTCCCATTCCAGAAGGCAAGCATATCGGCGTTGATCTCTGCGGAGGCAGCCATGCGTGTGTTCCCGCTGAGCAGGTAAGCACGTTGCAGTATTGCCAAGCACGCCGCAAGCGATAGCTCGGCGATGGGCTGTGACCGGCTTATCCGATGCCGAGACGCGATGTCCGGTGTGGGTCATTCGCCACCAAAGTGATAGAGCGACATCGGCTGTCGCATTTCCGCATCGCTCCAAAAGCGGACGTTGAACTCAAGCGGGGAGGGCAGCCGCGATCCGGCAAGAGCCGAGCGGAGGTTGCCGCGATGCGCGACGCGCGCGTGCCGCTGCGCAAGAAGACGGGAACGCCCTGGGACGTCGCCAACGCCGCGCTGTTTCTCGCCTCCGACGAGGCCAATTTCATCAGCGGCGTGGCGCTGCCCGTCGATGGCGCGGCGCTGGTCAGGATCGGCTGAAAAGCCACAAAATACGGCGCGAAATACTTGCCAGTCCGTCCACGCAATGATAGGAACATAACAGGAACACAATTCAGCCCCATATTTGCGGGGACAAGTGCGGGCGCGGCGCGCGTCAGCCGCGAACCCCGGAAAGTCCCGGGGTAGGGTGATTACGGAAAGCGAAGTGGAGAAGAGCGATGGCAGGCAGCGTCAACAAAGTGATTTTGGTCGGCAATTTGGGCAAGGATCCGGAAATCCGCCGTACCCAGGACGGGCGGCCGATCGCCAATCTTTCCGTCGCCACGTCAGAGTCCTGGCGCGACAAGGCGACCGGCGAGCGCAAGGAAAAGACCGAATGGCACCGCGTGGTGATCTTCAGCGAGGGGCTGGCCAAGATTGCCGAGCAGTACCTCAAGAAAGGCTCGAAGGTTTACCTGGAAGGTGCTCTGCAAACTCGCAAATGGACAGACAAGGACGGCCACGACAAGTATTCGACCGAGGTCGTGCTGCAGGGCTTTAATTCAACGCTGACCATGCTCGACACGCGTGGCGGCGGCGGCGCGGCAAGCTCCGACAGCGAGTTCGGCTCGAGCGGGCCGAGCCTGCGAAGCGAGCGCAAGCCGGCGATGGCCGGCGCCGGCGGCAAGCGCGACGACATGGACGACGAGATTCCGTTCTAGGCGGAAGCGGGCATTGCCGAGGGCGTTGGCGCCGCGAGCGCGCGCAGCGCCGGCTGCGCGGCGACGTAAGCCATGCACTGGCTCACATGGGCAAAACCCACGCGCTCGTAGAATTTGCGCGCCTCGTTGTTTTTATCCACGGTCAGCTCGATGAAGGCGGCGTCTTCCGCCTGCGCATCGGCGGCAAGACGCATCATCAGCGCCCGCGCGCAGCCGCGGCCGCGGTGGGCCTCCTCGACATAAAGGTCGTGCATGAAGAACGTCGTGCCGTTCCAGCCGGGAAATCCGCGCTTGCTGTAGATCGCCATGCCGACGACAGCGCCGCCGGCTTCGGCGACCAGCGCGGTGAATTTCGCCGCCGGGCCGAAGCCATCGCGCAGCCAGTCTTCTTCGCTCGCGGTTGCGGTATGCAGCGCGTTTTCCTGCGCCAGCAATTTCAGCTTCAGGCAGCATAGAGCCGGGATATCGGCCGGCGTCGCGGCGCGGACGGTGACGGGCGGCATCACGGGCTCATGGTTATCAGGCGCTCACGTCGACGACGTTGCTGCTCGACAGCGTCAGCGCCGATGTCAGCGTGGTCGTGTCGGAGGTCGCCGACGAGGCGGTCTGCGAAGAGACGCCGCCGCCGCCATGATGATGGTGGTGATGGTGGGCGCTCGCGGTCTGCTTGAGCGAAGTCAAAGCCTGTTGCGCCGCGTCGATGTTGCCGGACTGCAAGTCCTGGCCGATCTGATTGATCGCCTGGGCGAAGGGGCTGTTCGGATCGATCTGGCCGCCGGCGCCTTGCGTGAAGCTCGAGAAGGCGCTTTGCGCGGCCGAAAGATTGCCCGACTGGATGGCGGAAACGAGCTGCGAGAACGACTGCTGCGCCGAATTTTGCGCCGCATAAAACGGATTGGCCGATGCGGATGAGATTGCCGAAATCGTCATGTGATGTCCCCGTGGGACGATTTGCGTCCCGGTCACATCGCACCCCGGCATTTCACTGCCCGAATATAGTTAGCGAACGATTAACCGGGCGCCTGTCTAGCCGGCGAGCGCCGCGCGCACGCCATCGACCACGTATTGCACGGCAAGGGCCGCCAGCAGCACGCCGAGCAGGCGCGAGAGCACCACATTGCCGGTGGTGCCGACGCGTTTGGCGATGACGACGGCGGTGAGAAACACCACAAAGCAGGCGAGAATGACCACGGCGATGACGCCAAGCAGAATGCCGAGCCGCATAAGGTCGCCGGTCGCGCGGTCGGCGAGCAGCACGGTCGCGGTGATGGCGCCGGGCCCCGCCATCAGCGGCACCGCGAGCGGGAAGGCGGCGATGTTGCGTACGCGCTCTTCGATGGCGTCCTCGGCCTGGCGCGATTGCCGCGGGATGCGCAGGCCGAACACCATTTCCGAGGCGATGGAAAACAGCAGCAGGCCGCCGGCGATGCGGAAGGCGGGCAGCGAAATCGCCAGCGCGTGCAGCAGCCAGGCGCCGGCAAAGGCGGTGCCGGCAAGGACGCCGGCGGCGATGAGGCAAGCGCGCAGCCCGACGTCGCGGCGCGATTTGTCCGGCAGGCCTTCGGTGATGGCGATATAGCTCGGCACCAGCGCGATCGGATCGACCACGACCGCGAGCGTGACCAGCGCGGAAACGAGAAAATCGACGGGCATCGGCAAACTCGCGGGCAGGCACGCCATTGTGTCCGCCCGGCGCGCCGGACGCCAGTCCCTCCTTCTCTTGACGTTGCGCGGAGATGGGACTACGTGAGGTCGATCGCTGCAGCCGATCCGCAGCCGTAAGCGTTTACGTAAGCCAACGCAAAACAGGTCTGCCGCCGCCCGAAAAGGGCGCCGCAGGCGTTTTGCAAGGCGATGTAAATGCCAATCATCCGGAAATTATCTTCATTCGTGGCGCGCCTGCCGGTGCCGGCGCGCGTCTCCGTCGTCATCTTTTTCCTCGCCGCCGTCGCCGACGGCGCGCTGATGCCGTTCTTCGCACTCTGGGCGCTCAAGATCGCCCACGTGGAGGTTGCCTGGATCGGCGTGCTGTTCGGCTGTTATGCCGGCGGCGAGCTTTTTGCCACGCCGCTGATCGGCGGCATCGCCGACCGTATCGGCCGCCGCCGCGTGCTGCTGCTGTCGACGGCCGGCGTCGGCGTCGGTTTCATCCTGCTGCTGTTTGCGCAAGGACCGTGGACGGCGGCGGCCTGTCTCATTCTCATCGGTGTCTTCGAAAGCGTTCTGCACCCGACGGCCGCGACCGTCATCGCCGACGTGAGCGCGCCGGACAAACTCACGCAGTCGATGGCGCTGCTGCGTCTTGCCTCCAACGCCGGCGGCATGGTCGGCCCCGCGCTGGGTGCTGCGTTTGCGGTCGTCTCGCTGCGCTTTGTCTTTGTCGGCGCCGGCCTTGCGCTGCTGATCGGCACGCTTTGCGTTGCGATCTTCCTTGCCGAGACGCGCCCCGCCAATACGCACGGCGAAGAAGGGGAGGAAGAAAGCCTCACCGCGCTAACGGCCGTGTTTCGCGACCGAAAACTGGCGGCGCTTTTGATCCCGGTCGCCATTCTCGGCGTCGCCTCGAGCTGGATCGAGAGCGTGACACCGCTGTATGCCAATGCCAACGGCGTGCTGTCGGAAACCGGCATCGGGCTTCTGTTCACCTATGCCGGCGCGCTCGGCGTGGCGTTGCAGATGCCGCTGACGGCGGCCAGCAGTCGCTACAGCGCCTCGGCCGTGATCGTGGCCGCGGCCATCGTACAGGTTGCGGCCTTTGCGTTTCTGCTTGCGCCGGTATCGGTTGCCGGTCTCGTCGGCGCGGTCACGGCGTTTTCGCTGTCGCGGATGCTGCTCGGGCCGCTCAGCAACGCCATCGCGCTTGCGATGGCACCGGCCCACGCGCGCGCGACCTATCAGGCGGCATTCGGCATCACAAACGACCTGCGCGACACGGCGGGGCCGGCGCTCGGCATCTGGCTGTTTGCGTTTGGCGCCAACCTGCCGTGGGCGATCGGCGCGCCGGTGTCGGCGGCGGCGGGTCTTGTTCTGGCGTTGGAGTTGCGCGCGAAAGGGACGCCCGCCGCTGCCAAAAAAGAGCCCGGATGAGTGCGGAAAAGGAGCCGGCAAAACCGGCCGCGGGCGCTTGCAAAACCGCGGTCGGAAACCCATTTAACCTATTGAAAATGCACCGCTAAATAGCGTGGATGGGGTGCAGTTTTTCATGGCCTCGTTTGGGCGAATCCGCTAGACGATTCTGAGCCAAATCAACCCTCAAGGGCGTTAGCTTTGTCCGATACCGACACTCCCAAACCGGGGGACGGAAGCCCCACTGACGTTCGTCCGGTCTCGATCACCGAGGAGATGAAGCGCAGCTATCTCGATTACGCCATGAGCGTGATCGTGTCGCGCGCGCTGCCCGACGTGCGCGACGGCCTCAAGCCGGTGCACCGTCGCATTCTCTACACGATGTACGAAAACGGCTTCACGCCGGACAAGGCGTACAAGAAATCCGCCCGCGTCGTCGGCGATGTGATGGGCAAATACCATCCGCACGGCAACCAGGCGATCTACGACGCGCTGGTGCGGCTGGCGCAGGATTTCTCCATGCGCCTGCCGCTGATCGACGGGCAGGGCAATTTCGGTTCGGTCGACGGCGATCCGGCGGCGGCCGAGCGCTACACCGAAGCGCGGCTCGCCAAGCCCGCGATGGCGCTGCTTGACGACATCGATCTCGACACCGTCGATTTCACGCTCAATTACTCCGGCGAGTTTCGCGAGCCGGTGGTGCTGCCGGCGCGCTTTCCCAATCTGCTGGTCAACGGCGCCGGCGGCATCGCCGTCGGCATGGCGACCAATATCCCGCCGCACAATCTCGGCGAGGTGATCGATGCCTCGATCGCGCTCATCAACGATCCGGCGCTGTCGATCGACGACCTCATCAAGATCGTGCCCGGCCCGGATTTTCCCACGGGCGGCATCATCCTCGGCAAAAGCGGCATCCACTCGGCCTATCATACCGGCCGCGGCTCCATCGTGATGCGCGGCAAGGTCGCCTTCGAGACGATCCGCAAGGAGCGCGAAGCGATCATCGTCTCGGAAATTCCCTACCAGGTGAACAAGGCGGCGATGGTCGAGCGCATCGCCGAGCTGGTGCGCGACAAGAAGATCGACGGCATCAGCGACCTGCGTGACGAGAGCGACCGCGAGGGCTATCGCGTGGTGATCGAGCTCAAGCGCGACGCCGAGCGCGACGTGGTGCTCAACCAGCTCTACCGCTTCACGCCGCTGCAGTCCTCCTTCGGCGCCAACATGGTGGCGCTCGACGGCGGGCGGCCGCTGGTGATGACGCTCAAGGACATGCTGGCGGCCTTCGTTGCGTTCCGCGAAGAGGTCGTGTCGCGCCGCACCAAGCATCTGCTCGGCAAGGCGCGCGACCGCGCGCATGTGCTCGTCGGCCTCGCCATCGCCGTCGCCAATATCGACGAGGTGATCAAGCTGATCCGCGCCAGCAAGGACGCCAACGAAGCGCGCGAAGCCTTGATGGGGCGCGACTGGCCGGCCAAGGCGGTCGCCTCGCTGATCGAGCTGATCGACGATCCGCGCCACAAGGTCGCCAAGGACGGCACCGCGCGGCTCTCGGCCGAGCAGGCCAAAGCCATCCTCGATCTGCGCCTGCAACGCCTCACCGCGCTCGGCCGCGACGAGATCAAGGCCGAGTTGGACAAGCTCGCGGCCGAGATCGCCGATTATCTCGATATTCTGCGCTCGCGCGCGCGCATCCAGGCGATCATCAAGCAGGAACTGATCGCGATCAAAGACCAATTCGCCACGCCGCGGCGCACCGTGATCGCCGACGAGGAGGGCGACGTCGACGACGAAGATCTGATCCAGCGCGAGGAGATGGTCGTTACCGTCTCGCACCTCGGCTACATCAAGCGCGTGCCGCTTTCGACCTATCGCTCGCAGAAGCGCGGCGGCAAAGGCCGCGGCGGCATGCAGGTGCGCGAGGAAGATTTCGTCTCGCGGCTATTCGTCGCCTCGACGCACACGCCCGTGCTGTTCTTCTCCTCCGCCGGCAAGGTCTACAAGGAAAAGGTCTGGCGGCTGCCGCTCGCGGCGCCGCAGGCGCGCGGCAAGGCGCTGATCAACATTCTGCCGCTCGGCGAGGGCGAGACCATCACCACCATCATGCCGCTGCCCGAGGACGAGAAGACCTGGGGGCAGCTCGACGTGATGTTTGCCACCACCAAGGGCAGCGTCCGCCGCAACAAGCTTTCCGACTTCGTCGAGGTGCGTCCCTCCGGCATCATCGCCATGAAGCTCAAGGACAGCAACGAGATCGTCGACGTGCAGATCTGCACGGAGAAGGACGACGTGCTGTTGACGGCCGGCGGCGGGCAATGCATCCGCTTTGCCGTGCCCGACGTGCGCGTGTTTTCGGGCCGCACCTCGGACGGCGTGCGCGGCATCGATCTTGGCGACGGCGACACGGTGATTTCGATGTCGATCCTGCATCATTCCGATGCGTCGTCGGAAGAACGGCTCGCTTATCTCAAGCGCGCGAGCGCCGTGCGCCGCAGCGGCGACGAAGAGGCGGTCGAGGCGGAGGAGGACAGCGACGCCGAGGAGACCGCCGGCGCGATCGAGCTTGGCGAAAAGCGCTATGTCGAGATGTCGGCGGCGGAGCAATTCGTGCTGACGATTTCGGAGAAGGGCTACGGCAAGCGCTCCTCGTCCTACGAGTACCGCATCACCGGCCGCGGCGGCAAAGGCATCGTCGCCATGTCGGTGCTGGAAGGAAAGAAGGGTGCGAAGAAAATCCGCCAGAAGACCGGCAGGCTCGTCGCTTCGTTTCCGGTGGAAGAAAGCGACCAGATCATGCTGGTGACCGACGCCGGCAAGCTGATCCGCACGCCGGTCGCCGGCATCCGCATTGCCGGACGCTCGACGCAAGGCGTGATCGTGCTCGATACCGCGGACGACGAGCGCGTCGTCTCGGTCGAGCGGGTGAGCGAGGAAGAGGGCGAATAGAGCCGCGCATGAACTGGCATCTCTTTTCCGTCTTCCTTTTCATCACCGTCCTGCTGTTCCTCACGCCGGGGCCGATCGTCACGCTGATCCTGACCACGGGCGCGCGCAGCGGCACGCGCGCGGCGCTGGCGACGGTTGCCGGCGCCACGACCGGCAACGCGGTGATGCTCGCCTGCATCGCCTTCGGCCTCTCGTGGATTCTCAAATCGTCGGCGGACATTTTCAACGTGCTGCGCTGGGTCGGCGCGGCCTATCTCATCTGGCTCGGCGTCCAGGCCTGGCGGCATGCCGGCGCGCCGGCTGAGGCGATCCCGCCGGGCGGCCACGTGCACGCCTCGCGCGGTTTCATCGTCGCCATCACCAATCCGAAATCGATCGCCTTCTTCACGGCGTTCCTGCCGCAATTCGTCGACGCGACGCTCCCCGCCGGGCACCAGTTGCTGGTGATGTGCGTGACCTCGCTGATCATCGGTGGCGTTCTCGACTGCGGCTGGGGCGTCGCCGCCGGTTTCGGGCGCGCCTGGTTTCTCAAGCCGCGGCACAATCGCCTGCTCGGGCGGATTTCCGGCGCGGTGCTGATCGGCGGCGGGGTCTGGCTGTCGCTGACCCGGCAGCCGGGCTGAGAACCCGCGCGCGGAGTGTGCTAAGGCTTCCCGGCACATTGGAGGGGCGACAGACCACCGGTTGACCGGCTCAACGGGAGATCTGACTCCATGAACACGGCCATTCGCGGCGCGAGCCTTGGCATCGTCGTCGCAGGCATCTTTGCGGTCTCGGCCGCGGCGGCTCATGCCGCCGACATCAAGGTCATGTGCGACAGCCCGCTCGAACCCGCATTGACCAAGGTCGTCGAAATCTATCGCCAGCAAACGCACAATCAGGTCACTCTCGCGTTCGACCCGTCGCCTGCGGTCAAAAAAAGAATCGATGACGGCGAGGCAGCCGACGTCGTCATCGTGCAGCCGGACTTCGCCGAGGCGCTGACGGCGTCGGGCAAGGCGAGCGCGGGCGAGCGGCCGATCATCGGTCATGTCGGCGTCGGGCTCGGCAACCGCAAAGACAGTCCGGCCTACGACATTTCGACCGTCGAGAAGTTTAAGAGCGCTTTGCTCGGCGCCGATCTCCTTGTTTTCAACAGCGTCAAGTCGGGCGAGGCTTTTGCAAAAGTGCTCGAGCGTCTGGGGATCGCGGACACGCTCAAGGGAAAGATCGTGCGCACCACGCCGCTGGGGATTTTCGCCCCGGTGCTCAAGGGCAAAGGCAACGACATGGCGGCGGGGACGATCCCGCTGATCGTGACCACGCCCGGCATCAAGCTGCTTGGGCCCTTGCCCGGCGATCTTGCGAGCTCGCTGACCTACACGGCGGCGGTCATGGCGAGCACGTCGCAGCGCGCGGCGGCCGAAGGCTTCGTCAAGTTCCTGACGTCCCCGCAGGCGCAGGACACATTCGCTGCAAACGGTGCAAAGTGAAGGGAGCGCCCCCGCGACCTTCTAATTGCCGCCCACGCGGTCGGTGGTGACCAGCCTGATATGCGCGTTGCCGACGCGTGTGCCGACGCAATTCAGGTAGGGCCAAGGCCGCTGCGCGCAGGCTTTCAGCGCCGCCTCGTCGGGCTTGGCCAGTGGTCCGGCGGCGAGGTCGTTCCCGGACGCCGTGAAGGCGACGAACGCCGCCGCAAGCACGGCGGCGAGGGTTATGGCGGTGATCGGTTTGAACATGGCGTCCCTCCGCCTCGATAACGGTTTTACCGGGCCTCGGACGCAACGCTGCACGCCGGGAATCCGCACAAATTCGTGATTGCCCGCCTTGCGGGGCAAGGGAACCCGCGATAGACCCGCGCTTATGCTGCGGATCGCCCTTTACGCCGGCTCTTTCGACCCGGTGACCAACGGCCACATTGACGTGGTGCGCCAGGCCGCGCGCCTTGCCGACCGGCTGGTGCTGGCGATCGGCGTTCATCCCGGCAAGAAACCGCTTTTTTCCGCCGACGAGCGCCTGGCGATGCTGGAGCAGACCTGCGGGCCGGTTGCGCGGCGGGAAAAGTGCAAGCTCGCCTGCGTCACCTTCGACGGGTTGGTGGTCGCGGCGGCGCGCAAGCAGGGTGCGACGCTGCTCATCCGCGGCTTACGCGACGCGACCGATTTCGACTACGAGATGCAGATGGCCGGCATGAACGCGGCGATGGCGCCGAAGGTGCAGACGGTGTTCCTGCCAGCTTCGCCCGACGTGCGCCCGATCACCGCCACATTGGTGCGCCAGATCGCCGCGATGGGCGGCGACGTGTCCGGTTTCGTGCCGGCATCGGTTGCGGCGCGGCTGAAGAAAAAGTTCGCCCGCGGATAGTGCGTGGGCCATCGAAACGTCATCGGAGATAAAATGGTCCGCGTTCTCGCTATCGTGTTTGCGCTTGTCTGTGCGGCGCCGGCATTGGCGCAGGTGAAACTGCCGGCCGGCCTCGATCCACAAAACACCATTCTGCTTGACACCAAATATGGCCGCGTCGTCATCAAGCTGCGCAACGACATCGCGCCTAATCACGCCGCGCGCATCGAGCAGCTTGTCCGCGAGGGCTTCTACACCAACTGTCCGTTCCACCGCGTCATCGCCGGGTTCATGGCGCAGACCGGCGACGGCTCGAAAGGCGACGGCACCGGCGGCTCGAAATATCCCAATCTGAAGGCGGAGTTTTCCAACGTGCCGTTCAAGCGCGGCATCGTCGGCATGGCGCGCGCGTCCGATCCCAACTCGGCGAATTCGCAGTTCTTCATCATGTACGGCGATGCGGCGAGTCTTAACGGGCAATACACGGTCATCGGCGAGGTGGTGTCCGGCATGGACGTCGTCGACAAGATCAAAAAGGGGCCGGAGTCTGCAAACGGCGCCGTGACCAATCCCGATCGCATCGTCCGGATGCAGGTCGCAGCCGACGCCAAATGAGACGCGGCTCTCCGCATCGCCAACAACGCAATCAAAAGAAGGCATGACACGATGGCAAAACCGGAAGACACGCTGACGCTCGACACCACCCAGGGCAAAGTGGTGATCGCCATGCGCCCCGATCTCGCTCCGGGCCATGTCGCCCGCATCAAGCAACTGGTGAAGGAAGGCTTCTACGACGGCATCGTCTTCCACCGCGTCATCGACGGCTTCATGGCGCAGACTGGCTGCCCGAAAGGCACTGGCACCGGCGGGTCGGGGACGAAGCTCAAGGCCGAGTTCAACAAGGAGCCGCACGTGCGCGGCACCGTGTCGATGGCGCGCGCGGCCAACCCGGATTCGGGCGACAGCCAGTTCTTCATCTGCTTCGATGACGCCACCTTCCTCGACGGCCAGTACACGGCCTGGGGCAACGTCATCGAGGGCATGGAAAACGTCGACAAGATCAAGCGCGGCGAACCGGTTGTGAACCCCGACAAGATCGTCAAGGCGACGATGGGGGCGTAGTCTCGCCCCGAAAACGGGAGCGTGATGCGTACCGATCTCTTTGACTTCGACCTGCCGGCTGACCGGATTGCCCTGCGGCCGGCGAGCCCGCGCGACACCGCGCGTCTGCTGACCGTCAAGCCAGCAGGGGCGCCGGAACTGGCGGATGGGGTCATCCGCGACCTGCCGGGCCTGTTGCGGCCGGGCGACGCGCTGGTGGTCAACGACAGCAAGGTGATCGCGGCGCGGCTCAAGGGCCGCCGCATCGGGCGCGGCAGCACCGAACCGGCGATCGAGGCAACGCTGCACAAGCGGGTGGACGGCTCGCACTGGCGCGCGTTCATCCTTGGCGCCAAAAAGGTCGAGCCGGGAGATACTTTGCGGTTCGGCGAGGAGGGCCGGGTCTGCTTTCTCGGCGAACTCGATGCTCAAGTTTCACATAAAGATGAAGGCGGAGAGGTAACCCTTTCATTTTCCTTTCATGGGCCGGTGCTGGACCAGGCCATTGCCGAGCGCGGCGAGATGCCGCTGCCGCCTTACATCGCCTCGCGGCGCGAGCCCGACGAGCAGGACCGCGCCGACTATCAGACTGTCTTCGCCCGGTCTGAAGGGTCGGTCGCGGCGCCGACGGCGGGCCTGCATTTCACCGACGGCCTGCTGGCGCAGCTAAAAGCGCGCGGTGTGGCGCTGCACAAGGTGACGTTGCATGTCGGCGCCGGCACCTTCCTGCCGGTGAAGACGGACGACATTTCGGCGCACACGATGCACGCCGAATTCGGCGTGGTGACTGCGGAGACGGCGGAGGCGCTCAACGCCGTGCGCGCAAAAGGCGGACGCATCGTCGCGGTCGGCTCGACGGCGCTGCGGCTGCTTGAATCGGCGGCGGGCGCTGACGGGAAACTTGCCGCGTTTTCCGGCGAAACCGCGATTTTCATTACCCCCGCCTATCGCTTCCGCGCCGTCGATCTGATGTTGACCAATTTCCATTTGCCGCGCTCGACGCTGTTCATGCTGGTGTCGGCCTTCAGCGGCCTCGACACGATGAAACGCGCTTACGCACACGCGATTTCGGCCGGTTACCGGTTCTATTCCTACGGCGATGCGTGTTTGCTGTATCCGGACGCCGCGTCCCGGGCGCAGCGCAGCACGTAGTGATGCGCTGCAGAACCGGGACCGTCGCAATCTCCGAGCTTTGAATGGTCCCGGATCTGCGGTGCACCGCTATCGCGCTGCACCGCGTCCGGGACACGCGAGAATGCAGTTTGCTATGAGTTCTTAATGCCTAAGCCCTTTTCCTTCACCCTCATCAAGATCGACGGCGGCGCTCGCCGCGGCGAAATTGTCACGCCGCACGGCAAGGTGCAGACGCCGGCTTTCATGCCGGTCGGCACGCAAGCTACGGTCAAGGGCCTCGCGCCGGAGGCGGTGCGCGCAACCGGCGCCGACATCCTGCTCGGTAACACCTATCATCTGATGCTGCGCCCCGGCGCCGAACGTATCGCCGCGCTCGGGGGGCTGCACGCCTTTATGAACTGGCCGCTGCCGATCCTGACCGACAGCGGTGGCTTCCAGGTGATGTCGCTCACCGCGCTGCGCAAGCTCGAAGAAAAGGGTGTCACCTTCCGCTCGCATCTTGACGGGGCGATGGTGGAGCTGACCCCGGAGCGGGCGATCGAAATCCAGGCGCTGCTCGGCGCAGACATCTCCATGCAGCTCGACGAATGCCTGCGGCTGCCGGCCAAGGTCGCCGAGATAGAGCGCGCGATGCAGCTTTCGCTGCGCTGGGCCGAACGTTGCAAACGCGCTTTTGCGAGCGGCGCGCGCGATGGCCGCGCGCTGTTCGGCATCGCGCAGGGCGGCGACGACGAGGCCTTGCGCCGGCAAAGCGCCCGCGCGCTGACCGGCATCGGTTTCGACGGTTATGCGGTCGGCGGGCTGGCGGTCGGCGAGCCGCAGGAGACGATGCTGCGCATCGTCGAGCAGACCGTCACCGAGCTGCCGGCGGATCGCCCGCGTTATCTGATGGGCGTCGGCACGCCGGACGATCTGCTGCAGGCGGTCGCGCGCGGCATCGACATGTTCGATTGCGTGATGCCGACGCGCAACGGCCGCCACGGCACGGCCTTTACCCGGCACGGCACAATCAATCTCGCCAATGCGCGCCACGCCGACGACAACCGCCCGCTCGACGAGCAAAGCGTGCATCCGGCGGCGCGCACGCATTCGCGCGCCTACCTGCATCATCTGACCAAAGCCAACGAGATGCTGGGGCAGGTGCTGCTGTCGACGATCAATCTTGCCTACTATCAGGAACTGATGGCCGGCATGCGCGCGGCGATCGAG
>Ga0134125_10003118_pt1 | contig 19353 bp, 15 predicted proteins | sample KB31751_FD_96464 | JGI IMG/M metagenome (GOLD analysis project Ga0134125, IMG submission 96464) | Terrestrial soil microbial communities with excess Nitrogen fertilizer from Kellogg Biological Station, Michigan, USA - KB3-175-1 | ecosystem: Environmental > Terrestrial > Soil > Unclassified ... | reverse complement strand
CGGAACCGCGCGCGTGAGCAAGCGGAATCGGCCTTTTCAGCATCCTGCTAAGTGTGCGTCGCGAGTCCCGCAGCCACTAAGAGCCCGTTTACGCCATTCCACACAATCTGCACGCCAATGCACAGAAGGATGAAGGACGACAGACGCAGAATCACGTTCATGGCGGTCTCGCCGAGCAATTCCTCCATGCGCTCGGCCGAACGGTAGCTCAGGTATATGGTAATGGCGACGAGGGCTGATCCAATCACCACCGAGACCAAAGCTGCCAGATCGGGGCCAACCGTATGGTGCTCGTTGGCGCCCACGGTAATGGCGACGGATATGGAGCCGGGGCCGACGGTTAACGGTAGGGTCAGCGGGTAGAAAGCTTTTGTAGACAGATCTTTACGGCTCAAATTTTGAGGTTTTGTTTTAGCCACGGGAGAGTGCTCCTCGGGGTGGCTTAGCATCGCCCACGCAGTCGTAATCACCAACAAACCGCCGCCTACCTGAACCACCGGAAGCGAAATTCCAAAGAAGGCGAGGATATGGGTGCCGATAATCATTGAGGCAATCAGAACGAAGAAGCCATTGAGCGCAATTTTCCGCGACAACAAAGTTCTTGTTTCTGTTGAATAATCGCGCGTAAGATTAAGAAAAATTGGACTCCCCCCGAGCGGATTCACAATCGGAAAGAGTGTGCTCAGAATGAGGATAGAGCTCTTCACAACAGTCAATATGTAGGCAGTAAGGTGCGTTTCCATTGGGGCGGCTTGGATTCTGCAATTCAACCACAAGACGCCACACGGTGGGGAGAACAAACGGCACGGCGTTACTTTTCACTACAAACAGGCTTATCTCCGGCGCGTCCAACCACATAGAAAGATTCCCCGCTATACTGAAACTTAGCGCTATATACCACATGACTCGCCGCTTTAAATGGACCGTTGTCGGCACCTCCACCTGTTTGGTTGTTCTGCTTCTTGTCGGCTCGCTAAACGGACGTGCTGTTTCCTCCGATGATGTCTACGGGCACTTAAAGGTTTATTCCGAAGTGCTGCAGCGCATCAAGCTCGAATACGTCGAAGAGCCGGATATGAAGAGCGTTACAGTAGGCGCCATCAACGGCTTGCTGGAATCGGTCGATCCGTTCGCGAGCTATCTCAATCCCGACCAATATAAGCAGTACGAGACAATGTCGGATAAAAAGCAGGCAGACGTCGGCCTGGTGCTGGCAAAGCGATTCGGCTATGTCGCGATCGTGGACGCCATTCCCGGTTCGCCCGCCGCGAAAGCCAACCTCGCGACTGGCGATCTGATCGACAGCATCAAGGGCGTAGCTACCCGCGACATGCCGCTCGCCTACGCCGAACAATTGCTACGGGGCGAGCCAAACTCGACAATCGAAATCACGGTGCTGCGTGTAAAGAATCCCGAACCGGTCAAAATCACTCTTACCCGCGCGCCGGTTCAATACCCCCCGGTCACCGCCAAGTTGATGCCCGGCCAAGTCGGCTACGTTCAGGTGGAGACCCTCGCCGGTGATGCGGTCGCCCACGTAAAAGCAAAAGTCGAAGATCTGAAGAAGCAGGGAGCTAAGTACATGGTTCTCGATCTTCGTCACTGCACTACCGGAAAGCAGGAGAGCGGCATTGCGCTGGCCAACCTGTTTATGGATAAAGGCGAGATCACGGCGCTCAAGGGGCAGCGTGTCGCCCGCCAGCAGTTTGACGCTAAGCCCGGCGCGGAAGTCTGGTCTGGACCACTCGTTATTACCACTAACCGCTCCACAGCGGGTGGCGCGGAGATCGCCGCCGCCGCTTTGCTTGGGAACAAGCGGGCGCAAGTGGTCGGCGAAAGGACCTATGGCGATGCGGGTGTTCGCCGCATTGTGCAAATGGACGACGGTGCCGCAGTCATTCTTTCGGTTGCCAAGTTTTATGCTCCATCGGGCAAAGCAATTCAGGACACGGGCGTAGTCCCAACTGTCCAGGTTGCTGACATGGACACGTCGCCCGATTATGACGACAACGGCAATCCGATACCTGGAACCGAGCCAAAGAACGTGCAGGATAACATTTTGAAGAACGCCGTCGAACTGGTGACCGGCAAAACCACAGTCGCGCAATTGAATGACAACCCCGCGCCGCCCATTGAAACTGGCGATTCCGAAGCGCCCATCCTCCGAAAGAACGACGTTCCTCCACAGAATTAGGAAATTTATGCCTCTCTACGAATACCAGTGCGAACAATGCGGCGACATATTCGAAGTGATGCAAAAATTCGCGGACGCGCCGCTTACGACGCACGCCAAGTGCGGCGGCTCGGTCCACAGGCTGCTCTCGGCTCCCGCGCTTCAATTCAAGGGCAGCGGCTGGTACATCACCGATTACGCAAAAAGCGGCAGCAAATCGAGCTCCAGCGGGAAGGGAGACGAGGCAAATGGAAAGAAATCCGCCGAGTCGCCCGCGAAATCCGATACTTCCGCACCTTCCACCACGCCCGCTCCCGCGGCATCTGATACAAAGTAAACGATGACTCCTACAAGAAGACATTTCCTCGGAGCCGCCGGGGCCAGCCTTGGTGTGCCTTTACTCGCGAAATCGGCGGCACCGGCTCCCAAGGTCTCGGCGAATGACAAGGTTCAGGTAGCTCTCATCGGCTGCGGGGGCATGGGCCAGAACGACGCGAAAAGCTCCACAGCCACTGGTCTGACGAAGATTGTCGCGGCTTGCGATTGCTACGACGGCCGTTTGGACCACATGAAAGAGACCTACGGCCGCGACATTTTCACCACCAAGAACTACCAGGAAATTTTGTCGCGCAAGGATATCGATGCGGTGCTCATCGGCACGCCCGATCACTGGCATCAGCCCATCACCATCGCCGCTATGAACGCCGGGAAAGATGTTTATTGCGAAAAGCCGATGGTGCATTCGGTGGACGAAGGCCAGGCGGTGGTGGATGCGCAACACAAATCCGCTCGCATATTGCAAATCGGCAGCCAGCGAGTCAGTTCCATTCTTTACGCCAAAGCCCGCGAGCTATACCGCCAGGGAGCCATCGGCGATCTCAATATGGTGGAAGCCTGGTGGGACCGCAACTCAGCCGTCGGGGCCTGGGAGTACACGGTTCCGCTCGACGCCAGCACGCAAACCTGCGACTGGACACAATTTCAAGGAGATGCGCCCAAGAAAGAATGGGACCCGCACCGCTTCTTCCGGTGGCGCTGCTATCGCGACTACGGCACCGGGGTTGCCGGCGATCTGTTCGTTCACTTGTTTTCCGGCCTGCATTTCATTACTAGCTCACTTGGACCAACGCGCGCGTTCGCAACCGGCGGGCTTCGCTTTTGGACGGATGGCCGCGAGGTGCCCGATGTGATGCTGGGCCTATTCGATTACCCGAAGACCCCGCAACACCCGGCGTTCAACCTGGTGCTGCGTGTCAATTTCGTCAGCGGCGGCGAGGAAAATGAAGGCTTCCGCTTTATCGGCAGTCACGGCGTGATGACGATCGGACGTACCGTAACGTTAAACAAAACAGCCGAGCAAACCGAGCCCGGCTGGAGCATCAGCACCTTCGCCCAAAAGATTCAGGACGAGTACAAGAAAGAGTACTTCGCCAAATATCCGCATAGTCCCCTTAATCCCAACTACCGGCTTACGGCCGCCAGCGTGACAGAGGATCATCGTGAAGTTTTCGAAGCGCCCTCGCACTATAGCGATCACGTGGATCACCATCGCAACTTCGCGCTTGCCGTTCGCTCCCGCAAGCCCGTTGTCGAGGATGGCGCATTCGGTTTCCGTGCCGCCGCGCCCGCTCTGCTCTCGAACATGAGCTATTACGAAAAGAAAGAAATTTACTGGAATCCATCCGCAATGAAGATTGGAAAGGCATAGGGAGAAGCGGACATGTACTCACCGAACGACAATCTTCAAATCGCCCTCATCGGCTGCGGAGGCATGGGTCAAGGCGATGCCCGCCTCGCTACGTCCATTCAGGGAGTGAAGCTTATTGCCGCCTCCGATTGCTACGACGGCCGCCTGCAACATATGAAGGAAGTCTACGGACCGGATACCTTCACTACTCGCAATTACCAGGACATCGTCGGCCACAAGGATATTGACGCGGTTATCATCGGCACGCCCGATCACTGGCACGCTCGCATATCCATCGACTGCATGAATTCCGGCAAGCATGTCTACTGCGAAAAGCCGATGGTGCACGCCGTGGAAGAAGGCCATTCGGTCATCAACGCGCAGCAGCAATCCGGTAAAGTTTTTCAGGTGGGCAGCCAGTATCGCAGCTCGCTGATGTACCAAAAAGCGAATGAGCTTTATAAGTCCGGCGCCATCGGGAAACTGAATATGGTGGAGGCGTGGCTCGATCGCAACACCGCGATGGGCGCGTGGGAATACACGATTCCACCGAACGCCAACACCACAACCTGCGACTGGACCCAATTTCAGGGCAATGCTCCGAAACGTGCCTGGGATCCGAAGCGCTTCTTCCGCTGGCGCAATTATCGCGACTACGGCACCGGCGTCGCGGGCGACCTTTTCGTTCACCTGATTACCGGGTTGCACACCGTCACCGAATCAATCGGACCGAATCGCATTTACGCTACCGGCGGCTTGCGTTATTGGAAGGATGGCCGCGACGTGCCCGACGTGATGCTGGCGACGATGGATTATCCGGAAACCGATGCGCACCCCGCTTTCAATTTTGTGCTCCGTGTGAACTTTAAGAGCGGCGTCAGCGAAGCGTTCGGCGTGAAATTTATCGGCAGCGATGGCACCATGTCGGTCAGCTTCTCCGATCTCGACCTTCAGCAAGTTCCCCGCCCCGATGAGTTCGATTACACCATCGCCAGCTTCACAAACGATATGCAAAAACGGCTTCGCGAGGCATGGAACGAAAAACATCCCGCGGATTCGGTTTCCAACATTAAGCCGAACCGGTCACAAAAGTTCAGCTCCGAAATTAATCCACAGCTCATTCATCATCAGAACTTTTACCGCTCCATCCGCGAGGGAGCGCCGATGATTGAAGATGCCACATTCGGCCTTCGCGCCGCAGGCCCCGCCCTACTCACGAATCAGAGCTTGTTTGAGAGCAAGGTCATGTCGTGGGACCCGCAAAATATGACGGTAGGATAGCGGTATGGGCGCAGTCTCCCGAAAATTCGAATATCACGTCGAAAGAATACACGGCCAGGAGATCCAGAAACCCTTGCCGAAGAGACTGCACGCCATCCTCCAGAAGCGCATCATGTTGGAGCTTGCCAAGTTGGAGACAGCGGGCCGCTTCGAAGTTTTGCCTGAACTAGACGTGCTCACCGGCGGCGGCAATTGGGTTGTGCCCGATGTAGCCGTCGCCGCTGTGAACGCCGCATACGATGCGGGCAAGTTGGCAGGACCCGCCGAACTCGCGGTCGAAATCATGTCGCCCGGCCAGACCATCGGGCAACTGTTCGATAAATGCGAAATGCTCCACGCCGGCGGAACAAAGCATTGCTGGGTCATCTGGCCCGCTAAGCGTACGGCGTGGCGATATGACGCCGGTGAACTCCCCGTCATCGAAGAAAGCGAATTGATTGCTGGCGAAATTCGCCTCTCCGTCCTGCCGCTGTTTGCCGATCTACCGGACGAAGTGGAAAATTAACGGCTTTGCTCTGTTTCCGTTAGCGTTTACGTTGCCATTTTTGCCTTGAGCTTCTCCCAAGGCTCTGGGATTTTTCTTTCATCTTTTTGCTTGCTCTGTTAGGATTACCTCAAGATTTGTTCCTCCAGTGGAGGCATTGAAGCTATGAGGCAATCTCTATCCCGATGCGCTTTGGCGTTCCTTTTTATGGGAGCGCTTACATGGATTTCCCGCCCAGCCTTCAGTCAGGCTGTGGCCAACGCGAAAGTTACCGGTGAAGTCACCGACCCAAGCGGCGCAGCCGTTACCGGAGCAGCGGTCAAGATGACCGAAACCGAAAAGGGCGTCAGTCATGAAACGAAGACCGATGCTAACGGCCGCTATACGCTGCCGAACCTGCCCGTTGGACCCTATCGTCTCGAAGCCAGCGAATCCGGGTTCAAGACCTATACGCAGACGGGGATCGTGCTGCAAGTCGGCGACAATCCGGAAATCAACATCAAGCTGCAAGTCGGTTCCATTAGCGAAAGCGTCGAGGTAACAGCCGGCGCGGCTATGGTGCAAGCTGAGCAAACCTCTGTTTCTCAAGTCATCAACCAGACCAGTATCGTGAATATGCCGCTCAATGGCAGGCAACCGACGCAACTCGTTCTCATCTCCGGCGCATCGGTGGTCACCGGCGGCGGCGATATGACCGGCAGCAAGAATTATTGGAGTTCCACTACCATCTCCATCGGCGGTGGCCAGGGCAATGGCACCAATTATCTGTTGGACGGTGGAAACAACGTCGACACCATGACGAACGTGAATCTGCCGTTTCCCTTCCCGGATGCGCTGCAGGAGTTCAGCGTCGACACAAACGCCCTGCCCGCGCGCAATGGTTCGCAGCCTGGCGGAGTGGTCAATATTGTTACAAAATCGGGAACGAATCAGTTTCATGGCGATGCATTCGAATTCCTTCGCAACGGCAATGTTAACGCAAGAAATTTTTTCGCTCCCACTCACGACCTGCTGAAGCGCAACCAATTTGGCGGAACGCTCGGTGGTAGGATCATTCGCGACAAGCTATTTTTCTTTGGCGGTTATCAAGGAACACGCATCCGGAACGTCTCTCCGAGTTCTACTGCCTGGGTACCAACCGCGGCGGAACTGAATGGCGATTTCAGCCTGGCTGAGTCCCCATCGTGTATAGCCGGCCGTACGACGCCGCGCCCCATTTCAACGCCGGCATTGAGAGATGCAAGCGGAAACGTGATTTCGCCCGCGGCGAGGATTGGCAACACTAGTAACGTGTTTGCCTCCGGAATTCAGTTCGATCCGGCGGCCCTGGCGCTTATTAAATATTTACCGACAACGAGCGATCCCTGCGGCAAGCTGACTTACTCAACACCTTCGATACAGAACGAGGACCAAGGAATCGGCCGGCTAGATTGGATTCAAAGCTCAAAACACACTGCCTTCCTGCGTTACTTCTATACAACCTACCTGCAGCCTGCCTTCTTCGATCCCACGAACGTACTGGTAACGACCACTCCAGGCAACGATGAAAGCGCGCAATCGGCCACCATCGGTGATACATACACCTTCACACCAACCACGCTCAACTCGTTCCATGCGACGTTCACCAGGCGCACCGATTTCCGCGGACCGAATTCAGACTTCTTTAACGCGAGGGATCTCGGCATCAATATCAACACGCTGGTGCCGAACGATTTCCGTCTCAGCGTGTCCAATCCGGGTTTTAGCGTTGGTTGTGGAACCTGTTCGCCGGGCTACTTCAATGTCACCAGCTACCAGCTTGCCGACGACGTGGACCTGATTCGAGGCGCGCATCATATCGCCTTTGGTGTCGACGTTCTCTACACCCAGAACAACTTACTTAGCGGCTATCTGCAGAACGGAAGCTTCGCCTTCAACGGATCGGGCACCGGCGATTCGATGCTCGACTTTCTGAGCGGAACGATGACCGGCTTCAGCCAGAGCTTGCCGCAGCAGCCAACGCCGCGCATGACCATTCCAGCGTTCTATGTGCAGGACACGATCCGCGCAACCTCACGCCTGACTTTTAATGTCGGCCTGCGTTGGGAGCCTATGTTCTGGCCGACAGATAAATGGCATCGCGGATCCGTCTTCTCGATGGCCAATTTTCTTAACGGTGTGCACAGCACCGTATATCCGAATGCGCCCGCCGGCTCGCTGTTTTATGGCGACCCTGGCGTGAACGCATCATTCACGAGCGATCACAAGCTAAATGTGTTTTCTCCGCGTTTCGGCATCGCGTTCGATCCTAATGGAGATGGAAAGCAAACGTTCCGCGTGGGCGCCGCGCTCATGTACGACTACGGAATGCTTTACACGTCGCAGCGAAGCGCGTCGAACGCTCCGTTCGTCAACGAAATCGATTTGACAACCAGCAATCCGGGCGGGTTCAGCGATCCTTGGAATACCGGCTATCACTACCCAGGCGGAAATCCGTTCCCGCCAACACTCGGCTATTTCCCAACCTCCGCTCTATACGTCGTGCTTCCGCGGCAACTGCAGCCGACAAACGTTGTGCAATGGAACGCTACATATCAACGTCAGTTTGGCAGCAGTTTTCTCGCCTCGATTAGCTATGTGGGCAACAAGACCTCGCATATCTGGTTGGGGCAGGAAACAAACCCGGCCGTCTACAGCCCTTCGGTTTGCGCGCAAACACGCGGTGGTTGTACGACAGGCACGACCAACGCGCGGCGCGTGCTGAATTTAATCAATCCCGATCAAGGCAAATACTATGGAGGTCTTGATTTTGTGTATCCCGGCGGAAATGCGAACTACAATGCAGCGCTCGTCTCGATACAAAAGCGCGCCGGCAACGGCTTGTCGTTCCTGGCTAACTACACCTGGTCGCATTGCATCAGCGATGGCGATTTCACGCGTGACATAGCAGGACCAACGTTCCTGAATCCTTATAACCTTGCGATGGACCGCGGCAACTGTAACTTCGATATCCGGCATATCTTCAACGCCTCGATTGTGGCTACCAGTCCGGTGAAGGGCAACGGATTCTGGGCGCATATCCTAGGCAACTGGCAATTGGCTCCTCTGATTCGTGCGCTCAGCGGCGTGCCGCTGCCTGTCCAGACCGGATCGGATACTTCTTTGACGGGTATCAATTCAGGCGACAGCCCGGAGCGGCCGAACTATATAGCCGGTTCTGATCCTTACATGTCCGATTGGGGGCCGAAGCTGCAATATCTGAATCCAGCCGCGTTCGCCAACAACACTCCGGGCACCTACGGCAATCTGGGCCGTGATGTGATCCGTGGACCGGGCTCGCTTCAATTTGACGCGGCACTCAGCCGCATCTTTCCGATCCATGAATCGGTGCGGCTCGAAGTACGTGCTGAAGCGTTCAACGCCATCAATCACACGAACTTCATCGCGCCTGCTACCGGAACAGGCATTCCCGGAATTTCGACGGGAGGCATTTCGCTGTCGCGCAGCTCTGGGAATTTCGGCCAGATTACGTCAGCAGGCGACCCGCGCATCTGGCAATTCGCTATGAAGTTGTATTTTTAGGAGCGGCGCAAATCGCTTACATGTTCTCAAACTCCGCTCTCGCTTCGCTCGCCCTGCTTTTTCTTGTACCCTTCAATATCCCGGCCCAGTCACCTGGGCCGGCGTCGAAGGTTGCTATTCGATCCAATCTTGCGTTGTCCGATTTTTTCGCGCACGATCCGTTCATTCTCGCCAACCCCGCGAATAAGACTTACTATCTCTACACGGCCATGTCTCCGCGGCAATCCGAAACAGGCCGTGCCGGCGTCGTTGTATATAAGAGCGCCGACTTGAGATCGTGGGAAGGACCGCACGTGGTCTTCAACGTGCCGGATGGCATTTGGGCCAATCCGGCGGACGGCGCCTGGGCACCCGAAGTGCACTCCTATCGCGGAAAGTTCTATCTCTTCGTGACCCTCCATAACAATGCCAAACTGCTCGACGAACCCACTCCTGTTACGCACCCTATCTATCAGGGGAAGCCCGCGCCGCACCATCTCAGAGGCACGCAAATCTTCATCGCCGATTCGCCCGATGGACCATTCCGAACGCTAGGCAGCGGCAGCATTACTCCGCCTGAATTCATGGCGCTTGATGGAACGTTCTACATTGAGGATGGCGTGCCGTATATGGTGTACGCGCACGAATGGATTCAGACACTCGACGGCACCATGGAAGCAATCCGCCTTAAGCCTGATCTGTCGGGTTCCGTTGGTAAGCCCTTCTATCTCTTCAAGGGTTCAGACGCACCCTGGCTTTCTGAGCAGCACGAGACCTCGGCCAAAGCACGCACCTATGTCACCGACGGTCCGTTTCTTTACCGCACTCGAAATCACAAGCTGTTAATGCTGTGGTCCAGTTATCGCAACGGCCAATATATGGAAGCTCTCGCCTACTCCGCATCGGGGAAGTTAGCCGGACCTTGGCGGCAATCCGCTCCTCTTGTTGGCGATGACAGCGGCCACGGAATGCTCTTCCATACGTTCGATAACAAGCTCATGCTCGTTCTACATCATCCGTTCCGGCAGGCCCACGCCAAGCTATTTGAGATGCGCGATACCGGAGATTCCATTGCGGTCGTGCGTGAGTGGAAATAAGCTTCGGATCCGGCAACCCAAAGCACCATAGCCGTTGACACGCAATCCGGCGATAATGTAACGCATTATGCCTATTCAGGTTGCTATTCTCGGTGGCGGCGTCGGTGGGTTAAGCGCGGCGCACGAACTAATCGAGCGCGGATTCGAAGTAACCATCTACGAGAGGAACCAGGTTTTCGGAGGAAAGGCCAGAAGCCTGTCTGTTCCAGACACCGGAACCGGCGGCCGCAAGGATCTGCCCGGCGAGCACGGCTTTCGTTTCTTCCCGGCTTTCTACCGGCATCTTCCGGATACGATGATGCGGATACCCGATCCGAGCAATGTAAGTGTATTCAACAATCTGGTGCATGCCACTCGTATTCAGGTCGCCAGAGCCGGAAAACCACCTCTTGTACTTACCGCCCGTGTTCCTCAGAACCTTGAAGATTGGGCGCTCGCGTTCAAAGAACTCTTCAGCGGCATTGGAGTTCCCGATGATGAGGTGCTTTTCTTCATTGACCGCCTCTTCGTTCTGCTAACCAGTTGCGAGGAGAGGCGCGTAGCCGAATACGAAAACATTCCCTGGTGGACCTTCATAGGCGCCGCCACGCGCTCCCCGGCATATCAAACTCTGCTAGGTAAGGGCTTAACGCGCTCGCTGGTGGCCGTGCGTGCTCAAGAAGGCAGCACGAGGACGGTCGGTTATACGCTCCTGCAACTGCTGTTTGGTCTGATGAGCTATGGTGGCTTCGACCGCCTGCTCAACGGACCTACCAACGATGTTTGGCTGAATCCGTGGATAGCCTACCTGCAGCAGCGCGGCGTGAAATTCTGCAGCCAAACTCTTGTCAAGGGATTCGAAACCTCGGCATCGGGAATAATATCCGTCACTGCGGAAACCAACGGCCAACCCATTTCGATTACAGCCGACTATTATATTTCCGCCATCCCGGTTGAAGTGATGATGCACTTGGTTGACGACCAACTCAAAACGCTCGCGCCATCGCTTGCGAACCTCAACAAAATCCGCACGGCCTGGATGAATGGCATCCAGTTCTACCTCGCACAGGACGTGCCGCTCGAATTTGGACATTCTCTTTACGCCGATTCCCCGTGGGCGCTCACATCCATTTCCCAGCGGCAGTTTTGGAAAGAAGGAAGTCTCGACAGCTTTGGCAACGGTCTCCTTGGCGGCATTCTTTCTGTCGATATATCGGACTGGGAAGTTCCTGGAATTCTGTATGGAAAACCGGCCATGCAATGCTCGGCCACAGAAACCGAGCAAGAGGTCTGGGCTCAAATAAAGACACATCTAAATACGCCGGGTAAAGAAGTGCTTCAGGATAAAAATCTGCTCATGTGGTTTCTGGATCCAGATGTTCAGTTCCCCAACCCAACCGCCGTGACAAACCTGGAGCCGCTGATGATTAACACTTCCGGTTCACTCCAGTACCGGCCCGAAGCACAAACGGAAATCCCCAATCTGTTTCTTGCTTCCGACTACGTCAAAACCTATACCGATGTGGCCTGCATGGAGGCTGCTAACGAGGCTGCCCGCCACGCCGTCAATGCGCTGCTCGATCGCGCCAAATCGACGGCAACGCGTGCCTCCGTCTGGCCGCTGGCCGAGCCGGATTTTTTCAAGCCGATTCTCGACTATGACCGTCTGCGCTTCAAATTAGGGCTGCCGCATGCCTCCATCCCAGTCGGATGAAGATCAGCCTACCGCTTACACGCGATCACAACTGCGTCCAAACGGCTCAACGTAGAGTTTTTTATCTCGAAGGGCACCCTGTGGTACGACCACACATTTGTGCTACTATGTGGCGTCGCCACAGGAAGGCGATACACGGCGAAGGAGATAAAGAATGAGGCTTTCCCTGCGAGAAGCATTCAATCGAATCCGCTCCTTTTTCCGCAAAGATTCACTTGATCAGGAACTCCACCAGGAAATGGCCGCGCATTTGGAAATGGCCACGGACGAAAATATCAAGCTCGGTATGTCTGCGGAAGAAGCGCGGCGTCAGGCGTTAATCCGATTTGGTGGAATCCAGCAGTCACGTGAGTTGCACCGCGAATCGCGCGGATTGCCATCCCTCGATACTTTAATGCAGGATTTGCGCTTTACCTTCCGCACATTAAAGCGCGATTACGGCTTCACCGCGATCGCCGTATTGATTCTTGCACTGGGTATTGGCGCCAATATCGCTGTCTTCAGCGTGGTGAATACGATTTTGCTGCGACCGCTGCCGTTTCGCGATTCACAGCAACTGGTGCGAATCGTCGAGAAGAACCCCAAGGCTGGCGAATCCAGCAAAACCTATACAGCGGATGCGACTCAAGATTTTCAGCAGCGGAACCACTCTTTTCAGTCAGTCAGCGGTTACTTCGCCTTTACGGGGCCAGACAATTTCAAGCTCATTGGAAATGGACAGCCCATACCCGTTACCGGCATTCTCGCCGCCGAAGGATTCTTCGAAACACTTGGTGTAAAACCTGCGCTTGGACGATTATTCAGATCCGGAGAGTTTGTGAAGCATGCTCCGCCCGCGGCCTTGCTGAGCTATCCATTTTGGAAACGTCAGTTTGGCGGCGATCGCAGCATCGTCGGGCGGACAATCGACCTCAGCAATACCGCGGTTACGGTTATAGGAGTGCTGCCGAATTCATTCGATTTTGGGGCGGTCTTTTCGCCTGGTGCCAGAGTGGATCTGTTCGTGCCCTACATCATGAATGACTTCCGCGATGACGGCAACGACCTCGCATTGGTTGGACGCCTGAAAGGAGGAGTGAGTTTAGCGGCGGCACAGAACGAGGCCAATGAGCTTTTTCCGCAGCTCTATTTCGAGCATAAACACCCTGAATACGGAAAGCCCTACACCGGACAACTCACCAGTTTGAAGGACTACGTCAGCGGCAAGCTACGGCGATCGCTGATTGTATTATGGTGCGCTGTTGGCCTGATACTGCTGATCGTTTGCGTGAATCTATCGAACTTGCTGCTTGCCCGATTAGCGGCGCGCAGCAAAGAATTCGGAATGCGCACTGCGTTGGGAGCAACGCGCCAGCGGATTGTGCGTCAATTGCTAACGGAAAGCATGGCACTCGCCACTGCGGGGTCTGCGTTCGGGCTAGGACTGGCTTATCTGACGATCCGCTATCTCGCTCATCAGGGATCGATCGCGCTGCCGCTGCTCGGTATGGTGCGTGTGGATGGAAGCGTACTGGCATGGACGCTATTGGTCGCGGTAGGCGCAGCAATTCTCTTCGGATCGGTGCCGGGACGGCGCATGTCGGGCGGCAATCTGCAGGAATTGCTGAAGGATAGTGGAGGACATGGAGCCAGCGAGGGCAAGAGACATGGCCGCCTGCGCTCGACTCTAGTCGTAACGGAAATTGCCCTGGCTTGCGTTCTGCTTGTCAGCGCAGGTCTGTTGCTACGCAGCTTTCTCCGTGTTCTGGACGTTGATTTGGGCTTTGAACCGAGCCACGCAGCCGCCATCAGTCTTGACTTTGATGGCAGCGACAAACCGGCAGCGCTCGCTGCGAAATGGCAGGATATTATCGAGCGCACTTCGTTAATCCCCGGGGTGGAGAGCGCCGGAATATCCGACAACCTACCCATGAGCCGCAATCGGAGTTGGGGAATCGCAGCAAAGGGCGAGCAGAAGCCCAACGGGCGCGATTTCATTCCGGTATTTGTCTACATCGTTTCGCCTGGTTACCTCAAGGCGATGGGAATGCGCTTGCTGGAAGGCCGGGATATTAGTTGGCATGATGTCGTCGACAACAGGAACGTGGTCATCATTAATGAGACAGTCGCGCGAAGACTCTGGCCCGGACTTAGTCCCATTGGCCGTACCGCTCTTGCCGGTGGAACCGAAGCGACGGTGATCGGCGTAATTGCAGATGTCCGCGAAACCAGTGCCGAGGACAATGCGGGAGCACAGATGTACCTGCCCGCGACAAAGCAGTTTGGACCAGAGGGTGCGTATCTGGTCGTGCGTTCAAAGCTTCCTCCCGCCGCGCTGGCGCCGAGTGTGATGAGGACGCTGCGACGGATGAATCCAGGACAACCAGCAACAGAATTCAAACCAATTCAGAGGCTGGTCGATCATGCTACTTCTCCAAGGCGCTTTTTTGTCCTGCTGGTGGGAATCTTTGCGGGCCTCGGGCTGATTCTCGCTTCGCTGGGAATCTATGGGGTTATTTCATATTCCGTTACGCGGCAGACGCCGGAGATCGGCATACGCATGGCTCTTGGCGCGACCGAAGCCCGAGTGCGACTCGATGTGATCCAAAGGACCATGCGACTCGCGCTGATTGGTATTTCCATTGGCGTCGCCGCGTCATTGATGGCTTCGCAACTCGTTGCTTCTCTTTTGTTCCGGACTGCGGCTACTGATCCGTTTACTTTTGCTGGTATGGCTGTTCTGCTTGGAACTGTCGCGCTGCTCGCCGGATATCTCCCGGCGCGAAGAGCCTCAAAGGTCGATCCAATGATCGCGCTCCGGTCAAACTGAAAAGTTTGGAACCGCTCCGACATTGCTTTTGCAGTTTGGGAACGCATGATCGTCATCGGCGCTAGCCGGTGACCCGGTGGCTAACTGGCGATTGACTAATTAGAGCTTCTTATTTCGGCGTCCAATACCTCCAGCGGCGGCGGCTCGAAGGATGCGCCGGAAGGTGGGGCATTCCATATGACTTGGCGCGGAGCACATAGTGGCGTGCCGCAGGCCGTCGCGCATTGCCGTTAGTTCGCGGATTCTGCTATCCAACTCCTCCGCCTTATTAGCGAGCATCTGCCGGTCGATACGCAGTCGCCCGTCCGGCGCGAACATACGCGCAATCTCATCTAGCGAAAATCCAGCGGCGCGCCCTACTGCAATCAGCGCCAAGCGCTCGAGGACGCTGGCATGGAATTGACGGTGCAGACCCCGCCGGCCTGCGGAGGAGATCAGCCCTTTTTCTTCGTAAAACCGTAGCGTCGAAGCAGGCACGCCGGACCGCTGCTTCACCTCAGTAATATCCAGAATTTTCACGCTTGACCTCAAGTTGACTTTAAGTTGCATAATACAGTTTCTGCTTCTTAGAGGCAAGCAAAGGGAGACCATCATGAACGTCACAGACCAGATTGACGATCAGCAAACGAAGCTTTGGAACGGCGCCGCCGGGCGCGCTTGGGTCGAAAAGCAGGAGTTGCTTTCCCAGCTCTTCAGGCCGTTTGAGGATCTGCTCGTTGACGCCGTTCGCGCCCGATCCGCACGCCGCGTGCTCGATGTCGGCTGCGGCCCGGGAAGCACAACGCTAGCCGTCGCACAGCTACTCGGATCTCAAGGTTATTGCACCGGCATTGACATATCGGAGCCGATGATCGCCGCCGCTCGGCTCCGCGCTGAACAAGAGCGGACATCGGCAAGTTTCATACGCGCTAGCGCGGAGACTCACACCTTCGGCCCGGCAAGATTTGACATGATCGTTTCGCGGTTCGGAGTGATGTTTTTCAACAATCCGGTCCGGGCATTTGCGAACCTGCGGAGAGCCGTAACGAATAACGGCTATATCCAGTTCATCGCATGGCGGACCGCGGAGGAGAATCCGTTCATGACGACAGCCGAGCGGGCCGCGGCGCCTCTTCTGCCGAACCTGCCGCCCCGCCGGCCGGATGCGCCAGGGCAGTTTGCCTTCGCCGATCCGCACAAGGTGCGCACGATTCTTGAAGAGAGCGGCTGGGGCGAGATTGATATCCGGCCACTCGACGTTGTCTGTGCGCTGCCCGAAAAGGACTTGAATGAATATCTAACGCGGTTGGGCCCCGTTGGTGTGACGCTTCAAGAGGTGGACGAAGCGACTCGTAATCAGGTCATCAACGCCGTGCGTCCGGCTTTTGATACCTATGTACAAGGATTGGACGTGTGCTTTACCGCCGCGTGCTGGTCGGTCAGCGCGAGGACCTCATCTGCATCGGTAGCGCTGAAGTAAATTGCAGTCCGGGCTGTCGCCCCACTTATTGCAGCGGGTTCTTATGCGCTCGCAAGGCTCGTCAGATATTCCTCGGGACAGCCAAAGCCTTCCACCGCCACGCCCAGGTGCCGTAGGGCATCTATGGCGAGCATGCGGCGATAAAAGTTAAAAGTAATTACATGCGCGAAGGTGCCGCCAAAGGTGAAGGTTTCCGGCGGTTCGCACAACGCATCGATAAACGTGTCCTCCCAGGCGCTTCGATTGCGCACATCTGTGAATACACCCTGGAACGCGGCGTCCGCCTTGCCTAGACGCGCCAGCATGGCCGCGGGAGTTCGATGCTCCGGCGGCCCGGTGTCTATTCCAGGCATGTTAGCGCCAGTAAGCGCCGCGGCCCAGACTTCCTTGGTTTGGACCATCCGATCCAGAATCTGGCGCAGGCTGCGATCGGGACCGTCCCACGGAAAGATCTTTACCTCGTTTGCCAAAGGACGATCAAGCTGTTCATCGGTAAGCGTCCCTGCCATATTGAGAAGACGCCGTGCATGCCAGGACTCCTGGCCGGAGAAAATATCGAAAAGGTCCATGAATTGACCCGCTCCTTTCGTTTCATCTTTGCCGGAATAGTGATGAATTCCGTTCGCCGCGTATAGGTGAGTGTGCGTCACACCCATTCGGCGATACAGGCTGGGGGAGATGCCAAACGCCTTTCGGAAGGCTCTGGTGAACGCTTCGAGCGACGCATAGTTTGCGTTTAGACCAATATCCGTCACCGGGAGCTCGGTGCGCGACAACTGCCATGCGGCTCTTTCCAGTAACAGCCTCCGCCGCATCGCGACCGGCGTCTCGTCGGTGATCGCCCGGAACAGCCGGTAAAATTGCGTCCGGCTTCGATAGGCGTGGCGGGCAAGGCTGGTTGCATCCTGCTCCCGATCAAGCGAGTCCAGCACCACTCCGCGTAGCCGTTGCGCTTCATCCACACAGGGAAAATACCATTTTTAGGCCGAGTCCGCTTGACAGGAAGTCCCAAACTCGCGGACGTACCGCGCTATCTTCGAGATTAGCTGCGGACGAAATTAGCCGCTGCACACGGGGATTAACTATGGAATTCGCGATTCTGCAAACGACGCGAACGCATAACCGAGGCGAATCAGCACGACGCCAGAGTGAACCAAATTCTAACGGAAGACAACTTCCCCAAAGTCTTTATCCGCTGTCAGCAAGGGTGCATTAGCATTGCTGGTTATCAAAAGCACAGCTTCGCGCGGACGTGGTCCGGCAGCTAGCGCGAGTCCTTCCGGTTTGCCGCCGACAGGATCACGCGCTTGATTCCCGCGCGCCCCAGCGGGCAAAATTGCGAGCCGCTGCGGAGCTTTCGACTGTCAGCTTTTTCATTTGACGATCCATTTAAAAGAGAGAACTCTACAATTATCTGGTGCAGCGTGTTGTTTTCTATTCCTGGCAATCAGATCTTCCAAACCGGACAAATAGATCCTTCATTCAAACGGCATTGGAGAAAGTCGCGGATGCCATTCGAGTGGATGACACCGTAAACGTGGAGCCAATCGTCGATCGCGATACTTTGGGCGTGGCGGGATCCCCCGATATCGGCAAAACAATCTTTGAAAAAATTGAACGTGCCGACGTTTTCGTAGCAGATATCACGCTCATCAACATCTCAGAAGAGGGCAATCGACGAACTCCCAATCCCAACGTTCTATTGGAACTCGGCTACGCACTACATGCTCTGGGCACCTCGCGGGTAATCCTGATTTTCAACAAAGCCTATGGAGATATCGAAGACCTTCCGTTTGATCTTCGTATGCGTAGGGTGATGACCTACAATATGCCCGAATTAGCTGAGGAGCGCTCGACGGAGCGCAGGATACTCGAGGCAAAATTGGATGATGCGATACGAACAGCGCTGGCGAACATACAACCTACGCCAGCCTCTTCATTGGTTTCACAGACCCTTGAAGGATAGAAAACGTCTCTCCCAACCGTCTGATTGTATTGCGAAGGTTTCTGGCCGAACTCAACGACCGCATCCGAGCAAGACAGCCGAAGCCGGTAACTGAGTGGGAAAGCTCACAGGATCTGCTCGACGCGTTGGAGTCAACTGTCGACATAATTGCGGACTACACAAGGGTCGCTGAAACAATTGCAGCAATGGGAGATGGTGAGAGCTCACGAGCATTGCACCGAGCCTTTGGGCCTATCCTGCAACAATACGACCTTCCAGAGGCGTTTAGTGGCACGTCCTATCCGGCCAATTTTGACTTCATTAAGTTTATTGGCCACGAACTGTATACGACGCTGTTTGCCGTTCTAATTCGAGAGGGGCGATGGGAGACGATGGCCACTTTATTATCAGAAGGCATTCCCGTGAACTATAGCCGACGAGACCACGGGCCAGCCAATCGCCCTTTTAGCGACATGTCGGAGCATCTTGTGGTATTCACCAAGCTGAATGAAGAAAAGAGACGTGTGTCCGTACATGCCGATCTGCTCAAAGTCCGCCATGAGAACGATCCACTTCGCCTTTTGACTGCGTTCGACGAATTTATCGGCGCCGACTATTTTCTCTATCTGCGGGGTGAGCTTCCTGGCGACGAGCTCGGCACATTCATCGACTGGCGGCCTTGGAGTACCTTCTACATGACGCGTGCACCAAGATTCTTTCTCGACGCCCGGGACACCGCGGTGGCACAGAAAATCGCTACAGCACTCGGCCTTGACAATGTTCAGATGCTAAAACGGAGACTGCACGAGCGAGCCGGAAGGCTCCGACAGCTATGGCGAAGTGGCTGGTGGGATCAGCCAGTGAACGAATCCGATGTCGAGAGAATTGGAGCTTCTTAGAGCCAACTCAGGGCAATTTAAACCTCCAATTCTTACGTCGACGGCCCAAATTCTTTCCCCCCACAAAAAAGGCGTGCGGTTTCCCGCACGCCTTTTCCAACTAACTCAGGTCAGCCGTTAGCTCGCCAGTGCTAACGCGCTCAGCTTCAATCCCGGAATTACAGCTTGCAGAACCTGTTCCACGCGGTCGACGAATTTGAACTCCATCTCCGCGCGGACGTGGTCTGGTAGCTCGCGCAAGTCCTTCCGGTTTGCCGCGGGCAAGATGACGCGTTTGATTCCCGCG
>Ga0134125_10003116_pt1 | contig 19371 bp, 14 predicted proteins | sample KB31751_FD_96464 | JGI IMG/M metagenome (GOLD analysis project Ga0134125, IMG submission 96464) | Terrestrial soil microbial communities with excess Nitrogen fertilizer from Kellogg Biological Station, Michigan, USA - KB3-175-1 | ecosystem: Environmental > Terrestrial > Soil > Unclassified ... | reverse complement strand
TGGCTGGCGCTCTCCGCCTGTGGCTCAGCCCTGCTTTGCTCATTCACCAACCATCTCAGCCAGAACGTTGCAGCCATCCCCTTATTGTGGATTGTGCCGCTCATCGCCTACCTGCTGAGCTTCATCTGGGCGTTTAATGGCGAGAAATACTATCCACGCAAGGTGGTGCTCCCGGTCGTGGCGATGTTCCTGGCCGCTGTGGCAGGCAAACTCTATTTTGCTGACCGGATCACGAGTCCCATCTGGTTCACCGTTCTGTTTTACTGTCTTGCGTTGTTCCTGCTTTGTCTCGCTTGCCATGCCGAACTCTACCGGCTCCGACCGGCGCCGAGTGACGCAACCGCCTTTTACCTTCTGATTGCGGCGGGAGGAGCGCTGGGTTCGATTTTCGTGGGAATCTTTGCTCCGTTATTCTTCCGTGCCAATTATGAGCTGGTGTGCAGCCTTATCTTCCTCGCAGTGTTGTTGCTGGCAGTCACATGGAGCGCGGGGCGCGTACCGCGCGTCTTCTGGACAGCGGCTTCGGCCGGCATGGTTCTTCTACTTCTTTTCCAGATACGGCAGAATGCGGCCGGCACAATGGACCAGGTCAGGAATTTTTACGGCACACTGCGCGTTACCGAGGAACTGGAATCAGAGACCACGGCTTACACGCGGACGCTTTATCACGGCACGATTCAACATGGCATGCAGGTGTTCACCGACGAGCTGCGCATGACGCCGACCACATATTACGGCCACAATTCCGGCATCGGATTGGCGCTCGATCTCTGTTGCGGCGACCATCCACGCCGCGTCGGGGTCATTGGCCTGGGTACCGGAACGCTGGCTGCTTATGGGCGTAAAGGAGATTTCTTTCGCTTCTACGATATCAATCCCCTGGTTGAGAAGATCGCCAAGCATCGCTTCACGTATTTGCGGGAAACGCCGGCGCGGGTTGACATCGTTCTGGGCGACGCCCGGCTGTCGCTCGAAGGAGAGCCGGCGCAGGCTTACGATGTGATTGCAGTAGATGCATTCTCCGGTGATGCCATTCCCGTCCATCTCCTCACGCGCGAAGCGGTCCAACTCTACCTGCATCATCTGCGGCCCAACGGCATTCTTGCGGTTCACGTGTCCAACCAGTACCTGAATCTGGATCCAGTGGTCCAACAGGAAGCCCGCTATGCAGGCCTAAGAAGTCTCCTGGTCTCCTCGGATGGAGATGATGACATTGGCGTCTACAGCGCGGATTGGGTGCTGGTCACTAACGACGAAGATTTTCTGCGTCGGACAGAAGTAAAAGATGCTGCTTCTGACATTACGCCAGTTTCAGGGCTGCGCCTTTGGACCGACGATTACAACAGCCTTCTACCTCTGTTGAAGCCGCAGAAATTTGAGTGGGCCAAAGGGGAGGACTCGGAACCCTGAAAGCGTTATTGCTCACCACCACGCTCATGAACCGTCTATCAAAACAACAATACATTGACGGTCTACAATACTATTGTAGATAATCACAGTATGGGTAAACCCAATGATCTTGTCCAGGGAACGCTGGACCTGCTGATTCTGAAGACGCTCTCGCTCGACCCGAAGCACGGCTGGGCGATCGCGAAGCGCATTGAGCAGATTTCCAACGACGTGCTGCAGGTGCAGCAGGGATCGTTGTATCCGGCATTGCATCGCCTGGAGCAGCAGGGGTGGATTCGCGGCAAGTGGACCGAGAGCGAAACCGGCAGAGAAGTCAAGTTTTATTCGCTTACTTCTGCAGGGCTCGCGCGGCTGGAAAAAGAGAAGGAAAGTTGGAAACGCCTTTCAGCAGCTATCGATCTGGTTGTTGACAGTCTCTGAGGAGCAGAAATGCGCTGGTTGAATCGCGCTCGAGTGTCATTCCTGATGTTGTTTCGCCGCGGAACGGAGAAGTCACGCCTCAACCGCGAATTTGAATTTCATCTTGAGCAACAGATAGCAGATAACGTCAGCCACGGCATGGATCCGGAACAGGCACGAGTGGCTGCGATCCGGCTCTTTGGCAACCCTGCGCTGTTGGAAGAGAACACGCACTCGGAATGGACCTGGAACTGGCTGGAAGGCATTTGGCGGGATCTGCGGTATGGCTCGCGCACGTTGCTGAGGACTCCCGGATTCTCCCTAACCGCAATATTGGTAATCGCTCTCGGAATCGGCGCCACCGCTTCGCTGTTTACCGTCGTCCGATCAGTGTTGCTCCGGCCCTTGCCATTCCGGGACCCGGACAAACTGGTGATGCTGTACGAGCGCTTCCGCGAAGCCAAGGACTCCTACAACGTGGTAGCTCCTGCTGATTTCCGCGACTGGCGCGCGCAGACGCACGGATTTGAGGATATGGCAGCCTGGCGCTGGTGGGGCGGCAACCTGAGCGGCGATCACGGCGAATTGCCTGAGGTTGTGGCCGCTGCGGCCGGTTCCTGGAATTTATTTTCTGTTCTGGGTGTCCAACCGGTTCTGGGGAGAACGTTCACGCCTGATGAAGACCGGATCGGGGCCAATGACGTTGTCATCCTCTCCTGGAGTCTGTTCCAAAGCAGGTATAGTGGCGACAAAGACATTCTCGGCAAGCAAATACGAATCGATTCCAAGCCCCGCACTGTTGTTGGAGTTCTTCCCGCATGGTTTACCTATCCTGACCCGGTGGTAAAGCTCTGGGTCCCGTATGTGCCCACATTCAAGGCGGAGAACATTCGGCCGGATAGCCACCAGAGCTTTGTGATCGCCCGCCTGAGAGATAAGCAAAGCGCTGCGGCGGCAGTGAAGGAAGTGAGCGCACTGCAGTATCAGATCCACATGCAAAATCTGGGCAAGCCGGTGGCCGAAGACGTGGTGTCGAAGCCGATGATCGAGGACGTTGTAGAAGACGTGAAAACGCCGCTCATCGTTCTGATGTGCTCGGTGGGATGCATGCTTCTGATTGCATGCCTGAACGTCTCGAATCTTCTTGTAGCCCGGGGCGCGGCAAGGCGCAAGGAAGTCGCCATCCGCGGCGCGCTGGGTGGGAGCCGGCGAAAACTGATTCAGGAGCAGATGACCGAGAGCCTGTTGATCTCAGTTGCCGGCGGAATACTTGGGCTCCTGCTCTCGTTTTTGGCCACCAAATGGCTTGCAACCCACTGGAGTGATCTGCCGCGCGCTGATGCGATACGGGTAGACGGAACGGTTCTGGTGTTCTCCCTTGCCGTTGTATTCCTGACTGCTTTGCTTGCCGGATTATTGCCGGCGATTTCTACCACAGGCAAGAACCTGCTGGGAACACTACAGGACTCCGCGCGCTCCATCGGCGGAACTGTTTCTCGTGCCACATTGCGCAAGACGCTCCTCACGGCTGAGATCGCGCTTACCGTCGTGCTCCTTGTCTCCGCGGGCCTGTTGTTCAGAAGTTTTATTCACTTGCGCACATCGGACCTTGGCTGTGTGACAGATCATGTGCTCACGGTTCGGTATGGCTTGCCGGAAAAGAAGTACGACTCGCCGGAGAAGGTGCTCGCTTTCCACGAGGCGCTTTTACAACGCGTTCGCAGCCTTCCGGGAGTCCGTGCCGCTGCACTGGTATCCACTGCCCCGGGAGCGGGCTACGAAGGCGATAACGTGTTCACGATTCCCGAGCATCCGCAGCAGGGGCCAAGCCTGGAACTGGACGCGCTTACCCGCAAGATCGATCCAAACTATTTCAGCGCTCTCGAGATACCTTTGCTGCGCGGGCGGTTCTTCACGGAAGAAGATCGTCTGGAACGAATGCAGCACGTCATCATCAGCAAGAAATTTGCAGACAAGTTCTTTCCCGGGGAAAACCCGCTGGGAAAGCATGTTTCGATCTCCTTCACGGGCAACACCCGCCAGTCTTATGAAATTATCGGGGTCGTCGGAGACACCATCCACGATATAGGCCAGCCGATCAAAGCTACCATCTACCGCTCAATTCTGAATGGTGACCCGCGAATTGACAGCATGGCAACGATCGTAGTGCGTGCTGCCGTCGAACCCTTGAGTCTGTCAATGCCTATCCAGCGACAGGTGTCCGCTCTCGATCCGGAACTCCCGGTTTACGACGTCCTCACCATGCAGCAGATCATCGGGAAGGCGACGGCCAGCAAGAGCTTCAGCGCGTCACTGGTGCTGGGCTTTGCATTGCTCTCGCTGATCCTGGCTGCTGTGGGTCTCTACGGAGTGCTCTCTTACCTGGTAAGCCAGCGGGCTTCTGAAATCGGCATCCGCATGGCGTTGGGCGCACAGCGAAGCGAAGTGTTGCGCCTGGTGCTTGTTGACGGAATGCGGCCTGTGGCAATTGGGTTGATTTTGGGCCTTGCCGGCGGCGCAGCCACCGGACTGCTGATCAAGTCAATCTTGTATGGAACCCGGCCGCTGGATCCCGGCGTGTTCGTGGCGATGGCCGGCAGCCTTCTGCTCACAGCGTTGATCGCCAGCGCCGTGCCGGCCTTGCGGGCCTGCAGGATTGAGCCAGTTCAGGCGCTGAGGCTGGAATAAAGCTGCTCGATCATCTGTTTGCCGCCGAGACCTGCCGAACGCAAGCACGCCTTGATTGCGCGATTCCCGCAATTCCGCATGAGCGAACCGCGAAAGAAGTAAGTAGAGGAGTGATGACGTGGTTTGTTCATTTTTCGAGCGGTTTATGCGCTGTTCTAAGCATCTCCTGCCATTGCTCTTGGGCGAAATTACCTAGCACAGTCACGTGTCCTTAGTAACATTTCAGGTTGAATTCGTGCATCGTGTGCATCAATACCACAAGAAGTTGTGGTTCAATGACCCTTTCAGCTCAGGATTTTGAGTAACTGACCCCCTCAAAAAAGGTGCTAGTCCTGTAGATACCCCGAAAACACGGACAAAACGCGGAACTTCCCTATTGACCTCGGGAATTAACCCAGATATAACTCGCAATCGACCTGAAACTTTTCCCCCGAGAACACAAAGGATTTCCCTACAGGCCTTGGTGAGGCCAGCAACCCACCTTGGAAAGGCTACGTTTATGGCGTCAGATTCGCGTGAAGTGATGAATATTCGACAGGCTTCGCAGTATCTGGGAGTCAGTCCTGACACGCTGTACAAATACGTGACCGAGGAAAAGATCCCTGCGTTCAAGCTCGGGAACCGCTGGAAGTTCAAGAAGACCATTCTTGATCAGTGGATGGAACAGAAGAGCACCATGAACATGAGTGCGGCCAAGAAGAAGCCGAAAGCAGCCAAGGCCGCAGGCGCGAGATAAACCCGGAACGGCAAGACTGAAGGAAAACGAAAAAGGCGGACAGAATGTTTGGTTCAGGAAAATCGATTGTCGGATTGGACATAGGTTCAAGCTCCATCAAGGCGATTGAGTTGAAACGCTCGAAGGGCGAAATCATGGTCTCGCATCTTGGCGTGGAGCCGCTGGCCAGTGACATTGTTGTGGACTCGATGATCGTCGACTCCGGCAGCGTTTCAAGCGCGATCAGCAAGATTTTCAGCCAGCACAGCATCAAGACGAAGAGCGTGGCCACTTCCGTAAGCGGCCACTCCGTGATCGTCAAGAAAATCGGCGTTCAGCCGATGAGTGAGGGCGAGCTGGCGGAGAGCATCAACACGGAAGCCGCGCAGCACATTCCCTTCGACATCGCCGACGTGAACGTGGATTTTGAAATCCTGAACCCTGATGACATGGGCCCGCAGATGGACGTGCTGCTGGTGGCGGTGAAGAAAGACAAGATTCTGAACTACACCAATGTGCTCTCGCTGGCCGGCAAAGCTCCGGCCGTGGTGGACATTGACGCCTTTGCTCTGCAGAACTGCTACGAGTACAACTACAACCCCACGCATGATTCCACCGTGGCGCTGCTGAACCTGGGCGCCAGCGTGATGAACATCAACATCGTGAAAGGGACCACCCCGCTTTTTACGCGCGACGTGAGCGTAGGCGGCAACCAGTACACCGACTCGCTGCAAAAGGAACTCGATCTGAGCTTCGATGATGCAGAGGCTTTGAAATTGGGCCGCCGCGTGGGGACTGTGAGCGAGGACGCCAAGCAGCCTATCCTGCAGCAGGTGACGGAAATTATTGTTCTGGAAATTCAGAAGACTTTTGATTTCTTCCGTGCCACTGCATCCGGCGGGCAGATTGAGCGGATCTTTATCGCCGGCGGATCATCGAGGGTCCCCGGCCTGGTGGACGCTTTGCGGCAGGAGTTCTCGATGCCGGTGGAGATTTTGAATCCCTTCCAGCGCATCATGCCGCCGATGGATTCCATTGAAAACGAGATCCTGGAACAAAACCCGGGACAGCTTGCAGTGGCCGTGGGTTTGGCCCTCAGGAGCTTTGACGACTTATGATTCGCATAAACCTTCTTGGAGTTCCACGGAAAACGCGCGGGAAGCGGGCTGCAGCAGTCTCGGTCCCGGGAGAAGGATCGGGCACCCTGGTTCTCGGACTGGTGGTTGGTCTGGGTCTGGTGCTGGCTATGGCCGCTTCCTACGTGTGGGTCACCCGAGAGCAGGGTGTGCTCGAAAGGAAGCTGCAGCAGGCCAACACGGAGAACCGCAGGCTCGCCGACGTGAAAGCAAAATACGAGGCCAGTAAGCGCAAGGCGGATATGTTCGAGCGCCGCGTAAAGATCATTGATGACCTCAAAGAGGCGCAGAAGGGCCCGGTCAACCTGCTCAATCTGGTCGCTGATACCGTCAACAAAACTGACGCTGTGTGGCTTGAAGCCATGACGACCGATGGGAAGAGCCTGAATTTTACGGGAATGGCGCTCAGCGCTGACGCGGTGGCCGATTTGATGAGTAATCTCCGCAAGACAGGCGCCTTCAAGACGGTGGAGATCAAGGAAACCTCGCAGGACGCGAGCGTGAAGGAACTGCAGGCTTTCAAGTTTGAGCTGATTTGCGAGATTGGTTTGTCCAACAAGGTGAAAGAGTCTTAGCTGGCAGAGTCTGATAGGGGCGGTTTGATATGGCGAAATTCGACGAAATGTCATTTGGAGCCCGGCTTGGGGTCATGTTGCTGGTGGCCCTGGTTGTAGGTGTGGCGTACTACTACGTGTACCTGAACCCGCAGATCCAGGCCAATGACAAGGTCAGGGCCACAATCGAGGAAAAGACGCGCGAGAACGAACAGCTCCGGCAATTTGAGCCGAAGCTTGCGGATCTGAACCGGCAGATGGCCATTCTGCAGCAGCAGATGGAAATCCAGAAAAAGATTGTCCCGGACGACAAGGACGCCGATCAATTCATTCGCCTGCTGCATGATACGGCGGCGACCGCCGGAATTGAGATCCGTCGCTACAGCGCTATGCCGGTGGGCAACCACGAGTTTTATAGCGACGTGCCGTTCGCCATCGATATTGACGGGCCTTACTACTCGGTCCTGAATTTCTTCCAGCGGGTCTCTGAGCTGGAGCGGATTGTGAATATTGACAACCTGCAGATGACAAACACCAAAACCACCGGACCAGCCAAGGTGAAAGGCTCGTACAAGTACGCCCCTGGTGAAACCGTGGTTGCCAGCTGCACCGCCACAACATTCTTCAGCCATGAGCCGGAGACCCCGGCGGCGGCCCAACCGGGGCGCCCCGGTGCGCCGCCAGCCGCGGCGAAGGCCAAGAAATAAAAGGGCGTCTGAGGAGCAAGGAAAAGGGAATTGAAGATGAAGCTGATTCAGATTTGCGCACTCGCAGGATTCATGGCCGCCGCTGCGGTTGCTCAGAATGCAACGCCGAGCCGCCCCGCGGCAGCGCCCTCACCAATGCCAAAGGCAGTGCAGAAGGCTGCGCCTGCTCACGTAAAACCGGGCATGCATAAGCCAGTTGCGGCGGTGGCCAAAAAGACCTCAAGCAACAGTGCGGCTAAAACAGGCAGCACAAACAAAGTTCAAGCTTCGCAGAAGGCCGTCCCGGTGAAAACCCAGCCGATGGCCAAGGTAAAGAACCCGCCTGTGAAGGCGGGAGTTCTGCCGGAGAAAAAGGGACAGAAGGCCTTGATGGCGAAGCCTGTGACTGCAAAGCCCGCCACTGCCGCTGCCCACAAGGCTGCGCCGCCAATAAGGGTCCTCCCTGTAAAGCCCAAAACACCCTCGAAATCGGGGGCAGTGGGCGCGTCCAGTGCATCGAGAAAGAGCACAAACAAAACAGCAACCAGGCCGCCCGAACCGGCGCCCAAACCAACACTTACAGCCGCTGGACCATCAATCGCCGAAAAAAAACCGGCGCCTCGCCTGATCGGTTCGGCGGGACGGCGCGATCCCTTTGTGAGTCCGATTCGCAGCGCCGGAGCAGTCTCTTCCACTCAGAGTTGCACGAGTGGCAAACGGTGTCTTGCCATCCCCGAACTGATCCTTCAGGGCACCGTGCGTGATATCACCGGAAAGATGATGGCGGTAGTTTCCACCAGCAACCGCCGGACGTATACATTGCGCGAGAACGACCAGGTGTTCAACGGAAGCGTGGAAAAAATCACCAGCGACTCGATTATTTTCCGCCAGTACGTGAAGGACGCTCTGGGCCGGGAAAGCGCAAAAGAGATAGTGAAAAAGATGGGGCCGACTACATAACGCTCCATCAACAAGCAAGGTTATGAGCAGGGTTCTTGGGTAGGGAAGTATAGCCGTCATAAAAAAGTTTTGCTCGTAAGCGGCTCGTGCCATTTGGTTGCGGGATCGCGCACGGTACGGCGGAAGATTTCCGCTGCGTGGGGAGACAAGGATAATGAGGCTTAAACAACTGCTAGGAATCGCTCTGTTGACCATGGCAGCCATGGCAACGGCTTCCGCTTCGCAACTCTCGGGAGTGCTGGTGAAGAACCACGAGAACACCGGCACCGTAACAATTCTTGCGAACGGACCTTTTACTCACACCGAGTATCGTCCTACCGACAATTTGATGCTGGTTGACCTGGCAGGCGTTTCGCTCGCGCACCCTGATACCCGGGTCCATACAGTGTTTGCGCCGGGAGTGCGATCATATCGCATTGTCAACTATCGTTCGCCGGAAGGCGGCGAAGTTGCGCGGGTGGAAATTTCGCTGGTCCGCGGCGCCAACGTCAAAGTGAGTGATGTTGAGGGCGGCCTGAAGCTGGATTTCACCGGCGCTCCGGCGGTGGTGCCGTCCAAGGAAGCTATTGAGGCTGAAGCCTCGAACACTGCCACTCCATCCAAGCCGCACCTGACCCATGTTCGCAAAGTCTCTGTGGCTCAGAACGCCGGCGGAATCAGCATTGAAATCGCGGGCAGCGGGCCGATGAGGGCGCACACGATGAAGCTGACGGGCCCGGATCGCTTCGTGGTGGACATTCCCGATTCCCTCCTCGATGGTCGCCCGCGTGATATCGCGGTGAACAGCAACGGCATCAAGGACGTTCGTGCAGCGCGATTCCAGGCAGCCCCTCCGGCGACCAGGATTGTTCTTGATGTAGCGCAGTCGCGCGATTTTGAAGTTGTGCCCGAGGGCAATAACCTCGTTATCAGATTGCGCGATGATCGCAATGCGGCGCCTGCTGCAGTTCCCGTTCTGGACGCCAATAAAACGCCAGCGCCGGCGCCCGCAGTCGATCAGAAGACTGCCGCGCAGCCCGTCCTTTCGGCGGCCAGCGCCAAACCTGCCGCTGCTCCCGCAAGCAACTTCGTGATGGTAAACCCGACTTTCGAGGCCAAGAAAGACTCCCCGACCGGCAACGCGCAAGAGCGCGAGGCCAAGCTGGTTGAGCCTGAGCCATCACGCGCAGACCGTGCTGCCGCCCTGTTCGCCCATGATGTTCCGACTGTGGCGCCGGTGAATCGTCCTCCATTTCCAGCCAGCGCCAGCCTGAACGCCCAGCCGGCGGCCATTAATGCCGCTCTGCAGCAACAGCAGGCTGCTCCGGCGCCCGCCGTCGTGGAGCCCACCGTCAGCAATTGCACCAGCGGTCGCTATACCGGCGAGCCGATTGGAATGAACTTCAAAGACCTGGACCTCAAGGATTTCTTCCGCGTAATTCATGAGATCAGCGGGTTGAACGTGGTGCTCGACCCTGCTGTCAAAGGCAGCGTCACCATCGTGCTCGACGATGTGCCGTGGGACCAGGCGTTGGCCATTGTCCTCAACAACAACGGTCTTGAGTGCCAACTTCAGGGCAACGTGCTGCGCATCGCGACGCTCGAGACTCTGAAGACTGAGGCGGAGGCGCGCCGCGCGCAACAGGAAGCGCAGGCCCTGGCCGTTCCCAAGAAGACCATCACGCGGTATCTGAGTTATGGCCAATCCAAAGATGCGGTAACGATCGTCAAGAAATTCCTTTCTCCGAGAGGAGACGTCGTCGCCGATCCGCGCAGCAATGCACTGATCATCGAAGATATTCCCAGTGTGCTCCCGAAAATCGATGAGCTGTTGAAGACTCTGGATCGCAAGACTCCGGAAGTGGAAATCGAAGCCAGAGTGGTGGCTTCCACCCGGACCTTCGCGCGCGATATCGGTACGCAGTTCGGGTTCGGCTACGGCTTTGGCAACAATGCGATTGGTGGACCGGTGGGCAAGAGCCCCATCGATGTAGGCAACAATCCGCCAACCATCATTCACAATTCGCAGGATGACAAGTCCATTCCGCTCTTCAACGACCTGGGAGCAAGCGCCCCGAGCAGCGGCTTCCAGATCTTGAACGTCAGTTCCAACTTCCGCCTGGATTTTATCCTGACAATGGCGGAGAGCCGCGGCCTGCTCAAAATCCTCTCTCGGCCGCATATCGTCACACAGAACAACATTCTGGCGTTGATCAAGCAGGGCACACGCGTTCCTGTGGTTACGAATCAGCAATTGGGCGGCCCGCCGACTGTCACTTACATTGACGCGTTCCTGCGCCTGAGCGTGACTCCGCAGATCACGGCGGAAAACACCATCTTCCTGAACGTGGACGTTGAGAACACCGTTCCGGATTTCACCCGTGTTACTGGCCAGCAGTTGAACCCGACGCTGAACACGCAACAGGCCACCACGCAGGTACTGGTTACCGATGGCGGAACTGTGGTGATTGGCGGCGTTGTGCAGACGCAAAACAACCTTGCCATTGCTCAGGTGCCATTGCTGGGAAGCATCCCGGTTTTGGGCAACCTGTTCAAACATCAGACCGTGAATACGCAGACGCAGGAGCTGATCTTCTTTATCACTCCGAAGATCATTCAAACTTAACCGGATACCAGGCTGCCTCCCCAACCTCTGCGCTCCTCACCGCCCCCGGCTGATAAAGCCGGGGGCTTTTATGATGACGAAGCTTTGGCGCCGGACAAGCCCTGAATCGGCGCAGCGGCACCGCATGAACGCGTCTGAGCCGGTTTGTTGAGCCGGCTGCTACCATATTGGCTGATGAGCTATTTACTTCGTCAAAAGCGTCTGGCCGAAGATCTGCGTTGGGCCCACATGGAAGCTCTACTGGTGACGCACCTGCCCAACATCTATTATCTTTGCGGCTTTACCGGCAGCGCCGGAATCCTGCTTTTCCAGGCTGGCGCGCATGGCCGCAGCCCCAGGTTGACGTTCTTTACTGACGGTCGATACACCCAACAGGCAAAAAGCGAAGTCAAAGGCGCACGGGTGGTCATCACAAAGGCAGCCGCTCTGAAGGAAACCTGCGCTGCGGTGGTGAAGAACAGGATTCGCAAACTGAGCTTTGAGTCGGACCACCTGCCGTACAGCTTGTACCAGCAGATCAGGCACTGTCTTCGCAGCCATGGAAGAGCCGGCGCGGGAATCAAACTCAGGCCCGTTCCGGGCATGGTGGAACAGCTTCGGGCAGTCAAAGACGCTGATGAAATTGCGCGGATCCGGGCCGCAGTTGCTCTTGCTGCCGATCTGTTTCCGCGCGCACTGGCCACGGTTCGGCCCGGAGTAGCCGAAGTGGCCATTGCAGGAGAGCTGGAATTAGAGGCGCGGAAAGCCGGCGCGGATGGCATGTCTTTTGACACGATAGTCGCTTCGGGAGCGCGCTCTGCCTTGCCGCATGGGCGGGCTTCGACCCAGGCTGTGCCCCACCGCGGATTTATAATCCTGGATTACGGTGTTATACTCGCCGGTTATTGCTCAGATATGACCCGCACCGTCTATGTGGGTTCTGTCTCCGAAGAACACCGCCGCATGTATGAAGCGGTAAAGACTGCTCAGGCGGCCTCCATTGCTGCGGTGCGGCCGGGGGTTGAAACAGGAGAAGTGGACCGAGCGGGGCGGGAAGTGCTGAAAAAAGCGGGCTATGATGCGTATTTCACCCACTCCACAGGGCACGGAGTGGGAATCGAAGTACATGAATCGCCGCGCTTGGCCAAAGGTCAGACACAGAAGCTTGCCCCAGGGATGGTGATTACAATTGAACCGGGCATCTATATTCCTGACCAGGGCGGGGTACGGATTGAAGACATGGTTCTGGTGACCGAGTCGGGTTACGAAGTGCTGACACCCACAACCAAAGACCTGATCACGCTGTGAGCTTCCCGGAGATCAATAAACCTTCATGAACCAAAAAGAGCTGAAAGAGCTAATCGAGTTTCTGATCGAAAAAGATATCTCCGAATTTGAACTGGAGCGAGGCGACGTAAAGGTCAGGATCAAGCGCGGGGTCGACGCTCAGCCGATCCCAGTGATAGCACCCATTGCTGCAGCCCCCGCAATTGCATCTATTTCGCCTTCGGTGGCGCCGCCTGCCGCAGCGACGCAGCCAATGCCTCCTGCCGCGCCAGAGGCGCCCAAGGCTGAAGCAGAAGAGGAGCTGCACCTGGTCAAGTCGCCGATTGTGGGGACGTTCTATGAGGCCCCGGCGCCCGGCGCACCACCTTTCATCAAGCCGGGCGATCACGTCCAGGCCGGACAGGTTTTGTGCATCATAGAAGCCATGAAGCTGATGAACGAGATCGAGTCGGATATGACTGGGGAGATCGTCAAAATTCTTGCCGCCAATGGCAAGCCGGTGGAGTATGGCCAGCCGCTCTTCTCCATTCGACCCAAGAAATAGCAGAACAGGCACGTTGCGTTCAGTCGTGCGAAATGCTCCTGCGTCCCGGGGCCAAGCGACAAAGAAGAATGTTCAAGAAAATCCTGATTGCCAATCGCGGTGAAATTGCTCTGCGGGTGATCTGCGCCTGTAAAGAGCTGGGTATCAAGACGGTTGCGGTTTACTCCGATGCGGACCGCAATTCCCTCCATGTTCGGTTTGCCGATGAGGCGGTCTGCATTGGCCCGCCACGCTCCGCCGAAAGCTATCTCAACATCCCGGCCGTCATTAGTGCGGCGGAAATTACCGGCGTGGACGCCATTCATCCCGGCTATGGCCTGCTGAGCGAAAACGCCAACTTCGCCGAGGTCTGCGAGACCAGCCACATCAAATTCATCGGCCCACCGCCCGACGTAATCCGGCTCATGGGAGAGAAGGAAAAAGCTCGCATGGCCATGAAGCAGGCCAACGTGCCCATTCTCCCCGGGTCGGAGGGCGTAATTGCCAATGCTGACGAGGCGCGCGAATGGGCAAAGGAGATCGGTTATCCGGTCATCGTCAAAGCTTCCGCCGGGGGCGGCGGGCGCGGCATGCGCGTGATACGAAAAGAGGAAGAACTCGAGAACTTCTTCAACTCCGCGCAACAGGAAGCGGCTGCGGCTTTCGGCAACGGCAATCTCTACATGGAGAAGTTCATCGAGCGTCCGCGCCATATCGAATTCCAGGTGCTCGGTGACAACTATGGGAAAGTGATCAGCCTGGGCGAGCGCGAGTGCAGCATCCAGCGCCGCCACCAGAAACTGCTGGAAGAGTCGCCTTCGACCCAGGTCAGTGAGGAGCTGCGCCAGCAAATTGGCAAAAAGCTATCCGAGTGCCTCTCGCAGATCGGCTATGTGAATGCTGGTACGGTTGAGTTCCTCATGGATGAAGACCGCAGCCTCCATTTCATCGAGATGAATACCCGTATTCAGGTGGAGCATCCGGTGACGGAGCTGGTTACCGGCATCGATCTGGTAAAGGCGCAAATCCTGCTCGCGGCTGGCGGGAAGATGGTTGAAATTATTCCCAGGCTGGACCGGAAAGGGCAGCGCGGACACGCCATTGAGTGCCGCATCAATGCCGAACATCCGGAAAAGTTCACTCCTTCAGCAGGGAAGATCAAGACGTTTCACACGCCCGGCGGGCTTGGGATTCGCGTGGACACAGCCGCTTATGCTGAAGGCGTGATTCCACCGTATTACGATTCGCTCATTGCCAAACTGATTAGCCATGGTAAAGACCGTTCTGAGGCGATCATGCGCATGCGTCGCGCGCTGGAGATGTTCATCGTAGAGGGCATACACACCACGATTCCTCTGCACAGGCGTATTCTTGCCGATCCTGATTTCCAGGCCGGCAACTTCGATACCAAGTACATGGAGCGGTTCCTGGCGAGGTTGCAGGAGGAGCGGCGCCAGGAGGTACCAGTGGGTGCTTAAAGCAAATCCACCGCGGAGGCATCTTGAGCGACGGGCCCAAACGATCATGAAAATGCTTTTTGATGTCGCTCCGCCGTTCGTCTCCGCTCCGATCTCCACCCCAGCAAACCAACCCCGGGTTTGCCGGGGACCCCGGTCCTACGGCAGTGTGGTGTTGGTCTGATGCTCTGTCTACCCAGCCCTCATCCCTCATCGCGCTGCGCGCGACTCGGGAAGGGACTGGGCTACTTTCTTCCGCGCCTTGCGGCGTTCGGCCTTTCGTGCGTAGTAGGGCTTCGTGGCTCCCGGTCCGGTCTTCGAGAGAGGTGCGAAGGACATGGAGAACTCATTTTTTGGGTTCTCCGTGCGTCCGTGTCTCCGTGGTAGGTTTTTGCTCCCCCAAGCGATGAAGCTTCCCCAGTTCTACCCCATCATCGATTTCTCCTGCTTCGCCGCACAGCCGGATCCCGTAGCTACAATCCTGCGATTCGCCCGCGAGCTGATGGATTCCGGCGCTACCCTCGTTCAGTATCGCGACAAGGTTTCTCCGCCCCACCGCGTGCTGAGCGTCGGGCGCGAGCTTCGCCGCATTACGCGCAATCGCGCAACACTGATCATGAATGATTACCCTGATCTGTGTCTGGCAGCTGAGGCCGATGGCGTCCACCTGGGTCAGGATGACCTGAGTCCAGACGCGGCACGACGTATCTTCCTCGCAGCAGCACAGCCTCAACTCTGGCTCGGGTTCTCTACTCATAACCCGCAGCAGGCCAGAGAGGCCGATTCTCTGCCCATCGACTACTTAGCTGTGGGTCCGGTGTTTCCTACGTCCTCTAAGGCAAATCCCGATCCCGTGATCGGGCTGGATGGTGTAAAACAGGCACGCCGCGCAACGTCAAAGCCGCTGGTGGCCATCGGAGGAATTACCAGAGCCAACTGCGCCCAGGTAAAGCAGGCGGGAGCAGATGCAGTGGCCGTAATCTCTGATCTTCTTGAGTCGCCGGCCAAAGCAGTTGCAGATTTTCTCCGCATTTTGGGGTAAAACATACAGAACACACATGTCTACATCAGCAGAAGTCCGCTCGAACGCTGCACAGCCGGGCGCCGCCGGAGTCGGTGAATTCGTCAAAGGCTTAGGCCTGACAAGTGCCACCACTCTGGTTATGGGATCCATGATCGGGTCCGGCATCTTCATTGTCTCGGCGGAAATTGCGCGCGAAGTCAATTCACCGGGGCTGTTGATTATGGCCTGGGTGGTCACCGGATTCATGACCATTGTCGGCGCGCTTTCTTATGGCGAACTGGCGGCGATGATGCCCCGCGCTGGGGGACAATATGTTTACCTGCGCGAAGCTCTGGGTCCGCTCTGGGGATTCCTCTATGGCTGGACGCTTTTCCTTGTAATTCAGACCGGAACCATAGCGGCGGTAGGTGTCGCGTTCGGCAAGTTCCTCGGCTTCTTCTGGGGCTCGATCTCGGCTGACAATTGGATCTGGCATATTGCCAAAGTGCCTCCGATTCACCTAGGGCCAATGGTTTTGGGCAACATGGATGTAGGCCTGAACACCCAGAATCTCTGCGGAATCGTGATTGTCATAGTCCTGACTTTCGTCAATATTTTTGGCATCCGAACCGGCGCAATTGTTCAGAACATCTTCACCATCGCCAAAGTTGCGGCACTGCTGGGTCTGGTGCTGGCGGGAATTTTCGTTGGCCGTAATGCCGAGGCCATTGCGGCGAACTTCGGCAATTTCTGGCGCTCCGGAGCGCTGCATTCTGCCACAGGTACCCTGGCCGGACCGTTTGTGGGCGTGCTGACGATCCTTGCCGTCGCGCAGGTTGGCTCATTGTTTTCAGCCGATGCCTGGAACAACGTGACCTTCACGGCGGGAGAAGTCCAGAACCCTAAACGCAATCTGCCGCTTTCATTGGCTCTGGGTACAGGCATTGTCATTACGCTTTACATTGCCGTGAACTTCATCTACTTGAGCGTGCTGCCTCTGGATGCCATCAAGACGGCGGCTGCGGACCGCGTTGGCACCCTGGCTTTGCAGCAGATGTTCCATTCGAGCGGCGCTGCTCTGATGGCCATAGCCATCCTGATTTCGACCTTTGGCTGCTGCAACGGGCTCATCTTGTCAGGAGCGCGCGTTTATTACGCCATGGCCAAGGACAAGCTCTTTTTCAAGTCCAATGCCGAACTTCACCCAAAATATCGCACTCCGAAAAATGCGCTGATTGTTCAAGGTATCTGGACGTGCATTCTCTGTCTCTCTGGGACCTACGGTCAGTTGCTGGATTACATCATTTTCGCCGTGCTGGTTTTCTACATCCTGACCATCGGCAGCATTTTTGTTTTAAGGCGTACGGCGCCAAACGCGGAGCGGCCGTACCGCGCCATCGGCTATCCGGTTCTTCCAGCCATTTATATTGTGATGGCTTTATTCATCGATGTCGTATTATTGCGCTATAAACCGCAATACACATGGCCCGGTCTGATTATTGTGCTGCTGGGGATTCCGGTGTACCTGATATGGTCGCGCCGGACGGCTGCAGCGCAGGCCTGAACCTCAAAAGGGGGAAATCCTGAATGGCCAATTTATTGGCAACGAAATCACTGGATTCGATCCGTGCTGAAGCAGCCGAAGGGGGCGAGCACACTCTGAAACGCGCTCTGGGTCCTTTGAACCTGGTGTCGCTCGGCATTGGCGCTATCATTGGCGCGGGCATCTTCGTGCTAACGGGCCAGGCGGCAGCCGACAATGCGGGGCCGGCGATTGTGCTTTCCTTCGTGCTGGCCGGCATCGCTTGCGCGTTCGCGGGCCTGTGTTACGCGGAATTTGCTTCCCTCATTCCCATCGCGGGCTCTGCTTACACCTACGGCTATGCGACGCTGGGTGAAATCTTTGCCTGGATCATCGGATGGGACCTGGTGCTCGAATATGCGTTTGGTGCCGCGACGGTCGCTTCCGGCTGGGCGGGATACTTTGTCAGCTTCCTTCAGGACCGTGGCATTCACATTCCCCCCCAGTTCATCGGCACTTACGGGCAGAAGTTTGCGCTTTATCAGGGCCGCTGGACAGATGTTGCAACGCTTCCCGCCGGGGTGAATGTGTCCGGCCTGGAAGTTCGAACAGCGCTCTTTAATCTGGTGGCGTTCCTGATCATCGCGCTGGTCACTTTCGTTCTGGTCATCGGCATCAAGGAATCGGCGAACCTGAATACAGCAATCGTTATCGTGAAGGTTGCAATCGTTCTCCTCTTTATCGCGATAGCGGCTGTCTATCTGCTCAAACATCCGGCGATCGCGGCGGCGAACTGGCATCCGTTTATCCCGCGTAACACAGGTGAGTACGGCAAATTTGGCTTTTCCGGTATAGCCACAGGGGCGGCGGTTGTGTTCTTTGCCTATATCGGGTTCGACGCCGTTTCCACCGCGGCACAGGAAGCAAAGAACCCGCAGAAAGATATGCCCATCGGCATACTGGGATCTCTGGTGATCTGCACCATCCTGTACATCCTTGTGGCAGGCCTCCTGACTGGCATGGTTTCCTACACGAAGCTGAGCGTTCCTGATCCTGTCGCGGTCGGAATCGACGTTGCCGGAATCAGTTGGGGCAGCTTCCTGGTGAAAATCGGAGCAATCTTTGGATTGGGTACCGTCATGCTGGTGATGTTACTCGGGCAATCGCGCGTGTTCTATTCCATGTCGCGCGACGGCCTGTTATGGAAATGGGCCAGCGCCATTCACCCGCGTTTCCGTACCCCCTGGATTTCGAATATTGTGATGGGGTTCTTTGTCGCCATCTTCGGCGCTGTGATTCCAATTGCGGATCTGAGCAAGTTGGTGAGTATCGGAACGCTGCTGGCGTTTGTGATTGTGTGCGCTGGTGTATGGATACTGCGGCGCCGGCGGCCTGACCTGCCCCGCCCATTCAAAACTCCATGGGTGCCCGTTGTTCCAATCCTTGGGATGGTAGTTGCCTTCTATTTGATGGCGAGCCTGCCGGCGGCAACCTGGTACCGGCTCATTGGCTGGCTGATTATCGGCATGTTCATCTATTTTCTGTACGGTCGCAAGCACAGCAGAGTGCAGGCACAAACAACCGTGTTGGCGGGCGCCAAAACCGGCGACTGATCTGACTTCACGGCACTTAAGCCCTCCGCGTTGCGGAGGGCTTTTGTTTTACAATGGCCAGACTTCCTGCAACAGTTCTCAGTCAGGAAACTCAAAGAGCAGAAAGCGAATTCTCCAGGAGAGTTCTGAATGGCCAAGCTGCTGGCAACCAAGCCGTTAAAGACAATACTGGCTGAGGCCCACGAGACGGGAGAGCACAGCCTCCGTCGTGCTCTCGGCGCCACCAACCTGATTACCCTTGGGATTGGCGCGATCATCGGCACCGGAATTTTTGTGCTTACCGGAACCACTGCCGCGGAGCACGGGGGTCCGGCCATCATCCTGTCATTCGTGGTGGCTGCCGTGGGCTGCGTCTTCGCGGGTCTGTGTTATGCGGAATTTGCTTCGCTCATTCCCGTGGCCGGCTCCGCTTACACCTACGGCTATGCCACGTTGGGAGAGATCTTTGCCTGGATCATAGGCTGGGACCTGGTGCTGGAGTATGCATTCGGCGCTGCCACGGTGGCATCGGGCTGGAGCGGATACCTGCTCAGCCTGCTGGGCGACTTCGGCATCAAGCTGCCTGCGTCACTGGCCGGCACTCGCTGGGATGAATTCATCTTTTACAACAATCACTGGGAGCCGGTGAAGTTGCTTCTCCCCAAGTTGAAGGCCGCCGGCATCGATCCTGCATCCCTGCCCCATCAGTTTGGCACTTTCAACCTTTTCGGATTTCTGGCCATTGTCATTACTACCGTCATTCTGGTCATTGGCATCAAGGAATCGGCCAATTTCAATTCTGCCATCGTGATCGTGAAAGTCTGCGTGCTGATCGTTTTTGTGATCATCGGCGGA
>Ga0134125_10003115_pt1 | contig 19371 bp, 13 predicted proteins | sample KB31751_FD_96464 | JGI IMG/M metagenome (GOLD analysis project Ga0134125, IMG submission 96464) | Terrestrial soil microbial communities with excess Nitrogen fertilizer from Kellogg Biological Station, Michigan, USA - KB3-175-1 | ecosystem: Environmental > Terrestrial > Soil > Unclassified ... | reverse complement strand
GTATTGGGAATGATGCCGTCGTGCAGCCACTTGCGCCAGTTGGTCTCGAAGTCGCCGGCAGCTTTCCCATTTTGCTTCCAATAGGCGCGGACCGCGTCGTAAGGCGTTAACTCGGGTGTGTCGGTGAAGAGTGCAACCACTTCATGTGCGCTGCGTCCACCATAAAGAGGAGCGATCAGCGGCTGCACGATGGAGGCAGTCCCGTCGTAAGCGCGCGCATCGCTCCACATCTCCAGATAGTGCGCGCCATGCAGGTGCCACTCCGCCATCCGCGTAGTTTCATTGCGGTAGTTGCAGAGGTGGACGATCTCTTTGACCTTCGGCATTGCCAGCTCAAAGCCGAGGTCCACAGGCGTGTTGTACGCGGGATTGCCTTCCAAAATCACCAGCAGATCAACTTTGCCGGCATTCATGTCCGCGACAAGCTGCTTGAGTCCGCCGAGTTGATCGCTGGGAACCAGTTCCACCGGATCGGCATAGACGATCGTCTTGCCGATATTTCCAAGCGCCTGGTTGATCTGCGCCGCGAGGATGTGCAACTCAGGCGGCTGCTGCTCGCCGGGAAGCACGATGGATGCTCCCCCGTTGGCCTTCAGATCCTTTGCCAGCGCGGAAAGGAATTTCTGCTGATCCTGCGTCCACTCCTGCGAGGGAGCCGATACGCCAGCAACACCAAGCGCGCCTGCAAGCGCAGCCGCAAAAGACAGAATGTCCGATGCGCGCAGCGGCAGACGGTTGTCGGAGAGCGCGCCCGCAGTGGTATGGAAGCTCTCCACTGCGTACAACCGGCTCATCGGCGCATCTTCGGCCAGCTTGCGACGGCTGGTAAACGCGCGCGAGTAAGGAATGAATCCGGGGAACGCTGAGGTGTTGAGGAAGTCAGCGTCGAGCGAGAGCACTACATTCGCGGCTTCGAATTTATAGATCGGCTCCGCGTATTGCCCGAACAGAGTTTGCGAAGCGGCACGCGCCGCATCGCGATTGACCGGATCCCACTGATACCACTTGGCGCTGGGGAACTTTTTCAGAACCGTCTGAATCTGTGAGGCCAATGTCGGCGAGATGACTGTCTCGCTCAAGAAACGCAGACCAGCGCCGCCCGACCCTGCAGCCTTTGTCTTGTAAACATCGATCGCTTCGGCAAAGTCTCCCCAGTTGCGCTGCTCGCCGCGATAGCTGGAACTGGTCGAGCGGTCTGGATCGTAAAGATCGAGGACGGAAGCCTGTGCGAAGACATCGGTCGCGCCGTTCGATGCTGGATGCTGCGGATTGCCTTCGATCTTCGTGGGCCGGAATTCGTTGCTCTTCACCAGCAACGGAATGCCGCCGGTCGGGAAAGGCATCGTGGTGGCGAAAAATTTCGGAATTCCCGGAATGAGATCTTCGGGCTGGCGAATATAAGGAACGATCGCTTCGGCCGGTTGCCGCGTGCAGGCCGAGAGTCCGGCGAGCGCCATCGATGCGCCGGCGAGCTTCAGGAAGTTGCGTCGCGAGAGGCCATCTTCGGCGCGACTCAGCTCGGCAACGCCCGCAGGGAACTCGTTTTCGAGGAGCTCTTCGAAACCCGGCTCATCGATCAGCTCTTCCAGGCTCCGCCAATATTTCTTGCCCGTTGCGGCGGAGAGCCGCTCGCGCACCTGCTGGAGCGTCAATTTGGTTTTATGCGGCGTTGGCGAGGTCTTAATCTGCACCAACTCGGGGTGATTCTCCATGTCTCTCTCTAAACCAATTTCGCAGCCCGTGGGCCGTCGTACTCGTCCGATCTCAACTACGCGGCTCGCTACGCTAGCCGTGCCGCCTGCACCCCTCTAGCGGTGACAGGTATCGCAACTTTGAATTTCATTTGGAGTGCGCACGTGATACTGCGCCACCAGGTATTTGCCCATCGAAATCTGGTCTTCGAACTTCTTCCAATGCTGCATCGGCTGGCCGGTGAGTTGATAGTAAGGACCATTCAGGGAACAATTCCCGGTTCCGTCCTCGCAGTACACCGGACTTGCCGTGCTCGGGCCCTTCCAGCCCATATTGAAAATCGGGTCGCCTACCGGACGAATGTTCTTGGCCGGATTGCGGTGACAATCGAGACACCACTCCATCTGCAGACTTGCATGCTGATAGGTGAGCGGCATCTCGTCGATCGGTCCGTGGCACGACGCGCAGCCGATTCCCTTATTGATGTGAATCTCGTGATTGAAATAGACGTAGTCGGGCAAATCGTGCAGCTTGGTCCACCAGATCGGAGTGCCATTGCGGTAGCTGGCGCGCACAGGTTCGAGGATGTCGGCGTTGGTCCAGATCTCGGAGTGGCAGTTCATGCACGTTTTAGTTGGCGGAATTCCAGCAAAGTTGGAATTTTCCACAGATGTGTGGCAGTAGCGGCAGTCGAGTCCGAGGCCGGACACGTGGTGCTGATGGCTGAAGGGCACCGGCTGCTCGAGTCGCTCGCCCTCGCGCGTTACATACGGCGAGCGCTGCAATTCATTCAAAGTGAGCGCCAGGCTGGTGACGACAAGCCCAAGAATGACGAGGCTCATGCGTGCAAGCCCGTTGGCACCTCGGTTAAAAACTTGTGGCATCGAAACGTGTCCTGACTTTTATGTAAGGGGCACGAGCCGCGCAAATCGCGTCAGCTTTATAGGAGTGCACCGGTTGAACGTTTATGACAGCAGCAACAATCAGGAATAAAACGGAGAATTATAACAGGCGAAAATTTTCTGCAAAGGAGTTCGCAAAATTTTTTTGCGTAATTTTTTGGCTGGCGAACCAGAAGAGGAAAGGCGAAGCAAGCAGTGAGATTGAAATCGTCAGATAAGCTCGAACTCCGGCAGGCGTGCAGCCTTGTGATCGAAGGTCAAGGTGCGCGTGCAGCCGGCGCGTAGTCCGAGCTCCGCGATCACTGCATCGGCGAACGAAGCTTTTCCATCCTTGAGAACGGTCATCGCCTTGAAGACCTCTTGCTCATTCTCGATGATCAAGACATCAATCTGAAGCAGGCGCTCGACGGCAGCTACAATCTCCCGAGCTGCGAATCCATAGCTACGGTCCAGAACCCAGACGGTTTCAACCATGGCTACGATGCTGACGAACCCGGGATTCTCCTCTGTCAATCGCCGCTCAATCAACTCTGAAGCTCTTTTCGATTGAACCGGATCGTCTTGTGTGAGGTAACGAACGAGGATATTGGTATCCAGGCCGATCACCGACGCGTAACTCGGGACCGGCGAGTGGCAGCATCGGTAATGGCTTCGTTCATCTCCTCAATAGATACAGGCCGCCGCCGGCGAGATTTCAGCATGCCGCGCGCTGCTGTAGCTGGAAGTTTGGGAAGAAGAACGACAGTGCCGTCGGGATGGACAAAGAATTTTACGCGGTCTCCGGGCTTGAGCCGAAGATGATCTCGGATTGCTTTCGGGATCGTCGCTTGCCCTTTCGCTGTGATTGCAGATTCCATGGTTCTTATCATTACATTTTCTTGTTTGTAATACCACAACAAAAGTCTCTCTATCGTCGTTAGCCACCTGCCATCACCAACAATCGCCTCTCCATCATTTCCTCAATGGCATAGCGGATTCCCTCGCGCCCGAGTCCGGAATCCTTCACTCCCCCGTACGGCATGGGATCGACGCGGAAGGTGGGCACGTCGCCGACGATGACTCCACCGACTTCGAGTCGCTCGAAGGCGCGGAAGATCAGGCGGGAGTCGTTCGTGAACAGCCCAGCCTGAAGTCCGTATTGGGAATCGTTGGCGCGCGAGAGCGCGTCGTCAAAATCTTCGTATGGCTCGATCGTCGCTACCGGCGCGAAAATCTCCTCGCAGTTGACCTTCATCTTTGGCGTAGTCGCCGAGAGCAGGGTAGGCATAATCAGCGAGCCCTTCGCTGTTCCGCCGCAGAGAATCTTGGCGCCTGCAGAAACTGCTTCCTTTATCCAGTGCTCCACGCGGTCGACATCGCTGGCGCGAATCATCGGCCCGACATCCGTCGACTTGTCGGCGGGATCGCCGACTCGCAGCTTTTTTCCAGCGTCGACCATTTTCGCTGTGAACTTGTCGAAGATGTCGGCGTGCACGAGAATGCGCTGCACCGAGATGCAGCTTTGTCCGGCATAGGTGAACGCTCCGGATGTGCAGCGTGCGACGGCATGGTCGATATCCGCGTCGTTGTAAACGATGACTGCGGCATTACCTCCGAGTTCCAGAACGACGCGCTTCTTGCCGGCATCGCGTTTGAGCTGCCATCCCACTTTGGCACTGCCGGTAAAGCTGAGCAGCTTCATGCGCTCGTCGGCGACGAGTGAGGCGGCATCTTCGTTGCTCAATGGCAAGATGCTGAATGACGACGCCGGCCATTCCCCTTCAAGGATTAATTTGCCGAGCAACAGTGCGCAGAAAGGCGTCTGCGGAGCGGGTTTGAGCACAACTGGGCATCCGGCTGCCATCGCCGGCGCCAGCTTGTGCGCGACGAGATTAAGCGGAAAGTTAAATGGCGTAATCGCTGCGATTGGACCAATTGGAAACCGGCGCACAATTCCCCAGCGGCCTTCGGTTGCCGGAATGAAATCGAGCGGCATGTACTCGCCGTAAATCCGCACTGCCTCTTCAGCCGCTGTGGTGAAAGTCAGCACCGCGCGATCGACCTCCGCGCGTGCCGCTTTCACCGGCTTGCCGGCCTCAAGCGTCATCAAGCGCGCGAATGTGTCTTTGTGCTCGCGGATTTTCGCAGCGACGCTAAGCAGCGCGTCTTTGCGCTTGTAGGCAGGAATCTGCCGCAACTCGACGCTGGAGTTCTCAGCAGCCGAAATTGCGCGCTCGAGATCTTTCTTCGTTCCTAGCCATGTGCTGCCGATCGGGCTGTTTGTGTACGGCGAGTTGATTTCGACGCGCTGCCCTGCGTTGATCCACTCTCCGGCAATGAGTAAGCCGGATTCGAGCTGCTGGCCTTCAAAGGTTTGCATGTGGTCCCCTCAGGAAATGATATTGCGAGGAATTCGATTTTTGTCATTCCGAGAGGATGCTCACGCGTAGTTTGCGTGAGCAGGAGAGAGGAATCCCTACGGACTTAGGTGCGCTTAAGGAAACATCTTGGAAGACGATGGGGATTCCTCCGCCAAAGGCTGGCGTTCGGAATGACAGAACTAAAGAAATTACGAGTAGGTCACCAACTGCGACCGCATTCTGCGGATGATGGCATCGGCCGCCGAGCGCCCTATGCGAGCGCAATCGGGAATCCCGATGCCGTGATACGCATTGCCGGCAAGATGCAGGCCAGGGAAGCGCTGCATATGCATCTCCAGGCTAGCGACGCGCAACAAATGTCCGACTTCGTACTGCGGCATGGCGTTGGGCCATTTGGAGACGCGAGCGAAACGCGGTTCAGGCTGAATTTTCAGAATCTCGCGCAGCTCGCGTCGAACCAGCTCGAGGATTTCGTCGTCGCCAAGCTCCAGGACTTCTGGATCGCGTGCGCCGCCGAGGAAGACACGCAAGAGCGCCATTTCCTGGGGAGCGCGATTCTCGAACTTGTTATGTACGAACGTGCAGGCCATGATGCGCTTGTGTTCGCTGCGGGGGACCAGAAAGCCGAAGCCCAGCGGCAGGCGCAACTCGGCGCGTTTGTAGCCCAGCGCGACTGTGACTGCGGACGTCGAGGAGAGCTCGCCGAGAATCTCGACCGGCCGTTCCGATTCGGGAATGTCCTTCATGAACCTGGTGGTGAGCTGCGGCGGCACAGCCAGGATCACGTGATCGAACTCCTCTTCCACACCTTTGCTGGTGACGTTCCAACCAGAACTGCCTGGACGCAGCATGCTTACAGGCGAGGAGGGTCGAAGGGTCTCGCGCCGGAACTGGCGCAGGATGGAGTCGATGATGCGCTGCATACCATCCCGCAGCGAAGTGAATAAAGATGGCGTTCCGCTGGCGTTGTGATTCTTGCGGCTCTCCAGCGCGCCTCGTACAAGACTGCGATGCCGCGCTTCAGACTCGACCATTCCCGGAAGCGTGGCGCGCGCACTGAGATGGGAAGCATCTCCGCCATAGACGCCTGAGAGCAGCGGATCGGCGAGACGGTCGACGACCTCAGCGTTGAAGTGTCGCGAGAAGAAGCTGGCAACGCTTTCATCGTCATCGACTCCGAGAGGCTCCGGCGGCAGGAGATATTCGCTCAACATTGCGAGCTTCGTGCTCGGCGAAAAGAATCGCGAGCGGAGGAGGGGTGCGAGCTTCGTCGGCACCATCATCTGAAGCCCTTCCGGAATCTCCTCCAAACGCCCGTGAACCAGGACGTAGGTTTTGCGTTCGGCATCGCGCGATCCGATGAGCTGATTCGACAGGCGCAGATCGTCGCAGAGTTCTCGTGCCCAGGGTTTCGAACTCAGGAAGGAATCAGGTCCAGCTTCAATCAAACAACCTTCAACGCGTTCGGTGCGGATCACCCCGCCGAAACGCGAGTCGGACTCGAAGACGACGATCTCAAGTGGCGCTCCTTTGCGGCGCTCCTGTTCGAGGTAAAAGGCAGCAGTGAGCCCGGAGATACCTCCGCCGACGATGGCGACACGAATCATGATTTCTTTTTCACCACGGAGACACGGAGGCACTGAGGAAAGGCTTCTTTGATCTTTGTCATTCCGAACGCCCGATTTGGCGGAGGAATCCCTACCGCCTTCTTGCGTCGATCACGATTACGAATCTAGCTAGCGATTCTCGATCGAAAAGCGGGACTCGTATGTACAACTGTGATCTGCAACGTAAGAACTGCTACGACAATACCAGCAGTTCGCAACGGAGCAATTAAGAACTGTTCCGTGCCTCCGTGGCTCCGTGGTGAACTATCCCTCGTCGACTTACCAAATCTGCAAGGGCAGCGATGAAGGCAGGCGAGTCATCCAACGATTCCGTCCTCACCACGTCAACGCCAATACGAGATCCAAACTGGCGGAAAGCGATGTCGATGTCATACAGCACCTCAACGTGATCGCAGACGAAGCCCACGGGCTGAATGAGCACGCGGGAGTTCCCGGCATCCTTTAACTTCGTAATCGTCTCTTCCACGGTCGGGCCGATCCACGGACCTCCCGACATGCCCTGGCTCTGAAACGCGAATGTCCACTGGCTTTGCGGCAACCCCACTCTGCGCGCGACTAAAGCTCCCGTTTCCCTCGCCTGTTGTTCATACGGATCGCCATCGCTAATGGTTCGCGCCGGAACGCTGTGCGCGGTAAAGATCACGGGAACGTCTCTGCCGAATTTCGCTCGCGCGGCTTCGAGCTTCTCAACAAAGGCAGTAATAAGGAAGGGATGGTCATGCCAGGATTCGATGAACTCAATGGCGATGTCGTGGGCAGCGCCTTCCAGCGCCTTGCGGTAAAGTCCAACGCTCGTACGGGAATTCTGAGGAGCGAGGCAGAGCGCGACGGCGGATATGATCCCATCAGCACGCATTGTTGCGACAACATCCGCGATGTATGGCTTCCAGTTGCGCATGCCCACATACACCGGCGTCTTGAGCAACTCGGACAGGAGCTCGCCTTGACGCAATGTGATTCGGGTAAGCGGAGATTGCCCAATCAGCTCGTAACGGTGTTTTACTTCTTCGATTACCGAATCGGGAATGGGACGACCACCCGTAACGTTGCGCAGGTATTCGGGGATTTCGGACACACTGTCCGGCGTTCCGTGCGCGAGCAGCAGGACTCCACTTTTGCCCATGATCAATACGCCGCGATGGGATCTCCCGAACGTTTGCGGCTGAGGCTGTAGGAGTGTACTTCGTCTACCAGAGCGAGGACGTTCTCGACCGGAGTGTCGGGAAGAATTCCGTGGCCCAGATTGAAGATGTACCCGGGCTTTCCTGCCGCTGATTTCAGTATTTCTCGTGCTTGCCTTCGCAGTTCGGCTTCTGGAGCGAAGAGCGCTACAGGATCAAGATTGCCCTGGACTGCGAACTTGCTGCCGAGCGTCTCGCAAGCTTCGCTAATGGGAATGCGCCAGTCGACGCCTATGACCTCAGCGCGTGTTTGTTTGATCTCGTCCAGCAGCGTAGCCGTGCCGGTTCCGAAATAGATCACAGGAACGCCGGTGGCTTTCAATTCCGCGATCAGAGTTCGCGTGTGCGGCAGTACAAAGCGCACGTAGTCGGCCGGCGACAGACAGCCGACCCAGCTATCGAACACCTGAATAGCATCTGCCCCTGCTTGAACCTGAGCGGCAGCAAACGGCGAGAGCACCCGAATCAGCCTGCGCATGAGCTCGTTCCATGCTTCTGCGTCGCGGTACATCAGGCTTTTCGTGTGAACGTAGTTGCGCGAGCCTCCACCTTCGATCATGTAGCTGGCGAGCGTAAAAGGAGCGCCACAGAAGCCGATCACCGGGAGACGATCGGCAAAATGACGGGCGACGATTTGAATCGATTCGGCTACGTATCCGAGTTCGGCAGCGCGATCCGTCTTGAGCTGCGCTATGGAACCCGCGTCGCGCAAAGGATGCGCGATCTTCGGTCCATCACCCTCTACGAACTCGAAATCGAGTCCCATAACCTCGAGTGGAAGCAGCAGATCGGCAAAGATGATGGCGGCATCGACTCCCAGCCGCTCAGCAGCAGTGATCGTCACGTCGGCAGCGAGTTCCGGAGTCTTGCAAATCTCGACGATCGAGTGCTGCTTTCGAACCTGTCGGTACTCGGGCATGTAGCGCCCGGCCTGGCGCATGAGCCAGATGGGCGTCACATCCACCGGCTGCCGGCGGCAAGCACGAACAAAGCGGGAATCCGGAGCCGACATTCAGTTGAGGTTACCACGGCAAAAACTTCAGTCAGAAATGATGCGCCATTCGAACTTGAGGATCAGTCGTTTACAGCGGTTATCACTTCTCCGTTTAGAATCTGCCGAGCTTTATGCGCACAACCGCTGCTGCTTCGTGGAATCGCAAGCCGCGATCGGTTTCGTCACCATTCAATAGCCGAAGAGGTTTCCACTGTCCATGATCATAGAAACCTTGCTCAGCAGAGAGTATTTGCATCCGCAGTCCAGGCAGGAGGCCAGGGATATGGAAGGAGACGCTCGCATCGACTGCGGTAACAAGAAACTCATCGGCTCCGAGTTGCGCAATCAAGGCAACGCCGTGAGCATCGCTTGTGCCCGGCGGCTTGCGTCCATCTGGCTGAGGAAAACCGTAGGAGATGGTGGCCTGCCATGATCCGAAATCAATCTCCTGGCGCGACTCACCTGGCTCTTCCACCGAAGTCTTCAGTTTTCCCTCGAAGTTCCAGCGCGCTAGCTCGTCACTCATCGGCCCAAGCAGGGCAAAATTACGCGCATGTGCCTTGGGACCTTCGCTAGGCGGAAGGTCTTCAGGGTGGTCAATTCCAAATGGGGAAAACCCGATGGCGCCGTCTCCAAGCGCATAGAAGAGGAATTTCGCAAAGTCATCGCCGCGTCCCGTTTCTGGAATCCAGAGAGCGTTGTCGGGACGCGTATATGCATGTAGAACCTCGCGGTAAAAGCCTGGGTCGCTGTTGTAGATATCGGGACCGATCATGTCGATAGCCGGAGCCAGCGCGCGCCATAGTCCAACGTACTTCTGTACTGCTCCGCCACTGGGATACTGAATGCCCGGAATCGAAACGCGACGTTCGGGTAGCTCGCCCGGCGGATAACTCAGCCAGACGTTGATATACAGCGGAATCGAAAACTCGGCTTTGCCTGCGACGGCGATTTCATTTACGTACTTCGCCTGGTAATAGAGCTGAAACATCTCATCTGCGTCGGCTACAAACACTTGGCTCCATGTGCCTGCTGATTTGTGAGCAGCGTTCAATAACTCGGCCGGGACCTGTTCGGCAAACTGTGCGTTCGCCGCGGAAGAAAAATCGCGGACACTGCCGATGATTCCCGACTCGTTCTCCACCTGAACAAACAACACCGTGTGCTCGGCGGAGTCGAGCGCCTTGAGGTGCCGCATCAGGGCAACGAATGCGGTCTTATCTGTTGTGAGATTCGATCGTGAATTTGCGGAGAGTACATCGATTGGCTCACCGTCTTTCTTGATGACACGCGGGAAGCGCTTCGTATCAGTCTTGACCCACTCGGGAACGTAATGCATGTTGCCGTTCTTCCAGGTCCCAAACCAGAGCAGGACAACGTGAAGGTTGTGCTCGCGCGCACCTTTGACGATCGCGTCCACGTTCCCGAAATCGAGCTGACCCTCGCGCGGCTCCATCTGCTCCCAGTACACCGGCGCCTCAACCGTGTTGGCATGCAGCTTTGCGAGCGACTCCCATACCTGCGGCAGCTCCGACGGCCAGGCACTGGAGTTGTGAATCTGTCCTCCCAAAATGAGATAAGGATGACCGTCAACCAGCAAGGCCCAGCGGCCATCTTTCTGGACAACGCGCGGCGCCTCCGCCGCTTGCAGAAATGCAGCTGTGGCAATGAGAACAGCCAGAAGGATGAGTTTGGAGTGCGCGCGCAAAGTTCTTACCTCGCGCACACTATATGCGTCCATCATGAACGTGACAACGATTTCGGTCGGATGAAAACGTGGGATTCGAAGTGCGAAACGAAGCCAGCGGGAAATCCCGTGTTAACCCAACGCACTGATAAGAGCAGCCGTCAATGCTGGTTCGTCTTCGGCAAACACGGTCCTGAGATCAAGCAGCAGGCGATCGGCTTCGATGCGAGCGATTACCGGCGGAGATTGCTTCCGCATCCTGGCAAGTAATTCCTCGGGATTATGGCGCTCGGAAGAAACAGAAACGACGAAAGTCAGGAGCGTTGCAGTTGGCGCCGTGCCTCCACCGATGATTGACTTGCTCTCAATTACCTCAATCTTGCATCCGGTTGCGTTGAACTCGCTCACCAAGCTCTCAGCTCGGCTGCGAATCTGTTCGGCCGGAGCGTAGATCATCTGCAAAGTTGGAATCACGGCATAGTCCTGACGAACATAGCCGAGGAGCGTTGCTTCGAGCGCCGCGTAGGTGAGCTTATCGACGCGCAGTGCGCGAAATAGAGGATTAGATCGCATACGCTTTACCAGTTCCGCGCGTCCGGCAATCACGCCGGCCTGTGGACCACCGAGGAGCTTATCCCCACTCACGCATACGACGTCGATGCCCGCCGCAAGCGCCTCATGCAGGCCGTACTCGCCCTGCACGCCTGCCGACGCCAGGTTCACGAGCAAACCATTCCCGAGGTCTTCCATTACGGGAACGCGATGCTTTCGTCCTAACTGCGCTAACTCAGCTGAAGAGGGCTGCTCGGTGAAGCCGACCATTGCGAAGTTAGAACGATGCACGCGAAGCAGCAGACGCGTATTCGGCGTGATTGCTTTTTCATAATCGGAAAGCCTCGTACGGTTGGTAGTGCCGACTTCCCGAAGCTGCGCGCCGGATTTCGCCATGATCTCCGGCACACGGAACGAGCCGCCGATCTCTACCAACTCGCCGCGTGAGACGATGACCTCGCCACCTTCAGCCAAAGTGTTGAGCGCGAGCAGAACCGCAGCAGCGCAATTGTTTACAACAATTGCTTCGAGTTTGGACTCGCCAGTGTTTGTTTCTCCAGAATGATTGGCGGCGATCAGTCGTTGGAAGAGGCGCTGCACGTGGACATCGCGTTTGCCGCGATCTCCCGAATCGAGATCAAATTCCAAATTAGAATAACCTGAGGCGATGCTGACGAGGTGCTCGAGCGCGTGGCGAGACAGCGGCGCGCGTCCCAGATTGGTATGAAGCATTACGCCAGTGGCGTTGATGACTTTTTCGAGCGAATAGCCAAGCGAACGCCGCAGTTCACGCTCGACTGCATCGGGAATGCCGTCAATGGCAAGCTGCGTTCGCGTTTCGTCGAGCGCACCCGCGCCGATTTCCTTGCGCAGGCGCTCGAGAACGGTGCGGACCGCGTCAGCAGTAGCGGCGCGGCCCTCGCGTTCGAGTGACTGGCTAATTGCGGAGGAACGAAGAACTTCGTCCACCGACGGAAGCTGCCGCAGCCAGTCCGTTTTCTTTACTGTCACTCCCGTATTTCACCAGATGCTTTCCTTCCCACGCAACGGGAAGCATCTTCTGCAGCTTGTCGCGATGGCGACGGCTCATCTTTAGCTGCGAGCCATCCTGCAGGACCAGCAGGTAGTCGCCGCGCTGCAGGGCATGAGATTCCTTCACCCGCCCGAAGTTCACGATGGTGCAGCGATGCACGCGTCCGAACTTCTGCGGATCGAGTCGCTGAGCAATCGCGTTGATAGTGGAACGAATGCGGAACACCTGTCCGCCCGAATGAATATGGACGTAATTGGCTGCGGCGGAAAGATAATCGATATCCGCGACAGTCTGGAGAAAAATTCGGCTCTGGGACCGAATCACAATTTTCTTGGGGTACTCGCGCGGCATCTCCGCTGACTGCATTCCGGGAGCCTGCACACAGGACGACACAGTAGCCATACACTCCTCAATGCGGTTTGAATTCGACAACAAACTCCTCGGCCGCGCGATGCGCGAGCCCTGGTTGGAACAGCACGATCGAGGAGCCGGTTTTCTATCTGCTTAAACCTGAGAAGCAGCAGATTTCATCCAAGAAAAACGGCTGCCGGCTTTCGGGTGTCGGCTTTCCGCCAAACAGGGTCCGCGAGGTTCCTACTGCCTGTGCTTTCTTCCGTGACTCGGTGCGGGCGTGGTGGAAGGAGTCGCGGCACGGGCAACCCACTGGTAATCAGGTATTTCCCTCGTATAACTAAGAGCCTGACCAATTTAGGGCTTACGATGAGTGTGGTAACGTTAGCCCAACTTACGGAGTCCGCGCTGATCGTGTGCCAATTCTGGACCTCAGTCCGGTCCCGATACGTCTGCGCGGCGTGACTGCCCATCGATTATGGCTCTCGGTTTTACATTCAATAAGGCGAAGATCCTCAGCGCCGCTGAGAAGTACGTTCAGCAGGGCAAGCTGCAGAACGCAATCGCCGAATACGAAAAGGTTTCGAAGCAGGATCCGAAGGACCTGACCGTCCTCAACACCATCGGCGACCTCTACGCCCGCCTGGGCCGCAATGACAGGGCCACAGAATTCTTCCGAAAAGTTGGAGATGCATACGCCTCCGATGGCTTCGTCGTAAAAGCCATCGCCATGTACAAGAAGCTGACTAAGCTCGGCGCCACCACGCCCGACGCACTCGTCCGCCTCGCCGACCTGTACACCCAGCAAGGGCTGTACCACGACGCGCGCACCCAGTACATGGCAATAGCCGACCAATATCTTAAAAACAACGATAAAGAGAACGCCGCCGGCATTCTGAAGAAGATGTTGGATCTGGATCCCGAAAACGCGGCGATGCAGACCAAGGTTGCTGATCTTTATCAAAAGCTGGGCAGAAATCAGGAAGCGCTGGATATCTACTTCCACTCCGCGCAGGCGCTTTTTCAGCGCGGTTCCACAGCGGAAGCTGAACAAGCGTTGCGACACGCGCTGAAAATTGATCCCAAGTACGAGCCTGCTTTGCTGCTTCGCGGACAGATGGCAGCGACCTCAGGAAAGTCCGAGGCCGCCATTGCCAATCTGGAGAAGCTGCAGGACCTCGACGAGCGTCCCGAAGCGCTGCGTCCATTGCTGCAGGCCTATATAAAGAGCGGTGAGTTCGAAAAGGCAGAGCCGATTGTCGACAAACTGGTGACGGCTCACCACGACTCGTCGATTGTTGGTTCCTATGCGGAGGCGTTGCTCGCTGCAGATCGCTCCGATCTGGTGGTGGCACTCTACGAAAAATACGCCGATAAATTTCTCGCAGAAAACAAGAAAGATTTTCTCGACAAGCTAACTGGGCTCGTCTCCAAGATCAAAGAGAGCGAAGCCTCGCTGCAGTCGATGCTCGCGCTATTGCGCAAGTCGGATGCTCCAGCTCATGCCGTTCGCGAAGTCCAGGAGTTACTGGCTAACGTTTATGTGCAGCACGGTGAGCTGCAGGCGGCCGCCGATCTCTATCAGGAGCTTGCGCAAGCTGAGCCCGAGAATCCGCTTCACGAGCAGAATTACAAGCAGATCGTCTCCCGAATGGGGACAGATTCGGCGACGCGTGAGCTATCCAGCGAAGAGGCCGGACAGGCGCTCATGGTGGATGAGCTCGAAAGCGCGCCTGCTATTGCTCAGGAATATTCGCGCGATCTAGCCGAAGAGATCACCTCGGCTCTCACTGACTCTGAGCTCTTCGCGAGCTATAACGTCCCTGACAAGGCTGTCGTTCCGCTTGAGAAAGTTCTCTCAAAGGCGCCGAACGATGTGCGTGTTCGCCAGCGCCTCGCCGCTTTATATGCAAGGCTCGGTCGGTTTGCCGACGCTGCCGCCTGCTGCAAGGTGTTGTCGGAAGTTCATAGTGTCGCCGGCAATGCCGATCAGGCCAAGCAGTTCCGCGACATCGCAGCACGATACGAGCAGCAGGCGGGCGGAGCCGCGCCGAGCGCTGTCGTGGCGATAGTCGAAGCTCCTCTTCCACCACCTCCCTCAATTGAAGTAGTGCCGGTTGAGCCGATCCCATTCCAAGCCTCATCTGTTATCAACGCAGAGGTCAAAATACCGGCACCACAGCCCGCCGCGGCGGAAGAAATCGCGATCGCTGCCACTGCCGCTCCCATAGAAGAGGTGCCGGTTCAAGCCGAGGCTCTATCGTCGGCGGAAGCAGCTCCCGCCGAAGCTGAGCACGGCGATTGGGAAGACATGCTCACGGTCGAAGCTCCAGCGGCTTCTGTGCAGGAAGTTAAGGCGCAGGATTCTCCCGACGAGATCGTTGAAGAAGCTCGCTTCTACATTGACCAGAGCATGTTCGCGGAAGCGAAAGCCGCGATTGCACGATTGGAATCAAGCGCGCCGAATCATCCCGCTCTCCCCGAGCTGCGTGAAAAATCGAAGCCGGTTGAGGCTCCTGCACCGGTGGCCTCCGCGGCTGTGGAAGTTGCACCGCCAAAGCAAGGGGTCGAAGCCGCTGCGGCGGTTCCGAAACCCGAAATTCGAAAAGCTCAGGCACCGCATGCTCCAGCGCCGCAAGAGGAAGAGATATTTGCAGACCTTCTTGCGGAGCCGGCTCCCGCAGTAGCTGCAAAACCAGCGCCGAAGCCGGTGGTCTCACCTGAGCCGCCGAAGACTGCAGCAGCTGCCGCGTCGGCGCATCACGCGCTCGCCGATGATCCGCTCTCCGGCATGCTATCGGATCTGGAAGATGCGCTTGGCGATCTAGCTCCTCCCCCCGTAGCGAGCAAGCCCGCGCCAGCCGCCGTCGCCAAAGCTCCGGCTGCTCGCGCACCAGAGCCTCAGCCCATCGCAGCGGTAGTAGTACCACAGCCGGCTCCAAACACGGCCACGGCTACGATGAGCGATGAAGCCAGCTCCATGCTCTCCGACCTTCTGCACGAGTTTAAAGAGGAGGTGGAAGAACCGGTCGCCGAAGCCGACGATCCCGAGACCCACTACAACCTGGGCGTCGCCTTCCGCGAGATGGGACTGCTCGACGAAGCCATCGGCGAACTGCAGAAGGTCTGTCGCTCGCTCGACAACGGCCACTCGTTCTCGCAACCCATTCAGGCCTACACCTGGCTGGCGCAGTGTCTGGTGGACAAAGGCGCTCCACAGGCGGCAATCCGCTGGTATGAGCGGGCACTAACTGTCAGAGGAATTAATGACGACAGCCGTCTGGCGGTGTATTACGACATGGCCAACGCGTTCGAATCTGCGGGCAACAAGAAAGCTGCTCTCGACAACTTCATGCAGGTATACGGAGCCAATATCGACTATCGCGACGTAGCCGACCGCATCCGCAGCCTGAGTAAGTAGATGCTCTACAATCAGGACTATGGATCGCGAGGCCAAGGTTCTGAACTTTCCCGCGACAACATCGGCGGACGAGAACCTCGCCGGCAAAACGGAGGGACCAGTGGCCACTGAAGTTCAGGCATCGAATGCCCTGGTTTCGCCCGCTCCGTCGGAAGCTCCGCCGCCGATCTGGATGCAGCGCCTGGCGATCATCAGCACGGTCATCATCTGCTGCTGGATTGGGTTCATCCTCGCCGCCCTCCCGTGGCTGCCGCAATGGACCGAAAACAGCCTAATCAGCGACTTCCCGAACCTGCGCTGGCTGATTGGGACGGGATTCGTCCGCGGGCTGGTGACCGGCATCGGCATCCTCGACCTCTGGATCGGAATCTCAGAGGCCGTTCACTATCGCGACCGGCGGTAAGACGCCTCCCGCTCATGCATCCTGTAATCTTGAAGTCCTGAATTTTTCCTGCTGACGATAGCCGATGACACAAGACGACAAACCGCCCTTGCCCAAAGCACCGCTGGCTTACGAAAATCCTGCATTCCTAAACAGCCCCGAAGGACGCGCGCTGCGCATCCTCGCCGAATACTCCGAACCGCTGGCGCGCTTCCGCCGTGAGCGCATCCAGGACACGGTCGTGTTCTTCGGCTCCGCGCGTTTTGCAAATTTGCATTCCGCCAAGCGTGCCCTCCAACTACTCGAAAAACCCGGCGGGGCAACGCCTGCTCCCGAGCACGAACAACCGGCTACGCTCGATGGAGCCCTGCATGGACGCGAAAACTCGCTGAAGCTGAAGCGCGCAAAGGCAGCCGTAGAGATGGCGCGCTACTACGAAGATGCAAGGCGCCTCGCGTTTCTGCTGACGAAGTGGTCGATGAAGCTGCACTCCAAGCGGCACCGGTTCGTCGTTACTTCAGGCGGCGGCCCGGGAATCATGGAGGCCGCGAACCTTGGCGCCAGTGAGGCCGGCGGGAAGACGATCGGCCTGAATATCCGCCTGCCGTTCGAGCAGTTCCCAAATCGGTACATCACGCCGGAACTCAATTTCGAGTTCCACTACTTCTTCATGCGCAAATACTGGTTCGCGTATCTGGCGAAGGCGCTGGTGATCTTTCCGGGAGGATTTGGAACGCTCGACGAACTCTTCGAAATCCTAACGCTAGCGCAGACCGAGAAGCTGGCGAAAAAGATCATCGTTCTGATCTACGGACGCGAATACTGGAACCGCGTGCTGAACCTCGACGTCCTAGTCGATTCCGGCACAATCTCTCCCGAAGACAAAGATCTCTTCTGCTTTGTCGACACGCCGGAAGAAGGTTTCGAGATGCTGCGCGACGGCCTGACGAAATATCACCTGCAAGCGCAGCAAGTGCCCGCAGAGCCAGAACGGGAAGAGGGAAAGGAGCAAGCAGATTTTCCTGAGATTGCGAAAACGCGCGGCTGACCCGAATAATTCTCGAAGTTTGAAGGGATGGGAAGAAGAACGATGGTAGGACTGCGGCACGGTATTCTGCGAGCTTAGCCCAGTCAGCGAATGGCTCGCACGGGAAGAAATCGACCGTCTACGCAGCCCTTGATGAGACACGCCGATCACTCCCACCGCAGCGCCTCCACCGGATTGACGCGCATTGCCCTCCTCGCGGGGACAAAGCTTGCCCAAAGCGAAACGCCAAGCAGAACGGCAATGACCGCGGCAAAGGTCAGGACGTCTGTGGGACTCGTGGCAAAAAGCAGCGATGACACCGCCCGTGTCGCAGCCAACGCGCAGGCCACTCCGATCAGAATGCCCAGCATGCTGAGGCCTGCTCCCTGGCGCAGAATCATGCCGAGCACCTGCGCCGGTCGAGCTCCAAGCGCGATGCGAACACCGATTTCGCGCGTGCGCTGTGTCACCGAGTAAGCAATCACGCCGTAAGTGCCGATACTGGCCAACACCAGCGCAATCACAGCAAACAGCGAAAGCAACGCCGTGCGAAAACGCGGTTGCGCCACTGCGTTGCCCATGACGATCGAGAGCGTTTCACGGTACGTCACCACAACGTCAGAATCCACGGAATGAATTGCGCGTTCGATCTCCTCGCCCAGCGCAGACGCCTCGCGCGAAGAGCGCACGATCAGGAACATCGGCAGTCCTGGTCCCTGTGCTACCGCCGCGTACCATACCGGCGCGGCCTCGCTAGCCATGCCGGCATACTTCACGTCGCCGACAACTCCCACGATCCGGTACCACGGCTGCTTCGGATTCGGTTCGCTGGGCGCAATCTCCTGCCCGATTGGGTCTTCGCCGGGAAAGTAGCGGCGCGCGAGTTCCTGGCTGATCACCGCAACGTTCGGGCGATCGTTCGCGTCCGAATCCTCAAAATATCTGCCGCGGATGAGCGGAATTCCGCGCGCGCTGACATATTGCGGAGAGACGGTCGGAATCGGTGACGACGGAAACACCTCGTGATTGTAGGGCTGGCCTTTGATATTGAAGGTGTCGTCATTCGACCAGTAGTTCGGGGGACGCGAATCAGCCCACGCTGCCGCCTGTACGCCTGGCACTTTTCGTATTTGTTCCAGCAGGCGATCGAGTATCGCAAGCTGTGACTTCGCATCTTTGTAGCGAGTGGCACTCGGCGACACGAGCATAGTAAGCACTTCATCGGGCGGAGTCTCGATACCGGTATCGACTCGCTGCAGGCGTTCGAAGCTGCGCAATAACAGCCCGCCGACGATCAGCAGCACGAACGACAAGGCAATCTCGGCGACTACCAATGCTGCCCTCGTTCGACCTTTGCCGCTTCCAGCCCTGACGTCGTCTTTCAAGGCGCGCACCGGCTCAGTCCGCGCGCTCTCAAGCGCTGGTCCCACTCCAAAGAGGATCGCGGTAAGAATTGCCATAACCACGGCGAACGCCAGTACCGGCGCATTCAACCGGACCGCATCGATGCGCGGCAGGTTTCCAGGATTCAAAACGCGCAGCAATCGAACCGCATACCACGCCAACCCAGTTCCAACGACGCAGCCCGCAAGTGAAAGCGCAAGGTTTTCCGTGAGCAATTGGCGAATGAGTCGGCTGCGCCTCGCTCCCATGCTCACGCGAACTGCCATTTCACGCGCGCGCGAGGTAAAGCGAGCCAGCAGCAGGTTGGCGACATTCACGCTCGCGATCAGCAGCACCGCAACTACTGCTGCAAACATCACTAGCAGCGGCAGGCGCACATCTCCAACCAACTCCTCGCGGATGGGAACGACGGGCATCGTGAGATTGCGGTATTGCCCGTTCCCGGCAAGCTCAATCGTGCGACCAATTTTGTTGGCCTCGGCTTGCGCCTGCTTCCAGGTCACTCCGGGCCGAAGCCGCGCCACGCCGGTCAAGAAGAATGGGAACCGGCCCTTGGGCGGCGTGAGATGCAGGTTCGTCCAGATCTCGGCATCTTCGCGCGGGAACCGAAAGCTCTCGGGCATCACTCCAATGATCGTGGCTTTCTGACCGTTGACCTCGATCGCCTGGCCGACTGCGTCCGCCCTCGCGCCAAACCTGCGACGCCATAAGCGTTCACCCAGCACAACGATGTTGGGCGCCGTCGCCGAATCTTCTC
>Ga0134125_10003113_pt1 | contig 19380 bp, 15 predicted proteins | sample KB31751_FD_96464 | JGI IMG/M metagenome (GOLD analysis project Ga0134125, IMG submission 96464) | Terrestrial soil microbial communities with excess Nitrogen fertilizer from Kellogg Biological Station, Michigan, USA - KB3-175-1 | ecosystem: Environmental > Terrestrial > Soil > Unclassified ... | reverse complement strand
GCGAAAAAATTATCAGGGAGAAAAAGACCTGTTTGTCGGGCCTCCCGTTGGTTGGCGATCCACTTTCATGATCGTAGGATCAAAAACACAGTTGACAAGGGCCGGCCTTCTCATGGAAGCCGGAAGCGTTAGCGCCCCAGAATGGAAAATTCGTGCCAAGCGCCCTCAGTAAACGGCAGTGCGAGTCAGCGACCTTGTTCGGAACCCCGAGTGTAAATGAGGGGCCGCGTCTCAACAGAGCGGCTTGAGCGTTCTCACCTGGTCGTCAAAGCATATGATGTGGCTATGCCGGTAGATACAGCACCAGTGCGGCGCCCCACTCGAAAAGAAATCGATCTTTATTACAAGACCCACCGCCGCCAATTTCTCGCGCCGGAACGCGTACATGTCTTCCACATCGTGAAGAACGTGAATGAACTCACGACCCGCGACGAAGCTCTTGCGGTTGTCCAGCGAGCCCAACAAGAACTTGCTCAAGGCGCGGCGTTTGCCGACATTGCACACAAATACTCCGATTGCGGCGACAACGGCGGCGACCTCGGCTGGTTCAGCCGCGATGTAATGGTCGAGGAATTCGAAGACATCATATTCAACCTCGCAGTTGGGGAAACGACGAACATCTTTGAAACCAGATTCGGCTTGCATATCGCGCGTCTGATCGAGAGACGCCCGGAAGAAATTTTGCCTTTGCGCGAAGTCTACGGCCAAATCGCTGAAGAACTCTATCGTCAGCGCCTCCAGGCGGCGGGCGCAGCCACCGCCTCCTGCCGCACCGAGGCAGCGGTTCGTTAATAGCCTCGTCTGGAGTTGTTTGTTGACATAACAGGCACAGCAATGATAAAGCTGCTCGCTCTCATGTGCGTGATGACAGGACTTCTTACGGCCCAACAAGGCTGGTGGATGCGTGAACCCGTTCGCTGGGTTCAAACGAACTTGCGGGAAACGGACGCCAATCTCGACGCCGGTCGCCTGGTACAACAACTGACTGACATGCGCGCAAACGTGCTGCTCATCGGCATGGGAGGCATCGTTGCGTACTATCCCACGAAAGTGCCTTTCCACTACGCGAGCCCGTTCCTTCCTCCCGGTCGCGACATCTTTGGCGACGTGCTGCGCGCGGCCCATCGGCGTCACATCCGCGTAGTCGGCAGGTTCGACTTCAGCAAAACATCGGAGAAAGTTTTCCAGGCGCACCCGGAATGGTTTTTTCGACAGGCGAACGGCGATCCTGTTATCTACAACGGCCTCTACTCGACTTGCATTAACGGCGGCTACTATCGCCAGGCGGCAATGGCCATTCTGTCGGAGGCACTCGATAAGTATGACGTCGACGGCCTGTTCTTTAATATGTTCGGTAATCAATCGCGCGATTATAGTGGCCGCGAGGTTGGCCTTTGCCATTGCGATGCCTGCAAACGGAAATATTGGGAGATGTATCACGAGCCAATCCCCGATAAGCCCAATGAACACTACCGCAAATTTATGTTCATCAGCTCCCGCGAAGTCGCCGCTGAAATAGGCAAACTGATCCACGGCAAACGTCCCAACGCGGGCTATTTCAATTACATTCAGGAATACACCGACGGCATCATGTCCGAGTCGAATACGGCCGTCGATCGTCCTCTGCCGCTTTGGCCATATTCGGCTAGCGATAACGTAAACCGTGCCCGCAATAGCCAACCGAAAAAAATGTCCATCAACCTCGACATGCAGTTTGTCGATTACTGGTGGCGCTTTGCTACCGTACCGCAACAGGAAATCGCCTTGCGTATTTGGGAAAACGTGGCGAACGGCGGAGCCGCCACATTTGAAGTAAACGGCACGCTCGATCAACAAGACCGCCAGGCGATTCATGCGGCCACGCCGGTATTTCGCTGGCTTGCCGGTCATCAGCAATACTACGCTGGCGAAACCAGCGCCGCGGACGTTTTGCTTCTTGGCTCGCCGCAAGGAACCGGCCATACGTATAATCAAAGGTCTTACCGCGGCTTATTTCGGCTACTGAGCGAAGAGCACATTCCTTTTGCCGTCTCAGACAATCTCAACTGGCTCGGCAAACGCCAATTCAAGTTGGTAATTGCCACCGACTGGGCGCCTGCGGAGTTGCAGCAGTACGTCGAAGAGGGCGGTCATGTTCTGATTGCCGGCGCGCGCCCTCCCGAATTCTCAGTAGCTCGGGTAGTCAAAACGTGGCCCGATATGAAAGGCTACTTTCGCGTTCGAGATCACTCTATGCTGCCGTCTTTAGCCCAAACCGATCTTCTGATGACCAACGGGCCCTATACGGAAGTGCAGGCCAATGATACGGCGGCCTTGACGCTTGTTCCACCCTCCATGATCGGCCCGCCCGAATTTGTTCACATCGATCAGAAGAACACAACAAAGCCAGGCCTTGTCATGAAACAGATGGGCCGCGGCAGTATCATGTGGCTTCCGTGGGACCTGGGAGCACTTTATTACCGGCTCAGCCTGCCCGCGCACGCCAATCTTTTCCACGATCTTGTAAATCGTCTCTACCCGAATCGCCAGTTAATAACCGATGCGCATCCCCTGGTGGAAATTACGTTGATGCAACAGGAAAATCGCACGCTCCTCCACTTCATCAACCTCAGCGGGCACTCGCAAACAGGCTATTTCGTGCCGGTTCCGATGAATCATATTCACGTCAAAATTGCCGGCGCATTTCATAAAGTGAACAGTATCCGGGTAGCGGACCACTTACCGACCCATGTAGACGGCGGCTATACGGAATTTACCCTTCCGCGCCTGAACGATTACGAGCTTGTCTCCTTGGAATAAGGACGTCGGCCTGAAGCTGTATTTTTAAATGCGGAGAGGATTTTCGTCATGAATCGTCGCCAGTTTCTGCAGGCATCGGCCACCGGCGCTTTATTAGCCACGGGGAACGCGCAGACTGCGAGCTCGCAAACAGCTCCACAATCGGGCTGGTACAACCGCCCCATGCGTTGGGCTCAGGTCGCCTTTGTTGAAGACGACCCCGGCAACTACGATCCGAAATTCTGGTTCGATTACTTTCGCCGCGCGCACGTTGACGGCGCTTGCCTGAGCGCTGGAGGCTGCGTCGCGTTCTATCCCACCAAAATTCCAATGCACTACCGAAGCAAATGGCTCGGCAATGGCGATGCGTTCGGCGACATGGTAAAGGGCTGCCGCGACCTCGGCATGAATGTTATCGGCCGCACCGATCCTCACGGCGTCCACCAGGATATCCATGACGCGCATCCCGATTGGATTATGGTTGACGCCAGCGGCCAAAAGGTCCGCCACTGGTCCGACCGCGACTTTTGGGTTACCTGCGCGCTGGGACCATACAATTTCGACTACATGACTAAGGTCACAGAAGAGATTATGTCGATGTATCATGTCGACGGCATCTTTTCAAATCGGTGGGCCGGTTCCGGCATGTGTTATTGCGTGCATTGCCAGGAAAATTTTCACACCTTTTCTGGGATGGACCTTCCTCGCACACGCGACCCCCAGAATCCAGCGCAAAAGAAATATATTGTCTGGCGCGAGAAACGCCTCTTTGAACTCTGGCGTCTTTGGGACGCCAAGATCAAGGCGATCAATCCCAATGCAGCTTACATCGCCAACGCGGGCGGCGGCGCGCTCAGCACTCTCGACATGAAAACCATCGGCGAAATAGCTCCCACGCTTTTTGCCGATCGTCAGGGCCGCCACGGATTAATGCCGCCCTGGAGCAACGGTAAGAACGGCAAAGAGTATCGCGCCACGCTCGGATCGAAAGCGATTGCGGGCATCTTTAGCGTCGGCTTCGAAGACGAACATCGCTGGAAAGACTCTGTACAGAACGGCGACGAGATCCGCCTTTGGGTCGCTGACGGCATCGCCAACGGCCTGCGCCCCTGGTTCACAAAGTTCAATGCGAAACCAATCGACCGCCGCTGGCTTCCGGTTGTGGAAGAGATCTACAAGTGGCACCATGACAACGAGCGCTACCTTCGCAATCAAGAACCGCTTGCAACCGTTGCGCTGGTTTACTCGCAGCAGACAGCCACGTTCTACGGCGGCGCCGACGCTCACGCGAGAGTGGAAGACCCGGCGCTCGGCTTTTATCAAGCGCTTGTCGAAGCCCGCATTCCGTTTGAAATGGCGCACGATAAACTACTCGACGCCGAATACGTTGACCGGTTTCACACGTTGATTCTGCCGAACATCGCAGCGCTTTCAAACGAGCAATGCAAGCAGATCGCGGATTACGTACACCGCGGCGGCAGCGTCATTGCTACTTATGAAACATCGCTTTATGACGAATGGGGCGTACGCCGCAACGATTTCGGCCTTGCCTCGCTATTCGGCGTGTCGTTCGACAGACGAATCGAAGGACCGATGAGGAATTCTTATCTGACCCTGCAGAAAGACCAGCAGACCGGCCAGTTTCATCCGCTGCTTTCCGGATTTGAAGATGCGGCGAGAATCGTCAATGGCGGCAGTCGCGTCATCGTGAAGCCTCCGCTACCCGGCTCCTATTCGCCGCTAACTGTTGTTCCCTCTTATCCGGACCTGCCGATGGAAGAAGTGTTTCCCCGCCCCATTCAAGTCAAAGAAGCCGGGGTTATCCTGCGCCAGGTTGGTCGCGGGCGCGTCGTGTACTTTCCCTGGGATATCGGCCGTACGTTCTGGAATGTTCTCGATGTCGACCACGGCAAGCTGATTCGCAACTCCGTTCTATGGGCGTCGCAACAACCGCAGCCGGTCGCGGTAAAAGGCCCCGGTGTGCTCGATGTGGCAATTTGGCAGCAGCCCCAATCCATCACCGTTCATTTGGTGAACCTGACGAATCCCATGATGATGAAAGGTCCCGTGCGCGAAATCATTCCGGTTCCCGCCCAACAGGTACGCATCAAGATACCCAATGGCCGGCGCATCAAGGCAATCAATTTGCTAGTCGCGAAAAAGCAGGCGCAGTACCGCCAGGAAAACGGTGCAATCGAACTCGAAACTCCGCCAATCGGCCTTCACGAAGTCATCGCAATCGACTTCGATGTTTAACTTGTGGGCGGCAGTCTTGCCGGCTTACCGTGTTTTCAATCCCCCATCCCATCCGCCCTCCGCAACACCGCCGTATATTCCACCGAATGCTTCGATCTCGCCGGCAGCCACCGGTATACCGGCGTCCCGAACAGCCGGCCGCGATCGATCATCTCGCGCCGCGTTTCGGGCATCGGCGACACGCCAAACTCCATGCCCAGCGCCACCGTATTTCCATTCCACGGCGCGCCCCTCCGGCTGCATTTCTCTTCCCAGATGCCCAGCCACGGAAAATCAGCGCGCCGCCAGCGATATCGCAACAGCAATTTCAATCCCGGATGATACGCCGCAAAAGATGCCATCGGCTTCTCGTTGTCCATCAAGTGCGTCGTGAATTTGCCTGATACGGCAGCGTCCGTAAAAACACGTTGATCGACTACGCCACCGTCCCTCAGCGGAGCATGCGGCCAAATTTAATCGATCCCCCGCTCCAACCCGCCGGCGTCAAACCCCTCCCGCTCAAACGTGCGCGATTTTGTTGCCGAGGCCGCAAACTGCGTTACTCCGCCCTCCAGAAACGGCGGCCCAAGCGTTACATGCTGTGTCCACGCAATGGGGCGGTCTGTTGCGCCGACGTTTTCCACCGTCTCCGAAACATGAACCGACTCGCCATCGGCATCGAGCTTAATCCTGCGCGCAAACGACAGATTGGCTGATGACAGCTTCACGCGCGCGATTAACTCATCATTGCCACCATCAATTTCGTACCGTGCCACTGAGCCCTCTCCATGGACCGAAAGCCCGGCGGCGGCTTCTTCACGCGACGGCGGCCCGAAAGTGTCGAGACAGAGATTGTGGCCCATAATCCCCGAAAGAAGCAGGCTCTCTTCATTGCGTCCGTACTCGGGATGGTTTGCCGCGTCATACGAGGACGGCTCAATCGACGGCCACGGCGGAATCCACAGTGGGCTCACGCCCGATTGCTTATGTAGAATCTCCGCAATATGCCCGCCTTCGCGCAGCACCGTGACACGAAGGTTATTGTTCTCAATTTGAACTGCCTCGCGTCCTTGAAACGTCATTTGGTTGTATTCTCGAAAAGGAAAAGCCCGCTCTTGCCTCCCACTACAAAATCGAGATCGCCGTCGCCGTCGATATCCGCCACCGGAATTTCAATGCCGCCGCCTGTCCGGGTGCTGTAATCGATCACGTGCTTCACCCATTCCGGCTCCGCCTTACCCGGCACCGTTAATCGTTCGTACCAATAGACGCCCAACGGTTCGCGCGCGCCCGGATCATGCCCGTTATGAGCAAAGTACCGCTTGCCCGTCAGCAGGCCCAAGTTACCCTGGCCGCGAAAATCGACCAATGTCATCGCATGTGGTTGCGACCAGCTATCGTCAATCACATGCTTCGCCCACGACCCATCGGCTTTGTGTTCCACCCAAAACACGCCATAGTTGTGCGCCATCGAGGTGACCAGATCGGGCCGCCCGTCGCCGTTCACATCACGAACATAAATGAATCCGAGGTCGCCTAAGTTCCAATCCGGATGAAACTTCCAATTCGAAGCGCGCGGATCCGCCGGCGCTTCCAGCCATCCGGATTGCGTCAAAATGTCGTTGCGTCCATCCTTGTTCACGTCACCCACGCCGATGCCGTGCCCGTAGCTGCGCGTACTGACAACATGCTTAATGAGCGTTCCGTTACTGCGTTCATACCACGCCGCTGGCGCTTTCGGATCGCCAAACTGCGGCAGTACTTCATTCGCTTTTCCGTCGTTATCGAGATCCACCAGAAACGTGAACTCAATCGGCGCGGTAGTCTCCACCGGATGTTCCACCCACTTCGCTCCCGTACGGCCGGGATTCTTCCACCAGGCAAGCTTCTTCGAAAACCATCCCGAAGTCACAAGGTCGATATGGCCATCGCCGTCCACGTCCAGCGGCAGCGTACTCAAATCGTCGATGTAGTAGTTCGTATATAAAATGTCGCGGAAGTGATGCTTGGTCCACTTAGGCGCTTCGTACCAGTTCTCGCCCGAAACGATATCCGGCTTTCCGTCGCCGTTAATATCGACAATCGCCGCCGTCTCGCTGGCGCCTAAATCAATCGTATGTTTGACAAAGGGGATCTCGGGAGGCCGCGTCACCTCGAAGGCGAATACAATTGAAGCAAACGTAACCACGCACGCAGCGGCCAAAAACCCGCGCTTCCTGACGAAAGAAACCATCGTTTCTCTATATCAAATTCAATTTTCATTTGCCGTATTGTATGGTGCTTTGGCCCGTAAATTTGTGATAGTTCCGGAAATCAATCGTGTTCTTCGTGCAAATGGTGGTGCCGCGCTGGCAAGCCAGATTTGCCGCGTGAACGGGCAAATAGAACGATCGCTCTCCCAGGGGTATCTGCTCATAATCGACTGCGCTTTCCACCGAATCGAGCGGAAAATCTTTGGGAATCTGATCGGCCTGCATCTCCACTCGCCTTACACGAGCCGTACTCTTCTCAATCCACACGCTGCCGCTGTACGCCGGCCGCAACGTCTGGCCGCCTACCCGAATTCGCCATCCGGAGCGTTCGAGATCCACTTTAAAGTCGAAAACAGCCATATCGTGCTGCCCGCTATGCGCCGTCTCCGCGAAACGAAAATGAGCCATGCTCTGCGGCGCAAACAAGCTTTGCAGCGTGCTGGCAAACTCGCCTGTTGAAGTGGATCCGCCAATGTCATCCATGCTCTTCGTCGTCTTCTTCCCGCCGACCGTGATGTCGCGATAGCTCTCTTTGCCCTTTTCATAAACCACTTGCGCTGTGACAACATCCAGCGCCTGCCAGCCCTGCTCTTTCGACTGCTCCATATAACGCGTCGTCTGCTGATGGCATATGTAGTCAGGCAGCGAGTCCGTAAATGTGGCTACCCACTCACGCGCCTTGGCGATCAGTTCCGGCGCTGTTGGTCCGGCGGCCGCCGCTCGCGCTTCCGGCGTGGCATCCGGTTCCACCGTAATATCGCCATCCTTGTAAATCGGGCGGCCATCGGCCGATTGAGTCACCGTAGCGCCGGACGTCTGAGTCGCCTTGCCGCTGTCTGTTGGCGATTCATCACGCTTGGCTCCATACTGCAGTTTCGGCCGGTTCGGAGCGTCCACCGGGGTATTGAAGATGGTTGGGCGCGCTTCCTCCTCATCGCCGGAAGCCGGTGCCCCCACAGGCGCGGTCTGCGGAATGTCCTTAGGTGGATCCTTCAACAACTCCACTTTTTGCGCGATCAAATTTTCGTCTTTGTCCACTAACGCCTCAAAGTGAACAGTCGCTCCCGGTAAAATAGTGCTGGCCGAAATAGAATTGCCGTTCCGGCTAAAAGCTGTTTGTTCATTCAGAGCAAGCGTGAAAGTTCGCCCGTCGGCCGATTCGACGGCGAGTGATTTTCCGTTTATCGACCGCACGACTCCTTGCGATTCGAGCGGTGGCTCCGTGGACTGTTGGGATGACGACTTATGGCGGTGAGGAAAAGGAAGTTGCGGAATATATTGGGCGTACAGAACGGACAGGCTCAGACAAAAACTTACAATCAGGAGCGGCCGCGCCACAAAACGCATGACGATTCGACGTCGCGCCGGCCTACTTTGGTTGCAGCCCCTTGGGACCGTCAAATACTCTCGAAACGGAGCCGGGAGCGTAAGCGACCCCAGTTCGGAGCCCGAGCGCAGCGACGGGCCGCATCTTCAGAGGAGACGAGCCTCTAGCCGTGAAGATCGACAACGGATTGACTCTCTCCACGGTCGCACGAAAAGCGACGACCGCATTTGAAGCGTCGGCCGCGAAAATCGAAGCGCTCGAACAGAGCTGGAACCCCGCCCAGGGTTCGCCGGTGTTCACCATTGCCGGTAAATACACCAGCCGGGGCTGGACCGAGTGGACGCAAGGCTTCCAATACGGCTCGGCAATTCTACAGTTCGATGCTACTGGCGATAAGCGCTTTCTGGAGATCGGTCGCGGCCAGACGGTGAAGCTAATGGCGAAGCACGTGACGCATTTCGGTGTCCACGACCACGGCTTCAACAACATCAGCACCTACGGCAATCTGCTGCGGCTTTGGCACGAACAGCGGCTGTCGTCCGACACGTGGGAACGCAACTTTTATGAGCTTGCGCTCAAATCTTCCGGCGCGGTACAAGCGGCGCGATGGTCCCGTACTGCCGCGGGAGGCGGATTTATTTACTCCTTCAACGGCCCGCAATCTTTATTTGTGGACACCATCCGCTCTCTGCGTTCGCTCGCCGTGGCCCACGTTCTCGGCCATGCGTTGATGACAGAAAATGACCGGCCTGTTTCGTTACTGCTGCGCCTGCTGCAGCACGCGCAAGCAACTGCGCAGTATTCCGTTTATTACGGCGAGCGCCGCGATATCTACGATGAGCGTGGGCGCGTCGCGCACGAATCGTTATTTAATCCCAACGACGGCAACTATCGCTGTTCAAGCACCCAGCAAGGCTACTCTCCCTTCAGCACCTGGACGCGCGGGCTGGCCTGGGCCATTTGCGGATTCGCGGAGCAGTTGGAATTCCTCGAAACGCTCGATCCCGAAGAATACACAGCCTTCGGCGGCAAAGATAAAGTACGCGCGCTGTTTCAACGCGCGGCCGAAGCAGCCGCCGATTTTTACATCGAGAACTCCGCCGCCGATGGCGTTCCCTACTGGGACACTGGTGCGCCTGGGCTTTCACGGCTAGGCGATTGGCGCGCGCGTCCGGCAGATCCATTCAACGAATACGAGCCAGTCGATAGTTCCGCCGCCGCAATCGCCGCACAAGGATTGCTTCGGTTGGGAAAATTTTTGAACCGGGACAATTACCGCCAGGCTGGCCTCGCCGTCGCGTCCGCGATTTTCGACGAGCCGTATCTCTCGCGTGATGCCCATCATCAAGGGCTGCTGCTTCACTCCGTTTACCATCGCCCAAACGGATGGGACTACATTCCTCCGGGACGAAAAATCCCTTGCGGCGAAGCTTGTATGTGGGGCGACTATCACGCTCGCGAGCTTGCGCTCTACATCCTCCGGCTGCATGACAATCACCCTTACCTTACATTCTGGAGTGACTCCAAACAATGACAATTGCCGATTTGAGCGCTATCGCCGGCCGTCGCTATCCGGCGCGGCGCCTGACACAAAACGTGGTCGGCGGGCTCAGCCCGATTCAGGCCACCAACTTCTCTCTGGGCTACGTAACGCTCGATCCCAACGGCGGTCAGGTGCCGTGGCATAACCAGGAGCAGGAAGAAATTTATTTCGTTCTCGAAGGAACCGGCGAAATGTGCCTCGGCGAGGAACGTCAAACCGTCTCCTCCGGGCAGGCCGTCTACATTCCTTCCGGCGTGTTTCACCAGCTTACGAACACCGGCGGCACTCCACTGAAGATGATTTACTGTTATGGGCCCGCCGGAGATGTCGCGCATTGGAAACAGGAACTCGCGGGCACCCTGCCCAAAGCTGGCGAGCAAGCGCCGCCATTACCTGTCGGCGCAAGGCCTCAGTGCACAGACAAGCCTACTGAATAGGAATCATGGAAACAAAAAAAACACATCGCGTTGGCATCATCATGAACGGCGTCACCGGCCGGATGGGACTGAACCAGCATCTCAAGCGGTCAATCCTCGCCATTCGCGATCAGGGCGGCATTCACCTCAGTGATACCGAAACGATCATGCCCGATGTGCTGCTGGTGGGCCGCAATTCCGAAAAGCTCAACGCGATCGCCAAGGCAAGCGGTGGCTTACAGTGGTCGACCGATTTGAAAGCTGCGCTGGCGGACCCGCAATATACGGTTTATTTCGACGCGCAGACAACCGACCGTCGCGCCGGTGCCGTAAAACAAGCCATTGCCGCCGGCAAACACATCTATTGCGAAAAGCCGATCGCCACCGACTCAAAGACTGCAAACGAATTGTTCCACCTGGCTCAGAAGGCCGGTGTCAAAAACGGTGTCGTTCAGGATAAGCTATGGCTACCCGGCCTGATGAAGCTCAAGACATTGCGTGACTCAGGATTTTTCGGCCGTATTTTTTCGGTGCGTGGCGAATTCGGCTACTGGGTTTTCGAAGGAGACATCGTGCCGGCGCAGCGGCCCTCGTGGAACTATCGCAAGGAAGATGGCGGTGGCATGATTCTCGACATGCTTTGCCATTGGCGCTATGTGCTCGATAATTTATTCGGAGAAGTAGAAGCCGTCTCCTGCCTCGGAGCCACACACATCGAAAAGCGTTGGGACGAATCGGGCAAGGAATATGAATGCACCGCGGACGACTCGGCATACGCCACATTCAAACTGGCCGGAGATATCATTGCACACTTCAACTGCTCTTGGGCCACGCGAGTGCGCCGCGATGATTTGCTGACTCTCCACGTCGATGGCACAAAGGGATCTGCCGTCGCGGGCTTGCGTCATTGCTGGACGCAGCACTATGGCAACACGCCCCGCCCGGTCTGGAATCCGGATATCGACAGCACGTTGAACCATTTCGAACAGTGGCAAAAGGTACCCGAACAGCAAACGTTCGATAATGCATTCAAAGTGCAGTGGGAGCTTTTTCTCCGCCACATTGTGAAAGATGAGCCGTTCCGCTGGAACCTTCGCGAGGGCGCCAAAGGCGTAGAACTCGCCGAAAAGGGCATCGAATCCTGGCAAAAAGGCTGCTGGGTGAAAGTGTAGGACCAAGGCCCGCCTCCCCCGACGCAAATCCTGGAACTTCACGCCGCAAAGCATCGTAAATTGGGCTGAGAGGTGCTTATGCGCGGTTCTGCTTTTGCGCTCGCCGTATTTCTGGGTGCCGGACTGACGGCCTTTGCCCAGGTTGATCAAGGCTTATTGAATCTGGTCCCCTCTGGTACGAGGGTTCTGGCAGGAATTCGAGTGGATCAAGGCAAAGTTTCGCCTTTTGGACAGTTTCTGCTCCAGCGCGCCGCCCAACAGGACAACCATTTTCAAAAGCTGCTGGATGAAACCGGCTTCGATCCAAGACGCGACCTTCAGCAAGTTCTGTTCGCAAGCACAGGCGAGCACCCTCAACCCGGAATGCACCAGCACGTCATCGTCCTCGCCAGGGGTGTGTTTGATCCCCAACGCATTAAGGATACGGCGGTTGCTAAGGGCGGCCACGTGGAAAACTATCGCGGCGTAGATATTATTTCCGGCAAGGCCCAAGACAATGGCGGTGTAGCCTTTCTCGACGACACATTAGCAGTCATGTGGGACCGCGCCACCATCCGGTCACTCATTCAAAACAGAAATGCTCCAGCCCCGCTCGATCCTCAACTCCAGCAGCGAATGCAAATTGCAAGCACCGGTAATGAAGCTTGGTTTGCTTCGGTAGTCCCCGGCACCGAAATCCCGCCCCAAGCCAAGTTCGGCCCTGACGGACAGAGCATCAATGGAGCCGTCTTGCAAGGGATCACCGAAACTTCAGGAGCCGTACATTCTGCTGCCAATGGCTTAAATCTCAACTTCGATGCCGTGACGCGGTCGGAAAAGGACGCGCAGTCGCTGTCCGATGTCATTCGCTTCTTTGCCGGAATGGTGCAAATGCAGGCGCAGAACCAGCCGCAGGCCGCACTGCTTCTTCCTTCGCTCGATTCCATGCGCCTCACAACTGCGGGCAATGAAACGCACGTCTCCCTCTCGATCTCCGAAGCTACTGTCGAGCAACTACTCTCCGAGCGGAATGCAAAATAGAAAGAGTGAAGTTTTCATTTGTAGGGCGGACACCCCCGTCCGCGTGGCGACCCCGTGGTCGCCACTTTCCTTGTCTCTGCGCGCTCCTCGCCGCTTCCTTACCACTATTCGCCCAATCCGCCCCTAGTCACACCGTAACCATCACCGTGCTTGCCCGCGGCACACAGGGCCATGCGGCAACGGACCTCAAAGAGCGTGATTTCGAAATCACCGAAAAAGACCAGCCTCTAGCACTCAGCGGGCTCCGGCGCATGGGCGGCCAAAAGGGGTTCATCACCAACCGGCCTCCCGACGGCTATATCGTTTCCAACCGGCCCCTCGCCGCGTTTAATATTCCGCAGCCGGTAAACATTCTTCTGCTCGACACGGCGAATACCGATCCCGAATTTCAACGCTGGATGGAGGCGCAAAGCTTGCGCTTCTTGATGATGATGCGCCCGACGGAAAATGTGGCGGTCTATCAGTTGAGCAAGAGCGGCCTACATTTGCTGCACCAGTTTTCGAATGCGCCGGAAGCGATGGGCGACACGATTTCCGAAGGTGGCTTGGTGCGCGGCACCGAGCGATATCTTCTGAAACCGGACCGTATCGTCCCGCTCGAACCGGCAACCGCGCAGGAACTCGAACGCGAAGGCGGCGATGCCTCGCTGCGCGCCGAGCGTTATCGCAAGACCTGCGCCGCCGTAACCGATATGGCGCGCTATCTGAACGAATTTTCCGGCCGCAAGAATTTGCTTTGGCTATCGGCCGACTTCCCTCCTTTGGGTGATGCCACATCGAAAGATCAGGACCGGACCGGCGGCGCCTGCCGTCAGATGCTGTTCGCGCTTGCCGCCACAAATACAGCCGTGTACCCAATCGACGTGCGAAGCCCAGTGGTAGTGGAACCATTCGCGCGAGTGCTTCCCGGCCATATGGACGTGCTGACGGAAAAACGCAGAAGCGCGCTTTCGCGTACTCTACGTCCTTCCATGCTTACGTTGGCGGCGGTTACCGGCGGGCAGCCGGTTGTCAATAGCGGCCAACTCGCCGAGATGATGACCGACGCTGTCGATGCCAGCCGCTCCGCCTACGAAATCAAGTTCCAGGTGCCCGCGTCCTCATGGGACGGGAAAATGCACGTCATGCACGTTTCCACGACGGCCCGCGATGTGGATGTCATCGGGAAACGGCTATATTTTGCCGGAACCATCGGTGGCCCGCTGCCCTCTCCTTTCGATTCACCAGCGGTCGGCGTCAGCGTGACGGCAGTCGAAAAATTGAACGGCACGCGCATGTCCATCTTCATCGCTGCCCGCGATTTGACATGGAAGCCTCTCGGGAATAAAGGCGATAAGTGGGAGGCAGACGCGCAAATCACTACTGGCAGCGAGCTTCCCATCGTAAAGGGGTTCACCATAACCAAAGCGGAGCACGATAACGTCGCGCAACACGCCGTCTCCATCGAAGCAGAAACAAGATCAACTATCTCCGTCCGCGACATGGCCACCGGCCGCACCGGCGCCGTCACCATCCCCGTCAACGCACCGAAGTAGCCTCGCCCCTTTCCTCTTCAACAACCCTCCACCTTATTCCCCGGAAAATTTGGCGATGTCGGCATATTTTGCGGGCGCGGAGCAAGCCTGCCGTTCTTCACGTAGGCATCGCCGCGCGGCGACAGATGCTCGATCATCCTCCGTCTCCATTCCGACACTCGCGGAGCCGCCGAAGGGTCGGAGGCCAAGTCGCTCAATTCATGCGGGTCCCGCTGTAAATCGAAAAACTGCTCGCTGCCGTCGAAGGCGTGATAGATATACTTCTCGCGCCCATCCGTCAGCGCGTTCCAGTGGTTTTGAGGGCTGTAGCAGATGCCATGCTCCAGGTCGATATACGGCCGCCATCCTTCGGCCTTGCCGGCAATCAACGGCAAAACGCTGCGGCCGTCCAACTCGGGATGCGCCGGCGCGCCCGCGGCATCTAAAAATGTCGGCAGCACATCGCGGATTTCTACTGTTTGCGAAACCACCCGCCCGCGCGTACTTGCCACTAACCCCGTCGGCCATCGCACCAGCATCGGAACACGCGCCGAGGGTTCGTAACCATACGACTTGCGCCACAAATTCTGATCGCCCGTCATATCGCCATGGTCCGACAAGAACAGAATCAGTGTTTCGTCCAGGAGTTGTTTCTTTTCCAGAGCCTCCAGAACTCGTCCAATCTGCTCATCCACGAAGCTGATCGAGCCATAGTAGCCCTGCCGCGAGCGGCGCGTTTCCGCCGCTCCCATATCGCCATGCCAAATATCGTCTTTCGGACCGCTCCTCGCCGCATACTTGCTTGCCCACTTTCCCACTTGCGCTGCCGGCAAATCGGCGTGCTCATACATGCGCCAGAATCGCTCGGGTGGATCGTACGGGCTGTGCGGGCGCTCGAATGAAACCTTCAGAAACATCGGCTGGCTGCGGTTGTATGTCTCGATGAATCGAACCGCCGTGTCGCCAATCCACGCTGTCGGATGCAGACGCTCGGGTAGCGCATAAGGCCTTCCGCGGTAGTCGTTCCACCCTAATCCCGTAACATCCGGATCGAGGTTCGGGGCCATCGACCAGAAAAAACTCCGGTAATCGCTGCGGAATTCAGGCGACTCCACCCGCCCCGATTCGTCCACAAGCATCTCTTCATAGCCGTGGGCATTGTGCTGCGGATGATAGTGATGCTTGCCCACATCCGCGGTGTAGTACCCCGCTTCGCGCATCGCTCGCGGCTTTTCCACCGGATAGCGGATCGCCATCTTAATCATTTGCAACATGCCGTGGTTCCACGGCGACAGCCCCGTAAGCAGCGCGGTACGGGCTGGTGTGCAGGTAGGCGTCGAAGAATAAGCATTGCGAAAGCGCGCGCCTTCCGCCGCCAGCCGGTCGAGATTCGGCGTGCGACTCACGCGCTTGCCGTCCGCACCCAGGCAACCCCCGCAAAACTGATCCGCCATTAGCAGCAAAATGTGCGGTTTCGATGATTTCTTCGAAGGTTGAGCTGCCAGCGGCATTGCGCTCAGCGACGCCGCTACCTGAATCGCCTCTCTCCTGGTGGTTTTCACAATCGATTACTCCAGCCCTTCATTATCTTTCAATTTGCCATTGCCTTCCCCATTAACTCGACATAGACTATCTATGTGGCACCTGACCGAAGCAGCCGGGACGAAATCCCTCCCGGCACCTTAGACCTGCTCATCTTAAAAACCCTCTCGCGCGACCACCGCCTCCACGGCTTCGAAATCGCCGAAGCGATCCAGCGCATCTCCGCCGACGTTCTGCGCGTCGAAGAAGGCTCTCTCTATCCCGCCCTGCAGCGCATGCTGCTCAAAGGCTGGCTGAAGGGCGAGTGGGGCAAGACGCTAGAAAACCGCCGGGCGCGTTATTACACGCTGACCCGGGCAGGGCAAAAGCAACTGGAACACGAGATGGAGCGCTACGCCCGCGTTTCCACCGCCATAGCGCGGATTATTCAACCCGCCTGAAAGAGCAAAGCGATGACGGCAGGAGAACTGGCGAGAAGGCTTCTATTTTTGATTCGCCGCAGACAGCATCTCGACGAATTAGACGAAGAGATGCGCCTTCACGCGGAACTTTGCAATCGAGCCGCTAGCCGCAAATTCGGCAATACAACACTTCTAAAAGAAAAGAGCCGCGAGATGTGGGGCTGGAACTGGCTGGACGATTTAGCAAAAGATTTGCGCTACTCGCTGCGGTTGCTGCGCGGCAATCCGATGTTTACCGGTATCATCGTGTTGACACTGGCGCTGGGCATCGGCGCGAATACAGCCATTTTCAGCGTCATGAATGCCGTGGTGTTGCGATCGTTGCCCGTGAAGAACCCACAGCAAGTCGTCTATATCCACGCAACTGGCCAGCCGCACCATACCTGGAACACCGGGATTTGGGGCTGGTCGATGAGCACCGGTGTCTATGAGCAGTTGCGCGCTGAACATCCAGGTCTTTCGGACGTAATGGCCTACGTGCCGATGGCGTTTGGAAAAGCAGCCGTCCTCTATGGGCGCGATCCGGAAGAAGCATCCGCCGACATGGTGAGCGGCAATTTTTTCACCGGTCTCGGCGTACAGCCCGTTTGCGGCCGCATGTTGACCGATAGCGACGAAACAAATCACACTGCCGTAGCTGTATTGTCCTATGCGTATTGGTCGCGCCGGTTTGGGCAGACTTGTTCCGTGATCGGCCACCCCCTATACATCAAAGGCGTGCCATTCACCGTCGTCGGCGTGGCGGCAAATGGATTCGAAGGCGTTGAAAGCGACGGCTCAACCGATCTCTGGGTGCCGCTGCAAAATCGTCCTGGCTTGAACGCCTGGGGCAGCGAAAGCGACAAGAGCTTTTACGCAAACCCGCAGTGGTGGTGCATCATGATGATCGGACGGCTGCGCCCAGGCATAAGTCGAACGGCTGCTGCCGCGCGACTCACTCCAATCTTCCAGCGCGCCGCCTATGCACCGTTGGGCGGCAAGCCCCAGAAAGGCGAGAAGATGCCGACGCTGGCGTTTGACGGGACCAAGGGCATTCCCGGAGCAAAAGAAGTATATGAGAAGCCGCTGCGCGTTCTTCTTGCGATGGTGGGATTAATTCTGCTCATCGCGTGCAGCAACGTCGTCATGATGCTCAACGCCAGAAACGCCGCACGACGGCACGAGTTCAGTGTTCGGATCGCAATCGGCGGCAGCAAGTGGAGATTGTTACGGCAGTTGATGGCCGAAAGCCTCTTGATTGTAGCGGCCGCAACTGCGTTGGGCTATTTCTTCGCTTTCGCCGCAACCCGCGCGATAAGCCGCTGGTCGGCATTGGATCAGGATTTCAGTCCGGACCGCACCGTGCTGTTATTTACGCTTGCGATTATGAGCGCCATCGCGCTTCTCTTCGGAGTGGCGCCGTTGCGAAACGCATTAAAGACGCCCGTCAACCTGGCGTTGAAAACCACCGCCGCTACCGCGTACTCCGACAGAGGCCGTATGCACGCAAGGAAGGTCGTCATCGCGCTCCAGATGTGCATTTGCTTAACGCTGCTGGTAGCCGCAGGATTATTGCTGCGGACGCTTCAAAACCTTCAAAACGTCGATACGGGCATGAATACGCAGGGTCTACTCGTTTTCGGCATCAGCCCGCAGCAGGAGACGCGTTCCGGCGCCGAAACCATTCGCTTTTATGAATCCCTAACAAACCGTTTGCGCAGCTTGCCGGGCGTTCTGGCAGTGACGCTAATGGGCAACCGCCTGGGATCGGGTGGGACGAATAACACGAGTGTTTACGTTGACGGTGAGCACCCGCGGGGCGGATCGGGCATGGTCCGCTGGAATACTGTGGGTCCCGACTACCTGGCCACATTGGGAATCAAGTTGGAATATGGGCGCGATCTGCGCGAATCGGATTCAGCCAATGCCGCCAAGGTCGCGCTCATTAACGATACGTTCACGAAGCAGTACTTTAAAGGGCAAAGTCCGCTCGGCCGCTCCATTGGTATCTCCAGCAAGATCCAATTTACCGTGGTTGGCGTTGCCGCCGACAGCAAATATGCAGGCGTAACCGAGGAAGCAATGCCGATGGCCTACTTCCCCTACAAGCAAAGGAAGGGAATTGGGACCATGCAGGTGGAAGTGCGAACGGCGGGAAATCCAACAAGCTTTTTGCAAGTGATTCAACGCGAAGTGAGGCAGCTTGCTCCGAACCTTCCGTTGCTGCAACCCATGACCCAGCAAGCGCAATTCGATGAGTCATATGCCATGCAACGTTTAGTGGCGTGGCTCGCGATCTTCTTCGGTCTGTTAGCCGCTTTCCTCGTCGCCACGGGTCTATATGCCACGCTTGCCTATTCGGTAACGCGCCGTACCGCCGAGATCGGCATCCGCATGGCATTAGGCGCACAGCGCGGCGAGGTTGTCTGGATGGTGCTCAAAGAAAGCATCGATCTCTGTGTGGCGGGCGCTGTCGTAGGAGTGCCGCTGGCCCTTGCCGCTTCGCGCGTGCTGCGTTCTATCCTATTCGGCGTCAAACCCTCCGACCCGCTTACAATTTGCTTGGGTCTGGTGGCGCTCGTCGCCGTAGCGCTCGTTGCCACCCTCATTCCAGCTCGGCGCGCCGCATCCATCGATCCGATCAGGGCTCTGCGATACGAGTAAGCTGCCTCTTACAAATTGCGCAAAAACGGATTCCATTCCTTTTCTCGCGCGATGGTGGTTGACGGGCCGTGACCCGGAATCACAACGGTTTCATCCGGCAGCACCAGCAGCTTTGTTTTGATCGACGAAAGAATCTGGCGGCCATCGCCTCCAGGCAGATCGGTTCTGCCGATGGAATCGCGAAACAGCGTATCGCCCGCGATCAACTTCGATTCTTGCGGCAGATACAAACTGATGCTGCCTTGCGTATGGCCCGGCGTAAATAGAACATGCAAGTCGGATTCGCCTAATTTCAGCGAGAGCGCATCTTTGGCATCCGTATCTACCTCTACGCGCTCGGGCGGCGGCACTTGCAGCCAGAGCGCTTGCTGGTCGAGCGCATCGAGCAGCCCCGCGTCGTTTGAATTCAAATAGACGGGCGCGCCGGTTTTGTCCTTCAGCAGCTTCGCGCCGGCAACATGATCGATATGCGCATGC
>Ga0134125_10003111_pt1 | contig 19394 bp, 23 predicted proteins | sample KB31751_FD_96464 | JGI IMG/M metagenome (GOLD analysis project Ga0134125, IMG submission 96464) | Terrestrial soil microbial communities with excess Nitrogen fertilizer from Kellogg Biological Station, Michigan, USA - KB3-175-1 | ecosystem: Environmental > Terrestrial > Soil > Unclassified ... | reverse complement strand
TTGCGGCGGAAGACCTTGCCGAGCGAGTAGATGCGCGTCATCCCGCCGCCGAGGAGGCGCTTCATCTGGTACTCGGGCGAGGTGATGAGGTAGCGGTCCTCGACGGCGAACGCGTCGAGGTGCAGCTCGAGCCCCGGCGAGGGGACGAGGATGGGCGCTTCGATCTCGATGAAGTCGCGCGCGTCGAAGAAGGCGCGGATGGTGCGGTTGAGGATCGAGCGCTCGCGCAGCTTCTTCTTCGCGATGCGCTCGCGCTCGGTCATCAGCCCTTGACGCGCTCGCAGTACTCGCCGGTGCGCGTGTCGATGCGCAGCAGGTCCTGCTCGTTGATGAACAGCGGCACGTTGATGGTGGCGCCGGTCTCCAGCGTGGCCGGCTTCTGCGCGCCGCCCGAGGTGTCGCCCTTGACGCCCGGCTCCGACGTGATGACGCGGAGCTCGACGAAGTTCGGCAGGGTCACGCCGATGGCGCGGCCGTTCCAGAACAGCACGAAGACCACCATGTTGTCCTTGAGCCACTTCCAGTCGTCGCCGATGAGATCCTTGACGATGGTGATCTGCTCGTAGGACTGCTGATCCATGAAGACGAAGTCCTCGCCCTCTTTATAGAGGAAGGACATCCCCTTCTCCTCGATGTCGGCGAGCTCGATCTTTTCGCCCGAGCGGAAGTTGTTCTCGACGTTGCGGCCGGTGAGGAGGTTCTTCATCTTCGTGCGCGTGAACGCTGCGCCCTTGCCGGGCTTGACGAACTGCCGCTCGATGACGGTGTAGGGCTGCCCGTCCATCAAGAGTTTCTGCCCGGTTTTCAGTTCGGTCGCGTCAATCGTGCTCGGCATGGTCGGCAGGATGTAGCAGCGCTTGCCGAGAGTGTCAATTCTGCTAAGGTGCGCCGCATGCCCGACGCCAAATACTTCTGCTGGTCGTGTGGGAACGAGCAGATCTTCGACGTGAAGGTCGGTATCAAGGTCGGGCGCCGCGACTCGTGCCCGCACTGCGCGGCCGACCTGCACGTCTGCAAGAACTGCAAGCAGTGGGATCCGGCGATCCACAACCAGTGCCGCGAGCCCGAGGCGGCGTTCATTCGCGACCGCGAGGAGTCGAACTTCTGCGCGCACTTCGACTTCAAGTCGGGGGACGCGCCGACGACCGACGCCTCCGTCGAGAACGCCAAGGCGAAGCTCAACGATCTCTTCAAGAACCTGAAGTGATGTCTGACGCAACGGTGGAAGGCGAGTTCGACGAGGAGCGCGAGCTGTGCGCGGATGGCAACTGCCTCGGCGTCCTCGTCGACGGCAAGTGCAACGTCTGCGGCCTGCCCGCCGGAGTCGATCCGCCCGCGGGCAGCCCCGACGCAGCGATGATCGCCGAAGGTGGGCACTTGAGCGAGGGCGCGCAGCCGAGCGAGGGCGGCGACGCCTTCGACGACGACGACCGACAGCTGTGCCCCGACGGCGCCTGCACCGGCCTCCTCGGTGCCGACGGAAAATGCAAAGAATGCGGGCGCCCGGCCGCTTCTTGACAAAATTAGTCAAGTATTAGATATCCATTCTTGACCGGATGAGTCAGGAATGAAGCTATCGACGAAAACGCGATATGGGGTGCGGGCGGTGTTCGACATCGCCTATCACAACGCGGGACGCCCGACGCAGGCGCGCGACATCGCGCGACGGCAGGACGTTCCGCTGCGCTACCTCGAGCAGATCTTCCAGGAGCTGCGGCGCGCCAACGTCGTCGACGCCAAGCGCGGTCCCAAGGGCGGCTACTTTCTGTCGCGCGCGCCCGAGTCGATCACGCTCGGCGACGTCATCCGCGCGGTGCAGGGGCCGATCGAGCTCTTGACGACCGAGGACGAAGCGCCTTCGGGGGCGCGCACGTCGAAGCAGGTGCCGGCCGACATCTGGCGCGAGCTGGCGTCGAAGGTGTCCGGCGTGTTCGACTCGGTCACCATTCGCGACCTCTGCCAGCGCGGCGAAGCGCTCGGCATCCACCGCGGCGACGCGCAGCCGCACATGTACTTCATCTGAGGCGAAGCTGATGCCGCAATCGTCCGTGCAGGTCGACAACATCCTCGAGCTCATCGGCGGCACGCCGCTGGTGCGGCTGCGCCGTCTGCCCCAGGAGCTCGCCGGGCCCAACGCCGCCGAGGTGTGGGTCAAGTGCGAGCAGTTCAACCCCGGCGGCAGCGTCAAGGATCGCATCGCGCTGGCGATGATCGAGGACGCCGAGCAGAAGGGCCGCATCAAGCCGGGCGAGAGCGTGATCGTCGAGCCGACGTCGGGCAACACCGGCATCGGGCTGGCGCTCGTCTGCGCGGTCAAGGGCTACCGGCTGATCCTGACCATGCCCGAGTCGATGTCGCTCGAGCGGCGCTCGCTCTTGAAGGCCTACGGCGCCGAGCTGATTTTGACGCCGGCGGAGCGAACCATGGAGGGCGCGGTCTCGCGCGCCGAGGAGCTCTGCCGCAAGAACAAGAACCACTACATGCCGCAGCAGTTCAACAACCCGGCGAATCCGGAAGTCCACCGGCGCACGACCGCGCGCGAATTGATCGCGCAGCTCGGCCAACTCGAAGCGCCCGGCTGCGACGCGTTCGTCGCCGGCGTCGGCACCGGCGGCACCATCACCGGCGTCGGCGAGGTGTTTCGCGACAAGTACCCGGGCGTGCAGATCATCGCCGTCGAGCCGTCGACGTCGGCGGTGCTGTCGGGCGGGCCGATCGGGCCGCACAAGATCCAGGGCATCGGCGCCGGCTTCGTGCCCGCCATCTTGAACCGCAACGTGATCCACGAGGTCGTCAAGGTCACCGACCGCGACGCCTACGAGACCAAGGTCAAGCTGGCCAAGGACGAGGGGCTGCTCGTCGGGATCTCGTCGGGGTGCAACGCGTTCGCCGCCTGCCAGGTCGCCAAGAAGCTCGGTGCGGGCAAGCGCGTCGTGACCGTGATGGCCGATACCGGCGAGCGCTACTTCTCTCTCGACGAGTACTTTGTATGAGCGCCGCGGGCTCTCGCGTGCTGGTCATCGGCGCCGGCGGGCTGGGCTGCCCTGCCTTGCTCGCGCTGGCGCCGCACGTCGGCACGCTCGGCATCGTCGACGACGATATCGTCGAGCTGTCGAATCTGAATCGGCAGATCCTGCATCGCACCGAGGACGTGGGACACCCCAAGGTGCAGAGCGCGCGCGACGCCGTGCGCCGCCGTTTCGCCACGGCGAACGTGGAGACGCTGCGCGCGCGCGTCGAGCCCGACAACGTCGACGCGGTGGTGCGCGGCTGGGATGTCGTCCTCGACGGCACCGACTCGTTCGACGCCAAGTTTCTGATCAACGACGGGTGCGTGCGCGCCGGGATTCCGCTGGTGCACGGCGGCGTGGTGCGCTTCGTCGGGCAGCTCATGTCGGTGGTGCCGGGCTCGGCCTGCTATCGCTGCCTGTTCGAGGCGCCGCCGCCGCGCGGCGTGGCGCCGTCGTGTCAGGAGGCGGGCATCGTGGGCGCGTTCGCCGGCGTCATCGGCGCGCTCATGGCCGACGAGGCGCTCGCCATCCTCGAGGGCAGGCCCACGCTCGCGGGCGCGATGCTGGTCGTCGACGGGCTCGAAGATCGGCGCCGGCGCATCAGCGTTCGTCCACGTCCCAGCTGTGAAGCGCATCAGATTCGAGAGGTCGCGTGATGTCGTTCGTCAAAGCGTTGCAGTGCAAAGAGTGCAAAAAGCAGTACCCGAAGGAGGCCGTGCACGTCTGCGAGGAGTGCTTCGGGCCGCTCGAGGTCGCCTACGACTACGATGGGATCGCGCGCGCGCTGTCGCGCGAGACGATCGCCAAGCGCGCCGGCAACCTGTGGCGCTATCGCGAGCTTTTGCCCATCGACGGTGAGCCCACCGTCGGGCTCCAGGCCGGCTACACGCCGCTTCTGCGCGCGCGCCGGCTCGGCGAGGCGCTCGGCCACAAGGATCTGTGGGTCAAGAACGACGCGGTGTCGCATCCGACCCTGTCGTTCAAGGATCGCGTGGTCGCCGTGGCGCTCTCCAAAGCCAAGGAGCTCGGCTTCGACACCGTGGCCTGCGCGTCGACGGGAAACCTCGGCAACTCGACGGCCGCCAACGCCGCCGAAGCGGGCCTGCGCTGCTATGTGCTCATCCCGCACGATCTCGAGGTCGGCAAAGTGCTCGGCTCGATGATCTATGCGCCGCACCTCGTGCGCATCAACGGCACCTACGACGACGTCAACCGCTTGTGCTCGGAGATCGCCGATCGCCATCATTGGGCGTTCGTGAACGTCAACATCCGGCCCTACTACGCCGAGGGCTCGAAGACCTATGGCTACGAGATCCAGGAGCAGCTCGGCTGGCGCACGCCGGCGCACGTCGTGGTGCCGATGGCCTCGGGCTCGCTCCTGACGAAGATCGGCAAGTCGATCGAGGAGCTGACCAAGCTCGGGCTCGTCGAGGCCAAGGGCAAGACGAAGCTGTACGGCGCGCAGGCGGCCGGCTGCGGGCCGATCGCCGAGGCGGTGCTGGCCGGGCGCGAGGCGATCAAGCCGGTGAAGAAGCCGAGCACGATCGCCAAGTCGCTCGCCATCGGCAACCCGGCGGATGGGCCTTATGCTGCGCAGGCGATCCGCGCCTCGGGCGGATACGCGGCCGCCGTCAGCGACGAGGAGATCATCGACGCCATGAAGCTCCTGGCGTCGACCGAAGGCGTGTTCACCGAGACGGCGGGCGGCGTCACCGTTGCCACCGCCAAGCGGCTCATCGCCGAGGGGCGCATCCCGAAGGACGAGCCGACGGTCTTGTGCATCACCGGCAACGGGCTCAAGACGCAGGAGCCGCTGGTCGCGGCGCTGCCGCTACCGACGCCGATCGCGCCGCGCATCGACGAGTTCGAGAAGGTTCTGTAGAGGACCGGTTTTTCAGAGGAGAGAGAACATGGCCATCGTTCGCATACCCACGCCGCTTCGCAAGCTCACCGGCGGCGCCGAAGAGGTTCAAGCGCCGGGCAAGTCGGTCGGCGAGCTCATCGGCGAGCTCGAGAAGAAGTATCCCGGCATCAAGGAGCGCATCTGCGACGACACCGGCGCGGTGCGCCGCTTCGTCAACATCTTCGTCAAGGACGAGGACATCCGCTTCTTGCAGAACCTCGAGACGCCGCTCGGGGAGCGCGACGAAGTGTCGATCGTGCCGGCGATCGCGGGCGGCTGATCGATGCGGTTTTCCGACGAGGAGATCCGTCGCTACTCGCGCCAGATCGTGCTGCCCGAGCTGGGCGGCGCGGGGCAGGAGGCGTTGCGCGCGGCGACGGTGACGGCGGCGAGCGAGGTGGAAGCGCTGTACCTCGCCGCCGCCGGCGTCGGAGAGCTCGTCGTGCCGACCGAGGCGATCGCGGAGGCGGCGCGCGCGCTCAACCCGCTCGTGCGCGTCGAGGTGGGGAATGTTCCGTCGTCGCCGGCGTCGGTGGAGCAGGCGTCGCTGTTCGCGTGGCGCGCGATCAAGGAGGCGGCCGGCCTGTGAGCGAGCGGCAGCGAGCGAACGTGAGCGAGGCCCGTAGTGCCCGCGGATCGACGATTCTTTCGCGGTGCACCTGCAAGGTGCGCCTGTGAAGGCATTGCGCGCCGATGTGCGGGAATCGATCGTCGACCTGATCGGCGGGACGCCGCTCATCCGCCTCGCCCAGCTGGAGCCGCACGCGGGCGTCGAGATCTGGGCCAAGGCCGAGTTCTGCAATCCCGGCGGGTCGGTCAAGGATCGCGCGGCGCTGCAGATGGTGCGCGACGGCGTGGCCTCGGGCGCGCTCACCAGGGACAAGACGATCATCGACTCGACGAGCGGCAACACCGGCGTCGCGTACTCGATGGTCGGCGCCGCGCTCGGGTATCGCGTGGCGCTGGTGATGCCGGCCAACGTGTCGGCGGCGCGCAAGCAGATCGCGGCGGCGTACGGCACCGAGATCATCTTCTCGTCGGAGCTGGAGGGATCGGACGGCGCGATCCAGCTGGTGCGCCAGCTCGTCGCCGACAACCCCGACAAGTACTTCTATCCCGATCAGTATTCGAACGAGTCGAACCCGCGCGCGCACTATCTCGGCACCGGACGGGAAATCTGGGAGCAGACCGGCCGGCGCGTCACCCACTTCGTCGCCGGCATCGGCACCACCGGCACGATCATGGGCTGCGGGCGGCGCCTGAAGGAGTACGACGCGCGCGTGCAGATCGTGGCGGTCGAGCCCGACGACGCGCTGCACGGGCTCGAGGGCCTCAAGCACCTGCAGACGTCGATCGTGCCGGCGATCTGGCGCCCCGAGGGCATCGTCGATCGGCGGCTGCCGATGTCGACCGACGTGGCGTGGGATACGGCCGAGGAGGTGGCGCGGCGCGAGGGGCTGTTCGTCGGGCACTCGGCGGGCGCGGCGGTGGCCGGCGCGGTCAAGGTCGCGCGCGAGATCCCCGAGGGGCAGCGCGCGTGCGTCGTCACGCTCTTGCCCGATCGCGGCGATCGCTACTTCACGCCGCTCAAGTGGGAGAAGCAGTATGAGTGGTAGCGCCGCGAGCGGCAGCGCCAGCGTCGAGATCCCGCGCGCGGTGCTGGAAGCGATCTACGCGCACGCGCGCGAAGGTTATCCTGAGGAGGTGTGCGGCTTCATCGTCGGCCATGACGAGCCGCGCCGCTGCGAGAACCGGCAGAACGCGCTGCACGCCGAGGATCCGACCGCGTTCCCGCGCGACGCGCGCACGGCGTACAACCTCGGCGCCAAGGATCTCTTCTTCCTCGATCGATCGCAGAAGAGCGAGCGGCCGGTGCGCATCATCTATCACTCGCACGTCGACGTCGGCGCCTACTTTTCGGCCGAGGACGAGCGCGCCGCGGTCGCCGACGGCGAGCTCGTCTACCCGGTCGATTACCTCGTCGTCGACGTGCGCGCCGACGGCGTGCGCGGGGCCAAGCTGTTTCGCTTCGCGGGCGGGCGCTTCGTCGAGGTCGGCAGCTATGGCCCTTGAGATCGGCGTGCTCGTCGCCGATCCGGGGATGCTCGAGCGCGCGCTCGACCTCGTGCGCAACGTCGACGAGGCGCAGCTGTTCCTGATGGACGAGGGCGTGCGCGCGGCGCCGGCGCCGCGCCTCGTCGCCGCCATCGACGACGGGCTCGACGCGGCGCTGTGCGCGATGGACGCCGAGGCGCGCGGCGTGACCGCGGCGGCGGGCGGGCCGCGCTTCGGCTCGCAGTGGGATCACGCGACCATGGTGCGCGACGCGGCGCGCGTGGTGGCCATGACCGGCGGGCGCATCGACGACAGCGACGGCGCGACGCCGGGCCCCGGGCGGCGCGTGGCGGTGCGGCTGACGCGCGACGCGCGCGATCCCAAGGTCGCGCAGGCGCTGCGCGCGGCGGTGGGCTACGCGGCGGCCGATCTGTCCGTCGTGGTGGTGGTCGAGCCGCCGGCGCGGGCGCTCCTGGCGTCGGACGAGCATGCGCCGTCGCTGTTGCGGGCCATCGCGACCCTGCGCGGGCTCGGCCATCGCTTCGTCGAGGTTGCGACCAGCAACCATCGCGTGTCGTGCGACATCGAGGTCAGCTGGTGAGCGAAGCGGCGCACGAAGAGCTCGATCTCGGCGGCGAGGTCTGCCCCTACACGTTCGTGCGCGCCAAGCTGCGGCTCGAGGAGCTACCGCTCGGCGCCGAGCTGCACATCCTCGTCGACCACGCGCCGGCGGCGGAGAACGTGCCGCGCTCGCTCCGGGCCGAGGGACAAGAGGTCGTGTCGATCACCCCCGAGCGTGCCCCCGGCGGCGCGCGCTGGCGCATCGTCACCATCAAGCGCGCCGAGCCGCGCCTGCGCAAGACGCCGCGCACGTGATCGCGCCACACGGCGGAACGCTGATCCACCGCGTCGCCGACGCCGGGCGCGCCGCCGAGCTGCGCGCGCACGCGGACGTGATGCCGCGGATCGAGCTGTCGGCGCGCGAGCTCGGCGACCTCGAGCTCATCGCCGTCGGCGCGCTCTCGCCGCTCGACGGTTTCATGTGCCGCGCCGACTACGAGCGCGTCCTCGCCGACGGGCGGCTCGCCGACGGGCTGCCGTGGACGATCCCGGTGACGCTGCCGGCGCCGGCCGCGATGGCGAGCGCGCTCGGCCGCGGCGCCGAGATCGCGCTCGCGCACCACGGCACGCTGCACGCGGTGCTCGCCGTCGGGGAGATCTTCCGGCGCGATGCGCGCGAGGCTGTCGCGGTCTACGGCACCGACGACGAGCGCCACCCGGGCGTGGCGCGGCTGAAGGCGCAGTCGGACACGTACGTCGGCGGCACCGTCGAGGTCGTCGAGCTGCCGCGCCCGCGCTTCGCCGCGCACCATCACACGCCGGCCGAGACGCGCGCGATCTTCGACGAGCACGGCTGGCGGCGCATCGCCGCGTTCCAGACGCGCAACCCGATCCATCGCGCGCACGAGTACCTGACCAAGGTCGCGCTCGAGCTCACCGACGGCCTCCTCATCCACCCGCTCGTCGGCGACACCAAGCGCGACGACGTGCCCGCCGACGTGCGCGTGCGCTCCTACGAGGCGCTGATCGCCGCCTACTACCCACCCGACCGCGTGCTCCTGGCGACGCTGCCGGCGGCGATGCGCTACGCCGGCCCGCGCGAGGCCATCTTCCACGCGCTCATCCGCAAGAACTACGGCTGCACCCACTTCATCGTCGGCCGCGACCACGCCGGCGTCGGCGGCTTCTACGGCGCCTACGACGCCCAGCGCGCCTTCGACGGCTACGCGCCCGAGGAGCTCGGCATCGTGCCGCTCGCCTTCGACCACGCCTTCTACTGCCGCGCCTGCGCCGCGATGGCGACCGACAAGAGCTGCCCGCACGACGACGGCGCGCGCGTGAGCCTGTCGGGCACGCACCTGCGCGAGATGCTCGCCGCCGGGCAAGAGCCGCCGCCCGAAGTGGTGCGTCCCGAGGTGGCAAGAATCCTCATCGGTGCTATGAAAGATTGATGGCCTCGACGACCAGCGCCAAGCTCGACAAGCTGCGTCAGGTCGTGCGCGGCTACCGATCGGCGCTGGTCGCGTTCTCCGGCGGCGCGGACTCGGCGCTGGTCCTCAAGATCGCCGCCGACGAGCTCGGCGCGCGCGCCCGCGCGCTGACCGCGGTGTCGCCGACGATGGCGCGCCGCGAGCGCGCCCGCGCGGTCGCCTTCGCCGCCGAAGTGGGCGTGGCGCTCGACGTCGTCGAGTCGCACGAGCTCGAGCGCCCGGGGTTCAAGATGAACCCGACCGATCGCTGCTACCACTGCAAGGCCGAGCTGCTCGAGCTGGCGCAGCCGCACGCGCACAAGCACGGGCTCGACGCGGTCCTGCTCGGCACCAACGTCGACGATCTCGGCGATCACCGCCCCGGCCTCGCCGCGGCCAACGAGCGCGGCGCGCGCCATCCGCTCGTCGAGGCCGAGCTGACCAAGGCCGAGGTGCGCGCGGTCTCGCAGGCGCTCGGTCTGTCGACGTGGGACAAGCCGCAGCTCGCCTGCCTGTCGTCGCGCTTTCCCTACGGCACCGAGATCACGCCGGCGCGCCTTCAGCAGATCGACGGCTTCGAGGAAGGGCTCTACGACCTCGGCTTCCGCCAGCTGCGCGTGCGCTATCACGACAGCGTCGCGCGCCTCGAGCTCGAAGGCGACGCGCTCGCGCTCGCCGTCGAGCGGCGCGCCGAAATCGTCGCGCTCGGCAAGCGCGCCGGCTTCACCTACGTCGCGCTCGACCTCGAAGGCTTCCGCTCGGGCGCGATGAACGAGACGCTCACGCAGCTGCGCCGCCGCCCGTGATGCACTTCCTCGTCGCGCCCATCCTGTTCAGCACGCTGGAAGCGGCCGACCTGTCGAAGAAGGAAGCCTTCCTGCGCGACAAGCAGGAGCGCACGGACGTGCGCGCGACCAGGCCGCCGCCGCCGGCGGCGATGCCGGTCCTGACGCTGCACAACGTCTGGACCAACGAGTCGCTGCCGGTGACGCTGGGTCCGACGCCGACGCCGGCGGCCCCGTTCAACCAGATCACGCGCGACCACTGGACCAACCAGACCACCAAGATGGATCCGCGCCTCTTCGAGACGGTGGTGCGCGCGGCCGAGAAGTTCCACGCTCGCTACGTCGAGATCGTCTCCGGCTTCCGCGCGCCGAAGTATCAGCTCATGCTGCGCAAGAAAGGCCACGAGGTGGCGCGCGAGTCCCAGCATCCGCGCGGCACCGCCGTCGACTTTCGCGTCGCCGGCGTGCCCACCAAGATCCTCCTGCGCTACATCCGCTCGCTCAAGCTCGGCGGCGTCGGCTACTACCCCGAATCGAAGTTCGTGCACGCGGACGTGGGTCCCATCCGCTTCTGGCGCGGGCACTGACGCGTGCGGCGCGTGCTCGAGTGGCTGCGCCGGCCGAACGTTCGCCGCGCCGCCCTCGTCGTCGCGGTCGTGGGGCTCGCCCTCGTCTTTCGCCTCCTGGTGGTGCAGAGCTGGCACGCGCCGGCCGGTGACGGCCTGCAGTACTACGCGCTGTCGCAACAGCTGATCGCGGATCACCGGCTCGCCTTTTCGGCGACCAAGGCGCTGCAGTACTCGCGGCTGCCGGGGTACCCGCTGTTCCTGGCGGCGGTGGTGCACCAGGCGCCGCTGCCGCTGCACGAGTACCTGTGGATCGCGTCGCAGGCCAACGCGTGGCTCGACATCGGCTCGGCGCTGCTCGTCTTCTTCATGCTGCGCGACCGCCGGATCGGCCTCGGCGCGGCGTGGGCCGGCTTCGTCGCGGTCGTGGTCTGCCCGATGCTCGTGTTCCTGTCGTGCTACGGGCTGTCGGAGTCGCTGGCGACGTTCCTGACGACGCTGACGCTGTTCTGCGCGCTGCGCGAGGGCTGGCGCTGGGCCGCCGGCGCCGGCGTCGCGTTCGGCCTGTTGCAGCTGACGCGCATCGATGGCTTCGCGATCCTTCCCCCGGTCGCGCTCGCGCTGTGGCTCGGCGCGCGCACCTGGCGCGTGCGGCTGGCGCGCGGCGCGCTCTTCGCCGCCGTCGCGCTCGTGGTGTTCGCGCCGTGGCCGATCCGCAACTACCGCCAGTTCGGCGAGCTGCATCCCGAGGGCACCTTCTGGATGCGTCAGGATGGCCGCCCGCTGCCGCTCGGCATGATGCGCTGGATGCGCTCGTGGGGCACCGGCGCGTGGGGGCAGGACTTCGCGCTCCTCAAGGTGGCGAACAACGGCTACCTCAAGACCGACCGCAGCGGCATCCTTTTGCCCGCGATGTGGGACTCGGACGCGGAGAAGGCGCTCGTGACCGATCTGTTCGAGCACTACAACCACGGCGGCCTGACGCCGGCCCTCGACGCGCAGTTCGATCGGCTGGCGCAGGAGCGGCGCGCGCGGCGGCCGCTGCACTATTGGATCGGCCTGCCGTTCCGGCGCTTCCTCGCCGAGTGGACGCCGATGCCCGAGTGGGAGCTGCCGGTGCGCTCGCGCCTCTTGCACCTTCCGTTCTGGCGGCGCGCCTACAACATCTTCGAGCGCGTCTTGTTCGCGCTCGCGCTCGTCGGCGCGATCCTCCTGTGGCGCCGCGATCGCTGGTTCGTCGTCGTCCTCGTCGCCGCGGTGGCGGCGCGCGCGGGGCTGCATGCGATCGCGCATCCGTTCCCCGTCGAGCGCTACATGGTCGAGAGCTTCCCGGCGATGATGGCGCTCTCGGGCGCCGGCGTCGCGCTCGGGTTCGCCGCCGTGCGCGCGCGGCTACAGCGACGGCGGGTCCCAGCCGCCGAGCGTGCGTGAGACCAGCTCCAGGCGATCCTGGCCCCAGAAGAGATGCCCGCGCGCGAGGAACGAGGGCACGCCGCACACGCCGGCGGCGATGGCCTCGTCGGTGGCGGCACGCAGGGCGGCCTTGATCGTGGGCGCCTCGATCTGCGACGTGTCGCCGATGGTCGCGAGCACCGCCGCGTCGGCGATGTCACGATCCTCGACCCAATAGGCGCGGAACAGCGCGTGCGTCAGCGCGGCCACGTCGCCGCCGGCGGCCTCGGCGGCGTAGATCATGCGCAGCGGCGCGACCGTGCGCATCGGAAAGCGGGTCGGCCAGCGAAACTGCACGCCCCAATGGCCGGCCCAATGGTGGAGGTCGCGCAGCATGTACGAGCGCTTCGCCGCGGGGAAGTCGTCGAGCGGCACGTTCGGCGTACCGATGGCGTTGAACAGCGCGCCGACGAGGATCGGCCGCCAGCGCAGGCGCGCCCCGGTCTCGCGCGCGACTCGCTCGACCTGCGTGGCGCCGAGGTAGGCGTACGGCGACGAGAAGTCGTAATAGAACGTCAGCGCTGCTTCGTCTTTTGGCGGCGTGGCGCTCATCCCGGCACCTGCCAGCCGCCGAGCGCCTTGCCGACCAGGAACAGCCGATCCTGTCCCCAGAAGAGGAGACGGCGCCCCGCCTGCTCGATCACGAACGACGGCACGCCGAAGGCGCCGTCGGCGACCGCGCGATCGGTGGCGTGCCGCAGCGCCTCCTTGATATCGGGCGAATCCAATTTCGCGATATCACCAAAATCGGCCAATACGGCTTTATCCGAGATATCGCGGTTCTCCACGAAGTGCGCGCGATAGAGCGCCTTGGTCATGGCCACGCGCGCCGCGCCCTCGACGGTGTGCAGAAGGCGCATCGCCTCCACCGAGCGCAGCGGATGGCGCGGGTGCAGCTGCAACGGCACGCCGTAATATGCGGCATATCGTTTCATATCGAGCAGATTCAAATGCTGTTTCGCTTTGGGCATCGCCGCCGCCGGCACATCGGACTGCCCGATGGCGCGAAAGATCCCGCCGAGCAGCACCGGCACCCACTCGATCTCGACGTTGACACGCGCCGCCACCGCTTCGATCTGCGTCGAGGCCAGATACGCATACGGACAGACGACGTCGTAATAGAAGGTGATCATGGGCTCCGACAGCTTAGCTCGGCCGTGTCGTTCGTGGAGTGGCAGCGCATGCACACGCGGACGTTGCGGTCGGCCATCGCCTGGCAGCGCGCCGAGCCGGCCCAGTTGCCCGGGTGCGGGTTGACCCACATCTTGCCCGCGCCGCCCGCCGCCGAGCCGTTGGTGGCGTGGCACTGCAGGCACGTCTCCTGACGGTGGCACGACACGCACTGCCGGATGTTGCGCTCGGCCTGCCACTTGTGATGGTTCGGATCGCCCGCCGCCACCGGATCGGACCAGCCGACCGGATGGAAGCGCTGCGTGCCGATGGGCGCGAACGCGCCGTCGACGCCGGTGCGGATGTCGACGACCCCGAGCCGCTCGTGGCAGCCGAGGCAGAACGACTGCAGGCGGTGGCAGCCCTCGCAGCGCGGCGAGTCCTTGCGCGCGTCGATGGCGTGGCGATCGAGGTAGTCGTTGCCGTGGAAGTCCATCGGCTTGACCACGCCGTTGTGGCAGTCGAGGCAGAACTGCTGGCGATGGCAGTTGGCGCAGTACTTCGGATCGCTGGCCGCGACCGACGAGTGCTTGGTGCGGAACTCGAGCGTGTGCGCGTCGCCGCGCAGCGCGCCCGACGGCTCGAGCGTGCCCGTCGGCAGGTTGGTCTCGAGCGTGTTGTCGGGCTTTACCAGGTGGCAGGTCGCGCAGCGCGACGGCCCGTGCATCGCCGCGCGCCGCGAGTCGTGGCACGAAAGGCACAGCCCCATCGTCGGCAGCTGATTGCGCGTCGCGAGATCGATGCGATCGAGCGCCGCGTGGCAGCGCGTGCAGGGCACGCCCTTGTCGACGTGGACCGCGTGATCGAACTTGAGGTTCGGCGCCGGCATGACGACCTTGGCGAGGTCGGCGCCGATGCTGAGCTCGGGATGCTGCTTGTTCGGCGGATGGCAGGTCTCGCAGACGTCGCGCGTCGGGATCAGGTTGTCCGACGAGCGCGTCGACTTCGGCGCCGCCTCGTGGCAGAAGTCGCACTCGATCTTCTTGGCCAGGTGCTTGGCGTGCGAGAACGCGATCGGCAGCTGTTGCTGTGGAAAGATGATCTCCGACGGCGCGGCGAACCCCGCGACCGTAATCCCGAGCGAGAGGACGAGCGCGATCAAAATCCACTCCACGGCTGCGGCCGGCGGATGCCGCGCGGCTTCATGCCCAGCCAGAACGACAGATCGAGCAGCGCCAAGACGCGCAGCTGCGACGGATAGAGGCGGTTCACGTTCTCCTCGATGAGCCCATGCAGGTTGATCCCGTCGAGCGGCGTCCAGCGCAGGCCCGCCTGCACGCCGAACGAGTTGGCCGCGTCCTCGGGCCGGATGTCGTCGTGGAACGAGACGAACGAGAGGCGCCCCTCGGCGAAGACGCTGCCCTTGCGCACGCCGAGCTCGTCGCCCCAGATGCGCATGCGCGTCGACAGATCGACGCCGGCGCGCAGGCCGCCGTAGCCGTCTTCGTAGTAGCCGTCGATGCGCACCCAGCCGCGCCTGCCGACGGCCATGCGCCCGCCGAGCGAGCCGCCGCCCGAGGCGTAGGCGCCGTTGTCGTCGAAGTAGAGGCGCGTGAACGCCTGCGCGTAGGCGCGGATCTTCCAGAAGGTGACGTCGTAGGCGAGGCGGATGTCGTCGAACGCTTGCGAGGCGAAGACGTTCCAGATCGAGTCGCCGTCGAAGGTCGGCGCCGAGAGCACGTACTCGAGCGAGATGCCGTGGCGCCCGAGCTGCGAGCGCGCGCCGGCGTAGACCTCGTCGATGCGGCCGGCCAAGAGGTTGTAGCGCAGCGCGAACCACGGCACGAGCCGGCCGTTCCACAGGTTGCCGCGCGCGGTGATGCCCACGTGCTCGTCGACGACGCCCCAGGCCGGCTCGCCGGGCAGGCGCGGCTCGCCCGTCTCCGACATGGTGCGCTCGTAGCTGACGCGCGCCTGCAACCAGCGCAGACCGTAGCTGTGCGCGGCGATGCCGAAGGTCGGTTGCAGCTCCTCCTCTTGCCGCGCGGCGAGCGAGCCGAGCTCGTTGCCGCCGAGCGCCACGCCGTCGACGCGATAGATGGGCGAGTCGAAGATGCCGGCGCCGGTGACGTTGAGCCCGCCCCAGACCTCGGCGGCGACGTGGAACGGCGCGCGCGCCGTGACGTGCAGGCCGTCGAACGAGGTCCAGTCGTACATGTCGATCATGATCTGACGGCCGAGCTCGAAGTCGATGGCGCCGGCGATGTTGCGCCCGCCGACGTAGGCGTAGAGGAGGTCGAGCTTCTCGGGGAACAGCTCGCGCTCGGGCGTGCGGCCGGTGAGCTCGGTCAGCGACGGAAAATCGCCCATGTCGGCGTCGAAGCGCATCGACGCGGTCAGATAGAACTGGTTGTTCGGCAGCGGGCGGCCCAAGTCATCGTGCGGGCCGAGGTTGAAGACCGAGAGGCCGAGGTACTGCGTGATGCGGCGCCGGTTGACGAGCGCGTCGTCGGCAGAGCGCAGCTGGTAGGCCTGACCGATGGTCTCGGCGTCGATCTGGAAGTCGTAGGCGCGCGCCGGCGCGGCGAGGCAGAGCATTGCGGCGACCGCGATGAAGGCGAAGACGCGCACCGTCGGCCGCACTTTATCGAGTGAGCGCGAGGTTGTCGAACGCGACGGTACCCGACAAGGCGGCAACGCCTACTGCGCCGCGTGGAAACGCCGGCGGATGGCAGCTGAGCATGGCAGTGCCGCCCGCCGACACGGTGAGCTTGCCCGCGCGCCAGGCGATCTCGACGGGAGCGAGCGCGCCGTCGGGCAGCGCGCCGTCGGGCAGCGCGGTGCCGCTGCAGCCGGCGCGCGCTTGCGCCACCGTCTGGCCGGCGCGCGGCGAGGTCACCGTCCACAGCTCGACGGCGCGCCCCGGCGCGAGCACCACGAAGTCGTAGGCCGCGTCCGAGTCCCAGCCGACGAGCACGGCGGCGGCGCCGGCGCCGCGGCGGCCGGCGAGCAGATCGAAGGTGAAGTCGGCGACCTCCATGCCGGCGACGAGCGCGTACTCCGCGGGGCGGCCGTCGGGCGCCGGCGCCGCGGCGGTGACCACGAGCTGGCCGCCGTCGGTGGCGGCGCGATCGGGGCGGCGCGGCAGGTAGGGATCGGCGCTGCCGTCGAGCGTGAGCGGCGGCAGGCTCGCCCACGGCGACAGCGGCGAATGGAAGTAGACGACCGCGTCACTCTTGGCGTCGCCGCCGGCGTCGCGGCCGCCGGTGAGCAGCACGGTGCCGTCGCCGAGCCGCGCGGCGGCGAGATCGCGCGCCGAGAAGCTGGCGCCGAGCGCGGTGACCGCGGCGCGTCCGTCGAAGAGCGCGAGCGTGCCGTCTCCGCCGCCGGCGACGAGCACGCTGCCGTCGTCGAGCGGCGTGAGCGCCGGGCCGAGCCGCGCCTCGGCGAGCGGCGGCAACGCCAGCGGCGCCTCGTCGGGCGCGAGCCACAGCGAGACGCCGACGTCGGGCGTGGTGGTGCCGCCGGCGACGAGCGCGGCGCCCGTCGTCAGCCCGACGCCGGCGCCGCTGGCGGTGCCCGCGTCGAAGCTGCGCTGCTCGTCGGGGTCGATCACTTCGGCCGGCAGCGCCCCGCCGCCCTCGCCGCGTCCACCGACGAGGAGCACGGTGCCGTCGCCACGCAGCACCGCCGAGTGGCCGACGCGCGCGTGCAGAAGCGGCGGCCCCGGCGCGAACATATCCGCCTTCGGATCGTAGATCTCGGTCGACGCCAGCGCCGCGCCGGGTTGGCAGTTGCCGGCGTCGAAGTTCTGGCAGCCGGCGGCGAGGAGCACGCGCCCGTCGGCGAGCACGGTCGCCGAGTGGCCGGCGCGCGGCCCGCCGACGAGCAGGCGCGCCTCGCCCACCTGCCGGCCGGCGGCGTCGAAGCGCAACGCGCCGGAAAAGGCGATGCCCGCCGGCAGATCGTTCATATCGTTGAGCACGCCACCGGTCACGAGCGCGCCGCCGTCGGGTAGGGGCGCGCTCGCCGCGGCGAGCACGGCGCGTGGATCGAGGCTCGCGCCGGTGAGCGCGAACGTCGCCGTCTTCGGATCGTAGAGCTCGACCTGCGTCGCCGGCCCGTCGCCGGCGTTGACGCCGCCGGTGACGAGCACGCCGCCGCCGGCGAGCACCGTCAACCGATGTCCGGCGCGCGCCACCCGCATCGGCCCGGTCAGGCACACGCCGTCGGGCGGACCGTAGGCGATGGCCATCGGCCCCGCCGGCAGCCCGTCGAGCGCCAGCGTCGGCGTGCGTCCGAACGCGGCCAGGCCGCTCGGCCCGAAGCCCTCGACCACCACGTCGCGCGTGGCCGCCGGCAGGCTCAGCGTCGCCGGCCCCGCCGCCGAGGCCGACGCGGTCAGCGTCGCCTCGGGCGGAAAGTCGCCCTGCGCGGTCACGCGCACCGTGTTCACCGCGCCCATCGCGACGCACGACGGCATCGTCGCGGGCAGGGCCGGCACCAGCGTCAGCGTGCGATGCGGCGCCGAGCAGCCGGCCAAGGCCGCGATCGCCCACAGCGCAGCGACGAGGATGCGCACCGCGCGTACAGTAACACGAGGCGCCGACGTGTTACACTTTGCCGACGGTGGACCCGGTCGCGTTCGGCAAGTACCAACTCCAGGAGCGCCTCGGCGAAGGCGGCATGGCGGTGGTATGGCGCGCCAAGCTCCTCGGGCCGGGCGGCTTCGAGAAGGTGCTCGTCGTCAAACAGATCCGCGACGAGCTGGCGCAGCGCCACGAGTTCATCGATCTCTTCGTCGCCGAAGCCAAGCTCACCGTCTCGCTCACGCACGCCAACATCGTCCCCGTCTTCGAGCTCGGCATGGTCGACGGCACCTACTTCCTGGCGCTCGAGCTCGTCGACGGGCCGCCCTTGTCGACCATCATCGCCGATGGGCCGATGCCGCCGCCCCTGGCCGCGTACGTCGTCGAGCAGGTGCTGCGCGGCCTCGACTACGCGCACCGCCGCGGCGTGGTGCATCGCGATCTATCGTCGGCGAACGTGCTCGTCTCGCGCGACGGCGAGGTCAAAATCGTCGACTTCGGCATCGCTGCGCCCGTCGACGCGCGCGGCGTCGTCGGCGGATCGCGCGGTTACGTCGCGCCCGAGCAGGAAGCAGGCGGCGGCGCCGATGCGCGCAGCGACCTCTACGCCGCCGGCGTGCTCTTGTGGGAGCTGGTCAGCGGCCGCCGCTTCGACGGCAGCGCGCTCGGCATTCCCGCGGTGCAGGAGATCGTCGTCAAAGCTACGGCGCGCGATCCCGAGGCGCGCTATCCCGACGCCGCCGCCATGCTCGCCGCGGTCTCGCGCTTTCTGCGCTCGGCGACGGGCGCGACGACGCAGGCGGGCCTCGGCGCGCTCGTGCGCCAGCGCGCGCCCGACATTCCGCGCACGCCCGTCGACGGCACGCCCGGCCGCGACGACGAGGACGACGACGGCGATCGGCCGGAGGGCCCGCGCACCGCGGCGATCCCGCGCGGCAAGGAGGTCACCTTCGCCACGCGCATCGCGCTGCCACCGGCGGCGGCGCGCGTGTCGAAGGGCCGCGGCCTGCTCATCGGCGTCGCGGCGCTGGCGCTGGTCGCCCTGTCGGCGCTGGCCGGCGCGCGACTGCGCGACGCCTCGTCACCGGCGGCGCCGCCGACGGTCCCCCACGGAACCATGGCGGCTCGCCTCGCGCTGCACGTCAGTCCCGCCGACGCGGTGCTCACGCTCGACGGCAAGCCCGCGCACGCCGGCGTCGTCGAGCTTCCCGCAGGCCCGCACACGATCGTCGCGCACGCGCCGGGCCGGCAGGACGCGTCGCGCACCGTCACGCTCACCGCCGGCGGCGCCGACGAGGTCACGCTGGCGCTTTCGCCCGCGAAGGTGCGCCTGATCGTCCGCACCGATCCCGCCGGCGCCGAAGTCCTCCTCGGCGATCGCGTCCTCGGCACGACGCCGCTCGATCTTCCGGTCGCGCTCGAGCCCGGCGCCCGCCTCAAGCTGCGCAAGCGCGACTACCTGCCCGTCGAGCGCACCGTCGCCATCGCCGACGGCGCCGCCACCGTCGAGGCGCGCCTTCAGCCGGTGCCGCGCGGCGAATTGACGCTCGGCGCCCTGCCCTGGGCCCACGTCACCATCGACGGCGACAAGCGCCCCGACACGCCGCTCTCCAAGATCGCGCTCGCCGCCGGCCCGCACCAGGTGCACCTCGTTTGTCCACCGACGGGCAAGGAGCTGCGCTTCACGGTGCAGATCGAGCCCGGCAAGGAGACGCGCAAGGTCGCCGATCTGCGCGGCGATCCCAAGCTCGTCGACGAGTAGCGGGCCGCTCGCTAGCTGTGGTGTCTCGACACGTTGTTCATCCGAGTCGCTTGAGCTTGGCGAATGGCGTCTCGCCATCGAGACTGCCATGAGGTCGGCGGCGGTTGTAGTGGCGCACCCACGGTCGCAGC
>Ga0134125_10003110_pt1 | contig 19407 bp, 12 predicted proteins | sample KB31751_FD_96464 | JGI IMG/M metagenome (GOLD analysis project Ga0134125, IMG submission 96464) | Terrestrial soil microbial communities with excess Nitrogen fertilizer from Kellogg Biological Station, Michigan, USA - KB3-175-1 | ecosystem: Environmental > Terrestrial > Soil > Unclassified ... | reverse complement strand
GCAAAGAGTTCAAACGAGCGTTCACTACCCGCCGATCCACACGTTCTCCGCCTATGACCTACTCGGTTCGCGGCGTCCTCTCCCGGTTACCGAGGCGCTCGCACCCCGACTCGTCACGCTCCCCCTCTACCCGCACATGACGTCGACGGACGTCTCGGTCGTCACGAGCGCGGTGCTTGCTGCGACGTGACGGCGACGATCTCATCCGCGTTGCCCCCCACGCGGCGGGTCGCGCCGGCGCGGCAGCTCCGCATCGCGCACGTGACTGCGACCTTCTGGGCGGGATCGGGCGGCATCATTCTTCGAGAAGCGCTGGCGCTCAACGACGAGAGGTATTCGAACACCATCCTTGCTCCCGGCTACGGAGCCCTCTTCGATCGTGCCGAGGAGGCGGGAGTCAACGTGATCCGGCTGAAGCGGATGGGGGCGGCTCGCCGCGTCTATCCCTGGGCGGACGTCGAAGCAGTTCGTGAGCTCAGCGCGCACCTGCGCGCCGGAGACTTCGATCTCGTTCACACACATGCAGGGAGAGCCGGTCTGGTCGGCAGGCTGGCAGCGCGGCAGGTCGGCGTGCCTGCAGTCGTGCATACGCTCCACGGCTTCCCTTTCAACGAATTCCAGTCGCCGCTGACTCGCAGCGTGCTGAGGTCGGTTGAGCGGAGGCTTGCCCGGATCACCGACTACTTCCTCACCGACGGCACGATGGTGGCTTCCGAGGCAGTCAGGCTCAAGATCGCTCCTCCTGACCGCATCCGGGCTCTCATCAGCCCCATCGATGCGGTTACACCCGTGACCGAGACCACGCGCCGCGATGCCCGACGCGTGCTTGGACTTCCCGAGGGAGCCAAGGTCGTCGGAACAACGGCTCGGCTGGCCAGGCAGAAGGCGCCGCTCGACATGGTGGCGGCAATCGCCGCTCTGGGGCGCCCGGATGTGTACATGGTCTGGCTCGGCGACGGTGAGCTGAGAGCCAAGACCGAGAAGCTGATCAGGAAAGAGGGACTTGGCGAACGATTCTTGCTTCCCGGTGCACGAGACGACGTTTTGCGCCTTCTCCCCGCGTTCGACGTGTTCGCGATGTCGAGCTTGTGGGAGGGGCTCTCGTGTTCCGTAGTCGAGGCGATGACCTGCGGCATTCCCGTTGTCGCGACCGCAGTGAACTCGGTTCCGGAAGTCGTCATCCCAGGACAGACGGGATTGCTGGCAAGACCGGGGGATGCCGCCTCGCTGAGCCGAGCCCTGGCGTACATGCTGGACAATCCGGCCGACGCCGCCCGGATGGCCCGGGCTGCGCGAAGCCGGATCGGGGAGCAGTTCCGGTCCGACCTCCTCGGCCAGGAGCTCATCGAGACGTACGAGACGGCCCTCCGTCTTGCCGGCAGGCGGAGTCGCTGATGAATGCCTTTCTCGACACAGCGGGTGAGCGTCTGGCGATCGAGTGCTCGCTCCCCTGGGTGATGGAACTGATCGCCGAAGGCGCCGCTGGAGAGCTCAGGGAGTCCGAGGCGGCCGGCGCGGCACTCACCATGCGCGTCGAGGCGGATCGAAAGCCCTTCGACACGCGCGGGTGGGATCTGCTCGCGCGCGGCGCCTGGCTACGGGAGGGCGAGCTCGTCATCGAGAACGCCTGCACGGCGGGCTTCGACCTGCACCTCCGTCACACAGCGGAGCGAGCAGTGTTCACGTATCGCTGGCGTCCGCCCGCACGAGACCGGGCGGCGGCCCGGATCCTGCGGTCGAGATTCCATCTTCTTGCGAGGGCGATCCTCACTCAATATCCGGCCCTCTGGTGGGCCGGGACGCGGGGCCGCGCTCCGCTGCACGCGTCGGCCTGCGTGGTCGGAGGCGCCACGCCGCTCGTAACTGCTTCGAGTGGGATCGGTCGTTCCACACTCGTTCTCGGCGAGTTGCGAGCCGGCGGACGCGCGACCGGCGACAACCTTGGCGTCGGTGATGGATCGACTCTGTGGGGGCTGCTCGAGCCGCTCAGGGTCGAGGGCGGAACCGGGCGCCGCATGCCGCATGGGCGCCACGAGATCGCGGTGCAGAACCGGGTCGAGGCGCTCGTGCCTGACAGCGTCATCGTCCTCGAGCGAGGCCACTCGGACCGCCCCTCCCTTTCCGCTTGCAGTCCCGAAGCCGCAGCCCGCTCCTTGGCCACGAGCACGTACATGGCGGGCGAGCTACGGAGGTACTGGCCTTTCGCCGCGATGCTTGCGCAGGCGACCGGGCTTGGCCCGGCTCACCCGCCGGTGCTGGAAGTCGCGGCCGTCTTTGCCGGCAGGCTGCCCTGCTTCTCGCTAGCACTTGGCCGCGGGCCCGAATCCCGCCTGTCCGATCTTCTGCCGGCCGTAGAGGTGGCTGCGTGAGCGTCTCGATTCTGAGCCTCGAAACCGCGCGGCGGCGCGCGGCGTCCGAGATCCGGATCTTCGACAGCCCCGACGCGCCGGCGGATCCACTTGCGCTGGCGGGGCTGCGCGCCGGAGTCGCGACCGCGGATCTTGCTGCGCCTGCGGTGGTGCTGCCAGATTTCCACTTCAAGGACGACAAGGAAATGCCTTCGAGCATTGCCGTCGCAACACGAGACACGATTCGGCCGACGCTGACGTGTAGTTCGCTGAACTGCGGGATGGCTCTCGTCGGCCTGGATATCGAACGGCCCGACAGCCGCGCCATTACCCACTTCTACGACCGCGTTCGCGAAGAGCTGCCTCATCCCCCCGGATATCAGCGGCGCCTTACGCAAGACGAAGTCGTTCGCTGCGCCAGTGAGGGAGCACACTTCGCGGTCGACAAGTACGGCGTTGACCCACGTGCACTCGAGCGAATCGAAGAGGGCGGCCAACTCGAAACGGACTCGCTCGGGGGAATGCAGCGGATTCGCCGCGAGCTTCCCTGGTCCGTCAAGGAGCTGTCCCGCCTCAGGTTCGCGACGATTGGGCCGAGCAACCACTTCATCGAGCTCCAGCAGGTCGAAGAGGTACTCGATGCCGACGCGGCGGGTCTGCTCGGCATCGAGACCGGGCAGGTAACGCTCCAGTACCACGGGGGAGGCGGCGCACTGACTGGTGAGTTGGGCGTGCTCTTCGGCAGGCGAAAACGCTATCCGCGGAATCTGCGCATCCAGATGGCGCTCCAGAAGCCCCTCTACCACTTGGCTCGAGCCCGTTCGATCGACCAGTTCAGGCAGAGGAGGGCGTTGTACTTCTCCGGAGAGTTTCCGCCGGTCGAGCGGGACGGAACGGAGGGCGAGCGGCTGTCGCTGGCCAACGTGATGGCTATGAACTATGGGTTCGCGTTCAGGCTTGCGGTCTTCGCCGGTCTTTCCAAACTTCTGAGCGAATCGTTCGGAGCAACCAGCAACCTGGTAGTCGACTCGCCACACAACTCGATCTACGAAGAAGAGATCAACGGTGAGACTGCGGTCGTTCATCGACACAACGCGGCGCGCGCCTATCCCGCTTCTCGTATGACGAAGCACCCGATCTACGGAAAGATCGGCCAGGCTCTCCTGCTTCCCGGCACGAACCGAACGTCGTCCTACCTCTGCGTCGCGGGCGAGGGCGCTCACAGCAGCCTCTACTCGGCCTCACATGGCGCAGGCTCGAACATCAAGGATTTCGTCGAGCGCGGCCTCTCAGGGAGAGATCCTCATCGCCGCACGACGCTGCGATTCGGCTATTCGAGCAGGGCGCCTCTCGAGGTCGACCAGCTCGACGACAGAGGCGTCGACGAGACCCTCCGCATTCTCGGGGAGCACGACATCGTCCGCCCGGTCGCCAGACTTCGACCTTTCGCCGTTCTGAACTGATGAGAGGACCGTTGGCCAACACGAAGCGATGGGGAGCCAACTGGCTCGTCGTGAGCCCACCCGGGGCTGTGCGAGTGGATCTCCGCCGCTGGGGAGCCAACTACCGGGATGCGGTGAGAGAGGTGGGCGACCTCCCCTCCGGAACACCGGTCGTCCTGTCCGCAGTCGCACCGGGCGCGATCGGCCGATGCAGGTCCTTCGCAACGGAGACGGGAATCGAAGTGGAAAACGAATACCTTGCGTTCCCGACCGCTTCTGCTCCCGCCTATCTCGTCGAGGACGCACCGGCCACTGTTCGTGTCTTCGTCAAGACGATGCTGGTCGCTCCGCCGGGCGGCCTCTTTGCACCCGTGATCGAAGCCGCCGTTGCCCTGCTTCGCGCGTTGAGCCCCTGGCGCCTTGTCCGTGCGGTTGCTCCGGGAAGAGTCGTCGTCGGGAGGCGGCTTTGACGTCGGCGGTCTTGACCACCACGCCTCCTCAGCCCTCCGCTAAGCCGGACGACCTCCAGTCGCTCAGCGAGTTCGCCCGTGGTTCGGGGCTGCAGTCGCTCGTCATCGGCATCTCGAAGGACCCAAACGCGAAGATCACCGTGCTGCTCGTTTCCCCGGTGAGCGGCCGGGCCGTCCTGGCCGTCAAAGTCCCGACGACGGATGCCGCGGAGCGGGCGGTCGAGGCCGAAGAGCGCGCGCTGCTGGCGATCCGCCAAGTCGCGCCTCGCAACGTCGTAGACGTGACTCCCCGAGTTGTCGATGCGGTCGAGTTCGAGGGGCGGCGCGCGATCGTCGTGACTGCCATGCCCGGAATCCCGATGGCCAGCGTGTACATCCGCCGGCGGCATACGGCGACGCAGGAGCTGGTGGCCGCGGACTTCAACGCGATCGCAACCTGGCTCAGCGAGCTCCAGAGCGGCACAGCCGGAAGGTCGGGACGCGTGGACATGGAGAGGGGCGTGGCAGCTCGCCTGCGCGAACGCTTTCCCGACGACGTCCGTCTCGACGCAGACCTGGACCTGTTGGCGGAGATCAACGACAGGCTCGGTCGGAATGAGACGCCGCGCACCGCCGTCCACGGAGACATGTGGTTCGGGAATGTGCTCCTGGCCGGCACGCAGATCACCGGCGTCGTGGACTGGGAGGCCTGCGCCACTTCGGGTGAGCCGATGCGCGACCTTGTTCGCTTCGCGCTCATGTACGCGCTCTTCCTGGATCGCCGCACCAGGCCCGGGCGCCGCGTCGCCGGGCACCCTGGCCTGCGGGCGGACAGATGGGGTGCGGGCGTAGAGTTCGCGCTCGCCGGAGTCGGCTGGTTCCCCGACCTGTTCCGACAGTTTCTCGAGAGAGGCCTGGCGAGACTCGGAGCGCCCGCTGCGAGCTGGCGCGATGCGGCGGTGGCCGGGATTGCCGAGGTCGCGGCCCTTACGGACGATCACGATTTCGCCCGTGGTCATCTCGAGTTATTTCGACGGGTCGGTCGCGCGGGGCATGCAGGAGCCGCCGCATGATGACCGGGCGAAGCCCACGCCGGAGCCGCTCGTCTTCGCCCGGGAGCACCTTTCGGCTCTCGCTGACCCTGACGCTCCTCACATGCGTTCTGCTCGTCGTTCTGTTTCTCCCGGCCGCGGTGCGAGCAGCGGGGGGAACCGCCGACGAGATCCACTACACCTTCACCGGTCCGACTTCGGTGGCCTTCGACTGGCGCGGGACGGCAACCGACATTCGCTACGGAACGACCACGTCCTATGGAACCACCGCGGCGACGCACACGCCTACTCCGCTGCCGTTCTCCTCACCCGGTCCCTTCCAGGAGGTCGACCTGACAGGTCTGGCTCGCGGCGCGACCTACCACTACTCGATCGGCGGTGGCCCCGACCACACGTTCACGACCGCTCCCAACGGAGCCTTCCGCTTCGACCTGATTGCCGACATCGGAAGCTCGACTGCGTCCTCGAGGGTCGCGACCACGCAGAGTCAGGTGGCCGCGGACAACCCCGCGTTCGTGCTCGCTGCGGGTGATCTGACCTACGCCAACGACAACGGCCAGGCGGCGGTCGATCAGCACTTCAACGACGTCATGTCGTGGAGCCAGTCCGCCGCGTACATGCCGGCGTGGGGAAACCATGAATGGGAAACCGCCGTCGACGACTTGCGGAATTACAAGGGCAGGTTCAAGCTCCCGAACCCGCAAACCTCCCCGGGCGCCCCTGCGGCGGGGTGCTGCGGTGAGGATTGGGGCTGGTTCGATGCGGGCGGGGTTCGGTTCATCTCGTATCCGGAGCCCTACGGGAGCAACACCTGGAGCAACTGGCAGGGCGCGGTCGATTCGATCATGGCTGCAGCCCAGGCCGACTCGACCATCCGCTACATCGTCACCTACGGCCACCGCCCGGCCTACTCCACCGGGTTTCACGCCGGCGACACCGGCCTTGCCTCGGTCCTGAATGGATTCGGAGACCGGTACTCGAAATACATCCTGAATCTGAACGGTCACTCGCACGACTACGAACGTTTTCAGCCGATCCACGGCGTCACGAACATCACGGCAGGCGGTGGCGGCGCCGGCGTCGAGGGTCCCTGGATGACGACCGACACGAATACGGCCTTCCGTGCCATGCACCTCGTGCATCTGCGCGTCGACGTGACGAGCAGCGGTCTGCGAGTGGATGCTGTGTGCGGCCCCGCGACCTCGCAGGACGATACAACCTGCCCGCAGGGATCCGTGCTCGACTCCTACCTCGTCGGCACCGCGCCGCCCCCACAGCCGCCGGCTGCGACTATCTACGTCGACCGCGCGAACGCGTCCTGCTCGAATACCGGTTCTGGTTCGGCTGCGCAGCCGTTTTGCACAATCAGTGCCGCCGCCTCGAATGTCGTGGCCGGTCAGACCGTGCAGGTTGCAGCTGGCACCTATCCGGAGCGTGTCGCCGTCTCGGGGTCGGGGTTCGCGAATGCCCCGATCACTTTCGTTGCTGCTCCGGGTGCGACGGTGACGGTCACCGGTCAAGCGAACGGCTTCTACATCTCTGGAAAGAACTGGATCACGGTCAGCGGCTTCACCGTGACCAATACGACCGATCACGGCCTCTACGTCTCCTCCGGGTCGACTCACATCACTCTTGCCAACAACCACGTGAGTGGTTCGGGGGACACCGCCCCCGGAAAGACGAAATCGGGGATCTACTTCAGCAATGTCAGTGACTCCTTGATCGTCGGGAACACATCCGACCACAACTCCAGTTACGGGATCTACCTCACATCCGGATCGACTCGCAACGTGGTGGACGGCAACTCCAGCTTCAGCAATGCAATGGGCTACCAGCGGGCGGCCTCTGGGATCAGGCTCTACAGCTCACCGGGGAACACGATCTCGAACAACCTGAGCCACGACAACGAGGACTCCGGGATCGAGTTCGACACGAACGCGGATGGCAACCTGACCTTTAACAACGTCGTCTACAACAACGGCGACCACGGCATCGACGACTACAAGTCGACCGGTCAAACGATCGTTGCGAACACCGTGTACAAGAACGTCACGGCCGGCATCAACATCGAGGGCAATTCCACCGGGACGACGATTGCCAACAACATCTCGGTCGACAACGGCATCAAGAGCCCTCGTACGCACAGCAACATCCGGGTCGAGTCCGGCTCGACCTCGGGCACCACCCTTGACTACGACCTGGTCTACTTGACAACCGCGGACACGCTTCTGATCTGGAACTCGGTGAGCTACACCTCGCTCGCGGCCTTCCGATCCGCGTCGGGGCAGGAAACCCACGCGATCCAAGCCGACCCGAGGTGGACGAACGTTGCCGGCGGAAACTTCCACCTGACCGCCGGATCGCCGGCAATCGACTCCGCCAACGCGGGCATCGCCGGCGCACCGAGCGTGGACGTAGACGGTACACCGCGCATCGACGATCCCATTACCCCGAACACCGGTGTCGGGATTCGAGCCTACGACGACCGAGGCGCGTACGAATTCAATGCCCCCAGCATCGACCACGTCGTTATCAGCCCATCGACCTCGACCATGGTGGCCGGGGATTCCAAGACCTACACGGCTCAGGGCTTCGATGCCTCCGGCAACCCGGTCGGAGACGTCACCGGCTCCACGGCGTTCTCGATCGCCCCGGACGGCTCGTGTACGGGCAATGTCTGTACGGCCACCAAAGCGGGGACACATACGGTCACCGGGAGCGTCGGCGGCAAGACGAGCACGGCGTCATTGAACGTGACCGCGGGACCACCTGACCATCTGGTGCTGGCGCCGGCTTCGGCGACGATCGCCTCTGGCGGGTCCCGGGTGTACACGGCCGAGGGCCGCGATCAGTACGACAACTCGCTCGGTGACGTCAGCTCGAGCACGGTGTTCTCGATCTCCCCCGACGGATCGTGTCTTGCTGCGAGCTGTACCGCCTCGGCCGCGGGCCCCCACACGGTGACAGGCACCCTCATCGGTGCGACTGGAAGTGCCTCTCTGCAAGTGACCGGCGGTGCGCTCGACCACATCGTGGTCAGCCCTTCGAGCGCGTCCATCGTGGCCGGTGGCTCGCAGACGTACGTGGCGCAAGGGTTCGATGCGTCCGGCAATCCGCTCGGGGATGTCACCTCGAGCACGAGTTTCTCGATCGGGCCGAACGGGTCCTGTGCCGGTGCCAACTGCACGGCCACGCTCGCCGGGGCGCACACGGTGACGGGCAACGACGGCGGCAAGACGGGCACCGCGTCGCTGAGCGTGACCGCGGGTGCGCTCGACCATCTCATGCTGGCGCCCGCCTCGGCGACGATCGCTGCGGGCGGCTCGCAGGCGTACGCGGTGGAGGGGCGCGACCAGTACGACAACTCGCTCGGAGACGTGACGCCGAGCACGACCTTCTCGATCGGTCCGAACGGCTCGTGCAGCGGTGCCAGTTGTACCGCCTCGGTCGCGGGCCCCCACACGGTGACCGGGACGAAGGCGGGCAAGACCGGCACCGCCTCGCTGCAGGTGACCGGCGGTGTTCTCGATCACATCGTGGTCAGCCCTTCGAGCGCGTCGATCGGGGCGGGCGGCTCGCAGGCGTACACGGCCGAGGGCTTCGACGCCTCGAACAACTCGCTCGGCGATGTCACAACCTTCACGACTTTCTCGATCGGACCGAACGGGTCCTGCACCGGCGCCCGCTGCACCGCAACATCTGCGGGCGCCCACACGGTGACCGGGAGCGACGGCGGCAAGACAGGGACGGCGACATTGAGCGTCACCGCCGGTGCGCTGGACCATCTGGTGTTGTCTCCGGCAACGGCGACGACTGCAGCCGGCAATCCGCAGCCCTATACGGCCGAAGGCCGAGACCAGTACGACAACTCGCTCGGTGATGTCACCGCGGGCACGACGTTCTCGATCGGCCCGAACGGGTCCTGCACCGGTGCGAACTGCACGGCCACGCTCGCGGGGACCCACACAGTGACCGGAAGCAACGGTGGCAAGACGGGCACGGCGTCGTTGACCGTGACTGCGGGTGCACTCGACCACTTGGCACTGTCGCCGGCCTCTGCGGTAATCACGGCAGGCGGCTCTCAGGTGTACACCGCGGAGGGCCGCGATCAGTACGACAACTCGCTCGGGGACGTGACCTCTACGACGACGTTCTCGATCGACGCGAGCGGATCCTGCTCCGGTGCCACTTGCACGGCAACATCTGCGGGCGGCCACACGGTTACCGGGACGAAGGCGGGCAAGACCGGCACCGCCTCGTTGCAGGTCACCGCCGCCGTCCTCGATCACATCGTGGTCAGCCCTTCGAGCGCGTCGATCGGGGCGGGTGGCTCGCAGGCGTACACGGCCGAGGGCTTCGACGCCTCGAACAACTCGCTCGGCGATGTCACGTCGAGCACGACGTTCTCGATCGGCCCGAACGGGTCCTGTACTGGCGGCGACTGCACGGCGACCGCCGTAGGGGCGCACACGGTGACCGGTACTGCCGAAGGGAAGACCGGAACGGCGTCGTTGAACGTGACCGCGGGTGCGCTCGACCATCTGGTCCTCTCGCCGGCGTCGGCGACGATCGCGGCCGGCGGCTCGCGGGCGTATACGGCAGAAGGGCGAGACCAGTACGACAACTCGCTCGGTGACGTCACCGGGAGCACGACGTTCTCGATCGGGCCGAACGGGTCCTGCACCGTCGCAACCTGCACCGCGACGGCCTCCGGCGCGCACACGGTGACCGGAAGCGCCGGTGGCAAGACGGGCACGGCGTCGTTGAGCGTGACCGCGGGAGCTCCTGACCATCTCGTGCTGGCCCCGGCCTCGGCCACGATTGCCTCGGGCGGCTCGCAGGCCTACACAGCGCAGGGGCGAGACCAGTACAACAACTCTCTCGGCGACGTCACGTCGAGCGCGGGGTTCTCGATTTCCCCCGAGGGCTCCTGTCTTGCTGCGACCTGTACCGCTTCGGCTGCAGGCATCCATACGGTCACAGGCAGCCTGCTCGGCGCGACCGGCACCGCTTCTCTCCAGGTGACGGCGGTCCTCGACCACATCGTGATCAGTCCTTCGAGCGCGTCGATCACGGCGGGCGGCACACAGGCCTACACGGCCGAGGGCTTCGACGCCTCGAACCATTCGCTCGGGGATGTCACCGCGAGCACGAGCTTCTCGATCGGGCCGAATGGCTCTTGCAGCGGTGCCAGTTGCACGGCGACGTCTGCGGGCGCGCACACGGTAACGGGCAACGACGGCGGGAAGACGGGCACGGCGTCGTTGACCGTAGCCGCGGGTGCGCTCGACCATTTGGCGCTGGCGCCGGCCTCGGCCACGATCGCTGCGGGCGGGTCGCAGGCGTACACCGCGGAGGGGCGAGACCAGTACGACAACTCGCTCGGAGACGTGACGTCGAGCACGACGTTCACGATCGGCCCGGACGGGTCGTGTACCGGCGCCGGCTGCACCGCGACGTCAGCGGGCGCGCACACGGTGACCGGCACCAAGGCGGGCAAGACCGGCACCGCCTCGCTGCAGGTGACCGCTGCCGTCGTCCTCGATCACATCGTGATCAGCCCTTCGGGCGCGTCGATCACGGCGGGCGGCTCGCAGGCGTACACGGCCGAGGGCTTTGATGCCTCGAACAACTCGCTCGGTGATGTCACGTCGAGCACCACTTTCTCGATCGGCCCGAACGGGTCCTGTACCGGTGGCAGCTGTACCGCAACGTCTGCGGGGGCGCACCTCGTCACAGGGAACGACGCCGGTAAGACGAGCACGGCGTCGCTGACCGTGGCCGCCGGACCGCTCGACCACCTGGCGATCGCGCCGGCCTCGGCGACGATCACATCGGGCGGCTCACAGGCGTACACAGCAGAGGGGCGCGACCTGTACAACAACTCGCTCGGAGACGTCACTGCGAGCACGACGTTCTCGATCGGGCCGAACGGGTCTTGCACCGTCGCAACCTGCACCGCCACGGCCTCCGGCGGTCACACGGTGACCGGCAACAATGGCGGCAAGACCGGCACCGCCTCATTGCAAGTGGGCGGAGGTGCGCTCGACCACATCACTATCAGCCCCTCGAGCGCAACGATCGTGGCAGGTGGCTCGCAGGCGTACACGGCCCAGGGTTTCGACGCGGCCAACAACTCACTCGGCGACGTGACCGCGAGCACGACCTTCTCGATCGCGCCGAACGGATCCTGCAGCGGCAACACCTGCACAGCGACGTCGGGCGGTCCGCACACGGTCACAGGGAATAACGCGGGGAAGACGAGTACGGCCTCGCTCACCATCAACCTCGTGACGAATCCGGGCTTTGAGACAGACACTTCGGGATGGAACACGTCCGGCTCGAGCGCAGGGGTCGTGCTGACGAGAGTGTCCGGGGGCCATTCGGGCAACTGGGCCGCACAGATGAACAACACTGCGTCGACGACGGGCACCTATGCCGCCATGCAGGACTCGCCGAACTGGGTCGCGACAACCTCGGCCGGCACCTACACGGGCACGATGTGGGTGCGGGCTGACACGGCAGGAGCGGTTTTCAAGCTCAAGTTCCAGGAGTACAGTGGGAGCACGTTGGTTGGAAGCGCTGTCACGCAGGTCACCCTGACGACGTCATGGCAACTGGTAACGGTGACATACACGACGAAGTCGCCCGGGTCGACGCTCGACTTTCAGTCGTATGTCACAAGCCCGGCGCCGGGTAATGCCTTCTACGCTGACGACGCCTCGATCGTCCTCGGATAATGAAGAGACGAACCCGACGACGAACGTTCGACGGTCGCCGCCGACGCGGCCGTTGAGAAGCCGGCTGCGATGACCGACGCCAGCGCTTTGACAGTCGGGGGCACGGCGCGCGTCCGGCCGTCGATCCGGCCGAGAGCGCTGGCCGGGCAACGCCAGGGAGAACGTCTGGCGGTTCTGACGACCGCCGTCGCCGTGGGACTGATCCCGCTTGCGGTTCCGGCCGGCGCTGCTAACGCGGCTCCGATCGACCTGCTCATGGCCATAGCCATCGGCGCGTGTCTGTTCTGGGCCGGTTCTACCGGACACAAGTGGCGGTTTCCTTACGGGATCGCTCTGGTGCTCTTCCTTGCCGGCGGAGCCTTGGGGGCCCTGGTTGGACCGGTGCCTCGCCTCGGCGCGATCGCGCTCGTTCAGGACGTCTGGCTGCTCGCATGGTGTTGGGCAGTGGTCAACATCGCGAAATCGCCGTCGAATCTGAAGACCCTGCTCACGACCTGGGCGTACAGCTCGATCGGTTGGGCGATCGTTCCGTTCATCGGTCTGGCGATCGGCTCGGCAGCGCTGACGGGGCGCACCGCGAATCAGGGCGGCAGGATTCAGATCACGTTGGCCGATCCGAGCTACGCCGCCAACTACCTCTTCATCTCGATCATGATCATGTGGGCCATCGGCCGTCCGCGCCACCGCGTCTTCCGCTATGCCGCGTACGCCCTCCTGCTCACGGTGATCGCGATGACCGGCTCCAACAGCGGGGTCGTCGCGGTGATCGTGGGCACGGTAGTTGCGGCCACACTCGGGATCTACCGCCGCTCGGGCTTCGTGCCCGCCACAACCGCTCTTGCGTTCATTGTGCTCGCCGGCTACGTCGCGGCAAGCCAGATCAGCCTCCAGACGATCGAGAACAACGCCCACGACAGTCGCTACGCGTTCGTCCGAAACGGAATCGGACGCGGTACCAGCTTCGAGCAGCGCGGCCAGCTCCTCCAGGAGAGCATCACGCTCTACCGCACCGGAAACCCGCTGGGCGAGGGGCCCGTTTCGACGAAGCCCCGACTGCACAAGGAGATGGCCCCCTTCGAGAAGGAGGCGCACGACGACTACGTTGCTGCGCTCATCGAGCGGGGGGCGCTCGGCTTCTTGGGTCTCGCTCTCCTCGTGGTCATCCTTGCACGGCGGACGCTCTTCAGCGCCACGGGTAATCTCACCGAAGGGTTCGCCAAGGTGGTCATTCGACCAAACGCCCTTGCCGGCGCGGTCGCGGGAACCTTGGTGGCGGGAACCGTCTACGAACTTCTCCACGTTCGACATGTCTGGACCCTGTTTGGTTTGGTCACGGCGCTAGCTATCTGGGGCACGAAGCGGACCGCATGACGCGAATAGAGCAACTCAGAAAGAGCACCTACGGCGTCCTCGCGAGCAACGTGTCCGCTCGCATCGGAGCGATGCTGTGCATCTTCCTGGCGACGCTGCTGCTCGCCCGGGATGGAGGCGCCGCAGCAATCGGTATCTATTCGCTTCTCCACGTGCTTCCCGGCTTGCTCGGGACGGTCGTATCTTCGGGCCTTCCCGTGTCGGTCCCCTACTTCCTTGCCGGGGCGGATCGAGACGACCGCCGTCTGCCTTTGACGATGATCACGATGGCCCTCGTGGCCGGAACGCTCGGAACGGCCCTCTGGGTGGCGCTCGCCCCCCTCCTCGGCCCGATCATCTTCCCGGATGTCTCCGTCGCGCTGGTCATGCTGGCCGGCCTGTGCGTTCTCACCCGGCTGGTGACGATCACCGCGAAGTCGTGCTCGCAGGGGAGCGATGACCTTCCGGGCGCGAATCGGATCATCTTCGCCGAGGAATTCCTGTTCCTGCCCGCCTACGGGCTCGTATGGGGCCTTCTCGACGTCCATGGCTACGGGGCCGTCATCGCCTCCATGTTGATAGCCGACGGGGCGGCCGCCTCATTCGGATGGGCGAGATTGATCCGCAGAGGCTTCCTCCGCGGTGCGGCGCCCCCCTCGTTCGAGCTTGGCCGACGCGTGGCCGCTTATGGGCTTCGCGCTCAGGTCGGGGGCGTCATGAGCCAGTTGAACCTGCGGCTCGATTTCGTCATCCTGAGCATTCTCACCGGGCCGGCCGTTCTCGGCGTCTACGCCGTCGCGTCCAAGTTTGCCGAGCTGGTGAAGGTCCTTGGGCTCGCCCTCACATACGTCTTCTACCCAAAGTTTGCGAGAGGCGGCCGGCTCAGCGCCGTGGCGGACGTCCAGAGGCTCATTCCGAGGGCCGGAGCCATCACGGCTGTGTCCGTCGTCGTCCTCTGGGTCAGCGCCGGCTTCGTGATTCCCGCGCTCTACGGATCACACTTCAGCTCGGCAGTTACCCCCACGAGGATCATCCTGTTGGGCCTCCCGCTCGAGGGGGTGGCCGCAGTAATCATCGCTTTCTTGTACGGCGTCGGTCGTCCAGGCCTCACCTCCTGGGCGATGGGTTTGGGCTTGGTTGCGACGGTGGCGCTGGATTTGATTCTTATTCCTCCGTTCGGAGCTACCGGTGCCGCGATCGCCTCCGCCGTCTCGTATCTGTCAACCGCGCTTGCGCTGATCGCGTTCTTCTCGTGGGTACGACGATCTCAGGAGGGGGCCGGGGCGGAAGGGTCAATCGCCAGAAACGGCGGCGTGCAGGTTACGACGTCGGGAGCGCCGGCTTCGCGGCGTTAGCCGGAGCGGTAAATGCCGTTGCGGCGACTAGACGGCTTCGAAGACGCCGATGATGTTCGACCTGAGGCCCTGGAGCAGGTCGAAGCGATTGACCAGCCGCTCGTAGCCGATGCCGACGCGGTACGCAAGCGGGTGGAACACCAGATACGAAGGCTTGATCTCGAAGAGTTCGAGGTCTCGAATGGCATAGCCTGTTGCGCCGGCCAGTTGGCGAAGCGCGGAGCGGTCGTTGATTCGATAGAACGTTGGGAAGTTCTCGGCGCCGAAACCCCGTTGCTCGTTGAACCACCGATGGAATCGAAGCGGCGTCAGTCGAGCTGCGATCGAAACGTAATGGAAACGGCTCGGAACGCGGAAGATGAGATGCCCGTTCGGGCGTAACACCCTTCTGAGCTCTTCAAAAACAGAGACAGGATCCTCGACATGCTCGAGCACGCACCTCGAAAACACGAGGTCGAATGTCGCGTCGTCGAACGGCAACTCGGCGAGATCGGCGACGTACGCCTCGTCGAGATTCGGATTCCTCAGCACACCCTCTTCGAGGTCGACGCCGACGACACGCTCGACCCAGGTCTTGTAGTCGTATCTGAACTTCTCACCTAGGCCCGCCCCCGCGTCGAGAATGGAATCCGTCGGCTTGAGGTAGCGCCGGATGGCTTGGTCAAACCGCACGTCTGGTCGGACATAGTTTGGGTAGTACCTGGCGTCGAGCTCAGCGATGCTTTGCAGATTTCGAATCCTCGCTGCCGACGCGACGAAGTGGCCGGCAGTCATGAGGAGCACCACTCTCACGTCAGTCCCCAGCCCGCGAGAACGTCGTCCATCCGGCCGAACTTGAAGGCAGAGAGAAGCGCGCCAACGCGATCTGCCATTGCCTTTCGGCCGATTCCCTGCAAGAGGCGGGTTCGCCGGGGCACCGCGGGGTATTCGGCCAGCTCCTCCGCCGAAAACTCGTAGGGATGGAAGTAGAGGATCGCCGGCCGGCCCTTCGCGTCAATGGCCCGGAGCCCGCGCTCGATCACGCGCCACGGGAAGAGACGGAGGTAGCCGCCTCCGGCCACCGGTATCCGTAGCCGGCCGAGGGGCCAGATCGCGACCGGCACCTCGAGCAGACGGACGATCCCATCGAAGGCCAGATGGTGAGGTTCGATGTGCCAGTTCTCGATGCCGTAGTGGCGGGATCGCATCGGAAAGATGGAAGAGTCGACCTCAAAGCCCACGTCGGCAAGCGTTTCGAGCGCCCAGAGGTTACTCATCCCGATCGAAAAGTCCGGCGCGCGGAATGCCGTCACCTGCATCCCCGCAGCATCCTCGACCGTCTGCTTTCCGCGCTCGAGCTCCTCCCGAAGCTCGGCGCGGTTCATCGAAGACAGCGGCCTGTGACTGTAGCCGTGCGACTGCACCTCGTGTCCCGCGGCGCTGAGCGAGCTCACCAGACGGGGGAACGTTTCGGCGACCATGCCCTGCACGAAGAAGGTGGCCTTTGCGCCGAACCGGTCGAGCACGGCGAGGGTCCGGTCGACATTGCGGACGACTCGTTCGGTAATCGGGGCGTCGTAGTCGATGCACGATTGGTACCAGTCTTCGACGTCGACGGTGAGGGCGTGCCGCGGTAGTGTCGGGTCCGTCGGCGGCGTGAATGAAGCCTCTTGCGCCCGCAGTCGGTCTGGCAATGGCGTCGCCATCACAGGATATCCTCGTCGAATGGCGCCAGGGAGCGTTCTTCGTACCGGGCGTCAGTTTCGGTAGGCCGGAGCGTACGGGTCATCGAGCAGGCCGCTTTGCAGAAGACCGTGGACCTCGTCGATTCCCTCAGCGAGCGTATGTTCAGCTTCGAACTCCACGCTCCTGGCGAACTTCTCGAAGCTGACGCGATAGTCGCGCGGATCCTCGTCCTTGTGCACGAACTCGACCTTTCCGTCCGGGAACCGCGCATTCAGGAGCTCGACGATGTCGAGCTTTCGATAGTTCTCATTTGTATCGCCGACGTTGTAGACCTCGCCGGCGATGGTCTCAGCCGGCCTCTCGAGCACCTGCACGATCGCGCGGGCGGCGTCGCGGACATGGACATACGGTCGCCAGAACTGCTCGCCGAAGACGACCAGCTCTCCCCTCACGGCGAGATCGCGCGTGAACTCGTTCACCGTCAAATCAAAACGCATTCTCGGCGATGTGCCGTAGACGGTCGCGAAGCGAAGGCACGTCGTCGCGAGCCCGTTGGATCGACTCAGCACGTCCTCCTCGGCTGTGACCTTCGTCTCGGCATAGAGCGAGATCGGCCTGAGCTCGACCGTCTCGTCGGCGACCGTATCCCCGTCGATCCTTCCGTAGTTGCTGCAGGTCGAGGCGAAGACGAAGCGCTTGACACCCGCCTCCTGGGCATCGTTGAGCAGCTCCTTGGTGCCGTCGACGTTGACCTCCACTGCGAGCTCCGGCTGGCGAGCGCACGCAGGATCGCCGACGATTGCCGCGAGATGGACAACGGCTTCGACCCCCTCGAGTGCCCGGGCGCGATCGGCCGCATTCCGGACATCCCCGCGAACGAACTCGAAGCGACTGTTGCCCCATGGCAAGAGCAGGGATGGCACGCTCCCGTGCACGAGAGCATCGAGTGCCCGGACGCGAAATCCGCGGGCGAGGGCATTCTCGACCACGATCGAGCCGACGTACCCCGCGCCGCCGGTGATGAGAAGGACGCCATCCATCACTCTTACAGTGACCGATTCCACGAGAATCGCAAGCCGTGGCGGCCATTTTCTCGTGGCTGCCGTGCCTGGTCGCCGGCAGGACGACCCCGGGTCCCGGTCCGATGAGCGTCCCTGAGCGGAAAGGAGCCGCGGCCGACCTGATCGTCGTCGGAGCAGGGATCCTCGGACTTGCGGTCGCCCGAGAGTGGCTGAAGGGGCATCCCGATCTCCGCGTGCTGGTACTCGAGAAGGAGGATCGGATCGCCGCTCACCAGACGGGGCACAACAGCGGCGTCATCCATGCCGGGATCTACTACGCGCCGGGCTCTCTGAAGGCGCGGTTGTGCACCGCCGGAGGCAGAGAGCTCGCTACGTACTGCGACGAGAAGGAAATACCCTACGAGCGTTGCGGCAAGGTCGTCGTGGCCGCCCAGGAGGAAGAGCTGCCACGGCTCGAGGAGCTCCATAGGCGCGCGAGTGCAAACGGAGTGCCGGGCGTCGAACTGATCGATGGGGCACAGCTTGCCGAGCTCGAACCAAACGTCTCCGGCATCCGCGCCCTGGTCTCACCGACGACTGCGATCGTCGACTTTCGCCGTGTCGCAGCGGCCATGGCGGACGACGTCAAGGCCATGGGCGGAGTAATCCAAACGGAGGCGGTGGTCGCGGGGATCACGACGACGGGAGGAATGACCGAGCTTCGCACTTCGAAGGGCGCGTTTCGAGCGCGAAATGTCATCACCTGCGGGGGTCTCTACTCCGACCGCCTGGCACGGCTCACGGGCGCGCCGGAGACGCCGAAGATCGTCCCCTTTCGTGGTCGTTACTACTCGTTACGACCGAGCGCCCGCGGACTCGTCAATGGGCTCGTCTATCCAGTGCCAGATCCTGCGTTTCCGTTTCTTGGCGTCCACCTCACAAAGCAGATCTCGGGCGATGTCTGGGCCGGGCCGAACGCCGTGCTCGCGTTCGCCCGAGAGGGATACCGTGCGCGCGACGTGAACATCTCGGAGCTCCGCGAGACACTCTCATATCGCGGTTTCCGAGCGCTTGCGGCTAGGTACTGGCGGGTCGGCCTCTCTGAGATCGGGGGCGACCTCTCGAAGCGAATGTTCGTCCGAGAGTTGCAGAGGCTTGTGCCGGCGGTGCGTCCTGCCGATCTTCTCGAATCCCACGCAGGCGTCCGAGCTCAAGCGCTCTCCGAGGACGGACAGCTCGTCGACGACTTCTGGTTCGACTATGCAGAGAACGTCATTCACGTGCGCAATGCACCATCGCCGGGAGCGACCTCGAGCCTGGCGCTCGCGCGAGAGATCGTTCAGGTGGCTGAAGAACGCGCCTGAGTTCGACGAGAAGCACTACCGCGCGGCGGCCGCTACGGCTTTGTGAGGAAGAGTCGTTTCTCCGTGGCGAGGTGGGGTGGCCATTCGAGCCGGCTCACGCCGGCGAAGTGAAGGTAGGCGCCCAGCGCGGCCCGCATCGACTCGACGAAGCCCTCGGCTCGTCCCGGGTCGAAGCTGTCTTCCCACCACACGTCGAGAACGCTGACGCAACCCTCGGCGCGGTCGATGCGCGGCTCGATCCGACCGACGAGCCGGTCACCGAAGAGGATCGGCAACACGTACCAGCCCCAACGCCGCTTGGCCGGAGGCACGAAGAGCTCCCACACGTACTCGAAGCCGAACAGGGACCCGAGGAGGGCACGGTCCCAGACGAGCGCATCGAACGGCGGCAGGAATGCAACGGAGTGCCCGGGCTCAGGCGGCGCTTTCAGGAGCTCGACCTCCTCGCGGAGGACGAAGCGCTTGCCGCGCACGCCTTCGACGGTGACGGGCACGAGGTCACCGTCCTCGATCAGCTCTTCACGCAGCGCGGTGCGACCCGGGGAGTCTGGAAGCTCCGGATCGGGTTTCGCCCGGCCTAGGCCGCCGAAGATGTCGGGGCCGGCGATGCCGAGCAAACCGTGTGCGCGATAGCGCGACAG